>Ga0255363_100034_pt1 | contig 61166 bp, 72 predicted proteins | sample GFST100metaG_FD_186007 | JGI IMG/M metagenome (GOLD analysis project Ga0255363, IMG submission 186007) | Peat soil microbial communities from Stordalen Mire, Sweden - G.F.S.T100 | ecosystem: Environmental > Terrestrial > Soil > Wetlands > Peat | place: Sweden: Norrbotten County, Stordalen Mire... | reverse complement strand
AGATAACGTCAGGCATGGCTGGTCCTCCAGTTGTCTGCGGCTCTGGCCCAAGACGGCCCTATCACCGCCGAGGCTAACCCGCGCACCTACAACCCGCGAGGACCAGCCCCCACGTCCATCCTGACTAACTCAAGAGGGCCGGCCTGGGCGGCTGCCGGGCCCGTGGAATCCGTGTTTGCCGGACCGGCCAGCGCCAGTTTGGACAGCCGGTGCCGGTGCCGATGCCGCTTGCGGATACAGGGGCGTAGGTCGGCCAACGCCGAGATCACCGGTTTCTTCGTCCTCGATCGGCATCCCTGCTGCGGCGTATGCATCTGCCTTGTCGAGTGTCTCGCTCTTCATGAGCGTCCTGGCGAGTGTCTCGAGCTGATCACGATGTTCGGCGATCAGCTCGGTGACAGCGACGTGTGCCGTGTCGATCAGCTTGCGCACCTGTTCATCGATCACCTGTTGAGTGGCCTCCGACGTCTCGTGTTCAGCCATGAACGGTCCGCGCGCCTCCGTCGGGATGACGGTGACGAAACCGATTGCGTCGCTCATCCCCCAGCGACCGACCATCTGCCGCGCGATCGCGGTCGCTTGCTCGATGTCGGACTCGGCGCCGGTAGTGATCGTGTCGTAGACGATCTCCTCGGCAACACGGCCGCCGAGTGCCACCCTGATCTTTCCGACCAAATCCTCACGTGAATAGGAAACCTGGTCGTCGTCCGGCGCCGACAGCGTTACGCCGAGCGCCATGCCGCGGGGGATGATCGATACCTTCCGCACCGGGTCGGCGCCTGGGGTGAGCATCCCAACCAGTGCATGACCTGATTCGTGGTACGCGGTGCGTTCGCGGTCGGCGGGTGAGAGCAGGATGCCGCGTGGGGCGCCGAGCAGGATCTTCTCGAGCGAATCGGTGAAGTCCGCCGTCTGGACGCTGTGATGATTGCGCCGCGCGGCAAGCAAGGCGGCCTCGTTGGCGAGATTGGCGAGGTCGGCGCCGACCATGCCCGGTGTCGTCGCGGCGAGCGCCTCGAGGTCGACTCCGGGTGCGAGCGGGATCGAGCGCGTGTGAACTTCGAGGATCTTCCGGCGGCCGACTCGATCCGGTGGCTGTACCGCGACGCGACGGTCGAACCGCCCGGGACGCAAAAGGGCAGGGTCGAGGATCTCGGGTCGGTTCGTCGCGGCCAGCACGATCACCGCCTCAGCGGGCTCGAAGCCGTCCAGCTCGGTCAGGATCTGGTTGAGCGTCTGCTCGCGCTCGTCGTTGGCACCGGCCATCGAGACAGATCCCTGTCGCGACCGGCCAATCGCGTCGAGCTCGTCGATGAACACAATCGATGGCGCGGCCTCCTTCGCTTTCGCAAATAGGTCGCGTACGCGCGAGGCGCCGACGCCGACGATCGCCTCGATGAACTCCGAAGCTGAGATCGAGAAGAACGCGGCACGTGCCTCGCCCGCGACTGCGCGTGCAAGCAGGGTCTTACCGGTGCCCGGCGCGCCCGAGAGCAGTACTCCGTGCGGCATCCGCCCGCCGAGCCGGCCGTAACGAGTGGGATTGCGCAGGAAGTCGACGATCTCTGCCAGCTCGGACTTGGCCTCATCGATTCCTGCCACGTCGTTAAACGTGATCGTGATCGTGGCCGGATCGATCCGGCGTGCCTTGGAGCGCCCGAAGCTGCTGAGCGGTCCCATGCCACCGCCGGCCTTTGCGGCTCGTCGCATGAACAGCACGAGCAAGACGACGATCAGCAACGTCGGCCCGAACCCCAACAGGATCGACGTCAGCAGGGAGGTTTTCTTCACTGTCGACTGCGCGTTGATCTGGACGCCGTGAGCCTGCAGCATCGCGGCCAACTCGTTGTTGTTCCAGAAGCTCGGAATCTGGGTCGCGAACAGCTTGGTGGCTGTCGCCTTCGAATCGTTGGCCGGATAACGCACGTTCGCCTTGAACGTGCCCTCGATCGTGTCGCCGGTGGACGCGATCGACGCGACCCGGCCGGTCTGCACCGCGGACACGAAGTAGGGGCTGAACGGCACCTTCACCCGCGGCTGACCGGACGGCGAGAGCAGCTGCGACAAAGCGACATTGACGATCAGAAGCGCGACCACGAACCACAGGAATCCACGCCTTCGATGTGGCGGCTGCCCTGGCGGCGGCGCCGGCATGCCCCGGCCATCCGGTGCCGGCGCAACACGCCACCCGCGGTGATCGCGCGGGATCGGCTGCCTCGGGTCGGCGTCCACGTTAGCCATGAGCGGCGGCCGCCACCACGAGTCGGTGTGCGTCGTCGGGGAGCACACTCGGCGCCGCGATTGTGTCCGGTGCCGCGGTCATCGCGTCTGGCGAATAGTTCCAGACCGCGCCGCAGTGCCAGCAGGTGTCCTCTTGGCGGGACAAAGGCGAGCCACATGAACGGCAGAGGCGTGGGAAATGCCGGTTGCGCTGAGGAGAGCCTTGGTCGCTCATCTCATCGATGCTGTTAGTGGTCATCGGAACCTTCTCGTGTCGGACCTTCTCGTGTTGATGCACTGCGACCGGGGAGCAGTCGGGCGCGCCTACCGCTGGTGGCGGCGGCGTGGTGCCCGGGTGACCCATTGGAACCGGACGCTGACCAGGACTCCGAGGATCCAACCGATGATTGCCGCGACCAGGACCAGCCAGACGAGCGAGACTCGAGAGCTGCCGACAAGCCAGTCAACGTGGACGCGCGCGGTGTTTGTCGCTACGAGCGCAACCAGCACCGCGATCAGCGCAACCAAGACGATCGCGTAGCCGTGGAGCCGACCCTGATGGGCGGTGCGTCGCAGGTGCCCGGCGCGTGACTCGGGGCGATTCGCGGCGGCAGCCGCCGCCGCGGCAGATTCCCGAGCACGAGCGGTATTCGGCACTACCAGCTGGTCACCTGCCGAGCCCGTCGTCGGGCCGGCCGGCGACCCCGCAGCAGTTGATGCCTGAGTGGAGCTGCTGGCCGGCGTGTTGTGCGAGATAAGGCGCATCGTGGGGACATCCTTGGTGTGAAACGGGGGGATCTTCTTGTCTTGGTCCCCTCTTTAGCGACAACGATAGCATGACATGAATGTCTAGAAATGTTAGACTAGCTTGAATGAGCCAAGATGCCATCCCCAGCTGGACCTTCATGACCAACCACGCCCAAGTGCTGGTGTGCATCGCCAACGACCCCGGCATGCGTTTGCGTGAGATCGCTGAGCGAGTCGGAATCACCGAGCGTGCCGTGCATCGCATCATCGTTGAGCTCGGCGACGCCGGCTACGTCACGCACCAGCGCAATGGTCGTCGCAACCAATACACGATCAACGCCGCTCTCCCGATCCACGATCCGGTCGCGCGCGATCGCGATCAGAACGTCGGGCAGCTACTGCAGATCCTCGTGACTCACAAACGGACCGGGTCCAGCGGGACCCGGTCCAACGATCAGAGCCCAGTCGCCAGCTGAGCGTCCCGCCGTTCAGTTGCCGGCTCTGCTCGCTGCTGATTGGGGTTCCGGCGCAGCCGGATGTGCCCTGACGGGCCGGGGAGGTCCGTTTCGGTATCCGCGTCCTGTGGCGTGAGGTTGAGAGCCGTGGTCAGCAGTAGCAACGGGGCTCCGGCTGCCCACGCCTGCGGGCGCGACGCCGTGGGGAAGGCGACCGGAACGGAGGTCAGGCCGACCGGGAAGCCGGCGAACACCTCAGGTAGGCGGTATTCGAAGTACGCGGCTGCGGCGAGGATCGCGGCGGCGATCGTGCGGGCTTGTTCGAAGTGTCCGTAGCGGGCTAGACCAGCGGCGATCAGCGAGTTATCGTGCGGCCAGACTGTCCCGGTGTGGTAGCCGAGCGGGTTGTAACCGGACTCGTGGGTGCTGAGGGTGCGGACGCCCCAGCCAGAGTAGATCTGCTCGTCGAGCAGCAGCTCCGCTGTGGCGGCCGCTTCGCGCTCGTCGAGGATCCCCGACCAGAGCAGGTGCCCGATGTTCGATGTCAGGCTGTCGACCTGCCGCTTGTCGCCGTCGAGCGCAAGCGCGTGGCAACCGCGTCCGGGCATCCAGAAGTCGCGTCGGAATTGCGCTCGCAGGCTGCGAGCGCGCTGCTCGAGATGGTCGCTGAGGATCTCGTCGTGCCAGACCTCGCGGGCCAGGCGTGCCGATCGCCGCTCAGCGTCGTAGACGTAGCCCTGAATCTCGCAGGTCGCGATCGGACCCCGCGCAAGCGCGCCGTCGGCGAACTGAATCGAGTCCCAACTGTCCTTCCAGCACTGGTTGACGAGGCCGGTGGCCGGGTTGCGGCATTCATACTCGACGTAGCCGTCGCCGTCGAGGTCGCCGCTGTCCTCGATCCAGCGCAGCGCGGCGCGAGCGTGAGGCTCGAGCTCGCGGACGAGCGCGTCGTCGCCGGTCCAGCGACGGTATTCGTCCAGCAGCACGAGGAACAGCGGGGTGGCGTCGGCGCTGCCGAAGTACGGCGAGTGCGGACGCTGGCCGCGTGAGGTGAGCTCGCCGAGCCGGAGCTCGTGCAGGATCTTCCCTGGCTCCTGCTCATGGAAGTCATCTCGCTCCGTGGCTTGGCGCGCGGCGAGCACCCGCAGAGTCGTCGCGGCCAGCTCCGGGAGATACGGCAGCGCTTGGAAGCTGGTGATCAGACTGTCGCGACCGAACAGCGCCATGAACCAAGGCAGTCCCGCCGCGGGCAGAGTCTCGCCCTTCCTGAGATCGGGATGCATGCGCAGCGCGCCGAGGTCGCTGAGACTCGCGCGGTAGGTGCGCGCGAGCGCCGGGTCCTCGGCCTGCAGCTCCGGCGCACCGTGCAGCCACGTCTCGAGCTCGGCCGTCCGCGCCTTGCGGACGGCTTCAAGTGAGCCTCGCGGGTGGCGACGTGTGAACCTGGCTCCCGGCTGAGCGGCATACGGGGAGATCGTGAACGTGGTCGCCCACTGCTCGCCGGGGGCGAGCTCCAGCTCGTATTCGAAGCCGGCGCGAGTGATCGTCGCTGGCGAGCTGCTCGAGATCTTCACTGCGCGACGGAACCCGGCGTGACGGTAGGCAAAGGTCAAGCTGGTGTCGTCGTGAGTGAAGCTGACCGCTCGCTCAGCGATTGCAACGTCCTTAACCTCGAACAGGTCGGCGAAGTCGGTGTCAGTCTCCAGCGCGATGCGTACTCGGCTCGTCTTGTGGAGATGGTTGGTGACGGTGATCTCCTCCATCCAGACGTGGTCTACGAGCCGATGGCGGACGATCGAGCAGGGTGCCTGGTCCTCGGGTCCGATCTTAGGTGTCAGGAAGAACTGGACGTCGAAGTGCGTGCCTTGATTGAGGCTCAAGAGCTCCAGCGGCGTGGCGCCGACGCGCAGGATCCAGCGCGAGATGAAGCGCGTGTCATCGGCGAAGAAGCCCTGCTCGCGCCTTTCTCCCGGGACGATGTCCCCGTGGCGATCGCTGACGACGAAAGTGCTTCCGTCGAGGACGCTCAGGGTGCCATCAGGCAAAGGACCCGACCTCAAAGGATCCGACCTGGAGGGGACGGCGTGTGCGCGTGCGCATGACGGACCGGTAGACGGACTCGTAGGCGGCCGCGACGACATCGCCATCACAGTGCTGGCTTACCCAAGCTCGGCAATCGTGTGGGCTGATCGCTTCAAGTTGGCCGATCGCGACGGCCATCTCGTGTTCGTCCTCGACCAGGAAGCCGGTCTTCCCGTCGACGATGAGCTCGGGCGTCGCGCCTTCCGGGAACGCGATCACCGGTGTGCCGCACGCGAGCGCTTCGACGACCACCATCCCGAACGGCTCGTCCCACCGGATCGGCATGAGCAGCCCGCGTGCGTGGGCGAACAGGGACTGCTTGGCGGTCCCGCCGACCTCGCCGATGAAGCGGACGCGTTTGCCGTCGATCTGAGGCGCGATCTCCCGGTCGAAGAACTCCTGCTGTCCCGGTTGGATCACGCCGGCCAGCACGAGCGGTACGCCAGCAGCACGAGCGGCGGCGATTGCACGATGCGGGCCCTTCTCGGGACGGATGCGTCCGATCCAGAGCAGGTAGTCACCCTTGCGTTCCTGCGCTGGCCAGGCACGCAGATCGATCGGGTTTTGGATCGGCCCGACCGTTTCCAGCCCGGCTGGCGCGGATGCGAGCTGAGCCCGGCTGATGCCCACGAGCGTCGCCTTGTGACCGTGGTGGGCGTAGAACGCCGCGGTGTCCGCCGTGAACGGCCCGTGCAAGGTGTGCACGAGTGGCGTGTCAATGCGGTTCGCCATGGCCAGTCCCGTAAAGCCGCAGTGGTCGTGGATGACATCGAAGCGGTCAGTCAGGGCGGCGCGGTCGATCCGGTCGAATGCTTGTGCAACGTGGTCGACCTCGAACAGCGAGCGCTCGATCTCATCAGGGTGCGACTGCTCCAGAAGCGTCACAACTTTCGCCCCTGACACCGAACCCGGAGCGCAGAACAACGTCACGTCGTGCCCTCTCCGGACGAGCGCCTCTGTGAGCGTGCTCACAACCGACTCCACGCCACCGTATCCCGGTGCGGGGACGGAGATCCACGGCGGAGCGAGCATCGCGATGTGGAGCGGCGGCTGGGGCAGACCGTGACGCCCATCCGAGGGCCGCCTGGCTGCGTGGCCCGATCGGGCCCGTGCCAGCGGCTGAAGCTGCAGCTGCTGCGGAGTTGCTGTGTCTACAGCATCCATCGTGGCTCCTTCGCGTGCCTCTCAGGCAGGGCGCTCGCCGGCAGAGAGGTCATGAAGGACCAGGAGAGCTCACGATCGCCAACCTCAGGAGGAAACACGATGCACTAATCCACCGTAACACATGCCCCCCGAATTCCGACCACTCTGGTCGGAATCTGCTAGGTTGGAAAGTGCGTTCGAGGAGCCCCCGTTCTTCTCGCCCCCGAGCGGCATTCTTCAAGTCAGAAGGGCAGAGAGGCGGTAGGCAATGGCCACCGCAACACACAGGGAGCGCAAGGCCGCGCAAGTAGTTGCTCGAGCCAACGATTCGTTTAGGTCGGCAGCGACCAAGTTCCCCATCTTCCAGGACAACGAGAACGACGATCGCCGCTACCGGTGGTCAATCCTCGGCGCGCGGGGAAGGACTCGCACGCAGTCCGAGACCTCCGCGGCCGACGATGCTGCACGTCAGTCCGCTTACGCCGCTGCACGTAAGGCCTCGCGCAACGCTCGCAACGCGGCCGGCTCATAAAGCTTTGAACCCCGCTAACCAGCCTGATTGATCACCAGCCTGATTGATCAGTGGTGTCTGGACCGTCAGCCCCGCGGGGCTGACGTGGTCGGGGAATGGTCTCAGCCGGTGAGCCTGACGCCGCCTGGCGGGCCTCTGAAACGCTGCGACTTGTCCTTGGGGTCAGCCCTGTTTGAGTGCGTGCAGCGCGGACAGTGGTCCGCCGAGTTGCATCAGCCGGCCGCTCACGCGGTCGGCGAGTCGTCTGCCGGTGCGTAGATGATCAGGCGCTGGTCGGGAGCGGTCGGTGAGAGGACCGACTCGAAGCGCATCAGTTGCGGCTTGTCGCCAGGACCGCGGAATCGCTTGATTCCCGCGGTCTTCTCCTTGACCTCGTGCTCGCTCCACCATCCTGCGAAGTCGATCAGCAGGTCACACGCGCCCCGGTTCCAGGCGAGGATGTCCCACCGCCAGCCGAGGATGTAGGCGGGGGTGCTTTCCGGCAACGAGCGCAGCACGCGCTCCATGCTCGGGTCGATCGCCTCGTCGGGCACGCTGGACAACGGCGGGAACTCCGACCTGGCCAGCGCGTAGAAGTGGGCGCGTTCGTCGGAGCTGAGCTGTAGCGCGCTGCTGAGGGTGTCGACAACCGACAACGAAGGTCGTTCGGCGCGACCTTGCTCCAGCCGGATGCACCAGTCGATGCTGATCCCGGCGAGTGCGGCTAGCTCCTCGCGACGCAGGCCCGGTGTCCGACGCCGGCCGGAGCCTGCGAGACCCACCTGCTCTGGCGTGATACGAGCGCGCACGTGGCGCAGAAAGTCAGCCATCTCGCGTTGCCGGTCGAAGCTCTCGGACCCGAGGCCGGCGCAGCCGAGCCCGGCACGCTCCGCTTCGAGCTGATCGTGGATGAGTCGGATCCGAACGTCTTCTACCTCAATGAGGGTTACGCCGATCTCGACGCGTTCAATCAGCACGCCGAGCTGGAGCCCTTTAGGACGTTCTTCGCCGCGGTCGAGCCCTACCCCGAGCTCACCGACTGGCTGATCAAGGGCAACACCGTCAACGACCCGCAGGCGTGACGATGACGACACCAGACTCATCCGGGCAGGCCGCCACTACCGGTGGCGGCCTGCGGATCACGCGCGCAGATCATGTCGCCCTGCGCGTCGCCGATGACGACGAGACGATCCGGTTCTACACGACCAAGCTGAACTTCCAGCTCGAGGCCGAGTGGACGCTCGGCGATGACGCACCTGGCGTGCGGCTCGCCTACGTCCGCCTCGGCGCGTTCATGATCGAAATCGTCGGTGACGGGCGACCGACGCCGTTGCCGGCGAGCCGCGACATCGACGAGCATCTCAGCCGCAGCGGCTACGTTCACCTCTGCCTCCGGGTCGAAGCGCTCGATGAGACGCTCGCGATGTTGCGTAACCGTGGTGTCGAGGTGTTCGTGGAGCCGTTCGTGGTTGAACCGATCGGCCAGCGGCTGGCGATGGTCAAGGACAACAGCGGCAACGTCATCGAGTTGGCCGAAGCCGTGGAGGCCTAAACATAGATCCTCGTCGAACCGTTCGGCGCGACCATGCTCACCGAGTCGCTCCCCGGACGCTGAGTTTCAACTCCAGCGCAGCGGTCTGATTCGGCGGGTACACCTTCAGGTGATCCGCAGCCTCGGGCTTGCATCGCGCAACCGGATACGACGGTTGCGTCTTCGTGTCGTGCTGGGGTCGTCCGCCACGTCAGTTTGCGACGGGACCCTCCGCTTTACAACTTGCCGATGCGGCGACGAGCTTGTCGACCTTTGGCACACCACCGGCGCGCTCTGCGGCAAGGTCGTGGGCGGTCTGTAGCGCCAGCCATGCGCGGGCTGTGCTGACGCCCGCCGCTTCAAGGCGGATGGCCAGGTTGGGGCTCACACGCGCGTGTTCATTCAGCACCCGGCTGAGTGTGACGCGAGAGACTCCAAGTCGACTGGCGGCCTCGGAGATGCTAAATCCGAGCTCGCCGATGACGTCCTCGCGGAGGATCTCGCCGGGATGTACGGGGTTGTTCATCAACGGGTCGTCTCCCTTCTAGTGGTAGTCCTGGTAATCGACGAGTTCCACGTCGGCGTCGATGAACCGGAAGGTCACGCGCCAGTTGCCGTTCACCCAGATTGACCAGTGCCCTGCAGGCCTACCTTTGAGCTGATGCGTTCGGAACGACGGAATTGCGAGATCGCTTGGCCCCTGAGCCACGTCGAGCACCGAGAGGACCCGGAGTAGCTTGCTCGCGTGGTCCTTGGATGCCCCGCTTGCTGCCCGTCCGATAAAGCTCCTCAAGACCCTTATGGCGGAAGCTAACGATCACTGACTAATTGTAGCGTGTAACGATACACGTTACGAGGCGTGGTGGATTCGAGTCCATGTGGCAGCAGCATGCCAAGCTGAAGTCCCTCGGCCGGACACTCCTGCTGGTGATCTGGACCCGCCCGCCGCTGTGCCGATGGAGCATCGCTCCCGAAGAATCACCGGTTCTCGTAGGTGCCGTCCAGTCGGGCGCGGGCGATGACATGTCCGGTCATGGCGCTGAGTGTGTCGGCGAGTATGAACTTGTCGGGCAGTTCGAGACGGCAGTCCAGCGCGAAGAGCTGGAAGACGTAGGTGTGCGGGCCGTGCGAACGCGGAGGCATGGGGCCGGCCCAGCCGCGGCGGCCGAGAGGGCCTCTGCCGTGTCTGATCCCGGGGACTAGGCTGGGGTTCGATAGACCGTTCTCGGGGATACCGCCCAGTGACGGGTCGATGCCGATCGTGAGCGCGTGGGTCGCTGGTGTCCGGCGTGGTGCGTCGGGATCCTGGACGATCAGCACGAGCTCGGCGGTGCCAGCCGGCGGCGCTGTCCAGGCGATAGCGGGTGAGATGTGCGCTCCGAAGATCCGGCCGCGGTGCCGCTCGGGAATCGGGGTGCCGTGATCGAAGGCGGGGCTGGTGAGGGCGAAGCTCTCGGGTGCTTGCATGTCGGGACGCGCCCAGGCGAGCGTGTGGTGTCCGGCGCGCCGGTTGCGCAGTGCGAGGCCGATCGGATTTGAAGGCATGCTCTTAGCTCCTCCTATCTGGAGATGATGGCTGGCCATCGGCCCGATGAGCGGGGCTAGCCCTACTCGTGGTCGGTCACGGCCCGCTGCGACATCAGCTTGCGGTCGCCGAGCACCAGCAGCATGCCGACGATGCTGACGGCGACCATCACCAGCGCGATGCTGTGCAGGTGGTGGTCCGAGACCTGGCTGTGGAAGGCGATTGAGATCAGCGCCGAGGAGGCGATCGAGCCGAGGTAGCCGAAGGTCCGGTAGAGGCCTGAGGCCGTGCCCATCTGCTCGGCGCGCACCTGGACGAACAGGGCCGTCTGGTTGGCGGTGAGGCTGGCGCCCAGCGTGATGCCGAAGCCGAGGGTGACGAGCACGATCAAACCCAGCGCGGTGCCGCTGGTCAGGGCCAGGAAACCGGCGGACGCCGCCAGGCAGGCCACAGCGCCGAGCAGCAGTGGCATCCGCAGCAGGTTGCGCTTTGCGATCGGGCGCGCGATCACGGCGGCGAGCGCGCTCATCGGCAATAGCAGCAGGCCGGTCTCGCTCGAGGAGAGCCCGCGCCCGGCCTCGAGCCACTGGGTGACGCCGTAGAGCACGGTGTAGACGCACAGCGTGGCCACGCCGACACGGGCGTAGGTACGGGTCAGCGCGAGGTTGGTCGCCAGCAGACGCACGTCGAAGAACGGGCGGCTGGCGCGCAGCTCCCACCAGACCAGGGCCGCGCCGAGCAGGACTGCGAGCGCGAGCGCCAGCCAGGGGGTGCCGGGCAACGACATCAGGAAGACCAGCAGCGCCGCCAGCGAGCCGGCGAAGCCGAGGATGCCGGCCAGGTCGATCCGCCTGGCGATCTCTCGTAGCGACCGCGAGCCGGTGAGCGGCGCGTCGCGCGGGATCCACAGCATCGTCATCGCGAAGGTGATCAATGTCACCGGCACGTTGATCAGGAACGTGGCTCGCCAGGTCCAGCCCGCCAGCAGGCCGCCGATCGGCAGGCCCAGCGCCGGCGTGACCATGCCCGCGATCACCAGCCCGCCGAGCACCCCGCCCGGCGGTTCCTGAAGCCCAGCGGCTTCGGCGCGGCGGCGCACCAGCAGCATCGCCGACGGATAGCCGCCCGAGGTGCCGATGCCGATCAGGACCCGGGCAACGATCAGCGTCGTCAGGCTGTGGGCAAAGCCGCCGACGAGGCCGCCGAGGAGCACGAGCACGATGCCGATCAGGAACACCCGGCGCGGACCGAACTCCTCGGCGAGCTTGCCGCCGGTCGGCTGGGCGATCGCGCTGGCCAGGTAAAGGCTTGACACCAGCAGCGCCGTACGGCCGATCGACACGTGGACGGAGGCGGCGATCGGCACCAGTGCCGTGGCGATCAGCGAGCTGTTGATCGGGTTCAGCGTCGAGCCCGCCAGCAAGGGCGTGACGAACCGCCACGAGAACGCGCGGCCGGCACTTACCGCTTGCGAGCCGGCTGCGCGGTCCGGGGCGTCAGCCATCAGAGCGTCTGCCCGAGGCGCTCGATCAGCGGTGCGGCTCGCGCGAGCAGCTCGAGCTCGCCGGCCGAGAACTCGCGCTCCAGGGCCCGCGCGATCAGCGTTCTGCGCGCGTCGCGCTTGCTGGCCAGCACCTCGGCGCCGGCTGGCGTGACCGACAGGATCATCCGCCGGCCGTCTTGCGGGTCGGCCAGCCGCGCAATCAAGCCGCGGCGCTCCAGCAAGGCGACGGTCGAGCCCATCGATTGCGGGCTGATCTGCTCGCGCCGCGCCAGCTCCGCTGCGGTCTGCTGACCGCTGCGGTCGAGGTCCGAAAGCGCGGTCATCTCCGGCCAAGGGAGGTCGCCCGGGGCCCGCTGCTGCCGGATCCGCCGGATCAGCACGCCGGTGCTCGCGCGCAGCGACTGGGCGAGGGCGTCGGTATCCACTGTCATGGTGGTAAGTCTACCTGATAAGGCACACTTGCAAGCGTGCCTTATGAAGCGCCGTCGCCTGCGGCACTACCGGGGCCGCCGACTGTGGCATGAGCGGCGGCCCCGACCTCGGCGCGGCCGCCGGCTTCGGCTGTTCCATGGACCGCCGGCTTCGACTGTCACATGGACCGCCGGTGCCGGCCGTGGCCCGATCAGTCGTCCGACCAGCCGGCCCCGGTGGCCTCGTACTCGTCGACGCGGGCCTGCAGCAGGCGCTGGCAGAGGGCTTCCGGGATCTCGCGATCGTAGGGAAGCTTGATGAACCCCTCGCCGACCTCGTAACCCGCTGCCTCGACTTCAGCCTTATAGTCGGCGAAGAACCGGGGCGGGAAGCGCAGCGAGCAGTGACGCTTGAAGTTCTGCAGCATCCACAGCCGGTCGCTGCGGCCGCGCACGTAGACCGGCAGGTTCCACTTCAGCTCCTCGCGTGCCTCCGGATCGGCCTCCCGGCTCAGCTCTCGCAGCAGATAGAGGTGCGGCTGCTGGTCGGGCGCGAGCTGGCCGAAGTAGTCCTCGACGCTCGAGCGTTTGGGCATTGGCATGAGGGAAGGGTATTGCGACGCGAGTCGCTGGCGGGTCGGCAGCGCGCGTTACCGGGTGACGGAGTTGTCTCGCGTCCCGGGGGCGGGTTCGTGATTTTGACGAAGGGTGTCGAAGTACACCTAGGCGTCGGGACCATGATGCGCGTGAGCAGGGTGCTGCTGGGCATGTCACCGACGAACGCGGACGCTACTGAGCTGCTGGCGCTTGAGATCAGCGACAACGGGCCCGGCGTCCCCGACCTGAGCGAAGATAATCAGCCGTGGGCGCCTATAACTCGAGGGTCACAGCCAACGATGCCGGCGAGGACGTTCTTCATATCATCCGGACACTCGCGCGGATCGCCGGATTACCGAGTCCGATCGTGGCGCGGACCTCTGCGGATCTGAGCGCGCCATCTCTGATCGACTTCACTGAGGAGTCGCTTAGGGCACACAGCGTTCGGGCGGATCATGGCGGCGCCGCCAAAGGCCGGCTTCTATATGTCGCCTCGGGCAAGGTCGTGTTCGCGTTTCTCGGTGTGCACGTACCGCCAGCGCCGGGCCCGATCATTTGCGAGGCCTACGCCACGCCGAGACTCGTGAGCGATACCCAGTTCAGCCTCATGAGAGCACACCTTCTGGCTGCGGCGCAAGAGCTGTCGTTGGAGTCGTTGCAGCGAGCCGGAAGAGCTGGGCCTTTGGCCTGGGCCACGAACGACGGCGCCAACCTAGCTGAGTTACATGCCATCAGCTTCCAAGCCGCGCGCAAGCCAGCGCACTCCGACTGCGACCGTACGCACTACCTCGAGGGCAGCTTCGGCTAAGCAAGCATGTCGCGAGAGTCGCGCCGCTCGCGCAAGGCGGTTGCCTCTGCCTCCGACTCCTCCAAACGCTTGCGAGCGGAGTCGCTCAATCCGGCACGGATGGCGTTCCAAGCAGAGTCGTCGTCGAGCACGGCCTGGATAACTAGTTGTTCACGCAGTACCGATGCTCTCTTTGCTCCGTCTTCTACGAGCTGAGCGAGCATCTCTGCGCCAAGCTGGCCACGCAAGCGGAGTAGCCCGTATGGCTCGTAGTTATCGAGAACTAGCTGCGGAGTGAACAGAAACGTCCCAACACCCGACGCGCTTGAGAAGAACGGGCGGATCCGCTCGCACGCACGCAGGACTGTCGCGACCTTCTCGGTGTGCTCACGTCGCACTCGCTGAGCCCGTCCGGCATCCCACGCGATGATCGTGTTCTCGGTGACGCCCAGCGCCAGTCGGCGCTGCGTCCGGTCAGGCAGGAAAGCGTTGAGCTCCTTGTAGCCTGCCGGCGCACCCTGCAGGCGACTTGGTGCAGCGTGATTGCGCTCGTGCGTTGGGCTCATGGCTTGCATGATCGTTGGCATCCTAAACTCCGGTCTTCGGACATGAGTTTAGCGTCACGCCGTGACCACGGTTTCAAGTGGCCAGCGCAACCACCGGTAGCGTGGTATTTGGCGGGCGTCGTTCGTCGCGGCAGCGAGCTATTCGTCGAGTTCCGAATCTCGCGCCGAGGTCTGAGTCGGAGCCTGGGCCGAAGCCCGCAGCTCGGGCTCGTTTACCACCAACGCCAGCAGTCCCGGGAACCGCTGATCGAACTCCGCCTGGCGCAGGCGGTTCAGGCGTCTGGTGGCGTCGGCGCGTTGCTCGATCAGCCCGGCGCTGCGCAAGACGGCGAAGTGGTGCGTGAGCGTGCCGTTGGTGACCGGCAGGTCGAAGCTGCCGCACGCTCGCGTCCAGTCGGGGCTCGCTGCGAGCTGACGTACGATCGAGCGCCGGATGGGGTCGGCCAGGGCAGCAAGCGCGGTCTCCAGGGAGACGTCGCGCGGATCAGCTTGACGATCCGTTGTTCGATCGTGGTCTAATCTTCGTTTGGTTGCCATCAAACAAATAGGTTAGCCGGCAGGCTGGCTGGAGGAGCAGAGATGAACATCGACATCGGTCGCGTAGGCATCTGGAGCAGCTCCCCGGCGTGGCAGCACTCACCCGAGCTGACAGATGCGGCGGCGGAGCTCGAAGAGCTCGGGTACGGCGCGCTCTGGCTCGGCGGATCGCGCGGCGATCTGGAGCTGCCGGCGACATTGCTGGCAAGCACCAGCCGGTTGGTCGTGGCCACCGCGATCATCAATATCTGGACCGAGCCCGCCAAGGATGTCGCGGCTCGCTACGCCCAGGTTGAAGAGGAGCGGCCGAACCGGCTGCTGGTCGGCCTCGGCACAAGCCACGCGCCGATGGTGGAGGCGGCCGGCTTCAGTTACCGGCGGCCGTTGCAGCGGCTCGTCAGCTATCTCGACGAGCTGGATCAGAATGTTCCGACGATTCCCACAGATCGTCGTGTGCTCGGCGTGCTCGGGCCCAAGGCACTCGACCTTGCGGCCCGGCGTAGCGCGGGTGCGCACCCATATCTCGTCACCCCCGAGTACACGCGCGGGGCCCGCGCTCAGATCGGGCCTGACCCACTGCTGGCCGTCGAGCAGAAGGTCGTGCTTGAGACCAATCCTCGGCGTGCCCGCGCGATCGCCCGCGCTCGGCTCGCGCTATACCTGCGGCTGCCCAACTACACGAACAGCTTCCTGCGGCAGGGTTTCAACGAGGACGACTTCACGGGCGGCGGCAGCGATCGACTCGTCGATGGCCTGGTTGCCTGGGGCACGGTCAAGCAGGTCCTCGGCCGCGTCACCGAACACCTCAGCGCCGGTGCCGATCACGTCGCGATCCAGGTCCTGGACTCGGAGGACTACCAGCCGACGAACCCGCTCCCGCGTGCTCTGTGGCGCGAGCTCGCCGCCGGTATTCCGGGATCGCAACGTCGCTAGCGGCTGGTGAGCTCGGTGTAGAGGGAAGTCAGGTCGCCTGAAAGCGTGGACTTGACCGCCTTCGTGACTTCATCGGCCTGGACCTCGTAAGCGCCGCTGGCGATCGCCTCGACCGTCTGGACGGCAACTGCCTCGGGCGCGGCTTTGGGGACCTGGAGGTGGGCTGTCATGTCGGTGTCCATGTAGCCGACGTGCACGGCGGTCACCGTGGTGCCCTGGTCGTGCAGAGCGACACGCAAGGAGTTGGTCGCCGACCACGCCGCGGCCTTGGAGACCTCGTAGCCGCTTCCCTTCGCCAGCCATGAGAGCACTGACAGGACGTTCACGATCGCGGTCGGCGCGCGGCCAGAGAGGATCGGGGCGAACGCGCGGGTGACCCGCAGGATCCCGAACAGGTTGGTCTCGAGCTCGGCGCGAATGTCGGCGAGCGGCGCGGAGAGCAGCGGCGTGGCGAGCGAGACGCCGGCGTTGTTGATCACGATCGACACGTCCTGAGCGGCTGCGGCCGCGGCCTGGACGGAGCTCTCGTCGGTGACGTCGAGCGTGAGCGGGACGATCCGCGCATCGTCGCTGGACTGGAGGCTGCGAGCGGTGGCGTAGACCTTGGCGGCGCCGCGGCTGAGCAGCTCGGCGACGAGCGCGCGGCCGAGGCCGCGGTTTCCGCCGGTGACCAGCGCGATGCTGCCGTTGATCGGCGTTCCGGTGGTGGAGGTGGTGGAGGGCATCGATGGTCCTTTCGCAGCGATCTGGCTAAGAGAATCCTTAGCCAGCACCATAGCATGCTGACTAAGGAGTGCCATAGTCAGCAGCGGCAGGTCCCCGCGGCATCAGCTCGATCGCCTGGGCCGGATCCAGCGATGATCTTCGGCACCGTTGCAGCTTCGCGTCCTCATGCGACACTGAGCGTGAGATGCTCGTAATGGCAGCGGACTGGGAGACGGTCTCTTCACTTGCGACTGGCGCCGGGACGCTCGTGCTGGCGGTCGCGACGTTCGCCGCGGTGCGCTCGTCCAACCGTTCCGCCCGCGTCGCCGAGGTTGCGTTGCGGGAGCAGCGGCGGCCGCTGCTGACGCCATCGCGGATCGCAGATCCCGAACAGCGGATGATGTTCGCCGACCGCCACTGGGTCAAATCCGCTGGCGGACAGGGGACCGCCGAGCACATCGACGGCTCTGTCTACCTGGCGATCAGTCTGCGCAATGTCGGCAACGGGATCGCCGTCTGCCAGGCATGGGTGGCGACCCCGTCGCTGGGTCTTTCACTGACCGACCCGCAGCATGCCCCGATCGACCGGTTCCGTCCTCAGGCCCGCGACCTCTACATCCCGGCTGGCGACGTTGGCATGTGGCAGGGTGTGCTGCGCGATCGGGACGATCCTCTGCGGGCGACGCTGGCGGCTGCCGTCGACGCGAGCGAGCCCGTTACCGTGGAGCTGCTCTATTCCGATTTATTGGGTGGCCAGCGGACGGTGACGCGTTTTACCTTGCTGCCCAAGGCCGACGTCTGGTACGCGAGCATGAGCCGCCACTGGTACCTGGACTGGGACGGGCCGCGCCCGGGCGCGGCCGCAGGCCCGCCGCTGTCGATGACCGCCGAGGAGCTGCTGCGCTCCGAGGGGGTCGATCCGGGAGCCGAAGCCGGAACTGATGGCGACGCCGCCAGCTGATCACGTGACGAGTGGGCGACGATGGCAGCCGGCAGCGGCGTCGCAAACAACGGCCCGGGCGTATGCGGCGGCACAATTGACGTATGACGAGTTCATTCCCTCCTGAGCTTCGCGCCCTGATCGAGTCCGGTCCGCTCGCGCACCTGGCGACGATCAACCCCGACGGCAGTCCGCAGGTGACCGTCATCTGGATCGGCCTCGACGGCGATGAGATCGTCAGCGGCCACATGCACCACCACCGGAAGCTGCGGAACATCGAACGCGACCCGCGCGTCGTGCTCTCGTTCGACGCTCCCCACGATCGTGACGCCGTCCGCAGCCCTTACGCCGTGGTGCGGGCGCAGGCGACGGTTGAGCCGAGCGATGAGGCTTGGGATCTGCTCGACCGACTCGCCAGGGTCTACATGCGGCCGGACACGGTGTTCCCGGCGCCGAAGGCCCCGGGCTACATCGCCCGCTACCGGATCGAGCGCGTCAGCGGCGTTGGGCCGTGGGTGCCGGAGTCGCGGTAGGTACATAAGCGTCGCGCACCGCTGCGGTGCTGGTGCGCGTGCAGCGAAGCGCCCCACCGGCCCGAATCAGCTGGCTTCGAGCCGGTCGGCTGCGGCGGCAGCGAGCGCAGCTAGATCCCGTAGGTGCGTGACAATGGCAGCGGTCAGCGGTGGCGCAAGCACCTCGGGTTTGCCACCGAAGATGCGCGCTTGCTCCTCTGCGGCTGACACTGCTTCAAGGTCGGATCCTTCGATAAAGAAGGCGAGGTCGAGCGTGTCAGCGATGGCGTCAGCTGCTGCCTGCTGCTGGGCAGCAGGTTGGCCGCCGCCCGACAGGAGAGAAGCAAGTTTTAGAGTGTTTCTTCCGTACGCGAGAGGGCCTCGACGTGTCGCATAGGCGTCCCAGCGCACTTCAAGTTCCTCCGCGAGAGCCTCGCCCAAGCTCAGCACTCTGCTATCGGCGTGGTTCTTGACGTCGCGCGCGTCCACCATGAAGCATCCGCCCATCTCAGCGACGGTATGCTCAGGCAGACGTCGGTCAGCTGGCAGCGGAAAACGTCCGAAATCCTGCTGTTGGGTCAGAGACAGCCACTTCTCTGCACTGACGGTGCTGAGCGGCGCAAACAGCAAACGTCCGCCGACACTGCGTCGCTGCCTGCCTTGGACGAGAGACGTCGCAACCAAGCAGCTGTCGCTGAGGAGGATCGCACAAGGTGAGTCAGAAGCAGCGCGGAAGGTGGTGTGCGCGAGCGCGAACCGCGTTTCGCGGTTAGGTGTGAGCGCCGGACTGTAGACACCGATCGCCTCATCGCCGTCAACCCGTTGACTGATCCACTTGCCGAACTTCGATGCAAGGTTCGCAGGCAGGTCGCCGCCACCCAGCGGCTTCGTGTCTTCGCGGACGAAGACGTCGAGCATGAATGATGCTTTGAAGATGTCGCCGAACAACACGTCGTGCTGCGGCGGCGCGTACGGCTCGCCTTCCCCAAATCCCTCGTACATGCTTAGCGGACCGCAGGCACCCGCGTCATCGTGCTCGAACCATGCCAGTGACCACGGCGGGAATATGCACGTCCGTACGGCACCGACTCGGAATCGCTGACGTATGTCTCGTCCGCGGTCACCACACCCGGCGTCGCGATGGGCTGAGACATGCTTGCGAACCAAGCCGCCAGGTCGCGCTCACCGGGTTCAGTTCCGAAGTTCTCTACCGGCATCACGTATCCAACCTCCTTCGACAGCACCTTAACGCGCTGGAGCAGGACAGCGCGACCACAAACTCCGGCTGTGACCACGCGCGTGGATGGTACGTGCTCTTCGCCTCCGGAGTCCAAAGCAATGACGCAGACGTCGGCGTCCGCCTCTCGGACAACGCCAGTTTCGCCAAGGAAGGAGATTCCGAGCCGCTCTGTGAGCTCTTGCTCAGCAGCGTCGACGTCCTCGTCCCATTCATGCACGGCATCGGCGGCACGCTCGACCACGCCGTCGACGAGCTCGTCGAAGCTCCAATGATCGAATGAGCGCACGGACTCGCGGACGGCGGCACTGACCTGTCCGAAAGCTTCCGAGCGCAGTGTCCGCGCTGCTACGTCCTGCATGGTTTCGGTTGCGTGGGGGATGCGGGCGAGGTCGCGCGCCAAACCAGCGAGAACGAACCTGGGCAACAGCGCGACGTTGAACCTCCGTACCTTGCCGAGTGTGACCGCAGACGGCAGCAGATGCGCGGCAAGCAGCCGCTGGCGCTGACGTTGCCCTGAGTCGCCGCCACCTAGGAACTGATCCAGTTCATGGTTCGTCAGGAATCCTGGTGCTCCTGTCATAAAGCACAGCATAGTTCAGCCCGACATGATGTCGGGAATCTGTGGCTGGTGATGACCGCCTGGGCGCGGTTGAGATCATCAAAGCCGGCTATGAGCGCGTTGGGCTATCTCTTACGGGAGCGCTGACAGCCCGAGAACAGCAATCGGACCGAGTACCGGGTCACCCAGCCATACACATAACGCTAGAAGTGCGTGCGGACGGGGAGTCGCTCAAGTCTGCGGCTGCTCGATCAGCAGCCGCAGGAACTCGGCCGCGGCGGGTGTCAGCGGTCCAGGGCGGGTGGCGGCACCGATCGGGCGTAGTAGCGGCGGATCGAGATGCGCCGTCACCGCACCACTGGCGGCGGCTTGCTCGGCAAGCGGGGTGGAGATGAAGGTCACGCCGGCGCCGGTCAGCGTTAGCGAGACCATCGCGTCACGCTGAGTGGTCTCGACCACGAAGTTCGGGGTCACGCCGGCGCGGGCGAACAGCTCCTCGACGATCATGCGAGTGGATGTCCCCGGGGGCGTGATCACGATCGGCAGCTCGGCGAGCTCCACCACCGAGACTCGGCCGGGAGCAGCCAGCTCCGTACCGGGTGGGAAGACCGCGAGCAGCTCCTGATCGAGCAGCCGCGTCTGGACCAGCTCGGCGCTGAACGGCAGCTCGGCGACGCCGATCTCGCAGTGGGCGGAGGCCAGCATCGCGGTGATCGTGGTGGAGTCTTCGGCGCCCAGTAAGGTCATGGTCACGTTCGGGTGGCGCTTGCGGAACTCCCCGGTGACCGGCGCCAGGTGCGTCACGACCAGCGTCGGCAGCGCCGCCACCGTCAGCTCACCGCCACGCAGCCCGATCACGTCGGCAACACCCGCCCGCGCGATCTCGGCGTCGAACAAGGTTCGGCGACCGGCGGCCAGGAAGACCTCACCGGCCGGGGTGATCGCGATCTCGCGGCCGAGCCGGTGGAACAGCGGGGTGCCGAGCTCCCGCTCGAGGCCGGCGACCCGCCGCGACAACGACGGCTGCGCGTACCCGAGCGCCCTGGCGGCCGCGGTGAACGAGCCGTGGTCGGCGACAGCGACGACGCAGCGGATATCGGTCAGCTCCATCAAGCGAGAGTCTACTCATTCCATGCACGCTCGCTATCGATTAGCCGATAACTTGTATTTGACTGCATGGATACGAGAGTCTTGACTAGATGTCGTGAGCACGTTCGCATTCTTCATCTCAGTGTTGTTGGCTTCGATCGTCGCGGGGATGCTTGGCTCGATGCTGGGCCTCGGCGGCGGGATCATCGTGGTGCCGTTCCTGACCCTGGCGTTCGGGATCAACATCCGCCTCGCGATCGGAGCGTCGATCATCGCGGTCGTCGCCACCTCCAGTGGTGCGGCCTCGGCGTATGTGCGGGAGCGGCTGACGAACCTGCGAGTCGCGATGGCACTCGAGGTCGCGACCGTCACCGGGGCGCTCACAGGCGCCGCGATCGGCGGTCTGATCTCGGTCAGCCTGCTGTCGATCGTCTTCGGGATCGTGCTGATCATCGCCGCGGCCGGGATGCTGCGGCGGCGCGCCGACCGCAACGACGAGGTGCCGCCGTCACGTCTCGCTGACAAGCTGCGCTTGCACAGCGCCTACTACGACCCGGCCCGTGGGGAGGTTGTCCGCTACCGGGTGACCCACGTTCCCGCGGGTGCCGTGATGATGTACGTCGCCGGCGCCGCCAGTGGACTGCTGGGGATCGGCGGCGGCGTCTTCAAAGTTCCCGCGATGGACCTCGCGATGCGGCTACCGGTGAAGGTTTCGACTACCACCAGCAACTTCATGATCGGGGTCACCGCGGCGGCAAGCGCCGCCATCTACTTCGGCCGCGGCGACATCGACCCGCTGATCGCGGGCCCGGTCGCGGTGGGAACGCTGCTCGGCGCCCGCGCCGGCGCGAAGCTCCTGCCGAAGCTCAGCGGCGGACTGGTGCGGATGCTGTTCGTGATCGTGCTGGTTCTGGTCGGACTCGAGATGCTGAGGCAGGGGATATGAGCGCGGAATCGCAGTCGGTGAAGCCGGACAGCGTGGCTGCCATCAGTAACCAGACAGACGTAAGCGAGCCGGCCGTGCGCGGACGCGATGCCGTCCGCTCCCAGATCAGCGAGCCTGTCGAGACGGCGATCGGTTGGTCGCTGCGGATCGGCGTCGCGATCTCGATGCTGCTGGTGCTCGCCGGCGCGGCCGTTTCGTTCATCGGCGGCATCTACGGCGGCGGCAACGCTCGCCGCCACACGCTGACCTCGGTCCACGTGGTGGTGCCGCAGACCCTGGGCGCCGCCTTCACCGGCGCCGCACATGGTCACGGTCCGGCGCTGATCGCCCTCGGCTGCCTGGTTCTGATCCTCACGCCGATCGTCCGGGTCGTGGTCTCAGTGCTCGGATTCGCGCTGGTGAAGGACCGCCTCTACGCGGCGATCACGCTGCTGGTGCTGTTGCTGCTGAGCGCTTCGCTGCTGGTCAGCACGCTCTGAAGCGGGCCGGGCCCGCTGGCCCGGCCCCCATATCCACCGGCGGCGTCAGAAGACGATCACGGCGCGTCCGCGCAGGCCGCCGGCGTCCATCAGCTCCTCGGCCTCGGCGGCGCGCTCGGGTGGGAAGGTCGCGGCTACCCGCAGCTGCAGGCGCCCGTCGGCGGCCAGCTCGCGCAGGTGCTCGAGCCAGTCGGTGCGCTCAAGCACCTCGCTGACCATGACCTGCCGCACCACGATTCCGCGCTCGGTCGACTCCGGCTTCCAGCCGCGGACCACGACCATCGTGCCGCCGTCGCGCAGCGCGCCGAAGACCTTCTCGTGCAGCAGGGCGGTGTCGTAGATGCCGTCGACACCGGCGGGCACGGCGGCGCGCACTGCGGCAACGTAGCCCTCGCCGCGCGATACGACGATGTCGGCGCCGAAGGCGCGCACCAGCTTCTCGTCCTCGGGCTTGGCATCGCCGACCACGCGCAGGCCCGCTTCCTTCGCCAGGCCGATCACGTAGGAGCCGAGCAACCCCGCAGCGCCCGTCACCGCCAGCGTCGCGCCTGGCTGCAGGCCAAGCAGCTCGAGACCGCGCAGCGCCGTCAGGCCGTTCATCGGCAGCGTCGCTGCCTGCTCGAGGCTGGCGCCGGCGGGGATCGGCACGACCGATGCGGCCGGTACGACCAGCAGCTCCACCTGGGCACCGCCCTCGGGGCGGCGCGGTGAGACGGCGGCCATGACCTCGTCGCCCTTGTGCAGCCGTTCAACGCCGGCACCGACGGACTCGATCACGCCCGCCGCGTCCATCCCTGGTGTCCACGGGGTTGGCAGTGCGGTGCCTGCCTGGCGCAGGCCGATGTCGGTCGGGTTCACGGCTGCCGCTCGCACGGCGATCCGCACCTCACCGGGTCCCGGCTCCCGTACAGGCCGATCGATTACCTGAAGTACTTCGGGACCGCCGGCGGCGGTGATACCGACTGCGCGCATCGCCTCTCCAATCATTCGTCGTTGAAACCACTGATTTCGAGTCTAGATATGAGCGATCCGGCTTCCCCGCGTACCGCGGATCCGGTACGTGAAATGACCGCGCGTACCCGCCGGCACCAGGCCTTCGGTTAGTATCGATGCGATGAATGAACCCGTGGAACTGGTGATTTTCGATAACGACGGCGTCCTCGTCGACAGCGAACGACTGGCGGCCGAGATGAGCGTCCAGATCTTCGCCATGTTCGGCATGCAGCTGAGCTATGACGAGGTGATCGAACGCTTCATGGGGCGCACGGAGGGGATCATCAAGCAGACGATCGTCGAGCACCTTGGACACGAGCTGTCGGCTGAGGACCTCGCGCGTATCGATAGCCTGCGCCACACCACGTTCGCCGAGCGCCTGGAGCCGATCGACGGGGCCACGCAGGCGCTCGGCGAGATTGCGCTGCCGAAGTGCGTAGCATCCGGCGGCGAGCCCGACAGCCTGCGCTTCAAGCTCGAACGCTGCGATCTGCTCGACTTCTTCGACGGCCACATTTTTAGTGCCGAGCAGGTCGAGCACGGTAAGCCGGCCCCGGACCTCTTCCTCTTCGCCGCCAAGCAGATGGGCGTCGATCCGAGTCGCTGCGTCGTCGTCGAGGACAGCGTCTACGGCGTCACGGCCGCACGTGCGGCGGGCATGCGGACACTCGCGTACCTCGGCGGGATGGTGCCGGCCGAGTCGCTCGAAGGCCCCGACACGACGCTGTTCGACAGCATGCACGAACTCCCGGCCCTGATCGCGGAGCTGGCAGGTCAGAAGTCGCCCGCCTGACTCTCATGTCGGCAGTTGTGCGGACCTGGCGTTCGCGGGTCGGTCAACGGTGCCGCGTGTGCTCAGCGGGTGCTCGATGACGCGAGCATGATGCTATGAGTGCGTTGCGAGCTTGCTCGGGGCTGGGGTCTCCAGGACGCGGATCGCGGTGAGCACCGTCAGCACGGTCATGCAGACCGCGCTGGCAACACACCACTCGCAGATCTCGTGCAGGGTGAAGACCTCGCGGTAGCTCAGATAGAGGCTGAAGCCGAAGCCGATCAAGGACACCAGGAAGGCCGTTGCCCGGCCGAGGTCCTCGGGGATCGGCGTGAGCAGCGTCGTCAGGATTGCGACGTAGCCGACCAGACCCAGCAGTGCCACCGGGATCCCGATCACGCGCGAGTAGACCGACGACTGCACGGTCTCGCAACTCGAGCGGCCATTGTGGGCGCCGACGCAGAGCAGCGACTGGAAGCCCCGGTAGTGGACATAGGTGAGGTAGGCGGCGATCAGCGTGCCGATCACCGCGAATACGAGGACCGCTAGCCACAGCCGGTCGCGACCGGGCTGCTGTGCGTTGGGGCTCAGAGGCGAGAGATTACTGGCTGTCACTGCGAGGCTCCCGATCGTCCTGGCGTTTGCGACTGGTGTCTGGGCCTGATCCGTTCAGCCGCCACGCCAAACTAACTCAGGAAACGGCCTTGATCGCCTGAAGGAGGCTGCTGTAACTGTAGGAAGGGGCCTGGGACTCGCCCTTCGGGCCCTTCATCACCAGCGTCGGCGTGCCTTCGATCTTCGCGTTCGTGGCGTCGGTGTCCTCGGTGTTCAGCTGGTCGACGAACGACGGGTTCTTCCGGTCGTCCTGCCACTTGCTGATCGCCAGGCCCGGTATATGCTTGGCTAACACAAGCAGGAACGTCGGGGTCTGGTAGTACGTCTCCTCGGTGCCCTGGTTCTGGTAGAAGAGCTCCGTGTAGTTCCAGAACTTGTTCTGCGTCCCGGCCGCCATGGCGGCTACCTGCTGGCGTTCGAAGATCGTCTGCGCGCTGCTCGAAGTGACACCTTGCGTGCTGCAGGTGGCAGTGCAGAACGAGCGGTACTGGACCTTCACCTTGCCGGTGCGGACGTAGTTGGAGACGAACTTCGGGAGCACCGTCAGCGTGAACTCGCGGCAGACCGAGCAGCCAAGGTCGCCGTAGTAGTACATCGTGATCGGGGCGCTCGCGTCGCCGAGCTGGGTGCCGCTCTGGGGGATGCCGGCAAGCTCCGTGGCGATCTGCGAGTAGCCGGTCGGCGTGATCGTCGTGCCCGTCTTCGAGCTCGCCGACTTGCCGCCGGTCACCGACAACACAACGACGATCGCGACGACAACCACCGCCGCGCCGATCAGGCCGCCGAAGATCTGGAAGCGGCGTCGGCGCGCGGCCTGCTGCGCGGCCTCCTGCTGCTTCGAGAGCCGGGCGGCGCGAGCTTGGTCTTTCTGCTCCCTGCGCGTAGCCATTGCGCCCCACAATAGCGATTGTCGACCGACGTGCTTGCGAACGGCCATCCCGCTTGCGGTGGTGCGGCCCAGTGGGCATCACGCAAGATGCCCACCGCGAAAACCCGCACTTAGCGTGTGAACATCTTGTGATTAAGATCGGCGGATTGGGCGCGCCGCCTTTGTGTGATTTATGCTGATCGCATGTCGCAAGGTTTGAGCTCGGCTGGTGCCGACACGGGGACGGCGAGCGCGGCGAGCGCGCACTCGCGTCTCCGAATCGCGGTCATCGATCGTGACCCGGGGTTCATGCAGGTCCTCTCGAACCGGTTGGATTCCCTTGGCTGGGAGCTCCGGCCGCTGTCCACCGCCGTCACGGTCGAGGCACTTGTTGGGATGCGCCTGAACGCGCTAGTGGTCGATCTGGCAATGCTCGGCCCATCCGGCTGGGAGTACCTGGAGCGCGTCTGCGGTCGGCTGCCCGCCCTCGGCATCGTGGTCTGCACCGGCCCGTCGTCGGTCGCGCAGCGAGTGCGCGGTCTGCGCCTCGGCGCCGACGCATGGATGACCAAACCGTGTCATGCCGAGGAGCTGATCTGTGTCGTGCAGGCGGCGATCCGGCGCCAGCGTCGCAGTGAGATGCCGGTGGTCGAGTCGGCGATCACGATCGGTGAGCTCACGGTCCGGCCGGACCTCTATCAGGCCTATGTCGGCGAGGCGAGCTTGGAGCTCACGGCGCGCGAGTTCGAGATCCTGCAGCTGCTCGCGCAATCCGAGCGGGTGCTGCGGCGCGAGGAGATCTACGAGCGGGTATGGGGCTACGCAATGGCCCATGGCGACCGCTCAGTCGACGTCTTCGTGCGCAAGCTGCGGCAGAAGCTGCGTGCCGCCTCGCCGGATTGGAGCTACATCCATACGCACTTCGGTGTCGGCTACCGCTTCGCGGCGACGGCCGAGGCCGACGAGGGTGAGGCGGCGACCGCGGAGCTCATCCCGGCGCCGGCACCGGCGGAAGTCGCCGACGACATGATCAAGGACTCGACGAGCCTCGACGAGGCCCCGAAGGACCTGGCTGCCGCCTGAGAGTTGCGGGGGCGGGCCGTCGCGGTCTGCCACTTGGGCGCATCGGGCGCCCAAAGGTTTAGCCACGGGGATAATGACGGGCCCTATGCCGTGGACGTATCTTCCCGGCATGGAGATCGTGCAGCGACAGATCGTTGCCTTCGGTGGAGGCGGCTTCTCGATGGAGTGGGGAAACACCCTGCTCGACGACTACGTGCTCTCGCTGACGAAAGCTCGGCGACCGCGCGTCTGCTTCCTGCCCACCGCATCTGGCGACGCAGACCACTACATCGTCCGTTTCTACCGCGCGTTCGCCTCGGACAGCTGCGAACCGTCCCACATCTCGCTGTTCCGGAAGGAGACGGGGGTCGGTGACGCGCGCAAGCACCTGCTGGCGCAGGATGTGATCTACGTCGGTGGCGGCAGCGTCGTCTCGCTGCTCGGCACTTGGCGGGCACACGGCTTCGACGAGATCCTGCGGGAGGCGTGGGAGTCCGGGGTCGTGCTGTGCGGCGGCTCTGCCGGCGCGCTCTGCTGGTTCGCGACCGGGCTGAGCGGCTTCCACGAGGGGCCGGCGCGCGAGGTTCCAGGGTTGGGCCTGCTGCCATGGAGCTGTGCCGTTCACTACTACCACCGCGAGCAAGGCCGTCGCGGCAACTACCACGAGTCGGTCGCCCGCGGACTGCAGCCGGGCTTCGGCATCGGCGACTCGGCGGCGCTGCGGTTCGTCGGCACACAGGTCGCGGAGGCCGTCTCGTCGAAGCCGGGCTGCAAGGCGGTGTTCGTCGACCGCGATCTTCACGGCGCGGCGTTCGAGACCGAGCTGACGGTCCGCTATCTCGGTGCGGAGGAGGACGAGGAGCTGTCGGTGATGGCGGCGTGAGCGAGGCTCCCGGGCCGACACCGGCAATGCAATCGGAGCCGCGTCGCATCGTCGCGATGGGCGGTGGCGGCTTCACGATGGAGCATGGCGACGCGCTCGATCGGTTCATCCTGTCGCTCTCGGGTAAGCAGGTTCCGAAGATCTGCTTTCTGCCTACCGCCTCGGGCGATCCGGACGAGCAGGTGACGCGTTTCTACGAGCGCTACGCGGCGTGGCCGTGCGAAGCCAGCGTGCTATCGCTGTTCCATCTCGGGCGCGATCGCGTCGACCCGATCACGCACCTCCTCGCCCAAAACGTGATCTACGTCGGTGGTGGCTCGCTGCGGAACATGCTGGCGATCTGGCGCGAGCACGGCATCGATGAGGCGATGCGGACCGCCTGGCATCGGGGCATCGTGCTGTCAGGGCTCAGCGCCGGGGCGATGTGCTGGTTCGAGGGCGGGGTTTCGAAGAGCGCCGGCGAGCCGGAGGTGGCACACGGTCTCGGCCTGCTCGAGGGCAGCCTCTCGGTGCACCGCGATGGCGAGCCGGACCGCCTGCCGGTCTACGAGCGAGCCGTCGGGACGGGTGAGCTGCCGGCGGGGTACGCCGCCGACGACGGCGTCGCGCTGGTCTATCACGGCACCGAGCTGTTCGAGTGCGTCAGCTCGCGGCTCACGGCCGGCGTCGCGCTGGTCCAGCCCGACGGGCAGGGTTCAGTGGTCAACCGACCATTACCTGTGCGCCGTCTGCCCGGCGCCGCTGCGCCGGGCTTCGACTCGCTCGCTGCTCCGGCCGCCGACGACCCGTACGGCGTGACCGAGTTGCGCGATCTGCGCGCCGGCGGGCACCTCTGGGAGTGACGGCCGGGACCAGGGACTGGCCCGTGCCGACCTGAGGGGAGGGGCTCCCGCGCCGGGCGTGAAGGCGTCGGCCATCGCAATGGCGAGGGGGAGACCTTCCACGGTTGACATGATGAGGCGTTACATGTAACGTGTAGGCATGCGTTCAACCAGAGATCGCGTTCGCCAGCATCGGGAGCGCCTGCGCCAACGGGGCCTGCGTCCGGTTCAGATCTGGGTGCCGGACGTCCGCGCCCCTGAGTTCGTCACCGAGGCTCACCGGCAGTCGCTGGTGGTCGCGAGCGGCGCACACGAAGCCGACGACCAGGCATTCGTCGACGCCGTCTCCTACGGTTCGGACGTCGACGACGATGGCTCGACAGCGTGAGGCGCGGTGAGATCTACGCAGCGGCGGCAAAAGGGGCCTACACCGGCAAGCCGCGACCCGTCGTCGTCGTTCAAGACGACCGATTTGATGCGACTTCCTCCGTCACGATCTGCCCATTCACCAGCAACCCGGTCGACGCACCGCTCCTGCGAATCCAAGTCGCACCCTCGAATGAGAACGGGCTCGAACAGTCGAGCAGCCTGATGGTCGATAAGATCGCCACGATTCCGAAGTCCAACCTCGGTGAACGACTCGGACGTCTGGGCGACGACCAGCTCCTCCAGCTCAACCGGTCACTGATGGTGTTCCTTGGACTCGCTTCAAGCCTGTCGTCGTAGCCACTGCTGGCACGCGCTTGCGCTCCCCGGACCCTCTGAGGCTCCGTCAGGGTCGTGAAGACTTCAGCTGTAGGGAGTCTTCAGATGGCTGTGGCTACAATGAGGCTGGTTTAAGTGGCCACAAGGGAGATGTCATGAACGTGGGCGTGCGCGAGTTGCGCGATGGGTTGAGCCGGCACCTGGCCGAGGTGCGGAGTGGCCGGACGCTCACGGTTACCGATCATGGCCGTCCGATCGCTCGCATCGTTCCCGTGGATCGGCCAACTCGTTTGGAGCGGCTGATCGCCGAGGGTAGGGTGCGGCCTGCTCAGAGACCGAAGGAAGACGCTCCGGAGCCGTTGCTTGTTCAGGGAACGGTTAGCGATCTCGTCTCTGATCAGCGTCGTTGATCGGCTACGCCGATACTTCGGCGCTGGTGCCGCTGCTGATCGCCGAGCCCGGCAGTGCGGCTTGCCAGCGCTTCTGGCAGATGGCCGATACCGTGGTGACCTGTCGCCTGGCATATGTCGAGGCGGCAGCGGCGCTAGGCCAGGCTCATCGTCTGGGGCGTGTAGACGACGCTGAGCATCGCGCTAGCCGTCAGCGCCTCGACGATCTCTGGGAGCAGGTGGAGATCGTCGAGATTGATGATCTGCTTGTGCGCTACGCAGCTGAGCTCGCACCTCGATTCGAGTTGCGCGGCTACGACGCCGTGCATTGCGCGAGCGCTGCGTTGCTGGCCGAGTCGGAGCTTGTCGCCGGCAGCGGCGATCAGCGTCTGCTTGCAGCTTGGCATCAACTTGGGATCGCGACGTTCGACTCGAATGGTGTAGCTGACACCGAGCCTTAGATCGTCATGCCGTGGGATCGGCTCAGCCGCGGCACGTTCATGCCGATACCAACGGATGCGGCCCTGTTTACTGGAGATCCCTCGTATGCCACAGCGCACATCTGCCACTCCGCCCCCCGGTGGCGACCGGGACTATGCGCTACGTCCGCTACGAGCGGGCGAGCAGTCAGCGCGGCTATTGGCTGATGCTGCGCGGCAGGCGCTGAGGAAAGACGACGTCGCCGGCTACGGCGCGCTGTTCGCGCAGGCGAGCGCGGTTGAACATGAGGTCGCCCGCTACCGCGCCCGCAAGGCACTGACCGAGTTAGGTCGCGCCTACTCGGCGACACTGCCGCCCGGGCCGGCTCAGAAACGGGCGCGCACCGTCGTTGCTCAGGGCGTGCTCGCCGCGCTGGCTGCGGATCCCGCCCGGCCGCTGTTGCTTGGCTACGCCGGGGCAACGTTAGGAGAGCTTGGCGCGCTGGCCGGTGCGCAGGCTTTGTTCGATGCCGCAAGGCGGCTCGATCCCGGCGTGAACGAGCTGCTCGAACGCTTGCGTTCGTGGCCGCAGGCCGCCTCGGCGCCCGTCAGCGCCGACGATTCGATCGCGGTCTTGGCCGCCAATGCATCGGCGCTCGCGGCCCGCGCGCGGCCTGCGAGCGACCTGAAGATCAGCCTCTGCATGATCGTTCGTGACGAGCAGGAGATGCTGCCGCGGTGCCTGGCGGCCGCCGCCCCGGCGGTTGACGAGATCATCATCGTCGACACCGGTTCACGCGACCGTACGATCGAGATCACCCGCTCGTTCGGAGCTCACGTAATCGAGCGAGCGTGGAGCGGCGACTTCAGCGCTGCGCGCAACGTCTCATTCGAGAACGCAACCTGTGACTGGATCCTGTTTCTCGACGCTGACCAGGAGTTGGCCGCCGAGGATGCGACGCGTCTACGGGCGCTTGCCGGCGAGGTTTGGCACGAGGCGGTCTACCTGCGAGAGATCAACGACAGCGCCGACCAGGAGGTCGGCGCGGGCAGCGACATCCCGATCCTGCGGGTGTTTCGCAACCGTCCCGAGTACCGCTTCCACGGCCGGGTGCATGAACAGATCATCGACACGTTGCCGCAGGGATTGCCGGAGCTGATCGGCCGCGGCACTGTGCGGGTCACGCACTGCGGCTACCGGGATGAGGTCCGGAGCGCTAAGGGTAAGTCGCAACGCAACCTGGAGCTGCTGGAGGCACAACGTCGCGAAGGCGACGACAGCGCTTTCCTGCACTTTAACTTGGGTTCCGAGTACTTCGCGCTCCAGCACTACGACAAGTGCCTCGATCAGTTCGCGCTTGCCTGGCGCATGGTGCTGGCCGACGGGATCGACCGTGCCGGCTTTGCGTCGCTGCTTGCGATCAAGCGCACTCGCGCGCTGCGCGCCGCCGGGCGTTACGAGCAGGCGATGGTCTTCGCCGGCGAGGCGCTCGAGTACTTCCCGGACTTCACCGACCTGGTCTACGAGCAGGGTCTCAGCCTGAACGAACTTGGGCGCGACCAGCAGGCAACGGCCTGCTTAGAGCGCGCGATCGCGATGGGTGAGGCGCCATTGCGCTACAGCACCTACCGCGGTAGCGGTAGCTACCTGCCGCGTGTCCTGCTGGCCAGTCGCCACCTCGAGCGGGGTGAAGCAGACCAGGCAGTGCCGCTGCTGGAATGGTGCCTCGATCACGCTCCCGATTACTTCTACGGGACCGTCGCGCCGTACGTGCTGGCGCTGTCGCGGTCGGGACGCAGCGGCGCCCAGATCGCCGCCGCGGTTCACCGCCACCTGCCAGAGCCGACGCCACGGATGCGCGATGCACTAGTGACTGCGCTGCTGGCGGTGGGGGCGTGTTCGCAGGCGCTCGACGAAGCGGAGCAGCTGGCTGACCGTGAGCAGCTGGAGGCGCTGCAGCAGCTCCTTCCGGCGCTACTTGGAGCGCAAGAGTTCGAGGACTTTGCGCGGGCTGAACGGCTGTTCATGACCGCAGAGCGGCTGCCGCTGCGCGAACGACGCGAGCAGCTGGCTCAGATCTACCTGCACGCCGGCTACCTGCGCTCGGCCGCGCGGGAGTGGTTCGCGGTCTGCCAGTCGGAACCGGATGCCCGAGCGCTGACAGGGTTGGCACAGGTCTCCCTCACGAACCGACAACCGGGGCCGGCCGAGCGGTTCGCAGTCGCAGCGCTGAAGCTCGAACCGCACAACGCGGTCGCTGCAGCGCTGCTGAAAGCCGCGCAATCGTAAAGCTTTTGCCGGCAACTGCCGATGCGGTAACCGATGACTGCCGTGTCGGGTATCAGCGACGCTCTCTCCCAGGTCGAGGCGATCGAGGAGCAGATCGAGCAGCTCCAGAGCGGCGAGCTGCTGAACAGCGCTCTGGGAGCCACGAGCACGAGCGGCAGCGACTCGACCAGCGCGAGCACGAGCACGGGCGCGACCACCGGTACGAGTTCGACGGCCTTCGCCGAGGAGCTGGCGGCGGCGCTGGGCAGCGACGGTGACTCGACCGACGCCGCCACGAGCACCGACGCGAGCTACGGCTCCAGTCTCGGCACGAGCGATGTCAGCGCACTGCTGAGCTCGCTCAGCGCGGGAGCTGGGACCAGCACGGGTACAAGTATGACCACCTTGCCATCTGCGGCGAGCAGCCTGCTGACCAGCGATCAGCGAACCTTCGCTTCGACGCTCGCCGCCAAGACCGGCCTGAACCCGGGCGTGGTCAGCGCCTGGCTGCTCGCCGAGGAGAGCGGCGGCGCCGCGCAGTCACGGCAGGCCGAGGGCAACAACGACTGGCTGAACATCGGCTACACCGGTTCTGGCACCTATGGCGCCTCCGACTCGGTCTGGTCGGACCCGACCAGCGCCGCCGACGCAACGGCGGAGTGGCTGCAGGGCAAGGACTCGATCCCGGGCTACGGCACCGCCTCCTCCGGCGTCCAGGCGATTCTGAACAACGTCGGCCAAAGCCCAGCGACCCAGATCCAGGCGCTGCAGGATTCAGGCTGGGCGGGCAGTGGCTACCCGAGCCTTGTGAAACTGTACGGCAATGTCGTGAGCGGCTGAAGGGCGCACTTTGGAACCCTGGCTGCTTCTTCGCGAATGCGGGTCAACGCCCGCAAGGGGGTCACTGACGTGAATACGACGTCGATTATCATCCTCACCCGAGATAACCTTTCGTATAACAAACTTTGCATCGAGAGCATCCGTCGCTTCACGCCCGCCGGCGAATACGAAATTATCGTGGTAGACAACGGCTCGACTGACGGGACGGTTGAGTGGCTGGCGGGTCAAAGCGATATTAAGGCGGTAATAAACCCTCAGAACTTGGGTTTTCCCAAAGGCTGCAATCAAGGCATCGGGGTCGCTGAACGGGGAAATGACATCCTGCTGCTGAATAACGACACGATCGTCACCCAGGGGTGGCTGGAGAACCTGCAGCGGGGGCTCTACAGCGGCAGCGACATCGGAGCCGTGGGACCGGTCACCAACAAATGCTCGAACCTTCAGGCAATTCGCACCGAGTTCAGTGGCTTCCCGGAGATGTTCGACTTTGCACAGCGCTACAACGCTGCATTGCACCCGGTGTACTCGTACCGCCAGAAGCTCGTTGGATTCTGCCTGCTCATTAAGCGGGAGGTCGTCGATGCGGTAGGGGATCTCGATGAACGCTTCACGCCGGGCAACTACGAAGACGACGATTATTCATACAGAATCCAGCAGGCTGGATACAAGCTCCTGCTGTGTCAGTCGACATTCATCTATCATTTTGGCAGCAGATCCTTTAAAGAGGATATTAACGCATACCGCCAAAACCTGGCCACCAATGCAAAGCGGTTCGCGGATAAGTGGGGATTCGATCAGAGCTACTCCTCGCTGATTCGAAACGATGTCATAGGTCTGATTGATCAGCCCACTGAAGCCCCGATTCGTGTCCTCGAGGTCGGCTGTGCGTGCGGTGCCACGCTGCTCGAAATCCAGAACCGATTCAAGTCAGCCAAGCTCTACGGCATTGAGTTGAACTCCGCTGCAGTGGAAATCGCATCGTATTACTTTTCCGCCAGAAGTGGCGATATCGAGAGCATGGAACTAGACTTTGACGCTGGGTTCTTCGACTATATTATCTTTGGTGACGTGCTGGAGCATTTGCACGATCCCTGGAAGGTCCTTGCGAGGATGAGGGGCTACCTGAGAAGCGGCGGAAGCATTCTCGCCAGTATTCCTAACGTCATGAACTACACAGTGATCGCTGGGTTGCTTGCGGGGAACTTCACTTACGTCAGCGCGGGTCTCTTGGATCGCACGCATCTGCGCTTCTTTACTCTGAACGAGATCGTCCGAATGTTCCATCAGGCTGGCTATGGAGATCTGGCGGTGCTCAGCAAGACCATTTCAGCGAACGGAAGTGACGGTGCGTTAGTCGATAAGCTGGTGGACATTGCGGGGGCGGACAAGCGCCAACAGCTTCTGACTTATCAGTACCTTGTGCGTGCGCCCGTTGAGACGCCACGTGCGCAGGCAGGAGCCGAGTCTCTGCTTGCCACCGCCTAGATGGTTGATCCGGGCTATTCGGAACCGGGGCGGCTTGGCTCGGCTTGTCCCCCATTTCACTGAAGCAAGCAGGTGGCGCAGCAGCACGCTGGCGTGGGCGTCGAACGGATCGAGCCATTGGGCGATCACCGCGGCGTCGAGCGCTCGTTCCAGGTCCGATCGCGCCGTCACACGGTACGAGACGGCTGCTCGAAAGCTGTCTGCCGCTCTGCTGCGGTCGGCTGCGGCAGTGAATCGTTGGCCGGCGACCCGGCGACGACTGATTTGCGCTCGGTGCCGGCTCGAATAGACCGCGGATGTCACACGCCTCGGCCGCGAGTGGATGCGGCCGTGGGCGGCTGTTCGGACGCCTCCGTGGTGCGGGCAATGCGTCCCATCCGGATCTCCAGGCGCCGTTAACCTCATCCAGGGTTGCGAGACGTAGGTCGATCGCCCGATGCATCGACGTCCTTGGGCGCCACCGCTGCAGCGAAAGCGGCAAGCAGGTAAGTGCAAACGCTGTCCGGGACGCGGTCACGGTCAGCTCACCGGGAGCTCGGCGCGGTGTGTTAACCACGCCGGGGCGCGACCGTAGTCGCACCCCGGTTGTCCGTTTCCCTCGATGGATCGGATCTGTGGTACATATGTACCTCGTCGTGCGGGGACGAGGATGTTGTTTCCCCAGCCGCACCGCCGGAGATGGCGAGTGTGGCCAAGCTCGATGATCCCGGGCCAAGGCCGAGCGGTGTCCCTACAACGGAACGCCGCTCGGGCTCGGAACGCAGGTAATCAGGACTGCAGCAGCTTCAGAATCTCTTGCGGGTTCTGCTCTGCTTGCGACAGCATCGAGATGCCTGCCTGCTCGAGGATGCTGTCCTTCGTGTACTCGGTCTCCTCAGAGGCGATGTCGACATCCTGAATCGTCGACTGAGCGGAGCTCAGGTTCTCGGAGTAGGTCGACAGGTTGTCGAGTGTGTAGCTCAGGCGGTTCTGCACAGCACCGAGATTGGACGCGTCACCGGAAACTTCGTCGATCATGCTGTCGATCGACGCCAGCACGGAGCTGCCCGTCGATAGATCCGCCAGTCCTGTCGTTGAAGCGAGCGCGTTAAGCTCGCTGACGATGCCGGTGGCGGCGGTGCCGAGGCTCGCGGTCGTCACCGAGATCGTTTCACCGTCATTTGCGCCGACCTGGAAAGAGATATCCGAGCCGGAGAACAGTGAGATGCCGTTGAACTGCGACTGGGTGCCGATCTGTTCGATCTCAGAGGCGAGCTGCGCAACCTCGGAGACGACTGCGGCCCGATCGGTGGTGCTGGTCAGGGTGCCGCCGTTGTACTCGACGGCGAGCTCGCGGATGCGCTGGAGCATCTGCTCGACGGAGTTCAGGGCGCCATCGGCGGTCTGCACGAACGAAACCCCGTCCTGAGCGTTGTCACTGGCCTGGTTGAGGCCACCGACCTGGGCGCTCAGGTCCTCGCTGATGGAATAGCCGGCGGCGTCGTCGGCGGCGGTGTTGATGCGAAGGCCTGAAGACAGGTCGGTCGTCGCGGTGTTCAGCGCCGACTCGGTCGTGGACAGGTTGTTCTGGGCGATAAGCGCCTCAGAGTTGGTATTGATGTAAAGAGCCATGCCGATCTCCTTGATTTGGCTGGGGATACTGCACTTCCGCGCCGACTCCATGTCGGCCTTCATTCCGCTAATCGGCCCCGGGCCGCAGACCTTTAGCCGGCTGCCGAGGCGTAGACGACCGGCTCAAGCCGGTCGAGCTGCCCCGGCTCAAGCCGATCGGGCCGATCAGACCTCGAAGTCGACGTGCGAGTCGTCCTGGCCCTCGCGTCGTCGCTCGTAGAGCCGCGGCTCGACGTCCTCGTCGAGCTCGACCACGACTGCGTCCTCGTCGATGCCGTCGTCGTCGACGTCCGCGCCAGGTCCCGCCCCGAGATCCTCGGGCTCCGCGTCCACCACCTCGCCCTCGACGACTTCATCCTCCGGCGTGGCGTCGTCGCTCAGATCGATCTCGAGCGGCTCCTCATCCTCGCCGTCTTCGCCCTCGTCAAGGTCCTCCTCGCCGTTCCTCGCGCTGGGCTCCTGTTGTCGGTCCTCGTCCGCCGAGCGCTCGTCGCGGCTGCGCTGAGCGCGCTGCACGCGATCGGGCTCGTGGATGCCCTGGTCGAAGATGCGCCGCAAGTAGGTCGGGTCAATCGGATCCATCGACATTGCCGCCGCCTGAAGTTAGAGGGTCCCGTGTGGTGTGCCGCGTTCGCCGTCAGCGACTGCGCCCGCGTGTGTTCCGCTGCCGCGTTGCCGGTGTCTTCTCGGTTCCGGCCGCCGCTGGCGCGTCCCCCGGCGGCGTCAGCGCGTCCCGCAGCGCCCGGGCCTCGGCGGTCACCAGCTCGCGCCAGACCAGGAGGCTGACGGCCCAGCCCACGAGGTAGCCGACGATGCCGAACAGGAGCGCCCGCTCGAGCACGCCGGACCAGGGCACGGACGCGCGCGCGGAGAGCACGGCCGCCAGCACGAAGCCGGCCAGGCCGCCCCAGCCCTTCGCCCTGCGCACCTGCACCTTGGCGCGCTCATGGCCGGAGACGCTGGCCGGCTGGTCGCCGTCGCGGAGCTCGCGGACGCCGTCGGGCATCTGCCGTCCGCCATCGGCGGCAGCTTGCGCCCCGCGCCGGGCACCGCGCCCGCCCGCGCGTGATGCCCGGCGCGCACCCGCCGCCTGTTTGCTGCTCTTCCGTTCAGCCATTGCCCGAAGTCACCTTCCCTTACAGCCAGTCGCCGCGTGTCAGCGCGATCGCCGCGCGCTGACGGTCGAAGATGAACCTGATCACGCGTTGGCGCTCGCGCGGGGTGATCGTTGTGAACTCGACTGCCATCTGCAGGTTGTCGGGACTGACGCGAACCACGTGCGCCTGGCCACTTGCCGGCGGCTCGCCCTCGTTCAGCTCCAGCTCGAAGTCGAACGTCTCGTGGCTCATCAGCTCGGTCAGGTCGTACCGCGGCGGCAGCGACAGCAGCATGCCGCTGCCGCTGATGTTCACCGTGTGGGTTTCAAGCAGCTTGCGGTCGTCGGGATCGCGGAGCGTGACCGGCTGCGGCGCCGAGACACGGACGTGGTCACGGCGCTGCAGCACCGACGGTTCGTCGTCGCGGATGAAGCGGATCGTCGCGCTGTCGATCCACTGGCCCGAGCCGCGGTCGCGTAGCAGCCCGTGCGCACTGTGGGATTCGAGCGTCGCGTTCTCGAGCGGATGCTGCAGCAGACTGGGGCGTGGGTGGACGACCGCCAGCACGATCTCGTCGTCGGTCTCGCTGATCGCGACGCGCACGTGGGTCCCGTTGGCGAGGATCAGGCGGCCGTTGAAGGTGTGGCGGACACGCGTGCCGGTCACTGGAGGAGCTCCTCCGCCAGCTCCCGCGGGTCGATCGCCGTGATCGAGCTGCGGCCGTCTTGCACGCCATGCAGATAAGCGAGCGGCAGCTGCCGCTCGACAGCAACCTCGGCTACGACACCGAGCTGGTCGGTCTCGTCGGTATGGGTGATCGTCACGGCAGTGGGCTTGAGCCCGGCGACGCTGTCGAGCGCCCGCTTCGCCGCCTCGCGGCTGATCGTTGCCGGCAGCGTCACGTAGATGGCGTCGAGCTCAAGCTGCTCGAGCCACGTTGCGAGCCGCTCGGCATCGGCAGGCTCACCGGGGTTGCAGGTCGGCGTGTCGACGACCACGAGTCCGCCGTCGCGGGACTTCGCGACAGCTTCGTGCGCGGCCGCGAGCTTCAGGGCTCGCACCGGCACCCGGCGCTCGAGCAACGTGCCCAGGGCGTTTGCGGCATCGGCGCTTTCAAGCGTGATGACGGACACCGGCAGCGTGCTCGCCCGCCGGTAGGCAGCGGCCAGCGCTGCCACGCAGCGCGTCTTACCCGAGCCGCCGGCGCCGATGAACGCGATCGCCGCGCCCGTAAGCGGTAGCGGCGGGGCGAGCACTATGTCGCGGGCAATTGTCACCACGGCAGCCTGATGGAGGTCGGCAGCGAGCGGCGCCGCGTGTACGCCGGCGGCATGAACGACCTCGCTGGCCCAAGCGTCGCTGGTGCCACGTGCCGTCAGGCTGGCGACGGTTGCGGCTACCTCGGCCTCGTCGAGCTGGATCGGTGGGGCCGGCTCGAACCGGGTCGCACGGCGATGGCGGCCGAAGATGCGTCCAACGGCGTCGATCAGCTCGCGCGTGACCTGACGGGTCGTCCGGGCCTGCGGACTCGGCGCCGGCTGCGTTTGGACTGCCGGCTGCGCTTGGACTGCCGGCTGCGCTTGGGCTGTCGGCTGCGGCTGCGGCTGCACGGCGGCTGCTGGCGCCGTTGCCAGCTCCGGGGTGGCCGGCAGCGACGCCGCCGTGCTCAGCAGGAAGCTCGGGCGCGGCGGCTTGAGGGCCGGCACCGCACCGACCGAGTGCAGGGGGAGTGGCACCGAGGCGGTCCGTTGCATCGCGGTCGGGCGCCTCGGTCGCGACGGCTCGCCCAGAAGGTCGCGACGGACGGCGGCGTACGGGTTGGACCCCGAGCTCGGCTGCGGGGCCGGCTCCAGTGCGGCCGGCTCGGGTGCAACATCAGCCTCGACTCTAGGCTTAGTGTGTGCGGATGTCCGGGCCTTCGGGGCCGCTCCGTGGGTGACGTGGGCTTTGTTCAGGCCGCGACTCCTAGTCGTCGCGGGCACCTTGCGCCGCTTCGGCGGTGCTGCGGGCGCCCCCGCCGGTAGCGACACGAGCCTGTCGATCGCCGCCGGTCCGTTGTCGTCGAGCGGCAGATCTTCGTAGCCCGGCTCACCGCCGTCGCGCTCGCTGTCATCGATCTCGTCGCTGAACGACAGGGAGGCCTCACGCAGGCGCTGGTGGAAGATGCCGATCTCGAGGCCGCCGGGGGCCGCCGCCGGGCGCTCGGCGAGGTTGTCGCGCGGTTCAAGCTGCTGCCTGCTCTGCGGCTGGGCCACCTCGAGGTCCGGCTCTGGCGCCAAGTTGGGCCGCACCTCCGGCTCGAACTCGACCTCCGGTCCGACCTCAGGCTCCGCTAGAGCCTTTGGCTTGGGCTCCGCGAACACCATGGGCTCGAACCTCGGCTCGGGCTCGACCTCCGGCGCCGCTGCCTCAGGCTCCCGATCCTCCGGCGGCTCCTCGTCATCCTCCGGCAGCTCGGCGCGACCGCGTCCACCGCTCAGCTCAACAGACTCATCGGGCAGCGGCGCCGGCGCGCGGCGGGCCTGCGGCGCCGGCTCTTCGAGCCCGGCCGCCGCGCCGGGGCCGGGGCTCTCGCTGCCGTCGTCGTAGATGTCGATCGACGCGCCGCTGCCGGGGCAGGCGTCGACCTCGACGAAGCGCTGCGCGAAGAAGCCGCCGATTCCACCCGTGAGGCCTTCGCGCTCGCGGAGGATGATCGCGTCCGAGCCCAGCTCGTCCTCGATCACGGGCAGCAGCTCGTCCAGCGTCCGTCCGCGATAGGTGCGGATGATGTCCGGTAGATCGGCGGCTCTGCTCTCAGCGCTCATTACCTAGTCCATCCAACTCATGCGCTTCATGCGCTCACAACCCCGGCGCTCTGAAGATCGACGCCTGAGGCGATTTCGTTATACGAGCATACGGGTAGGTGCGGCAGCGCCTGGGCAGTGAGTCGACGCATGTGCCGACGTACGCGAGCCGAGCACAGCAGCACCGGCCGCATGCCGGTGCTGGCGGCGACCTCATCCGAGCGAGTCCGCAACGCAGCAATTAGCGCCTGCGCGCGGGAGGGCTCCATCGCGAGGTACTCGCCTTCGTTGGTCTGCGTGATCGCGCCGACGACCTCGTGCTCGATCTCCGGGTCGAGCGTCAGCGCGTGCAGGGTGCGGCCCTCGTCGAGATAGGGGGCCGTGATCGTCCGGCCGAGTGCCTGGCGCGCGTACTCGGACAGCAAGCTCGGATCGCGCGTGATCCGAGCCTTGTCGCCGATCGCCTCGACGATCGCGCCGAGGTCGCGGATCGAGACACCCTCGGTCAGCAGCGCCTGCAGGACACGCTGCACCTCACCGAGCGTCAGCACGTCGGGGATCACCTCGTTCACGACGGCCTCGTTGCTCGACTTGAGCTGGTCGAGCAGCTGGCGGACGTCCTGACGGCTCAGCAGCTGCGCGGCGTTGGCGCGGATCGTTTCGGTCAGGTGGGTGACGATCACCGACTCGGGATCGATCACGGTGTAGCCAAGCGCCTCCGCCTCGACGCGCTTACTCTCATGCACCCAGAGCGCCGGCAGCCCGAAGGCCGGCTCGGTCGTCGCGATCCCCTCGAGCTTGCCGGCGGCGTCGCCGGGGTCCATCGCCAGCAGGTGCCCGGCGAGGATCTTCCCGCGCGCGACCTCGGCGCCGCGGACGCGGAAGATGTACTCGTGCGAGTCGAGGTCGACTTCGTCGTGAATCCGCACACGGGGAATGACGATCCCCATCTCGCTCGCGATCTGGCGGCGGATCAGCGAGACCCGCTGGGCCAGGGTACCGCCCGCGCGGCGATCGACCAGTGGCACCAGGCCGAACCCGACGCCCAGCTCGAGGGCGTCGATCGGCAGCTCGCGCAGCACCGTCTCGCGCGACGTCTGATCGGTCTTCTTCGGCTTGGCCGCCACCGCGGCCGCGCCGCCGGCGGGCACCAGCGCAAGTCCGCCGGGCAGGCCGTTCCGCGCCACCTGGCGGCCGATCAGCAGCAGCAGTCCGCCGATCAGCAGGAACGGCAGCTTCGGCAGACCCGGCACGAGCACGAACGCGGTGATCACGCCGCCGGCGACCATCACGGCCTTCTGCTGCGAGAGGATCTGACGGGCGAGGTCGGACCCGAGATCGCTGTCGGAGGTGTGGCGTGTGACGATGATGCCGGTCGCCACCGAGATCAGCAGTGCCGGGATCTGCGCGGCGAGTGCGTCGCCGATGGTCAGCTGCGAGTACGTGTGGACGGCGTTGGAGAAGCCGAGATGGTGCTGCAGGACGCCGACGACGATGCCGCCGAACAGGTTGATCAGGGTGATCATCACGGACGCCATCGCGTCGCCGCGGACGAACTTCGAGGCGCCGTCCATGGCACCGTAGAAGTCGGCCTCCTTCGAGATCGAGGCGCGCCGCTCGCGCGCCTGTGCGTCGGTGATCACGCCGGCGTTGAGGTCGGCGTCAATCGCCATCTGCTTGCCAGGCATCGCATCGAGGGTGAAGCGCGCAGCGACCTCGGCGACACGGCCGGTGCCGTTGGTGACCACCACGAACTGGATCACGACGAGCACGAGCAGGATCACAAGGCCGATCACGACATTGCCGCCGACCACGAAGTGGCCGAACGAGCGCACTACCGAGCCGGCGTTACCGCTCGAGAGGATCCGCCGCGTGACCGAGACGTTGATTGCCAGGCGGAACATCGTCGTCAGCAAGAGCAGGCTCGGGAACGCCGAGAACTCGAGCGCTGAGCCGATGTACATCGTCGCCACCACGATCGCGAGCCCGAGGGAGATGTTGATCGTGATCAGGAAGTCGAGCACCGTTGGTGGCAGCGGCACGATCAACATCGTCACGATCACGACCACGGCCACGGCGGCCGCCAGGTCGGTGTGCTTCAGCATCCGGTTCAGGAGGCTCTCAGACTTCATACAGCAACCCGTTTCCTAGCTGCCATTCGATAGACGAAGGCGAGTACCTTCGCGACTGCCGCGTAAAGGCTCTGGGGGATCATCTGGTCGATCTCGACGGTGGCGTAGAGCTCGCGTGCGAGCGGCGGGTTCTCGACGATCGGGACCTCGTTCTCGGTTGCGATCCGGCGGATCTGCAGGGCGACGTGATCGCGCCCCTTCGCGACCACGATCGGCGCTGGACGCTCGCCGTCGTATTGCAGCGCCACCGCGAAGTGCGTCGGGTTGACGACCACGACGTCGGCCTTCGGCACGGCGGCCATCATTCGCGCTCGGGCCCGCTGGCGCTGGCGCCGGCGGATGGCGCGCTTGATCTCGGGCGGCAGATCCTTCTGCTTCAGCTCGTCCCTGACCTCCTGCTTCGTCATCTTCAGGCTCTGGCCCATCCGGTGCTTCTGGTAGGCGAAGTCGACTACGCCGATCACGAGATAGGCAAGCGCGGCACGCACGGCGATGCCCTTCGCGCCAGAGCGGATCAGGACGCCAAGCGCCGCCGGCGGCGTGCCGACCGAGGCGCCGAGGTGGGTGATGTCGGGCACCAGCGCGATCGCTACCAGACCGCCGACGACCGCGACCTTCGCGAGATCCTTGCCCAGCTCGAACAGCTTGCTGGCGGAGAAGAGGTTCTTGAACCCGGACAGCGGGTTGATCTTCTGAAACGACGGCGTGATCGCCTTCGGCGTGAACTTCAGGCCGACCTGCGCGACGCTCACGCCCACCCCGACCAGCAGACAGGCCGCGGCGATCGGACCGACGGCCTTCATGACCGTGGTGGCCGTCAGGCGCATCAGTCCGTTCAAGCCAGCGGCGCTGGCGACGGTCTGCGGGTGCCCGACGTCGGCGAAGATCGACTGCAGCGCGGCGCCGCTGGCGTCGAAGATCTTCGCACCGGTGATCAGCACGACGACCACCCCGACGCCGACTACCGCGGCCCCGGTGAGATCGGGGCTGCGCGCAACCTGACCTTTGTCCCGCGCCTCCTTGAGGCGCTTCTCGGTCGGTTGCTCGGTCTTATCGTCCTTCGGCATCGCCGATCAGATCCTGAGGCTGTCGATCGTGGTCATCAGCGTGCCGCCGACTTGGTTGGCGATCCAGTTCGCGAAGAACGGCAACGTCACCGTGGTGACGATCAGGCCGATGCCGATCTTCATCGGGAAGCCGACCGCGAACACGTTGAGCTGCGGCACCACTCGCGAAACGAGGCCGAAGGCGACGTCGCTGATCACCAGCGCCAGGATCAGTGGCGCGGCGATCTCGACACCGCCGAGCAGCACCCCGGAGAAGGCCGACTCGGCCGCTGAGGCCAGCGGCTGGACCATCACGGCGTCACCGACCGGCACGGCCGTGAACGTCGCGGTCAGGCCGTGGAGGATCCAGGCGTCGCCGCCGATCGCAAGGAACAGCATGAGGCCGACGATCGTGTAGACGTTGGTCAGCGTGCCGCCGGGGTTGCCGTTGACCGGGTCGACCATCTGGCCGAAGGCGAAGCCGCTGAAGTTGTCGGCCAGCACGCCCGCCGCCTGGACGGCGGCGAACACGCAGGAGACGGCGTAGGCGAGCGCGAGTCCGACGAGGAAGTTCGTGATCAGCAAGCCCACCAGCGGCAGCACCGTGTTCGGAATGTGCGCGCCGTGCAGCGCCACCGGTGCCAGGGCGAGCGTCAGTGCCACCGCGAGCACGCTGCGTACCCGCGGCACCAGCATCTGCGACGAGAATACGGGGGCGAGCAGGAACAGCGGCGAGATCCGCGCGAGCACGAGGAAGTATCCGAAGACGTTGCTGATGCCGAGCAGCTTGGTGACGGTGTTGAGCAGCGCTTGATTCATTGACGACGCTCAGGCTTGTCTGCGATGGAAGTGGTCGGTGGCGGCTACGTCGCGGTTGCGGCTAGCCGCCGATCAGCTGCGGGATCGAGGTGTACAGGTTCGAGGCGTAGGAGACCAGGTGCTCGAGCATCCAAGGTCCGAGCAGCAGCATCACCAGCGCGGTGCCGACGATCTTCGGAATGAACGTCAGCGTCTGCTCCTGGATCTGCGTCACGGCCTGGAAGATGCTCACGATCAGGCCGATCACGAGGCCGACCAGCAGCAATGGCCCGGCGATCTCGAGCCCGGCGATCATCGCCTTGGTGGCGAGGCTGATCACGGTGTCCTGGCTCATGCGACTCTGCTCCTCCCGATGTTCACGAGCCAGACCATCAGTGGAAACTCGTGACCAGTGCCCGTGCCAGCAGGTCCCAGCCGCTCACCAGGACGAACAGCAGCAGCTTGAACGGGGTCGATATGAACGTCGGCGGCAGCATGATCATCCCCATGCTCATCAGCGTCGCCGACACGACCAGGTCGATTATCAGGAACGGTAAGTAGATCAGGAAGCCGATCTCGAACGCCGTCTTCAGCTCGCTCATCATGAACGCGGGGATCAGCACGTAGGTGGGGACCTGGCCTTCAGTCTTCGGCGTCGGAATCTTCGACAGCCCGACGAACAGCGACAGCTCCTGGTCGTTGGTCTGCTTGAACATGAACTGGCGCACCGGTTGCGTGCCGCGCTTGATCGCGGTCGTGACGTTGATCTGTCCGGACTGGTACGGATCCCAGGCGACCTTCTCGACCGAGTGCACCGTCGGGTACATCACGAACAGCGTCAGGAACAGCGCGATCCCGACAAGGACCTGGTTCGGCGGCGTGTTCTGGATGCCGAGAGCTGTGCGGACGAAGCCCAGCACGATCAGGATCCGGGAGAACCCGGTCACGCAGAAGATGACGGCGGGAACGAGTGACAGACCGCCGATCAGCAACATCAGCGAAACCGCGTTGGAGCCGTCCACCTTCATCGATCTACCTGATCGTCCGCTTCCGGATCGCTTCGACGACGCGCCCGGTCAACGAGTTGCCACCGTCCGGCTCGTCCGCGTGGAACGGGATGCCGAGCTCGTACGCCTCCTCCTCGCTGAAGACGCGCAGTTCGCTGACGCCATGATCGGCGACGCCCAGCAGGTGCAACTCGTCGCCGACGCGGACCAGGGCCACCGAACGGCCGGTGCCGAGCGGCAGCGTGGCGACCTGCTCGAGCCCCTCGCCACTGGCGCCGGTCACGTTGCCCGCCGCCTTCGTCTTCCGCACCACCCAGGTCAGCGCGTAGATGACGCCGATGACCACGACCAGGCAGATGACGGTGCGAATCACGCTGCCGCCGATGCTCCCGCTCTGGGTCGGGGTGGTCGTCGTGCTCTGGAGGTTCAGCTTCTTCTGCTGGCCGAACGCATCCGACGTGGTGGTGCCGGCCGCGGCGGCGACACTCGGCAGAGCGCAGAGCCAGAAACAGGCGCACGCAACCAGGGCGCCACGTATGAACGTGATCGGCTTCATCGAGGAAATGGCCCCGGGGGTTTGAGGGCCACGGCTCGTATCGGCCAACCGGTCAAATTCTTTAACGCCGGCCGCTCACTTACATCTCGGTAACACCGATCCGCCGACAGCGGCGCCGGAGGGCGCCGGTTCCGGCATCAGACGTCCAGCGCCTTGCTGATCGCCTCGAGCACGCGCGCCGGCTGGAACGGCTTGACGACGAAGTCCTTGGCGCCGAGCTTAACTGCCTCGAGCACCTTGCTCTCCTGGCCGAGGGCGGAGCACATGACGACCTTCGCCGACGGATCGATGGCCATGATCTCGGCCAGCGCCGTGAGGCCGTCCTTCTCCGGCATTGTGATGTCCAACGTGGTCAGGTCTGGCTTGATCTGCTGGAAGCGAGCAACGGCCTCATTGCCGTTGGCGGCCTCACCGGCCACCTCGTGCCCGCCCGACGTCAGGGCGTCGGTGAGCAGCTTCCTCATGAATGCTGCGTCGTCGACTATCAGTACACGGGCCATCAATTCGGTTCCTTTCGTCTATTGCCCAAGCTCTTCATCGGTGGCCGCGTCCGTCATGGTCTCCGCGACCGTCATGGTCTCCGCGTCCGTCATGGTCTCCGCGTCCGTCATGGTCTCCGCGACCGGCCGCGCAGCATCCGAATGGCCGTTGGCAGTCTCCAACAGCTCGACGGCCCATTCGCCACCGTCGGTCACCAGCAGCCGCCCCGTCCCGAAACGCAGGCCGTTCACGTACAGCTCGACTGGGCTGTCGGCCGCCTGGTCGAGCTCGAGCACGGCACCACTCGGCACCGACAGGGCGGCTCCCAGGGGTAGCCGCGTCCGGCCGAGCTCGGCCCAGAGGCGCAGCTTGATCCGGCCGAGGCTCTCGGTTAGCGGCACCGTCGGAGCGCCGGTGGCGGTGTCGCCGGCGGTGGCGACGTCAGGCTGCTCGACCGTCTGCTCGTCGATCGCGCGGGCGACGCGCACGACGAACGCGCTCGGCACCAGCTGAATCAGGCGGCAGGGTGCGCCCGCGACCGTGAACGAGGTCGAGCATGCGAACGGCGCGGTGCCCCAGGCGTCGAGCGTCTCGGGGCGCCCGTCGATGACGCGGACGTCCGGCGGGGAGATGCTGATCTGCTGGCCGATCATGACGCTGATCGCGGCCGAGGCCGCCGCCAGCATCTGGTTCGCCGCCTCGCCGATCGCCGACAGCTCGAACTCGCTCAGGGGGGCGTCGTCGGTCACACTCGGTGCGCCCATCGCGCCGGCCAGCAGGCGCGCGCTCTCGGCCGGCATCACGAAGACGTTCGCGCCGGTGACGCCGTTCACGTAGCGGACGGACGCCGCGACGCCACCCATCGGCAAGTTCGCGAACGCCGTCTGGTCCTCGGGTGTGATCGTCACGTCGCCGCGGGTGACGCCGTCCGGGACGAACGCCTCGAGCGCCCGCGCAACGGCCTCCGCCGTCGAGGCGGCGAGGCGCGTCAGCGCCTCATGTTGCGTGGTCTCGCTAGCCAAAGCTCTCACCTGTCCGAGAGATGATCTGGACTGCGCGGTGGGCGCCGTGGGCGCCGGGCTCGGCGTCGGCGAGCTTCACGTTCTCGACATAGAGGCTGACGCCGGAGGCCGCGTGGCCACCGAGCTGGACGACGCTACCGGGGCGCAGGTCGAGGATCTCCTCGATCGGCAAGTCGGTGCCCGCGACCTCCGCGCGCAGCGTCACCGGCACCATCTGCAGGGCGCGGTCGATGCGTTCGCCGCCGATCTCGGTCTGTTCGAGGAGGTTGTGGCCGGAGATCCGCTCGGACACCGGATCGATGCCGGACCAGGGAATGAACAGGGTCACGGTCGAGGAGAGCCCGTTCAGCCGCGCCTCGACCACGACCACGAAGGTCGGCTCGCTGACGGAGGCGATCGCGGAGGCGTCCGACTGCAGGTCGAGCTCCTCGATCGTGAAGTCCAAACCGCCGAGGTCGTGGAAGCTGGCCGAGAGGTTCGACACCATCGAGTCGAGCAGTCTGCGGCTGAGCGTCCAGTCGATCTCGCTGAAGCGCCGCGGCTTCGGCGGCCGGCTGGTGTTGCCGCCGAGCAGGCACTCGATCGCCGTCAGCACGAAGTCCTGCTCGACCGTCATCAGGAAGCGCCGCTGAATCGGCTCGGCGAGCAGCGTCGCTGCCAGCGAGTGCGTCGGCGCCAGCGCCTGGGCGGCCATCCACGTCACCTGGGAGCTGTTCAGCGTCTCGAACTCGACGGGGGTGCGCAGTTCGGCCGACAGGCGGTTCGCCGCGCCGAGGCAGAAGGTGTCGACCGCGCGCAGCAGCCGCCGCTGATGCTCGGCCGTGAACTTGGTCGGGCGCGAGAAGTCGACCGCGCGCACACGCTGGCCGCGGCGCAGCGGCGTGGTTGTAGAGGGCGCGTCCGGCACGTTGCCGGACTTCGCCGCCTCGAACAGTGCTGCGATCTGATCCGGATTGAGGACGTCGTTCATATCCGTATGCTCCCGCTTAGCGCCAAGGCGACGGCGCAAGCGAGCGCCGCCGCCGCACAGCCACCGGTAAGGTCCCGAGCCACCGCCATCCGCGTTGCCGTGCCCCGACCGTGTGACGGCGACGCGTCCGGCGACAGCAGCGACAGCCGGGGGCCGCCGACGGCCTGTGAGCTGACTTCACGGCCGACGACCACTCGCGCGGTCCGGCCGGCGCTGCCGCCGACGTCCTCGCTCTGGATCGGGATGTCGGCGTAGCTCAGGGCCTGGCGCACCGCGAGAGTGTTGCGCACGCCGATCTCCATCGTCGACCCGGTGATGAACATCTGGGCGCCGCCGATCAGGATGGCGCGCAGATGCCGCCGTTCGGCGCCGGCGGTGAGGACACTCTCGACGAGCGCCGGCACGGCCAGGTCAGCGAACTTCGCGACCGGACCGTCCTTCCCCATCGAGTCGGGCAGCACGATGTGGGCGAGGCCGGCGATGCTGAGCCGCAGGTCGATCAGCACCAGGCCGACGCAGGAGCCGAGGCCGATCGCCACCAGCTCGGCGCCGGGAGTCGCGGAGATTGCCATCTCGCCCATTCGCACCGACTCCACTGCCTTCACACCCCGCCCATGGCAAGCCCGAGCGGGGCCAGCAAGTTGTTTGCGCTGTTCTGCTGAGGGAGCAGCATGAACGTGATCTCGCACGACTCGCCCGGCAGCTGGAGCTGCGAGTCGACGATCAGGACGTTCTCATCCTGTGCGACCGTCGCCGCCAGCGTCGACTCGACGATGGCGCCGAGCAGGTCGTTGATCTGAGTCGGTGTCGACGGGGCGAGCGCCAGCCCGGTCATCGTGCTGATCGCGTTCAGGTAGGAGGCGCCGATGATGTTCCCGATCTCACACAGCGCCGAGTCGCCGACCTCGGTCTCCGGCTCGACGGCGAGCAGCTTCGACAGCGTCTGTACGCCGGTCGGGTGGATCAGCAGCACGACCAGCGCGGCGAGGTCGCCGCTGACCGTGAGGATGATCCCGGTGACGACGTCGGCGGGATCGCCGACCAGCTCGACGGCGTTGGCCAGCGGCACCGCGGTGGCCATCGGCACGTTCATGTCGACCTGGTGCCCGAGCATCTGCGAGAGCGAGGTGGCTGCGGTACCGGAGGCGATATTCGCGAGCTCCCGTAATGCGTCTAGTTGAGTTTCTGTGTAGGGCGCGGACACTGAAGCGATCTCCTCGAATCGGGTTTGGCCGGCCTAGGCCGGGATCGGATCTGGCGTCGGCGCCGCCTTGGCCGCGCTGGCCGAGATTGCGACAGGCGCGCTGTCCTGCAGGCGCTCACCGTCGGTCACCAGGGCATCGCAGTCCACGATCAATGCAATTGTGCCGTTTGCGAGGACGGCACCACCGGAGATCGGCTGACCGTCGCTGATCCGCGGCGGCATCGGCCTGGTCACCAGCTCACGTTGCCCGACGACGTCGTTCACGGTGAGACCGACGCGTCGGTTGCCGGCGCGCACGATCACGATCAGGTCGTCCTGCGTCTTCTGCGGCAGTCCGAACACGCGCGAGCCTTGCAGCAGCGGCAGCACGCCATCGTCGAGCGCGAGCACGCGGTGGCCGGCCATGTTGCGGATGTTCTGGTTCTCGATCGTCAGCGTCCGGTCGACGTGGTCGATCGGGATCGCGAACGGCGCGCCGGCGATGTCGACCTCGAGCGCGGCCACGATCGCCAGCGTCAGCGGTAGCCGGATCTGCGCGGTCGTGCCCTGGCCGAGGACGGACTCGGCGAAGACGTCGCCGCCCAGCGACCTGATCGCGGTGCGGACGACATCCAGGCCGACGCCGCGCCCGGAGAGCTCATTGATCGTATCCCGGGTCGAGAAGCCAGGGGTGAACAGCAGCTCGACCGCACCGCGCATGTCGAGGCTGGCCGCGGTGTCGGCGTCGATCAGGCCGTGCTCGAGCGCCTTGCGGGCGACCGTCGCCGGGTCGATGCCGCGGCCGTCGTCCTTCACTTCGATGACGACGCTGCCACCGGCATGACGGGCCGAGATCGTCAACTTGCCGACACGCGGCTTGCCGTGGTCCTCGCGCTCCTCCGGTGGCTCCAGCCCGTGGTCGAGTGAGTTGCGGACGAGGTGCATGAGCGGATCGCCAAGGGCGTCGACGACGCTACGGTCGAGCTCGGTCTCGCGACCGACGAGGTCGAGCTCGAGCTCCTTCCCGAGCTTCTCCTGCAGGTCGCGGACGAGGCGCGGGAAGCGCATGAAGACAACGTCGACCGGGATCATCCGGACTTGCATGACCATCGACTGCAGTGCCTGCGAGCTGCGCGTCAAGTTCTGGACGGCGTTGTGCAGCTCGGGGGAGTTGATGCCATGGGTGAGCGCCTCGATCGCGGTGCGGTGAATCACGAGCTCGCCCATCTGGTGCATCAGCTCGTCGAGCCGCTCGGCGTCGACGCGGACCGTGTGCGCGCTGGCGTGGGGCTTGGCGGCCCCGCCGCTCTCGCCGCCGCTGGCCCGCTGGCCCGCGGCGGGGGCGTTGCCCGCCCCCTCGGCTCCGCTCGTGCTGGTGGCGGCTGCGGCGGCCGGCTCGGACTCCGCCCCGCCAGGGTCGTGCGACCCCGCGTCGACCTCCGCGCCAGCCGCGGGCTGCGCGCCGGCGGCGGCGGCCGCGGAGACCGCCTCCTCGCCCTCGGCAAGCTCGCTGATGTCGACCGTGTCGACATCGGAGACCCGGGTTACCGATCGCGCGATATCGGCCTGGTCGGCGTCCGAGACCAGCCAGCCCTCGACCACGCGGCCGCTGAAGTTCTCCTCGTGGTCCGGCGCCGGGATGCTGCCGATCAGCTCGCCGTGCTCCCACAGCGCGGCGATCACCATGTGCGCGCGCACGGCTGGCATCTGCGTTTCCTCGGCGAGGGTGACGACGATGTGGAGGACGTGGCCGCCGTCGGCGTGGGCCGCCGCGAGCGTCTTGGCGTCCGGCAGGACCTCGCCGCCGTTACGCTCGACCTGCTGCTCGGGGGTGCGCTCGCGGATCAGGGTCCGAAGTCGCTCGATCAGCGGCGCCGGATCGAGCTCCTCGCTGCCGTCGGTCTCGATGTGGTCGATGCTGACCTCAAGCGCGTCCAGGCAGGCCAGAACGGTGTCGATCGCGTCGGTGCCGAGGCCGTCGGAGCGCTGGCGCAGCAGCTCGAAGACGTCCTCCATCGTGTGGGTGAGCTCGGCGATCGCGTTGAAGCCCATGGTCGCGCTCATACCCTTGAACGAGTGGGCGGCGCGGAAGATGTCATCGACGGTGGACTGGTCGCTGGCGTCCTGCTCGAGACGTACCACTGCGAGGTTCAGCTCCTGAAGGTGCTCACGCGCCTCCGCCAGGAACATGGGCATGTACTCGGATGTGTCCATCATGCCTTTCGATAGATGAATGGGTACGTCGGCACGAGACCCAGGGCGCCGGGATCCGTGACCCTTTCAGTCGAGCCGATGACGAGATAGCCGCCGGACCGCAGCGCCGCGGACATGCGTGCGTGTAGCGCGTCCCGGATCGGCTCGACGAAGTAGATGACGGTGTTACGGCAGAGGATCAGATCGAGCGAGCCCGGCGCCGGTCGCTCGCGCAGCAGGTCGCCGACCTCGAAGTGCGTCATCGCCCGCAGCTCCGGGCGCGCGCGCCAGCCGGCGTCGACCTGCTCGAAGCCGTGTCGGAGCTGGCCGGCGGGAGCGGTGCGGGCATCCTGCTCGGTGAAGATGCCGGTGCGGGCGCGCGCGACCATGCGCCGGTCGATGTCGGTGCCGGTGATCGCGACGTGCCGCGAGGGGCAGATGATCCGGCAAAGCGTGGCCAGGGTGTAGGCCTCGGCGCCGTACGAGCAGCCGGCGCTCCAGGCGCGCAACCCGTCGGCGCGCGCCGACGCGGCCAGCGTCGGCAGCAGCTCCCGCTCGATCAGCTCCCACTGCTCGGGGTTGCGCCAGAGCTGGGAGACGTTGATCGTCACGCGGTCCAGCACCGCGTCGAGCGCGTCCGGCTCGTTACGTAGCAGTAGGCACGCCTCGCTGAGGCTCTCGATCCCGCGGGCGCTGTAGAAGGTGCGCAGGCGCCGCTCCATCTGCTGGCGCTTGTACTTCGAGAGGTCGAGCCCGGTCAGCTCCAGCAGACAGGCGCAGAAGATTCTGTAGTCGTCCTTGCCGGCGGCGGCCGCTTCTCCCTCAACCGCGCGAAGCGATGACGGCAGGATGCTCATGCGCCCGCCTCCTGCCCGATCGCCGCGGCCAGCTCCGTCAGCGGCAGCGAGGCGTCCGCGAGCCCCGCCTCGGCGATGGCGCGCGGCATCCCGTAGACCGTGCAGGTCGACTGCGCCTCGACGAGCACACGACCACCGCGGCGCTTGACCTCGCGTGCCCCGATCAGACCGTCGTTACCCATCCCGGTCATCACGACGAGCAGCAGCCGCTCACCGAACGCTGAGGCGGCGTCCTTGATCGTCAGGTCCGCGCGCGGCCGCAGCGCCCCGATCGGCGGGTCGTCGGTCACCTGGGTGACGCCGTCGTGGGTGAGGCGCAGGTGCTTACCGCCCGGCGCCAGCAGCGCGGTGTGGGCGTCGAGCGACTCGCCGCCCTGGGACTCGTGCACGACCAGCGCACTGGCGCCGTCGAGCCGCATCGCCAGCGAGCGGGTGAAGCCGGGGGGCATGTGCTGCACGATCAGCGTGCCGATGCCGAGCGTGCCTGGCAGCGCCGGCAGCAGCTGCGCAAGCGCCTTCGGCCCGCCTGTCGAGGTGGCGATGATCACTGCCTTCGCGACCCCCGTGCGCGCGCGGCCGCCGTCCGTGAAGCGCGGGCTCGCGGGCAGGGCCAGCGTCAGTCGCGGCGCCGTCGCCGCATGTAGCTTCTCCACAAGCGTGGTCGCGAAGCCGTCGAGGCTGTCACCGGCGCTGGGCTTTGCAACGAGGTCGAAGGCGCCTTCGGCCAGCGCGTCGACCGCCCGCGCGCCCTGGGACGGCGAGAACGCCGAGACCACGATCACCGGCAGCTGCGGCCGTTCGACGGTGAGCGCCTTGAGCACGCCGATGCCGTCGAGCCCGGGCATCGAGAGGTCGAGCATCAGCGCGTCGGGGGCCAGGCGCCGGCAGCAGGCGAGCGCCTCGTCGCCGTTGGCGGCCTGGCCGACGACCTCGATCTCCGCGGAGGTGAGCGCCTCCGTGACGATCCGGCGCATCAGCGCGCTGTCGTCGGCGACAACTACGCGGGTTGGGACCTCGGCGGGCATCGGCGTCCTGTTGCGTCTTCAGGCCGTAGGCAGGCGCCTAGGCTGTGACGGCGGCCGGGGTGTAGTCGAAGATCGCGGCGACGTTGACGAGCACGACCAGGCGCTCCTCGATCTTCACGACGGAGTCGATCATGTCGCTGCCGGTGTCGGGCAGATGCTCGAACTGCTGCTCGTCGACGGTGAGAACCTCGTCCACGTCGTCGACGATCACGCCGGCTGTCTCGGTCCCGGCTTCGACGATCACGATCTTCGCGTGCTCGGTGAGCTCCGAGTCGATCCCGAGGCGCTCCGCGATGTCGTACACGGGCACAATCCGGCCGCGCAGGCTGATTACCCCGCGGACCCATGGGATGGGGGAGGCGACCAAACGCGGCTCGTGATAACGGATGATCTCCTGGACTTGCGCGATCGGCAGTGCGTACTGCTCGCTTCCGATGGTGAAGACCACTATCTGATGCGAGCGATTCTCGTCGGGCATTTCTCTTTCCTTGGTGGCGCGAAACGGGCAGGCGGGGACTACCGTGGCAGCCACGTCGTCTCTAGCTTTCTTCGGCCTCCGGCGCCGGAGCTTTAGCGTGGCGAGGCAGAATGCACGAACGTGTCGGGCGTCAGCTCTCGTCGGTGGCCGGCGCGTCGTCCGCGGACGACGCATCCGGCTCGGCGTCGGCCTGGCTGCCGACGACCTCGGTGATGCGGACGCCGAACTGCTCGTCGATGATCACGACCTCGCCGCGGGCGACGAGCGTGCCGTTGACGAGCAAGTCGAGCGGCTCGCTCGAGGTCCGGTTGAGCGGCACGATCGAGCCGATCCGCAGGTCGAGCGTCTCGTTGACGGTCATGTGCGTGCGGCCGATCTCGGCGGTGAGCTCGATCGGCACGTCCCCGAGCCGCCGGAGGTCCGGCATGCCCGGCGCTTCGCGCGCCGACGGCTCGTCGCTTAGTTGATGGAGCGCCGCTGGCTCACTCATGGTCATTGCACCGCCAGGTCAGTGAAGTAGATCGCGTTCACCTTCAAGTTCGTCTGCGTGTTGATGTCGTGGACGATGTCCCTCTGGATCTCCGTGCGACCGTTGGCGGAGAGCAGGCTCGTAGACGGCTGGTCGGTGATCACATCGGTGATGATCGCACGGACCACCGGCTCATCGGTCATCGTCTTCTCGGACTTCGGCAACAGCAGCGCCACCGAGAGGGTCGCATACTGGCCGTCGGAGAGGTTCATCGTGAAGCTCTTCGCGAGCGTTACCACGGTGCCGTTGATCTTCGGTGCCGGCGCCTTCTTTGCGAACGCCACCGAGTAGGCCGCGAAGCCGCCGCCGCAGACGACAATCAGGACGGCGATCGGGATCAGGATCTTCTTTCTCATCGATGACCTCGCTTCACTTAGACCTGATACTTGCGCTCGAAGACGATCTCGACCCGTCGGTTGCGCGTCCGGCCGACCGTTGTGGCGTTCGACGAGACCGGGAAGTTGTCGCCGTAGCCGGCGGCGGACAGGCGCGTGCCCGGCACATGGCGGACGAGCAGGTACTGCAGGACCGAGTTCGCGCGACCGGCCGACAGCCACCAGTTGCTCGGGAATTGCGAGGTGTCGATCGGCACGTTGTCCGTGTACCCCTCGACGACCACGGGATGCGCCTCGGTGTCGAGGTTGATCAGCGTCGCGATCTCGTTCAGCAGCGGCTGGCCGGCGGTCCGGAGCTGGTCCGAGCCGGACGCGAACAGCAGCTTGTCGGTCAGCACCGTGACCACGAGGCCGCGCTGCTGGAGCTGCGCGCGTACGTTCTGACTCCAGCCGTGGGCCTTCGCGTAGGCGTTGATTCGCCGCTCGAGGGCTGTCAGCTCGTACTCCTCCTGGCTGGCGAGCTGGGCGTGACTGACCAGCGTCTTAATCTCGGTTTGGGAAACGGCGGCGCTGGAGCTGGGCCGCACCACCGCCGGATCGAGCGGCGCGATCAGCGGCAGCTGGACGTTCGAGACCGAGTTCTGTGTGCTCTGGTCGGAGCCGGTCTGCAGGATCGAGCGGCCGCCGGACAGGATCGAGCCGGAGAAGGCTGACCTGACCGAGTGCTGCAGGCTCTTGTACTTCGAGATGTTCAGGGATGAGATCGAGAACAGCACCATGAACAGAGCCAGCAGCAGCGTCATCATGTCGGAGTAGGTCAGCATCCACCGCATGCCGTCCTCGTGGTCCGGGACGCGGCGATGTCGGCCCGACGCTTTCGTCGCGCCGGTGGCCACTATGCTGCCTCTTCTTCACGCAGCGGGCTGATGTTCTCGACGTTATCCTCGTCGCTGTCGCGTTCCACCGGCGCGATGTAGGTGCTGAGCTTCTCGGCGACCACCCGCGGGTTATCGCCGGACTGGATCGCGAGGATCCCGTCGAGCGTGAGGTAGCGTAGCTCCAGCTCCATCTCCGACATCAATCGCAGCCGGTTGGCAACCGGTAGGTAGATGACGTTCGCTGAGCCGATGCCGAGCAAGGTCGCGATGAACGCGCTCGAGATGGCCGGACCCAGCGTGGACGGCTGGGAGAGATTCCGCAGCACGCTGACGAGGCCCATGACCGTGCCGATGATGCCCATCGTCGGGGCGAAGCCACCGGCCTTCTCGAAGGTCGCGATGCCGACCCGGTGGCGGGCGGTCATGCCGTCGATCTCGGAGCGCAGGACCTCCGCCACGATGTCCGGGTCGACGCCGTCAACGATCAGCTGCAATCCCTTGCGCGTGAACTCGTCGTCGACCTCGTTGAGCTGGGCGTCGAGGGCCAGCAGGCCCTCGCGGCGGGCCTGCTCGGCGAACGTGACCAGCAGCTTGGCTCGGGCTGCCCTGTCGGGCGGGTGGAACTTGAACACCAGGCGGTAGAGCGTCGGGATCTGCCGAATCGACTCCATGCCCTGGCTGGCCATGGTCGCGCCGAGAGTGCCACCGATGACGATCAGGAAGGCCGGGATGTCGATGAAATCGACAACGCTGGTGCCCTCCATCGTCGCGCCCAGGAGGATGCCGACCACCGCTATAACGATGCCAATCGCGGTTGCAGCCTTCATACCCCTTTCATCGGCAGGGAGCGGCGAACCTTCAACGGCACGCGCGAACGCTCCGACCAATGGCCAGCCGGTGGTGGTAACGCGCCCGGCGGCGAACGCCGTGGCGGGTATACGGGAAGGCGGTGACCGCGCCCGGCCCGACGCCGCGCCAGGTGACGGCCCGCGCTGCGGCGGCTCAGTCGGGGTGCTCAGGCGCCGCCTGCGGCTCGTCCCGCGGCTCGTCGTCGCGGTCGAACGCGACCAGAATCCCCTGAGCGGCGCGGCGGGCGCTGATCGTGTGCGCCTGGGGGTCGCCTTCCCGGCGGCGGTCGATCGCACCGGCGAGGACGGCGATGCGGTAGTCGCGAATCCGTGCGACGACGACCTCTGGCGCCTCGGCGATCACGATCTTCGTGCCGGTCGTGAGCGTCACCACGGTGTCAGGCGTGGCCTCGATCGTAACGACGAGATCGGGGTTCAGGAAGAAGGACTCCGCCTGATGGCCGAGGCGGTGCAATGAGATCATGCCGGCTTGCTCTCCTCTTGGTTCGAGCTCAGGAAGCTGTGTCCCCCGCGGGGCAGCGCCAGCGGGCGCCGCCCCGCGGCGGCAACGTGGCTCCTGCCGTACTAGCACCCGGCCGGGACGGCAGGGGGGTCAGTTGCCCCAATGACTACCTCCGATCACTGCTGCGCAGCCTGGATCAGCGTCTGGACCATGGTGTCGACCGTGCTCATGACGCTGGTGTTGGCCTGGTAGCCGCGCTCCGCCTCGATCATGTTCGCGAACTCGGTGCCCATGTCGACGTTCGACTGCTCGAGATCGCCGGAGAGGACCTGGGTGGCGGTCATGCCGCCGGCCTCCGCGGTGCCGTAGGTCGGCGCGCCCGAGTTCAGGGATGTCGTCCAGTCGCTGCTGGTCTCTCGCTCGAGGCCAGACTCGTTCGGGAACGAGGCGAGGGCGACGTAGCCGGCCGTCACGGTCGTGCCGTAAGTGGTGGTGTCGGCGGCGTTCTCGTCGGTGTAGGTGACGGCACCGTCCTCGCCGATCGAGACGTTGGTCGCGGTCGACGGGATGCAGATGAGCTGGGTGGGGGCGCCGACCTCATCGCCGCCGGTCGCGTAGCCGAGCACGTACTGACCGCTCTGCGTGGTCAGGTAGCCGTTGGAGTCGGTCGTCAGGTTGCCGGCACGCGTGTAGGCGAGCTCGCCGCCGGTCAGGTTGTAGGTGCTCGGGCTGCCGGCGTTCGCCGTGGTGGCGATACCGGTGCCGCCGGAGCCGACCACCAGGAAGCCATCGCCGTTGATGGCGATGTCGAGGGTGTTGCCGGTGGCCGCCAGCGCACCGCCGCCCATCTCGTTTTCAACCGAACCGACGCTGACGCCGAGGCCGACCTGCTCGGGGTTCGAGCCGCCGTTCGCGGCGGTCGGGCCGGAGCCGCCGGACATCAGCTCGGCAAGCTCGGAGACGAACTGCGTGCTCTCCGCCTTATAAGCAATGGTGTCGACGTTGGCGAGGTTGTTAGCCGTCACGTTGAGCATCGTCTCATGTGCCTCAAGTCCGCTGATCGCGGAGTACATCGCTGGCATCATCGTGAATCACTCCCCTGTGCGGCTTCCTCGAGGAGGTCCGGCCGCATCGTTTGTCAGTTACTGTTATCGGTTCCTGCTGGCTTCAATTGAGCTTGCGTCTCGCAACTCGACGCGCGGTGCGCTCACGCGACAACCGCGCTGTCGATGTTGGTGAAGACGTGCGATTGCATCCGCTCGGGTGTCAGCGCGGTGATCACCGTGTTGTTGCTGACGGAGGTGAGGAACGCCATGCCGTCGACGAACACCACCGAGTTACGCGAGCCCTTCTCCGCAGCGCGGCCGATGCCGTCCGCGAGCCGGCTCAACGTGCTGCTGTCCATGTCGATCCCGCGCTGTTGCAGGCGTTCGAGCGCATGCTTGGAGAACGTCGGCAGCGAAGGCGTCTGCTCCTGGGCCAGCACCGTCGCGAACGACTCAGGCGCCTGCTCGACGCCGCTGCTCGCGGCACTGCTGCTCGCTGCGGCGGTCGTGCGGCTCTGAGCCGGATCGACGGTACCTACCGTCTCGGGCGGGATCAGTGCGGCGTTTGTGATCAGGTCACTCACGGCACGCCTTTAGTCAGCTGCTGCTCGGCGTCGGCTCGACGTTGGTAACGCTTGACAATGAGATGCCGCTCTGATTGCCGATCGTCAGCGTTGGAGTCGAATCGCTCACCTGCACGCTGCCGACGACGCCGGTGACGCTCTCACCGGTGCTCGAGTTGGTGTAGGTGACGGTGGCGCCGACCATCGACATCGCGGACTGCAGATTCTCAGCGGACGCGGTCTGCTCTTCCTGCTCGACCGAGGTCATCTGCGCGAGCTGCGTCAGGTACTGGGTCGGGTCGCTGGAGTCGGCGTCGGTCGGATCCTGGTGCGTGAGCTCGTCCATCATCAGATCGAGGAACTCATTGCCGGAAAGCGCGGTGGCCGAGCTGTTGCCGACCGTCGAGCCGGTCGTGCCGGAGATCGCGTTCCCTGACGCGTCGGTTGCGTTGATGCTCATGTGTGCCTCCTTTCTCAGGCGAGGATGTCCACGAGGTTCCCGGAGCCGGCGCCGACGAGGTAGTCGACTTCGGTGCTCGTGCTCTCCACGCTGTTACCGCTGCTGTAGATGGGGGATTGCTCTGAGCCGGGCTGCTGCTCACCGCGGCTGTCGCCACCGCCGATCGCGCCCTCACCGGCAGTGCCGATCTCGAGCGAGATCACGTTGATTCCGGAGTCCGCCAGCGACTGGCGCAGCTGGCCGGCGTTCTGCGTGAGCGTCGCCATCGTCTCCGGATGCTCGGCGGTCAGACGGGCGATGAGGCCCTCCGAGGTCTGCGAGAGGGAGACGGTGATGCCGCCGAGCGATGCGGGCGAGAGCGAGATCCGCGCGCTGGCGACGCCGGTCGCGCTGATCGTGCTGAAGGTCGCCCGCACGCTGTCGATCGCGTTCGCGAGCGTGACCGGCTGGTGCACGGCGTTCGCGGCGTAGGCGGAAGCGGCGTTCCCAGCCGTGCTCTGGACGTTGCTGCTGCCGGTGCTTGCGGCCGGCGTGGCGCCGGTGACGGTCCCGGCAGCACCGGGATCGACGTTCGCAGTCGCCGGCGTGGCACCGTCCGAGGTATCGGTGGGATTGCCGGTGTCACCGCGGCCGTTCGTGCCCGCATGGCCATCACCGCTCTGGGTGGTCGCCGCCTGACTGACCGCGCCGGCCGCCTGTGCGCCGGTCTCCGTGTTCGCCACTGGCGTGGTCGTGGTCGAGGTCGAGGCGGTGGAGGTCGAGGCGGTGGACGCTGCTGCTGCTGCTGCGGTCGCCGACGTCGCCGGTGCCACCGTGGTGGTCGCGGCTGCCGGGTCGCTCTGGCTGCTGCGCGACGTACCGCTCGCCGTCGTGCTTGCCGTCGTCGTGTCGCTCGGGTCGGTCGTGGTCGTCGGGTCGTCTGCCGCTGTCGTCGAGCTGGACTGGGCGGTGGCGACCTGTGCCGTCGTTGCGTCGTCCGTCGCCTGCGGTGGGGCCGACGGTGCAGCGGTAGCCGTAGCCGTCGCTGGCGCCGGAGCGGAGCTCGCGGTGTCGGTGTCGGATTCCGCATCGCCGGAGGACGTCCCCGCGGCGTCGCCGGCGCCGGCGGGCTCCGGCGTGGCGAGCGCTGTCGCAGACGCTGCGCCGGCAGTCGATCCGGCGCTGCTTGCGACGGCCGCCGCTACCCGCGCGGCGGTCGTGTCGGCGCCCGGACCGGCGGCTGCAGTCGCTCCCTGAATCTCGGCCGACTGCTCGGCGGCGGCGCCCGCCGTAGCGGTGCTCGCCGCCGCGTTGCCGGCGGTCTCGGCCGCAGCGGGGTTTACAACTGCGGAAGCGTCCGTGTCCGCCGCATTTGCCGTTCCCGCGGTGAGCACGGACGCGGACGCAGCCGTCGCCGTCGAGTAGGCGGCGGTCGCGGCTGACGCGTTGCTGGCGCTTGACGCGGCCACTGCTGTCGCTTGCCCGGCCGCAGAGGCGGTCGCCGCAGTCGCGGGAGTGGCCGCCGCGGCGGCAGTCGTGGCCGCCGCGGTGGCCGAGTCCGCCGCCGTTGCTTGCGTGGCGACGGGAGCGGTCACCACTGGGGGTGCCGCAGAACTCGTACTGGTCGCCGGGCTGGCAGCCGACACTCCCGCACCGGTGCTGCGCAGTTGTGGTGTTTGCTTGTGCTGGCTGCCGGCGTTCGTGCCGGGAGCCTTATGGCCTTCCGCAGATGCGGTCCGGGCCGAGCTCAGTATCGCTTCGAAGCCGGGGCTGGTCGAGTCCTGGTTCGCAGCACCGCCGACGCTACCCGGCGGCGATTCGGTCTGCGCCGTCACCGTGACCGGTGGCGCCGCAAGCGCAGTGCTCATGCTGCATTCCTCCAATGCTGGTTACCTGCGATCTCGTCGAGAATCCGTTGCTCGGCAAGGTTCTGCTCGTGCTGCTGCTCGGCGATCCGCTTCTGCTTTAGACGTTCGAGCGCCTGATGCTCCTGGGCGGCGCCGGTCAGGACGCGGCGACGCTGTTCGGAGTCGGCGCTGCGGCGCGTCAATTCGTCCTTCGCCTGCTGCTGCTTGCGCTCGACGCGCTCCAGATACGCCTGCCGCTGGACGAGCGTTGTGGCACTGAGCAACTCTTCCGGGCCACGCCACGTCGCCTGGGCGGCACTGACGTCTGCCTGCGCCTGTTCGAGCTGCGCCTCGCCGTCGGCTTGGCGCTGCAGGGCCTTCGCGAGCTGCTGCTTGGCTTGGTCTTCGCGCTGCTCGCGCAGCGCGCGGACACGCTCGAGGCGGAACCGGATCGCCGTCATACCGTGCTTAATCGGCACGTCCTGCCGGGAGGTTGATGGTTGGCGTCGCTTTCTTCGTAAGTCCGACTATCACACGCGTAGCTGAACTCGCGGAGAACGGGGATGAGCCCGGTTTCAGCCGCGTTCCGGCGCCGCCGAGCGGAGTGCGCTCAGCTCCAGTGGCTTGATGTCGGATGGTCCTATAGATGCCAAGCGGTGTTGGCTGGTGTGCGCGGCGCGTGGGGGTGTGTCGAGAACGCCTCTGCACATCCCGTCGGTTGGGCGGGGTTGTTGGTCGGTCACGGTTGTCGGTTGTCGGCTGGTCGGGGCTGTCGGCTGGTCGGGGCTGGGGATGTCATAGCAGTCAGCGCGGTGCGTCAGCTCTGTGTCCGCTGTGT
>Ga0255363_100033_pt1 | contig 63519 bp, 56 predicted proteins | sample GFST100metaG_FD_186007 | JGI IMG/M metagenome (GOLD analysis project Ga0255363, IMG submission 186007) | Peat soil microbial communities from Stordalen Mire, Sweden - G.F.S.T100 | ecosystem: Environmental > Terrestrial > Soil > Wetlands > Peat | place: Sweden: Norrbotten County, Stordalen Mire... | reverse complement strand
GCCCCTCCGGATGTCGTCTCGTTACTCATAGGTTCCATCTCCCAGTTGCGTGAGGGTCATCGCCTGACCCATATCTCGAGTTCATGAATATCTCGAGTTCATGAGGCCGCCTTCGGCACTTGGCTCAGGCGGTCAAAAGCTTTCAGATCGCGAGAATGCGATCACGGCCGCACAGCGACACATGCACGGCTGCCCACTGTGGCTCGCCAGGCCTGCGCACTCCCTCTCTCAGATGTCGGTTGCAGCGCGCAGCAGTGCCGCACAAGCCGCTACGACTGGAAACGAGCCGCCCGGCGGCTACCAGTCGCCCGGCAACCAGCCGACGCTAGCCGGCCGCAGCACGAGCGGCCAGACATCGGTCCACGGCGAACCGCGCGGGCGCAAGCTCACTGAGATGGCCGACGACGGGCCGCGAAGAGCTGGCAGTCAAGAGAAAGGTGACCAAGCCACAACGCCGGCCAGCGTTCCGTTCCTCTGTCGTCTGAAGCACGCTCATCGTCGGTCTCCGCAGTCGAGCACAAGGCCCTCACCCGGCTAACATCCTTTACCGTATCAAGATTCCCGTATTTATGCAAGCGAGTGCAGCGGACCACGTCGCCGCCGGCACGAGGTCCGGCTCGGTCGTCGCCGGAGTCGCCGTCACTACGCTGACTCGCTCCTTACCAGCAGCAGCGCCACAGCGACTGCGATCACCGCGAAGGCGAACGGCTCCCACAGCGCCAGCCCCAGCCCCGGGCCGCCCATCAGCACCCCGGCTGCCACCTGTCCCCCGGACGCCCCAGCCGTCGCGCAGAAGCTGGCCCAGGCGAAGGCCTCAGTTCTCACCTGTCGCGCCGTCACGCTTCTGATCGCGATGAAGGCGGAGGTGATCGTCGGCGAGATCCCGAGGCCGGCGACGGCCGCGACCGCGGCAAAGGCACCAATGTGCCCGCCGACCAGCCCGAGCAAGACGAACGCGACGGCCGTAAGGCAGGTGCAGGCCAGCAGCCGCCGGTAGACCGTCGCCACATCGACGAGCGCGCCATAGACGAGCGCACCGGCAAGACTGCCGATCGGCATGGCCGACAGCAGCAGGCCGGCAACGCCGGGCGTTCCGCGTGCCGCGGCCGTGCCGGGCGCGAGCACGGTGAGCGGACCCTCCGCACAACCGACCAGCAGGTTGACGAGCAGTAGCGTCATCAGCGCTCGCGTGAGCACTCGGGGTCGCGACGAGCGAGGACCTCGGTGCGCGGGCGCGGGCGCGGGCGCGGGCGCGGGCGCGGACGCGCCGGCTGCCGGGACCGCGGCGACGACGGCCGTGCCGGCCACGCCCAGCGCGGCCACGACGATCAGGGCCACCGCCGGCGCGGCCGCGCCCGCCAGCAAGCCAACCAGCGCCGGCGCCATGATCAGCGCCAGCTCGTAGACGACGGTGTCCAGGGCGTAGGCGTGCTCGCTGAGATCGGGGGCCACGATCGGCCACAGGGAGCGCAATGACGCCGACAGCGCCGGCAGGGTGACGCCGATGCCTGTCGCCAGCGCCAGCAGGTTGTCGGAACCCCCGTTCCGCCTTGCCATGACTGCGAACGCGACCAGCAGCACACCGTTGACAGCCGAGCTGGAGAGCAGCACAGCGCGTGGCGCGAAGCGATCGATCAGTCGGCCGTGCAGCGGGCGGGTGACCGCCACCCCGGCCAGGTAGACGCCGGCGACGAGTCCCGCCAACGCGAAGGAGCGGTGCTCGTTGTGGACCGACAGCACGAGCGCGAGGCTGACGCCGCCCTCGCGGAAACGGCCGAGTAGCCCGCCAAGGGCAAGCCAGCGGGCTTGCCCGAGCTTCAGAACTTCGCCGTAGCCGCGAAGCCCATGCCGCACCGCCCGCGAGCGCGCCCGCCACGCGCCACGCTCGCCCGCTCGCATCACGCGCCCTGCTCGCTGACGGCAGTCATGTACCCCGCGCGCTCATGCGGAACCGTCCGCGCGCTGCACGAACAACAGCACGCTCGCGCTCACCTGCACGGCGCCCGCTCGACCCGGTGGTACCGAATCCGCATCGAGAGCCGAGATTGCGGCTCTCACCTGAGCGACCGCCGCGGCCCAGCTCTCGGGCGTCACCCAGATGTCCTCGTCCGCGGTAGTCGCGGGGCGCGACAGATCGGCCAGCTCGATCCGCCGCTCGGCCTCGCGCAGCACCGCTCGCATGAACGCCAGGCGCTCAGCCGCGCTGGGCGCCGGCAGCGCACGCTGCACGCGCTGGTAGAGCCGTTCCCGCCCGCCTCGCGTGCTGCGCTGCTCGGCCAGCTCGACCAGCCCGGCCGCCGCCAGTCGCCGCAGGTGATAGCTCGCGGCGGCATGCGCGATCCCGAGCTCGCGGGCGAGCTCAGCCGCCGACATCGGGTGCTCGCGCGTCAGCGCCAGCATGCGGAGCCGCAGCGGATGGGCCAGTGCCCGCAGCGTTATCGAGCTCTCATCAACACCCAAAGTAATGTTGGGGAGTCTAGCGCCGGCACGTCAGGCACCGGCCATCGGGCCGGCGCCTGACGCTGAGAGTCGACTTGGACTTCCGACTAGAAGCCGGAGGTGATCGGCGTGTTGACAACCACCTGGATGTTCGCGAACTCGTGCAGCCCGAGATCGATCAGCTCATGGCCGTAGCCGGACTCCTTCACGCCGCCGAACGGGATGTCGGCCTTGACGCCAGTCGGATGGTTGATATAGACCATGCCGGTGTCGAGCTGTGCGGCCACCCGCCGGCCACGCTTGATGTCCTCGGTGAATACCGAGCCACCGAGGCCGAACGGTGAGTTGTTGGCGACCATGATCGCCTCGGCCTCGTCCTTGACGCGGTAGACGGAGCTGACCGGGCCGAAGAACTCGGTGCGGTAGGCCGGGTTGTCCTCGCTGATGTCGGTGAGGATCGTCACCGGGAAGAAGTTGGCCTTGCTGCCTTCCGGCGCCGACACCATTACCTCGGCGTGCGCACCGTGGTCGACGGCCTCCTTGACCTGGGCGGCAAGATCCTTCACCGCCTGTGCGGACGACAACGGCGCCAGGGTTGTGCTCGCGTCCATCGGGTCGCCGAACTTCAGCTCGGCCACACCCTTCCTGTACTTCTCCATGAACTTGTCGTAGATGGAGTCGACGAGGATCAGACGCTTCGAGGAGCAGCACACCTGGCCGCCGTTCCAGTGCCGACCGAAAACCGCCCACCGAACTGTCTCGTCGACGTCGGCGTCCTCGAGCACGATGAAGGCGTCGGCGCCGCCGAGCTCCAGCGTGCTCTTCTTCAGATGCTTGGCAGCGCTCTCCGCCACCATTGCGCCCGCCGGACCCGAGCCGGTCAGCGCCACCCCGCGCACGCGCGGGTCGGCGATGATCATCTCGGTCTGCTCATGGCTGGCGTAGATGTTGACGAGCGCGCCCTTCGGCGCGCCGGCCTTCAGCAACAGATCCTCGAACGCAGCCGCGCACTGCGGCACGATCGACGCGTGCTTCAGCAGCAGCGTGTTGCCCACCATCAGCTGCGGGGCCGCGACGCGGACGATCTGGTAGTAGGGGAAGTTCCACGGCTCGACGATGTGGATGACACCCAGCGGCTCGTATTCGAGCTCCACGTCACCCTCGGCGAAGCCCTCGGCGGGCAGCGCCAGCGGCTTCATCAACTCCTCGCCGTGCTCCACGTAGTAGTCGAGGATCTTCGCCGACAGCTCGACCTCGGCCTCAGCCTCGGCCAGCAGCTTGCCCATCTCCAACGTCAGGAGCTTCGCGTACTCGGTGTGGTTCTCGCGCAGGATCGAGGACGCCTTCGCGAGCACCGCGGAGCGCTCGGCATAACTCGTCTTGCGCCAGCTCAGGAACGCGTTGTGCGCAAGCTCGATGGCCGCAAGGACCTCATCATCGGTCGCGGTCGGAAACGTCTTGACAACCTCGTTGGTGTACGGGTTGGTTGTCGCATACGCCATAGTGTCTCCTTCTTAGTCAGTTGTCACTAAGAGAAGCCCGCTGGCACTGCTGCCACGGGTTCATGACGATGCTCCCGGACCTACATCCAGATCAGTAGGCCCAAGAGTGGGATGCAATGGCCGGTGGACGCTGTAACGGCAAGCCGCGGCGCCCAGAAAGGCGTAGAACGGCCGTCCTCACCGCTTGCTAGCCGCCGACCTGGGATAAGAACGCGTAGACCAGTTCAGCACTCCAGATGTAATTCCGGAGCGCACTCGTCACCCTCCTCGCTCAACGTGTGCGCTAACAGCCTGCGCACTTCGTAACTTTAGTACTTTTCGCAGACTTTGTGTCAACCCGCACGTCTGCGCAAATGCCGGGTGGGCCGAGGTCGTGGGGGCCGAGGTTGCGGGGGCCGAGGTCGTGAGCGGGCGCAGAGTCTGCTGCGGCGGGGCAGAAGACGGGCGGAGTCGAGGCGGAGCCAGGCCAGGCCAGGCCAGGCCAGGAGAAGCGGAGCCACGCCAGGCGGGCGGTGGGAGTCCTACCCGCGCATCGAGATCGGCGCCCCGCCGACGGCACCCGCGTCAGCGGCCGTGGGAGTCCCACCCGCGCATCGAGATCGACCGAAGCTGGGAAGGAAACCGCGCCTGAGGCGCGGTTTCCTTCCCAGCATACCGGTGAAACACACTGGGACGGTCGTCTAGACACACAGCGGCGTGGCTGACGTTCGGCCGTGCGGAACAGCCGAGCGCCGTATAGGACGCCGCCTAGAACACCGCCTAGAGCGCCGGCTTGGCCAGGCCGTTCTCGTAGGCGAAGACAACGGCCTGCACACGATCGCGGAGCTCGAGCTTCGCGAGGATCCGGCCGACGTGTGACTTCACCGTCGCCTCCGCGAGCACCAGGCGCTGGGCGATCTCAGCGTTGGTGAGACCCTGCGCGACCAGCAGGAGAACCTCGTGCTCGCGCGGGCTGAGGGTGTCGAGCAGATGTATGGCGCGCGGCTCCGGCGCACGCTCGACCGGCAAGCTGCCCGCGAACCGAGATAGCAGTCGCCGCGTCACGCTCGGTGCGATGACCGCGTCGCCTGCCGCGACAGCGCGGATCGCGCGCAGCAGATCGTCGGGTTGCGCGTCCTTCAGCAGGAAGCCGCTCGCGCCGGCGCGCAGTGCCGCGAAGACGTACTCGTCGAGGTCGAAGGTGGTGAGAATGATGATCCGCGTAGGCGCTCCCGAAGCGACGATCTCCCGGGTAGCCGCGACACCGTCCATCACCGGCATCCGCACGTCCATCAGCACGACGTCGGGGCGGGTTTCAGCAACCGCCTGCACCGCTTCCCGGCCGCTGGCCGCCTCCCCGGCAACAGTCAGATCGGGCTGACTCTCGATCACCATGCGAAACGCCATCCGCATCAGCTCCTGGTCATCGGCGAGTAGCACGCGGGTGCTCATGCCGCCACCTGCCGTCGCTCGGTAGGCAGCCGCAGAGATATCCGCCAGCCGCCGTCCGGCAGCGGTCCCGCCGTTAGGCTGCCGCCGTACGCAAGCGCCCGCTCGCGCATGCCGGGGAGACCGCGGCCACCGCTCGCAGCCGCCCACTCGCCCGTAATCCCCCGCCCGTCCGTAGTCGCCCGTACGCCAGTGTCAGGCTCCGTCGCCGCGACGCCGCTGCCGTCACTGATCTCGACCTCGATCTCGGCGTTGCCACAGCGCAGGCTGACGTCGGCGCTCGCCGGGCGCCGGGCGTGCTTAAGCGTGTTTGTCAGAGCCTCCTGCACGACCCTGAAGACCGTAAGCTGCAGCCCGGACGAGAGCGTCGCCGTATCGCCGTCGATGTGAAGGCTCACCGGCACCCCGGCCGCCTCGACCTGCGCGACCAGCTCCGTCAGCTGGGCCAGCCCTGGTTGCGGCTCGAACGGCCCCTCAGCCGCATCTGGAGTCTCGTGCAGCACGCCGAGCAGCCGGCGCATCTCCGCCAGCGCCTGGCGGCCGGTCTCCGAGACCCTCCCGATCGCCTCGGCCGCCTGCTCCGGCGATCGCGAGAGCGCGTACTTCGCGCCGTCGGCCAGCGCCGTCATCACGGTCAGATTGTGGGAGACGACGTCATGCAGCTCCCTGGCAATCCGGGCTCGCTCAGCCGCAGCGGCAAGCTGCCCTTCCTGGTCGCGCTCCAGTTCGAGACGTGCCGCCCGCTCATGCATCGAGGCAAGCAGGGCGTGGTGCTGGCGAACGGTGATGTCGAGCACCGCGGCGGCGACCGCCATGCCGCTCAGCCCCACGAACACCTTCACGGAATCGGCCGTCGCCCAGCGCAGCGAAGCCATCACGACGCCGACTTCCAGCAGCACGGCGGCGGCAAGGCAGCGCAGCAAGTCGCGCTGGAAGGCGATCCAGCCGAGCAGCACCAGCAGCATTGCGTCGCCGATCTGCGGGACCGAGAACAGCCACTGACAGAAGGCGACCACCGCGACCAGCAGGAACGCCAGCAGCGGGCTGCGGCGCCGCAGCAGCAGCGGCAGGCAGAGACCCGCGCAAAGCACGATCGCAAGCGCGGTCAGCCGGTGCTGCGAGGCCAGCCCGAAGATGCTTGCCAGCGCCAGCACGACGATCGTCGCCACGTCGGTTGCCAGCGGGTGGCGGCCAGCCAGGCGGGTCAGGCGCCCGGCCTGCCTGCCGATCCAGGCATACAGCAGCTCATCTCTGTGCTCCATCCAGACGTATTGTGGCGGCCTAGTCGGGTTCGGCCGCAAGCTCCGAGGCTGCCGGCGCCGCTGCGCCAGCGGCCGCGGCACGCCGCTGCGCACGTGGCGTATCCAGCTTCGTGATCGCAACCCAGCTCACGAGGCCGATGAAGATCAGCAGCGCGATGCCGGCGACCAGGCCGTCGCCGAGGCTCAGGCCGCCCCCGTTGGGCTTCGAGAAGCCGTCGGCGAAGGAGGCGCCGAGCGGCCGCGTGATGATGTATGCGAACCAGAAGCTGAAGACCGAGCCCCAGTGCCACCGCGCCCAGCCGACGACGGGGATCGCGATCAAGACGGCGAACAGCAGTGCCGACGCCCAGAAGCCCATGCCGAACTCCGTGGCGGTGAGATCGCCGGCGGCGGTGCCGAGCGAGAAGGTCGCAAGCACCGCGCACCAGTAGTAGATCTCGCGCCGGCGCGTGTCGATCAGGTGGATCGAAAGCGTGCCCTCGCTGCGGTACCAGAGCACGAACACGAGCGCAGTCAGCGCCGCGAACACCGGCGTCGTAATCCCGTAGGAGATCCCGGCGCCGTCGTGGATCCCATCGGCGATCATCGTGCCGAAGACCGCAACCATCATCACCACGAACCAGTAGCGCGGTGCGCTGTAGCCCTCATGCCGGAGCTGCAGCCAGAGCGCCAGCAACATGCCGCCGAAGCCGACGATCCCAGCGATCGGCACGCTGTGCGAGCCGAGGAAGTCGGACATCGCCTCGCCCATGCCGGTCGTCAGGAGCTTCATCGCCCAGAACATCAGGGTGATCTCCGGCACCTTTGCGAGGACACGGGAGGCTGTGGATGCGGGCGCCCGGCGATTGCCGGGCGCCCGCCTGGCCGCGGCTTGATCGTCCGCGGCGGCGGCGCTTGCGGTCTTACTCATCACGCCCACTGACATTAGGGGGTGCCGAGACCACCACGCTACGGCCGCAAGGTCGAATTTCGGCAGCAGCATTGCGCCTTTGGTTGCAGCCCGGTTGCGACCCGAGGATGATGCTGTCGCAGCCGGACCGGCAGGCCGCTCCGGCGACCACAACCATGATCGCGGCCGCTCCGGCGACCGCTCCCGCGATCACGATCGCGATCACGACCGCGATCACGACCGCGATCACGACCGCGACCACGACCACGACCACGACCGGCTAGCTCAGACCCCGGAGCTCGAGTGGGACGCAATGAACGCGTCGACCGTCGCCCGGTCCTGGTAGGAGGGAACGGTCTCCCAGTGCTCGCAACAGAGTCCGGAGACAGCGGCAGCGAAGCGCGCGGCCGCCGTCAGATCCAGTCCCTCGCCGAGCCCGACCGCCAGCCCCGCGTTGAAGCTGTCACCGGCGCCGTTCGAGTCGACGAGCTCGATCGGGAACGCCGCAACCGTGGTGCCGGACACGGGCTGCCCGGGGGCCGCCGGCGCCTCGAAGACGCGTGCGCCCTCCCCACCGCGGGTCACCACGACCGCACCGATGCCCTGGTCGAAGAGCCGTGCGGCGATCTCCGCGTCGTCGGTCGGGTCGTCCGGCTCCAGGCCGACGAGCAATCTAGCCTCGGTCTGGTTCGGGGTGATCACGTCGACCATCGCGAGGTCGCGTCCGCGCAGGTCGACCGCCGGCGCGGGGTTCAGGATCGTGCGCGCCCCGGCACGGTGCGCGACCACGAGCCCATAGAGCCCGGTCTCGATCGGGATCTCGAGCGGGGCGATCGCCACGTCGCTAGCGCTCAGCGTCGCGGCGGCGGCGTCGATGTCGGTGCGGCTCAGCAGCTCGTTGGCGCCCATGTCGACGACGATCACATTCGCGCCGCCGACGTCCTTCACGATCAGGCCGAGGCCAGTCGGGCGCTCCGAGCTGGTCCGCAGGCCAGCGTCGTCGATCCCCTCCGTGCGCATCAGCTCACCGAACTCGTGGCCGAAGCTGTCGTCGCCGACCACGCCGATGTAGCTGACCCGGGCGCCGAGGCGCGCAGCCTGCACCGCCATGTCCGAGCCCTTGCCGCCGAAAGTCTCCCGGTAGTCGCGGCCGATCAGGGTCTCCCCGGCGACGGGGATCCGGTCGGTGGTCATCACCAGCGCCTTCGCGTAGCTGCCGATCACGCAGACACGCGCCGCGGCACCCTGCTCACGACTCGCGGGGTCGGTGCCAACGGTCGCCCTCTCCATGGCAGTTCCTTTCTCCCAGTGCCGGCATGAGCTGCCGGTCCAGAGATGATAAGACGCCGCCCGGGCCTTCGATCCAGAGACGAGAAGACGCGGGCCGAGCCCGCGAGGATCCCAGGGACAGGACGCCGACGCCAGGCCTCGCGCGCCTTGGCCGGCGGAGCCACGAGCGGGTCCGAGCAGGCCGGTCCGAGGCTGGGAAACAGCCCGGCCAACGGGCCGGGCCACTACGGTCCGTCCAGCCGCGCGCTGTTACCGGTCGCCGCCGTGCGTGTAACTCATCACGTGCCTGTGCCCACAGTTGGCGTCCTGCTGCCTACCTTCGACGCGTACCGAGATGGACGTCCCCGTCCGATCGCAAGCTTCGCTCGGCGCGCCGAGGAGCTCGGGTTCGACGGCGTCTGGGCCGGCGACCACCTGATCTGCCCGGCGCCGATACTCGATGCCATGACCGCCGTGACAACGGCCGCCGCCGTCACGCAGCGGGTCACGGTCGGCTTCAGCGTGATGCTGCTGGGGCTAAGGCCGCTGGTCTGGACCGCCAAGCAGCTGATCACGCTGCAACAGCTCTCCGGCGGCCGCGTGCAGCTCGGCGTCGGCGTCGGCGGCGAGTTCCCGCAGGAGTACGAGGCGGCCGGCGTGCCGACCACCCGACGCGGGCGGCGCCTGGACGAGGCGCTGGCGGCGCTCCCGGGCCTGATCACCGGCGCCGAGGATGCGGGAGCCAAGCTCGAGCCAAGCGCACCGATGCCACGGTTGCTGGTCGGCGGTCGCAGCGACGCCGCGATGCGGCGCGCGATCCGCAGCGGCGACGCCTGGCTGCCGATGTGGATCTCGCCGGCGACGCTGGCGAGCCGCAACGAGGAGCTCGGCGAGCTTGCCGTAGAGGCTGGCCGCGAGGCCCCGGCGCAAGGACTGTTGATGCTCACGTGCGTAGGCGCGAGCCGGGACTGGTGTCTGCGCGAGGCCGACGGTCACTTGCGAGGTCAGTACCGGATGCCGGTCGACCGGGTGGAGCACTGGACCGGGCTCGGTGAGCCCGCGCGGATCGCCGAGCTGATCGACGAGTACGTAGCCAGCGGCGTGCGGGAGGTCATCCTGATGCCGCTCGGCCGCGACCAGCTGGCGCAGCTTGAGGGACTTGGCGACGTGCTTGGATTGATCTCCGCGCGCATGCGCCCCAGGAGCGAACTAGAGGGCGCGCCAGCGGGCGCGCCCGAGGCCAGGCAAGCTTGAGACAGAGATGAAGGAGCCGCATTGAGCAGCAAGCAGACACCCTACCGGTATGACGCTGAGCCGTTCCGGCAGGTCTTTGAGCAGGAGTTCACCTACGTTGCCGGGCTCGTGCGCAACACGCAGCGCTACGGCTCGCGCACCGCGGTCCTCGACCCTGAAGGCGGTCGCGAGTGGACCTACGCCGAGTTCTGGCGCGATGCCCGTAAGCTCGCGGCCGGGCTCGCCGGGCACGGCATCGGCGAGGACGACGTCGTCGTCTTCGATCTGCTGAACGGCGCCGAGTTCGCACTGCTGTGGGTGGCTGCGCTGAGCCTCGGTGCGATCCCGACGCCGATCAACTACCGCCTCGCCGCCGGCGAGATCTCGCACGTGCTGAACGACAGCATGCCGCGCGCCTTCTTCTACGACTACTCGCTAGCGGCGATCGCCGAGCAGGCACTCGCCCGCTCCCAGCACCAGCCGCAGATCACGGTCGAGGTCGGCGAGCACGGCGCCGGCCAGTTCGCCGAGCTGCTCGCGACCACGACGCCGGCACCGCCGCTGGCGCACCGCTCGATCTACGCGGAGTCGACGCGGCTCTACACCTCCGGCACGACCGGCATGCCCAAGGGCACGTCGCTACCGGGGCTTGTCGAGGTGCTCTCGGCTCACGACGTGATCATGCACTTCCCGCTCGAGCCGCAGGACAAGACGCTGAACATGACACCCTGGTTCCATCGCGGCGGCCTCTACTCGGGTGGCCCCAACCCGGTCTTCTACGTCGGCGCGCAGGTGGTGCCGATGCGCGCGTTCAGTGCCGCCAAGGCGCTTGACTGGGTACAGGAGTACGGGCTGACGTTCCTGATCGGCGCACCGACGAACCTGGGGATGCTGGCCGACGAGCAGGAGGCGAATCCGCGCAACCTCGAGTCTCTGCGCGGCATCGTGACGATGGGCGCGCCGCTCGACCGGCATGCCTGCCTGCGTTACCAGAGCGTGCTCACCCCGCGGATCTTCAACGGCTACGGCACGACCGAGACGTTCTGGAACACGTTCCTGCGGCCCGCCGACCTGCCCGAGCACGCCGGCACCGCCGGACGCGCATCGACCGACGACGACGTTGCCATCGTCAAGGTCTTCGAGGATCGGCCGAGCACGCCGGATGAGCTCGTCGCTCGCGACAACACCGAGATCGGCGAGGTCATCATCCGCTCGGTGAAGGCCGGCTACTCGTACGTGAACAACCCGGAGGAGCAGGCCCTGCGCTTCCGCGACGGCTGGATGTACACGGGCGACCTCGGCACCTGGGACGAAGACGGCTATGTGACGATCGCCGGCCGCCGTGACGACATGATCATCTCCGGCGGCGAGAACGTCCATCCGACCCAGGTCGAGGCGGTGCTCGGCGAGCATCCCGGCGTCGCCGAGTCGGCGGTCGTCGGCCTGCCGGACGAGCACTGGGGCGAGATCGTTGTCGCCTACGTCGTCCGCCGCGACCCGAACCTGACCGCGGCCGAACTCGACAAGTACTGCCACGAGCACCGAATGCTGGCACCGTTCAAGCGCCCCCGCGCCTACCGCTTCGTCGATGAGATACCGCTCACCGCAACCGGTAAGAAACGCCACTTCGCGGTCCGCGAGATGGTCCGCGAGGACGCGGCCACCGGCGCCCTGAGTCGCCCATGAGCGCGCCGGGAGCTAAGCACGGGTCGGCGCCCGCTGGCGCCGACCCCGTCATCACCGGCCTCGGCGCGATCACGCCGCTCGGTCTCGACGTACCTACCACCTGGGCGGCCCTGGTCGCCGGCCAGTCGGGCGTCGGGCCGATCACCCACTTCGACGCCTCCGAGCTGCCGGTGCGAATCGCCGGCGAGGTCAAGGACTTCGACGGCGAGCGAGTGATGGGCACCAAGCGCTTTCGTCGCTCGGCCCGCTTCAGTCAGTTCGCGGTCGCCGCCGCTCGCGAGGCGGTGCGCGATGCGGGACTCGACCTGGCGCCGATCGCGGACCGCGTCGGCGTCATCGTGAACAGCACCGTGCCTGCCTGGCCGGAGTTGCAGGACGGCGCCGATCGGATGCGGGCCGAGGGGCCGCATACGGTCAGCCCCTACCTCGTGCCGTCGACGATCCCGAACATGCCGGCCTGCGAGGTCTCGATCGACCTAGACGTGCATGGACCGGTCACGGCCAGCGCCCTCGCCTGCGCCAGCGGCAACGCCGCGTTGCTCGAGGCCAGGCGCCTGATCATGGCCGACGAGGCCGACGTCGTGATCGCCGGCGGAACTGACGCCTCGATCAACTTGCTGACGTTCGCGGCGCTGTCGAACATGGGTGCGATGTCGATGCGTAACGACGAGCCGGAGAAGGCCTCGCGGCCGTTCTCGGCCGACCGCGACGGCTTCGTCTTCGGCGAGGGCTCGGTGCTGGCCGTGGTCGAGTCGGCGTCGCATGCAGCGCGGCGCGGTGCCCGCGTCTACGGCCGAGTTGCCGGCGGCGCGCTGACCGCCGACGCCTTCCACATCAGCCACCCGGACCCGAACGGCGTCCAGCCCGCCAGGGCGCTGTCGGTCGCGCTCGAACGGGCTCGTGTGACCCCGGCGGAGGTCGACTACATCGTCGCCCACGGCACCGCCACCGCGATCAACGACCGTGTTGAGACAGATGCGATCCACCGCGTGTTCGGCGCCGACGCCGGTAGCGTGGCCGTCAGCTCGCTGAAGTCGATGACGGGACACCTGATCGCCGCCGCCGGTGCGCTGTCCGCGATGGGCGCGCTGCTGGCGATGCGCGACGGGGTCGTGCCGCCGACGATCAACCTCGACCAGCCGGACCCGGACTGCGACCTCGACTACGTGCCGAACCTCGCCCGGCGGATGAACGTCACCACGGCCATGGTCAACGCCTTCGGCTTCGGCGGCCAGAACTGCGTGCTGGTGCTGAAGGCCGCGTGAGGCGGTAGGAAGCCTGGCCGTCGCGCCGCCGCAAGACCCCGCGTCGCGCGCGGCCTGGCGTGGGTGGCGCGGCGGCGGCGGTCGGCCGTTGCCGATCTTGTCCGATATGTGTACAAGATCGGCAACGGCCGCCGTGATACGCCGGCGGCTCAGGCCGCGCGGCGTCCGGACGTGGTCTCGGCTGCAATCCGCTCGTAAAGCCGTGGTGGATCGCTTCTGCCGAGATTGACATCCAGCAATGTGCTAGCTAGAGTGGCACATTGTAATGACCGTTCAGACCCCGAAGCGACCGACCGTCACGGAACCGCGGCAGCCACCTCCGGACGGGAGACCGAGGACGGCGTGATCAAGGACGCCCGTGCACGCCAGCGGCGCCATCGCTATATCGGCGTCGCGATCGTCGCGATGGTGGCCGTCGTCGTTGCGCTGGTCCTTGGCGTCGGCGGTGGTGGCGGCAGCGGCACGCCCGCACCTAAGCATGTCCATCGCGGCGGCAGCAAGCCGGCGGTCGCCCACACGTCCGCACCACCTCAGCGTTCGGTGTCGCTTGACGATTTGACGAACGCCCAGGCCTACAGCGCCGGCCGTTATCTATATGTGGCCCAGCAGGTCAACCGGCCCGGACGGAGCACCGTCCTCAGTGAGCTGACCCGCGTGAAACCAACTGCGCTGAAGGTTCTCGCCAACCGGCAACTCGGCAGTGGCTTCGAGCAGGCGCTGCTCTCGCACGGAGTGCTCTGGGTGACCACGGCCAGCGGCCGAACGGAATGGCTGTGGCGACTGGATCCGGCCTCGCTCGGCGTCATCGGGAAACAGGCTCTGCCCGGATTGGTCGAGCGTGATCAGGACGGATTCGGATCGCTAGCGGTGGCCGGGGGCTGGTTGTGGGTTGGGAGCTGGAGCGACCTGTTCCGTGTCTCGCTGACCAGCGGCAAGATCACGGGCACGCGCCAGATCCCGGGGGCACATGGGATAGATGTTGCGGCTGACGCCAAGGGAGACATGCTCATCGACAGCGAAGGGGATCAAGCCGCATACGTGCAGCGGCGCAACCCGGTGAGCGGAGCGCTGCTCGCGCAATCCGCCGACATCCCGTCCAGGACCAAGCCGCACATCGGCGGAGTCTTCGGAGGCGACGTGTGGATCAGCGTGGCCGAGGGGATGATGGGCTACGTAGGGCCGCTATCGACCAGCACGCTCAAGCCGGTGGCATTCGCAGGCGCTCAGCCAGAGCCCGACGTCACAGACCCGGATGCGACGATCTGGGGCACCAACGCGGTCACCGCACGGGTGATCGACGGCGTCCTCTGGGTCACCGATCCCCCCGGCGGCTCAAAGCGCAACTACTGCGGGAGTCCGATTACAGGCGTCTCCCGTGCTCCCCTCGGACTCGGTGCGAGCGCGACCGTGCTCACGGTCGGGCCGGGACGCAACATCTACTACGTCACCAACGGCTCGACGGATGTCCGGCAGCGGCTGGCCCGGGCGAAGATGAGCCCGCGCTGCTGAGCAGTGCCGGTCGGCACGACTGGATTCGGCCGTCGCGGATTTTGTACCCATATGGGACAAAATCCGCGACGGCCGGCGACTAGACGCCAAGCGGGCGACGGGAATCGAACCCGCCCTAGAAGCTTGGAGGGCTTCTGTGCCACCACAACACTTCGCCCGCGGGTAAGGGAGATCGTAGCTGGATCGAGCCGGGCGGGCACCTCCGGCCGAGCCGGCGGACGCTACTCACAAGCACCAGCAGGCTTGCCAGGTCTAGGCGTGACCGGAAGCTTCCCCCGACGGGCGACGCCGCCCGCATTCGCGGGCGGCGTCGCCCGTCCAGCGCCTTACTCCGCCTACCCCTGCGCGAGCTCGGCGACGTCCTGCCAGGCGTGCCAGGTCTCGAGGCGCTTTGCGTAGTCGGCCTCGGCGACCGTGAGCGGCACCGTGCCGAAGAAACAACGCAGCGGCGGCTCAGCGGCATCGACGAGCCGCAGAACCGCGGCCGACGAGGCCGTCGGATCACCAGCGACGGTGCCGGCGCGACGCTGGGCGTTGGCTTCGTAGATCGGATCGTAGGCGGCGATCCGGCTGGCGTGTCCCGCCGACGAGCCACTCCAATCGGTCGAGAAACCGCCCGGCTCGATCAGCGTCACGTGGATGCCGAAGCCGGCAACCTCCTGGGACAGCGCCTGGCTGAAGCCTTCCAGCGCCCACTTCGAGGCGTGGTACATGCCGATCGTCGGGAAGGCGCTGATCCCGCCGATCGAGGAGACCTGGAGGATGTGACCCCCACCCCGCTCACGCAGGTATGGCAACGCCGCCTGCGTGACCCACAGCGCTCCGAACAGGTTCGTGTCGATCTGATTACGCGCCTCCTGCTCGGACAGCTCCTCGATCGCGCCGAACTGGCCGTAGCCGGCGTTGTTCACGATGATGTCGAGCTCGCCGAAGTGGTCGTGGGCCTGCTTGACGGCCGCGAAGCAGGCGGTCCGGTCACGGACGTCGAGCTGCAGTCCGAGGAACCGCTCGGGGAAGCGCCCGATGAGATCGCCCACGGTGGCGAGATCGCGTGCCGTCCCAACCACCCGATCGCCGCGGGCCAGCGCCGCCGCCGCCCACTCTTTCCCGAAGCCACGGGAGGTACCGGTGATGAACCAAGTTCTTACTGAAGTCATACATGGATCGTATTCGAGGACGGGCCTCGGTTCGGGCGAGTCTGAGGGGGGTCTGGAAGACGAGGCGGAAGCTGGGAAGGAAACCGCGCGCTGGGCGCGGTTTCCTTCCCAGCTTCCGCGCGCCCGCGACTGCGGACGCACCCGGGGACGCCAGACCGATCGAACTGCCCCTACAATTGGCAGGCCTTAGGGGAGTAGCACAATTGGTAGTGCACCGGTCTCCAAAACCGGCGGTTGTGGGTTCGAGTCCCGCCTCCCCTGCTAAGCGAAAGCCCGGCAAATGGAGCTGGCGTAAGCCAGCGCGACCGCTGAGCGGCTCAGCGCAGCGGGCGGCGGCGAAGGAGCTCAGGGCCACGTGCTCTCAGCTCGGCGACTGAGCTGACGCCGAGCAGCGTCATGGCCCGACGGAACTCCGCCTCCAGCAGGGCGAGCACGCGCCCTACGCCCGCCTCCCCGCCGGCCATCAGGCCGTACAGATACGCGCGCCCAACCGCGCCTGCGTCCGCGCCGAGGGCGATCGCGATCGCGAGGTCCGTGCCGTGGCGGATGCCCGAGTCGAGCACGATTGTCGCCTCCTCACCAAGCTCCGCGCGGACGGCCCCAAGCTGCTCAAGTGGTGGCACCACGCGATCCAGCTGCCGGCCGCCGTGATTCGAGAGATGGACCCCGTCGGCGCCCGCGGCGATCGCCGCGGCAGCGCCTTTCGGCGAGAGCCAGCCCTTGACCAGCAGCGGCCCTGACCAAAGCTCGCGGATCGCGGCGACATCGTCCCAGCCGATTGTCGGGTCGAGCTGGCTGGTCATGTACTCGATCGTGACGTCGCCGGAATTCTTGACGTACTGGGGTGCGTTGGCGAACGTAAGCGGTGGGTTCCGCAGGACGTTCCACCAATAGCTCGGCTTGAGCGTGATCTGCCCCAGCGTTCGCGGCGTCAGGTGTGGCGGGATCGACAGCCCGTTACGCACGTCGCGTGTCCGGAACCCGCCGACGGGGATGTCGACCGCGACCTCCAGCACCCGGTAGCCGGCAGTCTGCGCACGCCGCACCAGCTCCTTCACCAACTCGCGATCCCGCCAGATGTAGAGCTGGAACCAGAGGTCCGGGTTGCCGGACCGGACGAGATCCTCGACCGAAGTGGACGCCACAGTCGAGAGCCCAAAGGGGATTCCAGCGGCGCCCGCCGCACGCGCAACACCAAGCTCGCCGTCCGGATGCATCATCCGCGTATATCCCGTCGGTGAGCACATCAACGGCAGCGCGATCCGACGACCGAACAGCGAGACCCGCGGATCGACCTTCGAGACGTCCGCCGGCCCAACCGGCATCAGCTCGTACGCCTCGAACGCCTCCCGATTACGGCGCAGCGTCAGCTCCCCATCCGCACCGCCATCAACGTAGTCGAACACCGGCCGCGGCGTGCGCCGCGCCGCGAGCCGCCGCAGATCCTCAACGTTATAACAACGCCGCAGACGTTCGCTCAGCCCCAGACGAGGCCACTCGAAGCCGATTAGGTCAAGCGCTTCTCGTGGCTTCAACGTGGTATTCCGACGGCGTATATATAAAGCTGATCATAATTAGCGTATTTACTGTAGCTCACATATCACGGCGACGCCGCCCGCCGGCAAGCCCCTCCTACCGCTTAAGCGGCATCATCTGCCTAGCATCCCACTGACAACCTCCGGAGGCATGATGGAGCCCTTGACCGCAGCCGAGCGGGCCACGGCAACACGACTGTTCGGCGAGCTGTTCCCGCAGATCAGCGGAATCGGGCTCGATGCAGACGGAAGCACCACGCGCCTGGCCTGGACGCCGGAGGCAGCAGCGGCGGCAAGCTGGTTCGAGCACACCGCTCGCGACCTCGGCCTGGAGCCGATGACCGACACCGACGGCAATCAGTGGGCCTTCACCCAGGATCCGGCGACGATCGGTCCTGCGGGCGCGATTGTGACCGGTTCGCACTTGGACTCGGTCGCGGACGGCGGCCGCTACGACGGCGCGCTCGGCGTGCTCGTCGCCCTGATCGCCGTGCACATCTTGAACGGCCGCGAGCCGCAGCCGCCGCAGCCGCTCGCGGTCGTCGCCTTCGCCGACGAGGAGGGTGGCCGCTTCCAGACGCCCACTTTCGGTAGCCGCAACCTGACCGGTGTCTTCCCACTCACGGAGTCGCTCGAACGCACAGACGCAGCCGGGATCACGCTCGCGCAGGCGCTGCGCGACGCCGGCCTCGACCCCGAGCACATGGGCCGCGACCAGCAGGCGCTCGACCGGATCGCCGCGATGATCGAGGTGCACATCGAGCAGGAGTACACGCTCGCGAAGCTCGACCAGCCGCTGGCGCTGGGGACGCAGCTGCTCCCCCACGGCCGCTGGCGCTTCGATTTCGAGGGTGAGAGCGGCCACGCCGGCACCACCCCGATCGCTGCCCGTCACGACCCGATGCTGCCGCTGGCCGCCGCCGTCACCGCCGCTCGCGCGGCCGCAATCCGCGAGCACGGCTTCGCCACGATCGGCAAGCTCGACATCTCCCCCAACGTCACCAACTGCATCGCCGGCAGCGTCCGCTGCTGGCTCGACGCCCGCGCGAGCGACAGCGAGGCGACGTTGCGGATCGTCGAGGCGACGCGCGCCGCCGCCGGGACGGCCGCGGACGAGCACGGCGTCCGGCTGACCGTAACCCAGGAGTCGCTGGCCCCAGCCGTGCGCTTCGACCCTGCTCTGCGCGAGCGCATCGCCGCCACCTTCGAGGCGATCGGCCTTGAGGACGTGCCGATGGCGACGGGAGCCGGCCACGACGTGGCCGCGGTCTCCGCCGAGCGCCCGACCGCGCTGATCTTCGTGCGCAGCGCGAACGGCGCCAGCCACAGTAAGGACGAGCTCGCCAGCGACGAGGATTGCGTGACCGCGATCGCGGCGCTTGCAGCGGCGATCGCCGACCTCACCGCAAACCAACTGGCGCCGGCGACGAGTCAGGCATGACCAAGCTACCGCCGAGAACCCACCGAAAAACAGCAGGAGCGTAGACGCAATGGCACTGGGCCCGATCACGCTTGGCGAGCACCCCCTGACCTTCAACGAGGTCGCCGCGGTCGCTCGCGACAACGCAACGGTGACGCTGGGGGAGGCAGCGCGCGAACGGGTCCAACGGAGCCAGCAGCGGATCGAGCGGCTGCAGGAGTCCGGCGACCCGGTTTACGGCGTGTCGACCGGCTTCGGCGCGCTTGCGACCACCCGAATCGACCGCTCCCACTGGAGCGATCTGCAACGTTCGCTGGTGCTCTCCCACGCCGCCGGCATGGGCCCCGCGATCGAGCGCGAGGTCGTGCGGGCGACGCTGCTGCTGCGCGCTCGCACGCTCAGCCTCGGTTACTCCGGCGTGCGCCCGGGTGTGATCGACCACATGCTGGCGCTGCTGAACGCGCGGATCACCCCGATCGTTCCCGAGTACGGCTCGCTTGGCGCCTCCGGCGACCTGGCGCCGCTCGCCCACATCTCCCTGGCGCTGCTGGGCGAGGGCGAGGTGATCGACGCTCACGGCGAGCGACGCCAAGCCCGCGCCGCCCTGGCGGACGCCGGTCTCACGCCGCTCACGCTCGGCCCGAAGGAGGGCCTGTCGCTGATCAACGGCACCGACGGAATGCTGGGCATGCTGATCATGGCCTGCCTCGACTTCGAGTCGCTGTGCCGGACCGCCGACGTCGCCGCCGCGATGAGCGTCGAGGCGCTGCTCGGGACCGACGCCGCCTTCGCGCCCGAGATCCAGGCGTTGCGCCCGCACACCGGCCAGCGGATCAGCGCCGCGAACCTGATGCGGCTGATGACCGACTCGGAGATCGTCGCCTCCCACAAGTTCAACGACACCCGCGTTCAGGACGCCTACTCGATGCGCTGCGCACCGCAGGTCATCGGTGCAGCGCGCGACGTGCTCACCCAGGCGACCGCAACCGCGGAGATCGAGCTGCTCTCCGCCGTCGACAACCCAAGTGTGCTGGACGACGGGCGCCTGGTCTCGAACGGGAACTTCCACGGCATCCCGCTGGCATTCGCCGCCGACTTCATGGCGATCGCCGCCGCCGAGGTCGGAGCGATCGCCGAACGCCGCGTCGACCGGTTGCTGGACGTGACCCGCTCGATGGGTCTGCCGGCCTTCCTCGCGGGCAACCCCGGCCTCGACTCGGGCATGATGATCGCGCAGTACACCGCCGCTGCCTTGGTCGCTGAGAACCGCCGCCTGGCGGCGCCGGCCAGCGTCGACTCGATCCCGACCTCAGGCATGCAGGAGGACCACGTCTCGATGGGCTGGAGCGCGGCGCGGAAGCTGCGGCAGTCACTCGAGAACCTGCGCCGGATCCTGGCGATCGAGCTTGCGGTCGCGGGGCGCGCGCTGGTGCTGCGCGCCCCTCTGCACCCGGCTCCGGCGACGGCCGCAGTCGTCAGTCTGCTCGACCCGCAGCCCGGCCCCGACCGGGTTCTGAGCCCGGAGCTCAAGCGGGTTGCGCGGCTGGTTGGCTCCGGCGCTGTCCTGGCCGCGGTGCGTGATGTGATCGGGGACTTGGAGTGAGCGTGGACGACCGCAGGGCTGGCTCAGATAAACACGAAAGGCGGGGTCTCAAATGACAAGTGTGGGAATGCGTTGTCGCGGCTGGCAGCAGGAAGCTGCGCTCAGGATGCTCGAGAACAACTTGAACCCCGACGTCGCGGAGCGGCCCGAGGATCTCGTGATCTACGGCGGCATCGGCAAGGCGGCCCGCAACCACTCCGCCTACCACACCATCCGCCGCGAGCTGATGCGCCTCGGCGACGACGAGACCCTGCTGGTTCAGTCCGGCAAGCCGGTCGCCGTCTGGGAGACGCACGAGGAAGCGCCGCGCGTGATGATCGCCAACTCGAACCTCGTCGGGCAGTGGGCGAACTGGGAGCACTTCCGCAAGCTCGACGCGGCCGGCCTGATGATGTACGGCCAGATGACCGCCGGCTCGTGGATCTACATCGGCACCCAGGGAATCCTGCAGGGAACCTATGAGACCTTCGCCGCCGTCGCCCGCAAGCACTTCGGCGGCACCCTGAAGGGCCGTCTGGTCGTGACCGCCGGGCTTGGCGGCATGGGTGGCGCCCAGCCGCTGGCGATCACCATGAACGAGGGCTGCGCGCTCTGCATCGAGATCGACTTCCATCACGTTGAGCGGCGCCTCGAGACGGGCTACGTCGACGAGCGTGCGACCGACCTCGACGATGCGCTACGCCGCCTCGATGATGCGCGCGCCAGCGGGCGCGCGCTGTCGATCGCCCTGGTCGGGAACGTCGCCGAGATCCTGCCCGAGATGGTCCGCCGCGGCGTTGCCATCGACGTCGTCACCGACCAGACCAGCGCCCACGACGCGCTGAACGGCTACTACCCCGCGGGGCTCACGGTCGAGCACGCCGACGCGCTGCGCAAGAGCAATCCCGACGAGTACCTGAAGCTCGTCGGCGAGAGCGTCCTCGGGCACCTGCAGGCGATGCGCGATCTGCAGGCCGCCGGCACGATCGTCTTCGACTACGGCAACGCGCTGCGCGGGCTGGCCCAGAGCTACGGCGACAAGGACGCGTTCGCGTATCCGGGCTTCGTGCCCGCCTACATCCGGCCGCTGTTCTGCACCGGCAAGGGCCCGTTCCGCTGGGTAGCGTTGTCCGGCGACCCGGCCGACATCTACGCGACCGACAAGGCGATCCTCGAGATGTTCGGCGAGCAGGAGACGATCTCGCGCTGGATCAAGCTCGCCCAGGAGCGCGTCCAGTTCCAGGGCCTGCCGGCGCGGATCTGCTGGCTCGGCTACGGCGAGCGCGCGAGGGCGGCGCTGCGCTTCAACGAGATGGTCGCCTCGGGCGAGGTCAAGGCGCCGATCGTGATCGGCCGTGACCACCTCGACGCCGGCTCGGTTGCCTCGCCGGAGCGCGAGACCGAGTCGATGCTCGACGGCTCGGATGCCGTTGCCGACTGGCCGCTGCTCAACGCCCTGCTGAACACTGCCTGCGGCGCGACCTGGGTGTCGATCCACCAGGGCGGCGGCGTCGGCATGGGCAAGTCGATCCATGCCGGTCAGGTTTGCGTCGCCGACGGCACCGATGCCGCCGGCGTACGGATGAAGCGCGTGATGACCGTCGACCCCGGCATGGGCGTTATCCGTCACCTCGACGCCGGTTACCCGGAGGCGATCGAATTCGCCAAGGCAAACGGGATAAAGGCGCCTATGCTCGATCCGGAGCCATGAGCCCGAACGTACCGTTAGCACTCGCAGGCGCAGCAGAGGTGCTGCGCCTGCCCGACGACGCGCTTCTCTATCTGCGCCAGGACCGCGCTGCCGAGCTCAGTCTCGAGCCCGGCAGCGTTCTGGTCGCAGGTCAGGAGATCGTCGGCTTCGAGCATGACACGAGCTACGCCCAGATCGACTGCCGCGGAGCTGCGGTCGTGCCGGGCTTCGTCGATTGCCACACGCACTTGCCGTTCGCCGGCTGGCGGGCTAACGAGTACGCGCAGAAGCTCGCCGGTGTCAGCTACGCCGAGATCGCCCGTAATGGCGGCGGCATCCGCTCTAGCTCCGCGGCGTTCGCCGCCGCGAGCGACGAGGATGTTCTCGCCCAGGCGCGCGTCTCGGCGGCGGAGATGCTGCGCCACGGCACCACGAAGGTCGAGTTCAAGTCCGGCTACGGCCTCTCCGTCGAAGCCGAGCTGCGCGCGCTGGCGCTGGCCGACACGCTGGGTGAGCGCGTGATCCAGGACACCGCGGTGACGGCGCTGCTCGCGCATGCGGTTCCCGACGGCTACAGCGCCGACAGCTGGATGGACCAGGTCGAGACGATGCTGCCGTCGGTGATGAACGAGACCGACGCCGGCGGCCTCGACATCTTCGTCGAGTCGCTGGCTTTCGACAACGACCATCTGACCCGGATGGGTGCGCTGGCGGCGAAGTACAAGGTGCCGCTGCGCGCTCACGTCGAGCAGCTCGCGACCCACGGCTCCGTGCCGGTCGGGATCAGCGCCGGCGCTCGTTCACTCGACCACCTTTCCTGCATGCCACTGAGCGACATCCCGGCCCTCGCCGCAGCGGAGTGCGCTGCGGTGCTGTTACCCGGCGCGGAGTTCATGAACGCCGAGCAGACCGCACCGGGACGGGCGCTCGCCGACGCCGGCGCGATCTGCGTGCTGGCAACCGACTTCAACCCCGGCACGTCGCCGATCCTGTCGCTGCCGCTGATCGCGGGCCTGGCCGCGCGACTCTACGGCTTCAGCGTCAAGGAGCTGCTGCTCGCGCTGACCTTGAACCCGGCCTGGGTGCTGCAGAGCTCGGACCACCTGGGCGCGCTGGCGTTGGGCCGCCAGGCCGACGTGCTGGTGCTCGACGGACCGACCGCACAGCTCCCCTACCGGCTCGGCCACAACCCGGTCGCGCTGGTCGTGAAGGCCGGTCGCATCGTCTGGGTTCGCGAGGACCAGGCTTGGCGCGTGCCGAAGTACCTGCAGCCCCTCGACGGGCATGAAGTGACGACGGAGAAGGCGCGGTGACGTCCGCGGCCGTACGGTGATGACGGAGGAGGTGCTGTGATGCAGATTCCGGCGATGATCAACGTCCACTCGCACGCGTTCCAGCGCGATCTGCGCGGCATCGGCGAGCGGCCGACGGACGCCGAGCAGGACAACTTCTGGAGCTGGCGCAACGAGATGTTCCAGGCGGTCGCACGGCTCGACCCCGAGCGCATGAAGGCAGCCGCGCTGCGCACCTACCGGGAGATGGTTGCCGCCGGCTACGGCGCGGTCGGTGAGTTCCACTACGTCCACCATCAGCCTGACGGCACCCCCTATCCGGACGCGAACGCGATGGTGATCGCCGTTGCCGAAGCCGCGATCGAGGCCGGCCTCGAAATCGTCCTGCTGCCCGCCGCCTACCATCGCAACGGCTGGCACGACGGCGCCGACGTGCCGGCCGGTGAAGGTCAGATCCGGTTCTGCGACCCGGACGTCGAAACTTTCCTTGAGCGGGTCGAGGAGCTGCGCTCGTGGGTCGCGGCGCGCGGCAGCAAGCTCGTTCATGTCGGCGTGGCCGTGCACTCGGTCCGCGCGGTTCCGTCCTCGTGGCTGGCGCCGATCGCCGCCTACGCCGACGAGCACAACCTGGTGCGACACATCCACGCCCAAGAGCAGCCCCGCGAGCTGGCGGAGTGCCAGGCCGAGCACGGTTGCTCGCCGATCGAGCTGCTCGCGCGTCACAGCTTCCTCTCCCCACGCACGACCATCATCCACGGCACGCACGTCTCCTACCGTGACATCCAGCTGCTGGCCGAGAGCCGCACGATCGTCGGCGTCTGCCCGCTGACCGAGGCGAACCTCGGCGATGGCTTCGCGCCGGCGCTGCGTTACCGCGACGCGGGCGTGCGGATGGCGATCGGCTCGGATTCGAACGTCCGCATCGACCCGTTCGAGGAGACCCGCGAGCTCGAGACGGTTGCGCGCCGCGAAGGGCTCTCGCGCAGCGCCCTGCTGCAGAAATACGGTGATCTCTGGGGCGTGCTGGCAGCCAACGGCGCGAAGAGCCTCGGCATCCAGCCTGCCCGTCAGCTCGAGCTCGATCCGCAGCATCCCGCGATCGCGGGCTTGCACGGCGCCGATCTGATGTATGCGATCGCGACCTGCGCCAACCAGAGCGTGATCCTCACGGGAGGTGACAATGGGCGCGCGTGAGCCAGAGGAGTCGCGTCAGGTAGCCGGCTGGAGCGGCCGCTGGTTCGAGGACTTCCAGGTTGGCGACGTCTACCGGCATCCGCTCGGACGCACCGTGATGCCGGTCGACAACCGCTGGTTCACGCTGCTGACCCAGAACACCGCGCCGCTGCACTTCGACGAGCACTACGCGGCTCAGACCTCCTGGGGCAAGCCGCTGGTCGACTCGACGTTCACGCTGGCGCTGGTCACGGGCCAGTCGGTTACCGACGTCTCCCAGCACGTCAAGGCGAACCTCGGCTGGGATCGCGTGCGGCTGCCGAACCCCGTCTTCGAGGGCGACACGATCTACTCGCAGTCCGAGGTGCTCTCAAAGCGCGAGTCCCGCTCGCACCCCGACATCGGCATCGTCACCGTGCGCACCATCGGCTACAACCAAGACGGCGTGATCGTGATCACCTTCGAGCGCACGCTGATGGTCTACAAGCACGGCCAGGGCCCCGACCCCGCCGGCGTCGACCCGGTCTGGGACGAACGCTCACGGCGAGCAGCCGGCGTCTAAACCTCGCGGCGGGCAGCAGAAATCCAGCCGTCGCGGCCATCCAGACGTTGCGGCCGGCCGGATTCGGGCGTCTCAGCCCCTGGGGTGTGCGACGCTGAGGTGTGCGATTCTGCCGCTGTAGCCGACGCACTTTGGCGCGGCACCGACAACGTAGCCACTGATGTCACCCGCGAAGTTTCCGAGCTCGCCCGATCGGGTGTAGGGGATCACCACTGTCCTGCCGGGGCGCGTTGCGAGCGACATCGTGTCGGAGTAAAGCGGCATAAGACCGTCGACCTCAAGCGTCCTGGCCGGCCTCGGGATTACCGTGTTATGCGCCTTGCCGAGGGCATCGCTAGTGCTATGGACCGGAGCTACACATCCGTGGACGATCGGCACTAAACGAGCCCTGATACCCATCGCTGCCAAGCGCGCGTTCAGGCTGCGAACATGCCGGATGTCGTGCAGGGTGATCGTCACCAGGTTATTCGGACCGATCGTCACGGCCCAAGCCGGGGATGGACTGCCGCCTCTGCTTAGCACCACACCAAGCACCGCGGCCACGGCGACCGCCGCAAACGCGGCGCTTGCGAGTCGCGCCCGCCGGGTCTTGTGCAACCCGAGCGATTGTCGCCTGAGGCGCCAGCCGAAACGCTTGTGACCGGGTAGCGGGGTCTGCAGGATCTGCTGACGCATCACCTCGAAGAACGGCTGCTCCCAATTTCCCCGACGGGAAGGTTCAGTCATCGGCTTCACCGCTCACGATGTAGAGCTCGCGCCTGTCGAGGACCTTCGCAAGCTGCTTCAGCCCGCGTGAGACATGCGCTCTCGCGGCCTGCTCCGAACAGTTCAGCTGGTCCGCGAGCGCGCTGTAGTCGAGGCCATCGACGATCCGCAGCTTCACGGCCCTGCGGCGTCTCGGCGGCAATGTGTCCAGCGCCTCCGCGAACGCTTGGCGCAGCGCCTCGCGATCGACCACGCGCTCGAGCTCCTCGTCAAGCGCGCCATCCGCGATTGGCACGCGCCACCGCAGGCGGTCGAGGGCGCGCCGGCGAATCCTCCCCCTCCGGTAGTAGGAGGCAAGCAGGTTCCGGGCGATGCCGAACAGCCAGGCTTCCGCTGAGCCTTCGCTGTCCGCGCGGCAGTGTCGCCAGTTCTCGTAGGCGACGGCCCAGCATTCGGACCACAGCTCCGCAGCCGCTTGATTATCATGCACGCGTCGCGCAAAGTAGCTCATCAGTCGACGATCTACACCGCCGTAGAGCTCGATGAACGCCTGCTGGGTGTGCTCGTACGATTCGCTCACTATCTGCTAGGTGGGGCGAGCCTCGCCGTTTGTGACAGTGTCACGCGCTGTCCCGTGGAACCACCTACCGGCATGTGTGCGCTAAAGACAATGTGTGCGGCTCTGGGCGGCAATCGCTGATCTACTGGGGCGCGTTGGGGTGCTCGATCGCCGCATATGCAGCAGTCACGATCGCCGAACGGCATCCGTTCTGCGTCGGGCCGCGACCGCTTAACTACTTCGATCTGAAGATCTATCGCGGCGCCGCCGCGCGCGTATGGCAGGACGCGCCACTTTACGGCACGCCGATCAAGGATCATCTCGGCTTCACCTACCCCCCGTTTGCGGCGTTGGTCCTCACGCCGCTTGCGTGGCTGCCGCAAGTGGCCGGTGAAATCACTGTCACGGCAATCAACGTCGCGCTGCTGGTGCTGATCCTGCGTCTGACGCTGTCGATCGCCGTCGCCACAGGCCAGCGCTCCAGTCCCTCAAGCCAACGCCCAGCGGCACTCCCAGATCTGGACCGGCATGTCATGTGGCCTTTAGCCGCGGCAGCGGCCGCGGCGGCGTTATGGCTTGAGCCGGTGAGCGTCACGCTCGGCTATGGGCAGATCAACTTGCTGATTGACGCGCTGGTGATCTTCGACATCTCGCGGCCCGACCGCTGCCGCGCAAAAGGCATCGCAACCGGGCTTGCGACTGCGATCAAGCTCACGCCGCTGATGTTTCTCGCCTACCTGCTGCTGTCGCGCAGATACCGAGCGGCGCTGCGTGCAGCCGGCACCTTCCTGGCGACGATCGCCTGCTCATTCCTGGTGATACCAAGCGATGCCGCACATTACTGGGGCGTGGCCTTTTTCCACTCCGCTCGCATCGGTAGGGCCGCCGACATCGCGAACCAATCCCTTCCCGGCGCCTTTGCCCGGATCGGCCACGGCGTCAATACCTCGGCGGCCGGCTACCTGACGCTGATCGCGATCGTCGCAGGCGGCTTGGCGCTTGCAGTCCACCTGAGCCGACAGGGCGACGAAGCCGCCGGCTTCTCACTGGCGGCAGCCAGCTCCCTGCTCGCCTCACCGATCTCCTGGACCCACCACTGGACGATCCTCGTGCCTGCGTTGCTGCTGCTCGGCATGCGCGCGTACGCGCAGCGCTCACGCTGGCTTGCCACCGCAACCGGCGCGGCCCTGCTGCTCGGCTACGGCTATGCCCCCGAGCACCTGGGCATGGGAAAGCACCTGCTGCGGCCAGGCCTGACCACGATCATCACCGGCAACCCGTATGTGCTTGCCGCGGTGATCGCGATCACCGCCACCGCAGCGGTGACGCTTGCGCGGGAGATTCGCTCTGGAAGGGAGCGGACCTCGTAAAGGGAGCGGACGCCCAGAAGAGCGTGGACCGCGCAACCCCCTCCTACGTGCTTGCGGCTGAATGATCGATTAGGGCCATCAGCAGGTCAGCCAGCCGCACCTCTGGAGACCCTTCGACTGGCTCCAGCAGCAGTTGGGCCGTCGCACCGTCGTACACGGCCGACACGGCCGATGCGAGGTCTTCGGGGGTACGCAGCGATGGCGGCAGCGTGGCTCGGTCCATCACCCTGGCGAGGGTGCGCGCCAGCTCGTCGCGTAGCTCCGCGCGGTAGACGGCAAGCACCGTGGCGGCGGCGGGTGTGCGGACCGCATACAGGAAGAACTCGGTCTTCACGAGGATCCAGTCGCGGTCAACCATCAGCGCGGCGGCGACACGCTCGATCGTCGCGCGGATGCTCTCACCCTCAACCGATTCGGCCAGTGACTCGGCAACGTGACTGACGAGCTGGTCGGACCATTGCTCGTACAGCGCGAAGAAGAGGTCGTCGAGGCTCGCGAAGTTCGAGTAGAAGGCGCCGCGGGTGTAGCCGGCGGATTCGCATACCTCTTCGATGGTGGCTTGGCCGAACCCGCGGGTAGCAAATACCTCGAAGGCGGCGTTGAGCAGCCGCGCCCGTGTCGCTGCGCGCCGGCGGGTAACTCGCGGCAACGAGGCCACGTTGACCCCGGCGCCCTCATCCGACTGACCGCTCGTTGCAGGTTCTTGCACTGATCGACCCCCCTTTCCCAATACGCTATCGCATCCGATACGTTTAAGTTTCCGATACATCAGCATATCCGATGCGCTAACGTATTCGATGCGAGCACGTATCCGATACGAGCTCGCATCCAACCCCGACCTCGAGGTCTCGAGGAGATTGCATCCGATGAGCCGAAACCACACGAGCGAGAACGACGTAGCTGCAAAGCCAGCGAAGAAGACCTTCCGAGAAGACGTGCGTGACGCTCTGTCGAAGCGCACGATGCTGCTCATGATTGGCGTCCTGGTCCTGGGGCTCGGGTTCATCACCTCATACGTCGGCGCATTCCACAGCCCGACTCCGCATCGGGTGCCAATTGCCGTCGTCGCCCCCGCTCCGGCGTCGGCCCGCATGGTCGACGAGCTCAACGCCTTGCCCGGGCAACCGCTCCACGCGCAGGGCGCCGCCAGCGCCACGGACGCGCGAGCGCTGGTCGCTAACGGCTCAACCAGCGCCGCCCTGCTGGTGTCGGGCACCAGCACGACCGATTCCCTGTTGGTGGCCACCGGCGGCGGCGCGGCCGTCGCGACCGCCGTCCAGACCGTCATCGGCAACGTCGAGGCCACCCAGCATCGCGGCGTCACAGTCACCGACGCGGTCCCCGCGCAAGCGGGCGACGCCCGCGGCCTGTCGGGCTTTTACCTGGTGGCCGGCTGGCTGGTTGGCGGCTACATCGTCGCGGCCTTGCTCGGCATCGCCTCCGGCCAGCGCTCGACCAGCGGCCGACGCGCACTGATCCGCCTTTCCATCGTGGCGGCGTATTCGGTCGTTGCCGGGCTCGGCGGGGCGCTGATCGTCGGACCCGTGCTCGGCGCGCTGACCGGCCACGTCATCGCGCTTGCGGCCCTCGGCGCGCTGCTCGTCTTCTGCGCCGCCGCCGTCACGATGGCATTCCAGGCGCTGATTGGCATCGCCGGGATCGGCCTGACCCTGCTGCTGTTCGTGATCCTTGGCAATCCGAGCGCCGGCGGTGCATATTCCACGCCGATGCTGCCAGCGTTCTGGCGTCTCATCGGCGGCGTGATCCCCAATGGCGCCGCCGTGCAGGCGGTGCGTAACATCGTCTACTTCGGTGCCCACGACGTGACCGGCAACCTGCTCGTGATCGCCGCCTGGGCGATCGGCGGCGCGCTCGTCGCCTTCGGCGTCGCGAAGCTCCGGGCGGAGGGCGCCCGCGAGTACGCGGCCAGCAGCGAGCGAGGCACACAAGCCGCGAGTCTCGAGCCCGAGGCCGTGAACTGACCCGGGCGGCCGGCGAGCGGGGCGGGCGGAGGCACGCCCGCCATAACCGCTCACCGCCAGCCACCAGCCACGCCTCAGACCAATCAACTCACTTCCAGACGGTGTCCTAGAGAAGACCGTAGCCGAGGTCGTCGACAGCAATCCTGGCGACCAGTGCCTTGATGACGGGGTGCGCCAGGCGTCGTGAGAACGCGGGCGCGTCCGGGAAGCTGCCCACCGCGGGGTTCCAAAGCACGACGTCGTGGCCCCCGGTCATCGTCGATGAGGCCCACAGCCCATCCAGATCGGGCCACGTGCTCCGGATGGACCCCGCCCACGCTCGACAGGTTGAATGTGGCGCGGCATTCAGGGCGGCTGCCGCACCATTGCGCAAGGCCCACGTGCCTGTCAGGTCCAGGAGACGCAGCGGCCTAACTGTCCACCAAGCCGTGACTTGTGGGGCAAAGGAGACGGTGTCGACGATGCGGGTGGATTGGAACACTTCAGCCAAGGCAGTCGCGAAGTCCGTGGCCGCATAGGCGACACCTTCGGCGTGCGACCCCAGAGGTTGGGGTTGCGGGTCGTAGCGCATCGTGGCCAGTGGACCGTAGGTGCGCAGCGCATTCCAGGCCAGCGCGTTCTCTCCTTGGGTGCGGTGGATGCGCCACAGCACATCCTGAAAGACGACGACATCACCCGCGTCCCGCCGCAGCGCCACCGGCGGCTTGCGGGGAACTTTCGCGTGGCTCACCAGCGACCCAGCCCGGCCAGCAGCTTCGCTACCGCGTCGGCATCGCCGCCGTTGGCCAGGAACCGAGCGGGCGCGAGATCATCTAACTCCGGCTGGGGGGTGGTCATGAATCCGGCAACTGATTGCGGTGCGAGCCCGCTGGGGATTGCTGCGACCACTTGGTCCAAGCCCGGAAGCACAGTGGCTCCTGCGAACTGCCAGCGTGGGATCCGCTTCGACCTGCCCAACCTGAATGCCCACAGGCGGTGGTGACTCACAAGCTGTGAGATTCGGCTGCGGTCCACCCCGAGCAGGGCCGCCGCCTCTACGATGCTCAGGGTGGAGGCAATTGCCTGGACGGTCTGCCGGGCAACAGCCTGCGACAGTTGGCGGGCTATCGGTCCAGGGTCCTCGTCGAGCACCCCGACCGCCTGAGGCCCGCCGTAGGCACGCACAAACGTGGCCTCTGTCTCACTCAATGGTTCCGAAGCTGGGCTAGATGCCACCGACAGGGCATCGTCCAGCTCAGCTACGAGCTCGTCACCACTGATGCCCACGTTGTGCCGGGCCAGCACACGCTCCAAATCCGTGGTCGCACTCATATTCACATGCTATCAACAGTGTGATGTTGTGTGACCTCCGAGAACTAGACGCCAGCGGGCGCTAATCGCCTTGGCCTAGCGCGGTGTCAAGCGCCGCATCGATCGACTCGTCCCCGCCGTTGACGTAGAGGACGCGTCGGTAGCTACGAGGATCGTCGAGCAGGCACGCCAGCACGGTTGCGACATCGGCGCGTGCAACCTCGCCGCGGAACGGCTCCACGTCAATCCGCGCCCGCCCGCTGGCGGGCGCATCGGTCAGCCGCCCCGGCCGGACGATCGTCCACGCTCGGTCGCTGCCGCGCACCGCAGCGTCGGCGTCCGCCTTGGCGCGAAGGTAGACGCTGAAGGTGTCTTCCCCCGCAGGCGGCTGCTCGGCTCCGGCCGAGCTGATGATCAGGAACCGTGGCACGCCCGCCGCGCCGCTGGCGGTAAGCAGCTTCACCGCTCCGTCGCGGTCCATCGTCAGCTTGCGCGCAGCACTGCTGCCGCCACCGGCTCCGGCCACGAACACCGCGGCGTCGCAGCCCGACAGGACCTCGGTGATCTGCTCGACCGTTGCCTGCTCGAGATCGCACGCCACCGGCTCGGCCCCGAGCCGTTCGATCTCCGCCGCATGATCGGGGTTGCGGATCAAGCCGCGGACCGCGTGTCCGTCGGCGCGAAGCTGCGGGATCAGCAGCCGGGCAATCTGCCCGTGCGACCCAGCAATCAAAACCCTCATAGCTTCTGAGCGTAGCCGGCTGGCCCCGGTACTCAAGGCAGCTTGGGGAGCCATTCGTCGAGGGCGACATCTCTAGCCTTCGCGGAACTGCACGCCGAACCCGCCACGCGGGTAGTGCCAGCTCAATGTCCCCGGCTCCGCGACGGCGAGGCACGCCCCGCACTCCAGGCAGGCCGCGTACTCCACCGAGATCGTGCCATCCGGCTCGCGCGCGTAGACATGCGCCGGGCAGACGGCGATGATCCAGTCTCCGCTGGGGCTGTGCTTCATCGCCTCCTGGTCGACCACGATGTGCTGCTCCCCTTCGTCGAGGTCGAAGTGATTCTTCGCGAGCCGATTCGCAACCGTCAGGGAATTCACAGCGATCGCCCCCCAACGACTGCGTCAGACACCAAGTCCCGGAGCCCGATCGGCGAACGCTTCAGCGCGGCGCGTGCCGTGCCGAGGATGTGTTGATGTGGCTGATCTCCGACCCTGAACTCGTGCAAGAGAACGTCAGCCAGCAGATCCCCGTACTCCTTGTACATTCGACCTCGCTCGAGGAACGCGGGCCCCTTCTCGTATAGCTTCATGTCCGCGCCCACCGCCGACGAGAACAGCGCTTGCCGGTATCCGGCCAGTCCGGTCTTGGAAGTGTCACCCTGCTCGAGCGCCGACTCGATGCCCTGCGCCGCCGCCACCGCCGAGCCAACCGCGAGATCCATGCCGCGAACGGTCAGCCCCGTGTTCAGCGTCAGTCCGGCCGCATCGCCGACGACCACCATGCCGTCCCAGGTAGTCTCGCCGATCATCGCGTAGCCGCCCTCCGCCACGAGGTGCGAGCCGTACTCGATTATCTCGCCGTCCTCAAGATAGGGTGCGAGCACCGGCGAGGAGATGAAGTGTTCAAAGATGTCGCTGCTTTTGAGCCCCTTCTCGACGAGGTCGTCGAGCCGCAGTACTACACCAGCGGAGATCGAGTCCCTGTTCGTGTAGAAGAACCCGCCACCACCCACGCCCAGCGTGCAGTCGCCGACGAGCGCAAACGCTGCTCCCTCCCGCCCCGATAGGTTGAAGCGTTGCTCGAGCTTATCCTGCGGCAGCGCAATCACGCTCTTGACGCCGACCGCCACCTGATTCTTCGACGGCTTGCTGCGCAAGCCCAAATTACGCGCGAGGAACGAGTTGACGCCGTCGGCTGCGACTACGACATGGGCGCGTAGCTCATCCTCGCCGGCCTTCACGCCGACGACCCGCAGGCCATCCCCACCCTGCGTTGTCAAAAGCTCATCCACGCGGACGCCGGGCATCACGAAGACGCCGACGTCCTCGCATTGCTGTGCCAGCCACGGGTCGAGCTTCGCGCGCAACACGGTGACCGCATTGACCGGGTCCGCCAGCCGCGCGTCACGATAATCAATCGTGACTGAACTATCAGCGTTGACAAACGACACTAGGTTACGCGCGATCTTGCGCTCGTATGGCGCATCATCCAGAAAGCTCGGGAAGACCTTCTGCATCCCGTCGCAATAAAGCACGCCACCGGAGAGGTTCTTACTGCCAGGCGCCGAGCCACGCTCGATCAACAGCACAGACCGGCCTGCCTTCCCTAGTTGGTAGGCAGTCACACAGCCAGCAACACCGGCGCCGACCACGATCACGTCAAAATCAACTTCAGTCTGCCCCACTTGCAGCATCACTACTCCTTTCGTCTCTTCATTGGGGCTGTGTCGCGTCGGCGCGCCGACGCAGCCGTATGTAACGTCGCTTACGACCGCATGCGCGTTCACCCTAGGCGATTTCATGCTCTCCGGTTGGCCGTAGATCCTGCCCAGCAGTCCGGCCCCGTCGCCGGCCACGGCAACAGGGCCTCGAAGGCTTCGTTACGCCATTGGCGGTGACAGCTGCTGGTCGCAAACAGTCACCATTTGGCTCACGGCGATCGTCGAGACCCACCGACGAGACGCGCTTGGCGCCGCGGTCGGACTGCCCGTGCGCTCCCCGCAGGCCGGAGCCTCCCAGCCGACAGAAGCATCCAGAAACCAGGGCAGCCCGCGGGTCTCGGGTTGCCTGAGGCCCGCGCTCGTCGGGCCTTACCCGACACCATCGACGCGCTGCAGTACTATTAGGCCAGCACATCATTCATTGCCGAGATACATACCATTCGAATCGTACACGTGGTATGAGTTGGTGGACTGAAGGGTGGTATACGTCATGGCATCTAAGTCTCTTTATCGTACCATGCTCGAGTCGATCGGGACCGACATTGTTCACGGTCGGCTGACCCCCGGGACGGTACTAACTATCAGCGACCTGATGCAGCAGTATGAGGTCTCCCGCTCAGTTGCTCTGCACGCGCTCCGGGGACTAGAAATGATGGGCTTGGTGTACACAAGGCGGCGAGTTGGCATAACTATCCAAGATCCTAGTAGGTGGATGGTCTACGATCCTCGGATCATGCTCTGGAGGATGTCAGGTCCAGGCTCTGCTCGACAGCTCGAAAACTTTACCGAGCTGAGGACGGCATTCGAACCTTTTGCGGCACGCCTGTGCGCTGCGCGGGCAAATCGGCAGGTGTCCGACACTTTGATCAGGCTTGCAGCCGAAATGGAGCAGGCTTCCTTTGGTCAAGAGTCGCCCGATTACGAGCGGATCATGTCACTCGACTGCGAGTACCACACACTGATCCTAACCGGGACCGAGAACTATATGTTTGCCGCGTTAGAGGGCACAACGCGGGCAGTCATTCGTGGCTGGATGACGCACGCCCGGCTTCCGGAACACCCAGTCCGGGAAGCAGTCGAAGCTCACCGGACTCTCGCGTTAGCGATCCGAGACCGCGACGGAGATGCCGCTGAGCGGATCATGATATATCTGATGGGAGAAGTAGCTAACGAGCTCAGCTCAACGACTGTTTTGGCGACCTCGGCTCTTGACGGTCCTTTCTGCTAGATGAGTTTCATAGCCATGGCGTGTCTAGTTGAGCTTCGCGGGCGGACTGGGTATCATGTCCAGTCCTTAATCGGCTCGCGACAACCACTTAGACACTGATGAACCCCGCTCTCGCGCCGTACACTCTGCTCCTGGTAGCAGGGTGTACGGCGTACTAATAGACTCCACCTACTTCACCGCGGCGGTCAGCGCAGGCACTACTTGTTGCAGATCACCAACAATGCCATAGTCGCATTCCTGGAAGATCGGTGAGGCTGGGTCACTGTTGATCGCAACAATCGTTCCGGCGCCACGCACACCGATCATGTGCTGGAGCTGGCCCGAAATGCCGATCGCCATGTAGAGCTGGGACGCGACCTTTTGACCTGAGACCCCGACATAGCGATCTCGCGGAAGCCAGTTCCGACCTTCCGCCAGCGGGCGCGAGCATGCCAGCTCCGCCTTCAGTGCCCGCGCAAGCTCCTGCGCTAGCGCCAGGTCCTCCTTCTCCTTCAGACCGCGACCCACTGAGACGACGCGTTTGGCACTCCGCAGGTCTACCGGCGGCTCGTCCGCAGCCTCGAAGTCGATCACCGTGGCCCCGTAGGACATGCCCTCTCTAGATTCCCCCTCTTCAGGTTCCTCCGCGGGGCCTCTGGCCGCCACTGCATTTCCACCGTCGGCAACGACGACTATCGGACGGTTGAACGCCACTGACGCGACCGACGCGCCCGCGTAGCACTCAACGTCAGCCTCAGCGAGCGACAGCGACTGCGCGTCATGCAGAAGCGGGGCGTCGATTGACGCAGCGATAGCGCCAGCCAGCGACCGCGCCGCAGGCTGGTTGCCGGCGATCACCACATCAGACTCGCCGACCGTCATCGCCTTCGTCACCACCGGGGCCAAGACTTCCAACGGCACGTCTTCCGGCGCTCTCACGGACACAACACGGTCGACACCGTCGGCGACCGGTCCCGGCCAGCCGACCGCAACCACGGTGACTGACTCTGCGGCTTGGCGGGCTAGCTCCACCAACGAAGCAACATGGTCATCGACCGCGATGACCCACGCTGTTGCGGGCCCTCGACTATATGTACACATCACTGACGCCTTTCCATTGTTCCCAAGAGGCTCCTGCTACTCCAAGATCCCATCGCTACGAAGAGCGCCAACCAATTGACTGACGGCACCATCGCCTTCAAACAGTCGGCGCCCCCGCGCCTTCACCTCAGGACGCCGAAACGCGACCGCTTTCACATCGCGAGCAGTTATGCTGAGGTCCGAAGCGGCCAACACTTCCATCGGTTTGCGACCCGCCGCGAGGATCTCTTTCATGCCGGGAACCGGCGGCACCAATGCGTCGCTTGTCACTGAGATGACCGCTGGACCGTTCACGTCGACGACCCGAACGCCGCCGGATGTCGCCTGGCGGATCCTGTAACCGTCACCGATGCTTTGGACTGCCCTGACATCCGCAAAACATGGCCAGCCCAAATATCCCCCGATCAACCCTGGCACTACTCCCGCAGCCTCGTCAACAGACGCGGCGCCTGTCACGACCACTTTGACGCCGCCATCTCTATCTACCAGCTCGGCCAGTGCCTGTGCAACTTGGGTGCTGTTCCAGTCTGCTGTGGCATCGTCGGCGACGACTATTGCTCGATCCAGTCCTCGCGACATCGCCCCTTTCTTGGCTAGGCTGCTTCCGACGCTACCGTCGCCGACCGAGATGCCCACGACCTCACCCTGTGCACCACCCGCCAGCGCACAGCCTACTGCCACAGCCACTGGGTCGTAATCGCTCATCGCCGCCGCCGCCTGAGACCGATCAGCAACACCGTCACTGTTGACCACCACATCCCGTGGGTTTACAGCCCACTTGTATGCAACCGCTACCTTCATCACGCCTCCAATCACTTTGCCACTTTCATACCGTCACATCTCCGTCCGGAGCTTCCACAGCCGCTGTTCAAGTCACACGTTGTCCGTCACTCCCTCACCGGACCACGTCGCCCGAGCGCTCTTGACGGCCGGGACCACAAGCAGCGAACCGCAGACGTACAGCCCGATCACGATGATGAAACACCAGGAAAAAGAGCCTGTAAGGCCGACAATTTCACCGAATAGCAGAAATGACAGCGCCGATGCTAGGAAGATGGCTGTCGATACCCAGCTGAAGATGTCGGAATAATGCGCGCCTCCGAACGCGCCGCGCACCAGCAGCGGTACGACCACCGTGAGCGCGGCATAGCCGAACCCGAACAATCCCATTCCGATATAGAACGCGGACACAGAACCACCGGCGGCGAATGCGAGACCCATTCCTAGTCCTCCGCAGAGCTGAGCCCCGACCGCGGTTGCAATCACGCCCACTCTGTCGGCGAGCCAGCCGAGCAGCAGCTTCCCCACAACGCCGCCGACCATAATGATCGACACGGCGACCGCACCAGCGTTTGCTCCCAGCCGACCTTCTGCCGCACACGCCGGAATCTGCTGGAAGAACGCTGCATTCAGTACGACGATTCCGGCAATCGTCATCAGTAGATACAGACCGGCACTGCGACGTGCCCTGGATAACGTTGCGCCTCCACTTGCGTCGTTGGAGAGGCCTTTGATGACGCCGGCGCGCTCGAATCCGTGCGGGCACAGTCCCTCCGTCTCAGGCGCGTCGCGCACGAATAGTAACGTCAAGAGCACCGAAACGACCAGGGTTACGCCACACATGACCAGCCGCGACACGCGCCAGCCGTCAGCGTCGATCAGCGACTGGGCCACCGGACTTGCGACGGCAGCCAGTACACCAAGCACCGCCGCCGTCAGACCGAGCGCCATCCCGGCGTCGGTCTGAAACCAGCGATTGATTATCACTGGCGCCGCCAGATACATGAAAAACGCCGACGTTATCCCATAGATAACCCCATATGCGTCCCACTGCCACAACTGCGTTGCGAACGCCGTGCCCACAGACGCCACGCCGAACAGCAGGCAGGCGACTGAAAACACAAGCCGGGCGTTATAGCGCGCCAGCAGCCTCGTTGCAAACGGAGTGCACGCAGCCGCAACCAATGGCTCAATTACTCGATACAGTGTCGTCGCCGTTTGGCTCCAGCCGTACTCCCTCATGACAGGCACTACATACAGACCACCAATATTAGCAATCAACGCTACTGGCACTGAGTAACAACCCACACAACCAATGAGAACCAACCAAGGCGCCGCGCGACTGCTTCGCACGCTCTCCTTCTCAACCGTTACTGACACGTCGTCACCGCTCCTTTGCGGCCCACACACAAGAACTAAGTCCCAGTACCGGGCAGTTCACTCGGTATGCCCGGTTTCGAGTTGCTGACACGATCGGCGTGGCCGCGCTCCGCACCCGCGCGGCCACCCTGTACGTCCACGCGCGTCTCCTTAGGAGAAGCCCGTTAAGTTAAACCCAGTTATGCCACCGTGCGAGACCGCCGCTTCGCGATCGTCAGCATGATCGGCACCATGACGGCGATCGCCGCATACAGGATGATCACGAGGATGAACGCCGGTGTGTACGAATGGGCAGAGTCGTAGATGTGTGAGTAGATCTGCGGCGCCAGGCCGCTGAACAGGAACAGGCCAACGGTGACCCACTTGAAGACGGCGGCGTAATGAGCCTCCCCGAACACTTGCTTGGTAAGCATCGGCGAGACCACAGTCAGACCCGCGAAGCCGACGCCAAACAACACCATCCCGATGAAGAACACTGCGTGGTTGGCGCCTGCGGTCCACGCCAGGAAGACGCCCACCGCGCCACAGAGCCCCGCCACCGGGCCGGTGACCATGCCGCCCACATGGTCGCTGAGCCAACCCAGCGCGAACTTCCCGGCGATGCCGCCCCACATCAGGACCGTCACCGCTTCCGCGCCCGCGTCCGCACCCAACTTGCCGGTCGCTGCATACGACGGGATCTGCTGGAAGAATGACGCTGTGAGGCACAAGAACCCCGCAACGAGGATGACGATGTAGAGTGCCGGCGTCCTGAGCGCTTCAGAAGCGGTCATGCCTGATTTCTCGCCCGCACCAGATGCGATGTCCACCGGATCCGGCTCTTGACCGGCGCCATACGGCTCGACACCCATCGATGCCGGGTCTCGCCGCACGAACAACACTGTGAGCACGGTGGGGATGACCGTAACGATGAGTCCGAGGATCAGACGGGCGTCCTTCCAGCCATAGTCATTGATCCAGTCCTGCGTCTGCGTGGCAAACCAAGACGTAAGCAGGCTCAACACCACGCCGGCCGCACTGATCATCAGGCCCAGGCGCTTGTGGAACCAGGCGCCGAGCAGCACTGGCACCGCGAAGTACATGAAGAACGCCGCCGTCATACCGTACAGCACTCCATACACATCCCACTGCCACAGATGCGTGGCATAGGCCGTCCAAATCGTCGACAGGCCGTACACAAGCACGCTGAGCGTCAGAACCCAGCGTGGGTTGTATCTATTGTAGATCCTCCCGACGAGCGGCATACAGACCATCGCAACCCATGGAAAGATTGTCAGGTATGCCTGCGCATCCGTCGCACTCCAGTGGAACTGCTTCTCCACCGGGGTGAGGAATACTCCCGCAATGTTTGCTACGCAGCCGACTGGAATCGCATAGAAACCTAAGCAAGCTAACAATATCAGCCAGGCGTAGTTCGATCCTAGTCGGGACCTCTTCGGTGCAGCAGCTAACTCAACCATCCCTCGTCCTCTCTATTCCTCTTGTGTCTTCTTGAGGATGCCCTCGTCATACAGGGCATCAATTGCTGCGTCTGAGTACCCGTGTTCCTTCAGGACACCCCTCGTGTCAAAGTCGTATGGCGCTCCACCTCGCACCGTGCGACCAGGATTCTTCGCGAATCGGGGTATTGGTGCCACTCCCCGAACCTGTTGTCCGGTCTGAATGTCTTTCCATGTTTCGAATACTCCACGACGCTCGTAATGCGGATTACGCAGCATGTCTTGGTATTCCATGATTGGGCTAAGCGCGACGCCCATGTTGCCGAGTGTCTGTTCGACTTCCGCAACAGTGTTTTCCGCGCAGTACCCCTCTAGCCTCTCGTTGAACTTTTGAGCACGCGCGGGGTTGTCCCGATTGATCGACTGAATTACCCCTTGGAAATCCGGATCGTCTGTCAGTCCGAAGAATTCGATCATGTTCCGAATCGCCTTAGCACCACCAACGGCAATGAATATCCAGCCGTCGCTACACCGTTGGGTGCCTTTACACGCACCGACCGTGTCAAGGTTGCCCATGCGTGGCGCTTGATGCCCGTTGTTGATGCCGTCCGACAAATACGACGCTTGCAACCGCACTAACGTTTCAAACTGAGCTACGTCGATGCTGTCGCCCTCACCGGTTTCACGCGCTCGCATACACGCAGCCAAAGCCGACCAAGCTGCGAACAAGCCCATCACGAAGTCACCCGTGTAGGGTTTGGTCACATAGGGAGGAAGCGGTTCGGGAAATCCGTTGATCGACATGAAGCCACTAAACGCCTGCCCGATTGAGTCGTATGATGCCCGCTTTAGGTATGACGGATCGCCCGCCTGCCCAAAACCAGACACATGAACAATGACAAGCTGCTGGTTGACGCGCCAGAGCGTGTCATCGTCGAGTCCCCACTCTTTCCACGTGCCGCCGCGCGATGACTCTACGAGGATGTCGGCATCCTCGATCAGGCGAAATAGGACCTCCCTCCCTTCGGGCGTCGGGATGTTAAGCGTGATCGACCGTTGGTTGCGACGTTCTTGAGACCACGATTGCGGCCACAGGCGGTACATGTCCGGTACTTTTGTGTTCTCTAGTTGGATTACGTCCGCACCCTGTTCCGCGAATAGCTCGCACATGAACGGTCCTGCAACGACGGCAGCCGCATTGATAACCTTAAGCGTACGTAGCGTGCCAAATGGATGCCCGTCTAAATCTTTCACCGCACACACCTCGGCATCATCGAAGGTTCTTAGCTGCTGGCACTGCTGGCGTCGCATCGCCAGCAAAGGTCTGTACTAGTGATGCATATCGCCTCGCCTCGGCGCCTACCACCTCAAGCCCCATGTCCATCCAGTTGCGGCGCCGCACTGCTACGAGCGCCCAGTCTTTGGCCGTCCCCTTGATGTAGTTGGCAGCTTCCGGCTTACCCTTCGTCCACCGAGTCCCCGAAGGGAGTTCGATGTCGAGGTACATCGGCGTGTCTGGGAGCTGGAGGCGGTTGATGTGGTATGCGTATGGCCGGGCCTGCCAGGAGAGGAATAGAGTCGCCGTGATCCTCTCTTCTACGACCGGCTCCATGCCGAGCGCGTCGGTGATATCCACAGAATGCGCCCATAGCTCCATCAGGCGCGCAGACGCCAGCGAGCGTGCTGCCATGGGCAGCCCCGGCGCCCAAGCGATTCGATCCCTCGGGTTCCGCTCGAGCAGGAGCGTGTTCATACGCTCGCGCACTGTCCGCCACTTCTCCGCCACTTCGTGGCCTCCCAGGTGACGGAATCGCATCACCCTGTTGCGCTCGTCGTGCTGGAAGTACGGGTCGGCGAAAACTCGTACATTCTCCGCCTTGCCCTCCATCATTACAACTGCCGCGTAGTCAAATGCTCCGATGTGGAGGATCTCGTCTTTGAAGGTCCAGTCGCAGCTACATGCCTGGCGCTCCCAATCACTCTCGTTGAAATCCGCAATCAATGCGGCGACCCGCTGTTGCTCAGTCACTAGGTCGCCGACGATTCCTACCATTGAATCTGACATCACGTTCAGACCCTCACCGGTGTGTACTGCTTCAGAATGTTCCGCCCGGCAATATGGATCATCACCTCATCGGTACCCCCACCGATTCTCTGAACGCGAGCGTCCAGCCACAACCGCGACACCCTGCAGTCAGCGGTGTAACCGATCCCGCCAAAGATCTGCATGGCATCATCGATCACCTTGTTGGCGGTCTGTGCGCAGTAAAGCTTCGCAAGGGCAGAGTCAATCTGTACGGATATGTCGTTGTCGATTTCCCACGCAGTCTTGTACACCAGCCCTCGCATGTTCTCGATCCCGAGCTTCATGTTCGTGATCTTCTCTTGGATCAGCTGGAAGCTACTTATCGGTCTACCGAATTGCACACGTTGCGCTGCATACTCTGCGGCGTCACCGAATGCACATTCGGCCATCCCGAGTAGCGATGCCGCCATCAGCAGCCGCTCGACCTCGAAGTTATCCATGGCCTGGAGGAAGCCATTCCCCTCGGCGCCTACAAGGTCTTTCTCTTCGAGCGCAACGCCCTCTAGGTACACATCGCAGGTATCCTGCATGTGCCACCCGATTTTCTTGATCGGCTCGATCTTTACGCCCTCGGCGCCCATCGGCATCCACCACATGGAGAATGCGTTGCGCTTGTCAACATCCTCGGCCTCGTCGCTGTCTCGCGCAAGACACAGCATGTACTTCGCGCGCTTGGCATTGCTCATGAACGTCTTGTGGCCACTCAGATAGACCTTGCCGTCGCGGCGTGTGAAGGTCGTCGCGATCGACGACGAGTCAGAGCCCGCCTGCGGTTCGGTGAATCCAAGGACGAACCCGATCCGGCCCTGCTGCACCTCTTCCATGCATTGCCGCTTTTGCTCCTCGGAGCCAAAGTGCAGCATGTCCGCGATCGACAGAGCCTGGCCAAATGCGAAATGGGGACCACCGTTCTTCGTGATCTCTTCGGCGATGAGCATCATTGTCGTTATGTCGACTGGCGTTCCGCCGTATTGCTCCGGCACGCCGAGGGACGCGAATCCCGCCTCCGTCATTGCGTCTACGAACTCTTGCGGGTAGCGACCCTGTTCGTAACAATCCTTCATGTACTGCTCACTGCAGGACCGGACCATCACTTCGCGCAAGCTGTTGAGCAGTAGTAGCTGCTCATCGGTCAACCTATAGTCCATGCCTCATCCTTTGCCTCTTGCGATTCATCAGTTTGTTGCTTCGTAGGTGATGGCACCGTCGCGTCCCTGGCGACGCCGCAGGAGCCCAGCAGTCACGCAGTGGTCGAGATAGACCACTGCTTCGTTGCACATCAACCATTTGAGGGAGATTGACGCGCTCTGCCACGGCACCGCCCAATTCATGACATGAACCAGTTCGCTTGCACTGTGAGCCCCGTGGCGGACACACCCGACTACCTCGCGCACACGATCGATGTGATGGCTCTGCAACTCAGCGATCCGCCGCTGGGGGTCACCGACCACCGCGCCGTGTCCGGGCAGTGTGAGGTCCACGTCTAGCCTCTCAATTCGCTCGAGCCCCAGCAAATAGTTAGCGAGCACAGGTGAACCGTCGCCGACGTACATAAGCGGTGGCGCCACATGAAAGAGGATGTGGTCGCCGCTGAAGAGCGTCCTGCTCCGCTGGTGGTACACACAGGCGTGCCCCTCGGCATGCCCAGGCGTCAACAGAATGTCGAACTTCTCGCTGCCAACGGAAATCCGCTGACGATCCGCAACCGCTGTAAGCCCGGATGCGTTGCTGTAATCCCGCTGTGACGCGAGTACACGAGCCAGCGCCGCAACCTCCGCCAGGTCAAATCCCTCCTGGGTCAGTCGATCCAGCAAGCTAGTTGCGACGGCACAGCTGACCTTTGGCGTCAGGGCCCTAGCGCACCGGTCACTCGCATAGACATGGTTGACACGGTCACGGATTTCGGCGAGGAGACCGACATGGTCAGGGTGCTCGTGGGTGATCACAACGTCAAGCTGATTCGTCGTAGCACCAAGGCGGTGCAGCGCCGACTCAAGCGTTTGCAAGGCTTGCGATGAGCACTCTCCAACGTCTACGAGCAGCCACTGCGCGCCGCACCGCACCGCATAACAAGCCGTGTCCGTCTCCAGCGCCGACGTGAGAGGAACGCTAATGCGCCAGATCTCCGGAGACGCTGAGACCTGCGTGAGTGCAGACGAAGAGTCCGAACTGGGCTGGGGCTCAGACACCGGTGCAGCGCAGAGCGCCGCCAGCTGTGACCGGTCGAGCTTCCCCGAGTAATCGCGGTCGAGCGAGTCCACGATTACGAGCCGTCGAGGCTTCTTGTAGCTAGAGAGCCGAGTGGCGCAGAATCGCTGGATCTCGTCGAGCGACAGACACGTTCCGGCGACCAACTCGACGACCGTGGCGACAACCTCACCGAACGTCGCGTCAGCGACACCGTAGACTGCGCAGTCGCGCACCGACGGGTGCGACTTGACGACGTTTGCTACCTCTTCGGCATAGACGTTCTCACCACCTGACTTAATCATCTGCCGCTTGCGGGACTTCAGGTAGTAGTACCCCTGAGTGTCACGAGTCATCAGGTCACCCGTCAGCAGCCAACCGTCGTCGGTGAATGCCTGCTTCGTGAGATCAGTCTGGTCGTGGTAGCCGCGCATTACCGCCGGCGAACGCACGGCGCATTCCCCGATCTCGCCATCGGGCAGCGACTTTCCTTCCGCGTCGACGATCCTGAGCTCCGTGAACGGCATTGGCTTTCCCACGCTCGCGACTCGAGGATCGTCAGAATCGACCATCTCGCGGGTCACGTGGAGGCTGGACCCAAGCCCGCTCTCGGTCTGACCCCAGCCGAAGTTGATCACGCCGTTCGGGAAGCAGTCATAGATCCGCTTGGCAATCTCCTTCGTCATCCCGCCAGCCGAGCTCTGGATCAGCCTCACCGAGCTCACGTCGGCACTAGCCATGGCCGGATCGCAGATCAGCCGCGTATAGGTGGTCGGGGGCAACAAGATCATGTAGCTCACACGAAACCGTTCGATGTCACGGAGGATGTCTGCGGGGTGGAACCCGTCCTCCAACACCAACGTCGCTCCACACGCGAGTCCCATGCAAAACCAGGAATGGCCGCCGTGGTGTTCGAGAGGACACTGGATCAGGACAACCTTTGCCTCGTCATCTAACAGGCCGTTGGAGAGGTAGGTCCCCTCGACGCCGAACAGGTCAGCGCGATGCGTCCGCTCGACTCCTTTGGCAGGACCCGTCGTCCCCCCTGTGAATTGAATTCGCGAAAGCGCCTGCGGGTCCGAGAACAGCGCCGGCTCTGTGTCTGCTGCTGCGGCGATCTCGTCATCGAGGCTCCGACACCACGACGCTCGCCCACCGAAGCAATAGAGCCGGCGGATCATGCCACCGCACGCCAGCAGCGCCTCATGCACACGGTCGGCCATCCTCGGCGCAAAGATGGCTGTGCTCGCGCCAGAAGCCCGTACGCAGTACGCGATGTCCGCCGCGATTGCCCTCATGTTCAGCGGCACACACACAGCGCCGATCTTCTGAACCGCGAGGTAAACCTGCACGAGTTCAGGAGCGTTTGGCAGCAGATAGGCGACGCGGTCGCCTACCGTAACCCCGGCCGCCAACAGGGCGTTCGCGATGCGGTTGACGATACGATTCAACTGCCGATAGGTAAGCGAGCGCCCAGCACTGACCGTCGCCACACGGTCGGGGTCCATGTCAACGCGATGCAAGAACGGCTGCGCCATATTGGCGCAGGCAGATAGCTCCGACCCGCTTCCGTTCGGCCACAATGACTCGTCGAGCAGCAGACCTTCGGTCATTGACGATCACGACCTTCCGGGCCACCGCGTCTAACTGCGTCTCCGCAGAGAGGCGACGCCGTCGACTCGGCAACTATCACGGCGTCCAGGGAAGCGGCACCGGCGCTATTCATTATCTCCTTCGTCACCTGGACTGAGAGCGCCGGCATTCCGGCAACCAACGTTGCAAGCTCCGTCGTACCTCGCTCGAGATCTTGCGCAGGGAATACCCTGTTTGCTAGCCCCAGCCGCTGCAGGTCGTGAGCGTCTAGCCTCCGATTCGTGAAGAGGATCTCTTTAGCAACATGCTCACCCACGGCATCGGGTAACAGCTTCATCATCCCCATCTCGGGAATGATTCCCACCTTGCAGAAGGCTGGTATCACGACAACCCGGTCGGACACACACACCAGATCACACGCCAGCAGCAGACTGAACCCCCCACCCACGACATAGCCGTCAGCCATCGCGATGACGGGTTTTGCAATGGCGCGTAGTGTCTGGACAGCCCGCAGATAGCTTCGTAGAAGCAGCCTTGATTTCTCTGCCGTCAGCTCCCGCTCTGGGACTTGAGCAAGGTCACCTCCACTGGAGAAGTTGTCTTCTGCTCCTCGCAGAACGATGACCGCAACACTCGCATCAGCGTCCAGACGCAGCAGCACTGCCGCCAACTCGGCCATCATCGTTGCGCTGATCGCGTTCTTCTTCTGCGGCTGGCTGAGTACGACAGTCGCGACCGCCGCTTCAGTCCGGCTGACGTAGACACTCCCTGCGTTGTTATCCGTTGTCAACACCACAACTCCCTCGCCCGCCGACGTCAGATCTGGCATGCCGCCTGATAGCCTGCTTTTGTTGCGTCTGCGATACGCCCGGGTGTTTGGCAGTCACCCACCGCGTACGCAGTTACACCCATCCTTATGAGGGCGTCATACAGGCCTGGATTCGGCTGAAATCCGAGTGCGACAACGACTGTCTTCGCACTCACGGTAACTTCTTTCTCGCCTTCGGGCGTCGTTTGCACGGCGGTCAGCGACCGAGCTCCAATCTCCCGAACCTGCGCGCTTTCGTGCATTCCTACGATCGGCGACTTCTTGAAAGCGTCGCGCATATGAAACCGATCGCTAGCACCAACGTCCCAGCCGATCTTCTTGCGTTCCTCGAAGATCTCGGTGCGTCGCCCGGACCGCATCGTCAGCTCGGCGAGCTCACATCCTGGAAGCCCCCCTCCGACGATCGCCAGCGGATTGCCCAACGGCCATGGACTCCGTTTCGTGAGCTCGCGGGCGAACGTTGGTGTGTAATACACGCGCAAAAACAGCGCACCGCCGTTCCACATGATCTTATTGATCAAGCCGGGTTTCTTTGGCGGTTTGCCGTTGAGCATCTGTAAGAAGTCGTGAGATGTCACAACCGCTTTCCCGTCCACCCCCGGCACGTCGATCCCGCGGGCTTCTCCACCGACCGCCACGACCACCGCGTCCGGTCCTTCCTGCGTAACAAGCTCTGGCGTTACGCGTGTACGCAGTACGACGCGAACCTCCGGATGCTCCTTCAGCTGCTGCTTGTAATACCTCAGAAGCCTTTCGTGCATTGGCGAGAAGATCGAGCTCATCTTCACGGACCCGCCGATCCGTGGCCCAGCCTCGTAGACAGTCACTTGGTGTCCCCGCGCAGCCGCAGTAAACGCTGCTGACAAGCCACCAGGGCCTGACCCGGCGATCATCACTTTCTTTCTCGCTGCCGCGCGGGGCACATGAAGGCTGTCAAGCTCCGCCCCGAGGCGGGCGTTCACCCCACATTTCTCGAGCGGCAAGCCGCTACCGACCACATCATCCAGGCAGCGGTTGCAGCAGATGCACATGGCCAGATCCTGGGGCCGGTCCTCAATCACCTTTCGCGGGAATTCTGGGTCCGCGATCGAATAGCGCATCCCGCCGATAATGTCGGCCTTGTGCTCGCGAAGGATCTGTTCCATCACGTACGGATCAGTTTCGCGGTAGGCGGTCACCACCGGTTTCTTGGCCACCGCGATGATGCGTTGCGATATCCATGACCAGTGCCCGTCTTCTACGTCCTTGGTGGTGAGTGGCACGCTTGATTCATGCCACCCCACTGCCAGGTCGTGAAGGTCAATGCCAGCCGCCTCGAGGTAAGGCACGACCTTGAGTGCGTCTTCGATGGTCGCGCCATCACCGATCGAGCTCTTCACATACTCCACTGGAGACCAGCGAATGAGGATCGGGTAGTCTTTACCGACTTCCGCGCGAATTCCCGAAACAACCTCGACGGTCAAGCGGACTCGGTTTGCCAGTGAACCGCCGTACTCGTCGGTCCTGTTATTGGTGGCTAGGGACAAAAACCGGTTCAGGATTCCACCGACGCCGGCCATTACCTCCACGCCGTCGAATCCGGCTGCTTTCATTACACGGGCGCAGTTGATGAACTGCCGCTTGAAGATCTCGATGTGCGCACGCTGCATCGGCTTGAACGCGCCCATCCCTTTTAAGATGACCACGTCGGACGGGCCCCACGGGACTTCATCCTCGTCCGTTTTCGACTTCCAGTCGTGGACGAAATACGGCTGCCCGACCAGTAGCCCACCGTGCTTATGAACAGCGTCGGCCATAGTCTGGAGAGCTGGAATACACTCGTCGCCCCAGCCGCCGGGCAGACAGTGGTTGCCAGGATGCTCAGCGGTGCGCTCGTACGGGCACACCGTCTGCACGATGAGCGCCGTTTGCCCGGCCGCGCGCAGGTCGAGGTAGTTCAGAAAGCGTTGAGTCGGTCGCGAATGCTCGTCGACGTAGCCAACACCGGGCGACATGGATGTCGTCATCATCCTGTTCTTCAGGGTGACGCCGCCGATCTTGATCGGCGACGACAGTATCGGAAACATCGCGCCCATTTGTGCCCTCTCTCCTTGGTTTCTATAACGGATCGAACGGTTAGCTACCGTCGAGCCTGTATCAAGCTTCAGACGCCGGAGAACCGGCTCCTCGGGCTGCCGGCTGGTCTCCCTCGTCGGTCGTCTCGAAGTAGCTCAGTTCGGACAGCTTATTTTCGGCATACAGACATTTGCGAAGTTCCTCTGTGACTCCAAGGCTCGCGAGAATATCGTCATTGTCCACGCCGACATTCGGCGCGCCTCGCCAGATGCGTCCAGGGTAATTCGTAACCTCCGGCACAACCTTGACGCCTGGTACGTTTGTCATACCGTCAGCCGCCGTCCATTCTGTAAACACACCGCGCGCGAGGTACTGTGTGTTGGTCCTCGCTGCCTCGTAGTTCATCAGCCGCGAACACGGAATACCGTAGGAGGCGAGCTCGTCCTCAGCCTCTTGAGACGTATGACTCGCCGCGTAGGCGATAAATGCCTCTTCCATGGCCGCTGCAGCCGGCGTACCGACCGGAGCGAATGTGATACCTGTCGGATACAGCTCCGATCCGTATGCGAGCCCGAGTAGCGGGAGCAACCGTTTCATGACGCCGGTGCCGAGGGCGAGGACGTAGATCTCCCCACCATTGGAACACCGGTAGGTCCCGTAGACGGCGCAGATACGTGAGTGATCACCTTCTTTGACGTAGTCGAGGCCATATCTCAGGTAGTCAGTCGGGTAGTTCGCCTGCGTGCGAATCATCGTCTCGAACTGTGCGATGTCAAAGCTTTCGCCCTTACCCGTCGTCTGTCGCTTTAGCAGCCCTGCGTTCGCCATTCCGAACGCGTAGAGCGCGGCCGTGTAGTCGGCGGGAAAAGGCATAGCCGGAGCTGACGGGTTGCCAGGCAGTCCATTCATCCGCATCGCACAACTGAACGCTTGGGCGATGGGGTCGTAGCTAGCCCGCGTGATGTAACTGGGGTCTCCGGTCTGACCGAAACCTGAGATGTGGGCGATGACAAGGCCTGAATTACGCCGCCACAATAAGTCGTCCGTCAGCCCAAGCTTCGCGAAACGGCCACCCACGGACGCCTCGATGAGAACGTCAGCCGGCTCTAACAGCTTCAGGAAGATCTCGCGACCTTCCTTGCAGACATAATCCAGGCACAGGCTGCGCATATTGCGCCTGTCCTGCTGCCACGCCCCGCTGCGCCGCGCTGTCCTCGCGGAGTCGATGCTCCTCGGATTCTCGATCCAGATGACATCAGCTCCGTGCTCGGCATACAGCTCGCCGGCAAACGGAGCGGCCACGGATTGCCACAGCATAACCACCCGGTAGCCCGACAGCAGGCCGAACTCAGGCATCGCGGACGTCATCAGCCTTTTGCTAGTTGGGCAGCGGCAGTTTTCCGCAGCCTGCGGCAGGTGCATATGTCTTGTCCCACAGCGTTCCTCCCCGCCATCACTAAAGGGGGCGCACGCGCCACCGTCGCATCAAATCATACTCTTTAAGAGGGTCAAAAGACCGCTATTTGACCATGAATGAACCTATCATAATTCCAGTTAGGTGGGTATGAGGTCCGTTAAGACGCCGATCGGTGGGGTAGAGCTTCGCGCTTCGTTGTGCTCCGATTGCAGACGACAAGAGCGCAGAGGCTGACCGAGCCGACCACCAGGACGACGTGATCGTGATCACCTTCGAGCGCACCTTGATGGTCTACAAGCACGGCCGGGGCCCCGACGCCGCCTCCGTCGCCCCTGTCTGGGACGAGCGCTCGCGGCGGGCAGCCGGACTTGACGCGTCCCGCCAAGCAGGCTGAGCCCCGCCCCTATGTGCCCGGGCATGCAAGCCCCGGCCTCGCTCACTCAGATTCGCTTGGGGGTGTATCCGACGGTTTTGCTGATTAAGCGCCCGTGATAGCTCTTGGCGGCAAAACGCCGTACACTTGATGTTATGAGCAAGACGGAACGACTTGACCTGCGGCTGACCCCGGAGCAGAAGCGCGTCATCGAGCAAGCGGCGACGATCGAAGGAACCACGGCGGCCGGATTCACGGTCACTGCGGTGATGGAGCGCGCCGCCGAGGCGGTCTACCGCGCCAAGACGCTGAACCTGCCCAGCACTGCTTGGGATGAGTTCATCAGCATCCTCGACTCGCGTCCTGCCGTGCCCGAAGCGATTGTTGACCTCCTCGCGAGGCCGTCGGTGCTCGAAGTGTGAGCCGGCTTGAAGGTCCCAGGCCTCTCTTCCCGGGCGACGACACCTCTAGCTTTCGCAGCGGCGAGCCGCAGGTCGATGACTGGCTGGCGACGCGGGCCCTCCGAGCCGAGGCAGCGCGGACTGCGCGAACCTACGTGGTGACCGATCGCGGTACCGGCGCAATCGCCGGTTACTACTGTCTGTCCGCCTACTCCGTGGCTCGCGGCGACATTGGCGGAGGACGAATGCGCAGGAACGCCCCTGACCCGGTGCCAGTCATTCTGCTCGGCCGTCTCGGAGTCGACAGAAGCTACCAGGGGCATCGGCTTGGCGCAGCCCTGCTCAAGGATGCACTATTGAGAACTGTCGGCGTTGCCGATATCGTCGGTGCACGCGCGCTGCTCGTACACGCGATCAGCGACACGGTCGCCACGTTCTATGGGCATTACGGCTTCCAGCCTCTGCCTTCAAACACTCGCACCCCGTTCCTGCCGTTGAAACAACTTTCTAGTCGTTTCGGGAATTAGCGATCAGAGCTTGCAGCAGCGGGGCTGCCTCGGCAACAGATTTCTCGGCGTCGGGCTCAATGTCCGAGAGCTCGAGGATGCGGTCGGAGGCAGCCCTGTCTTTATCTTCCAGTTCACAGCGCCCGCACACCGCCCAGACGGGCACCCCGGCAGCGCGAGCGGACCGTGTGCCCGCCGGCACGAAGCTGCGGGATCAGCAGTCGGGCGACCTGCCCGTGAGCTCCAGCGATCGAAACCCTCATGGTCTCTCAGGATAGTTAGGCGGCTATTGTGAAGCCGCCGCTTACGCCCCAAGCACCTCTTGCATCAGTCCGCGTCGCAACCGCTCCGCCTCAGTAGAGGGTATAGCCGCCGTCGACGACTAAGATCGAGCCCGTGATGAACGAGGCGGCCGGGCTTGCCAGGAAGACGACGCTTGCTGCGACCTCGGGCGGGAGTGCGTACCGCTGCTGCGGTACGTCCTCGATCCAGTACCGGCGCAGCTCTGGCTGGTCGACTGGGGACATGTCGGTCTTGGTATAGCCGGGAGCAACGGCATTCACCCGGATGCCGTCTGGTGCCCACTCTGCCGCTAGAGACTTGGTGAGCTGGTGCACCGCGGCCTTGGATGCGTTATAGGCCGGCTGCCACTGCGGACGATTGACGATCATCGCCGAAATCGAGCCCAGGTTGACGATAGCGCCCCCACGGCCACGCATATGCCTTCCAACAGCCAGGCTGCATTTCCACAGAGCCTTCACATTTAGATCAAAGACCGCGTCCCATTCGCTGTCCGGCACGTCCCACGAGATACGGTGAAAGCAGACCCCGGCATCGTTGACCAGGACATCGATACCACCCAGGATCTCCTCCGCCTCACCAACCATCTCATCGATATCAGCCTGAACGGTTACATCCGCCCGTACAGCGCTGATCTCCAAGCTGTCCGCGTTAGCACTTTTCACCATCTCGACATTGCGCTGCTCGTCACGGGCGACGATCACCACCCTGGCGCCAGCTTCTGCGAGCGCACGTGCACATGCAGCACCGATACCTCGGTTGCCGCCGGTGACAACCGCACCTTTACCAGCTAAAGAGAACCGATCCAGCACACCACTCATAGAGCACCTCACTACAGTTTGCACTCCGCCGGCAACCCCACCAGCCGTTTGCACAAGCAAGTCAACTCGCAGCCGCCGTTGCCGCTGGCCCCGCCGGTTATACGGTCAGCGCCAACTTTAGTCACCTGGTCGGCTGCCGTCACGGTCAAGGTGCACCTCGCGACCAACCCGGGCTATCGACTCTACAGTCCGCTTGACGACGCGTATAGCACCCCCTGCATCCGTCGACCACGCTCCTCTTCGTATGCAGCGATGGATGCTACGTCGAGCTAGAGCCCTCTACGTCTTCGAGGGATGTCCGCAAACGTCGGCCCAAAGCCGTGCAAATAGGTCCGTGTCGCACACGAGAGTCACTCGAGGTTGGTGTGTCGGTCTCGCATGTCCTCTCGCGACTCGCTACGCAGACCTCGCACACGGTTGGTGATCAAATCGACTAGAACGAACAGCGCGATCTCAAAACCGCTGCCCATCGGCAAGATCGCAGTCGATCCGTCGTCGTTTGCCATGGTTTGAGCCTCAATGACGACCACTTGGTCGGCGCTGCTCGCCGGAGCTCTCCCCGGTTGGGCGGTGAAACAGAGGATGCTTGCCCCAGATCGCTTGGCCACCCCTACAATCGCTTCGACCGTCGAAATGCGCCCAGGGCCGCATGACACGATGAGAAGATCGCCTCTGCTAATAGGGGGACACGTCATCTCCCCCACGGAATGCGCGCCAACGCCAGCGTGGAAGAGCCTCATCGTCAAACCCTTCATGACGAGCCCTTCGCGGCCGCACGCGTACGTCGCGATCTTGCCTGCCCCTGCGATTCTGGCAGCCGCCGCATCCAAAGCTTCGTCCGGCACGCTTCGTACAGCCGCCGCCACTTCAGCTAGGGCCGCATCAGAATCGACCGCTTTCCGCTTTTCCATGCCATCTCCTCGATCCCGTTCATCAGCTGTCCGCCGGTTCCGCCACGGCAGGCTGCACGCACCTTGCGGTAGACCAGATCACCACGGGTTGGTGGGAGCCCTGTTGCTCCCGCCAACCCCCCACCTGATGTGCTGGCCGCTGCCACCCGTGCCAGCACCGGCACACTCACTCTTGGATGACTGGCTGCACGTCGCCTTCACCGGGAGGAGCGGCCTTGTCATTTCTGCTGGGGCGTCTTCTGTGTAATACGCCGCGCAAGGAACCACCGTTCTTCCGCCACACGTTCGCCGCGAGGACCGCCACAACGAGCGCACCTTGGGCGACCTCATACGTGAACTGGCTCAAATTCAACGCCGTGAAGCCGCTCTGCACCATCTGCAGAATCACCGTGGCCAGCACGACACCCAGCACGCTGGCAAATCCACCGGTTGGATCGACTCCGCCGAGAATCGCAATCAAAACCGCCAGCAACACGTATGAGCTTCCGTACGTGCCGTTGACCCCGGCGACACGCCCCGTGAAGATCACGCCCGCCAAGCCCGCCAAGACGCCACACACCACGTACGTCCCCATCACCACCTGCGGGCGCCGCACGCCCGACAGTCGCGCGGCCGTCACGTTCGTGCCGATGAGCATCGCCCGCAAGCCGAGGCGCGTTCGGTTCAACACCACGCCCATCACAATCGCGACAGCAAGGAAGACCAGGAATATCACCGGCACACCGCCAACCCTGGCGATTCCCAGCGTGGCGAGATCAGGCGGTAGCTTCGAAAGCACCGCTCCGCGAGTGATCCCGAGAGCCAGGCCTAGGAACAAGTAGCCCGTGGCCAACGTCGCGATGATGTCCCCGAACCCCACCAGCGAGATCAGGGCGCCGTTCACCGCGCCGCACGCACCGCCCACAACCATGGCGATAATCGCGTCGAGGATCACCACTCCCCAGCCGCCACCGGCCAGAAAATGCACGTGAAGCGCTGCCTCGGCGATGGCCACAGACGACAGGTTTGCCACACCAACAACCGACAGATCCATCCCGGCGATGAGCATCGAGAACATCACGGCGAGGCCCAGAATCCCCACCTCCGGCATTGCGAATCCCATCGCCTGCATGTTGCCGCCGGTCGGGAACACGTTCGGAGCCGCGACGGTGAATATCACGTAGACGACAATGGCCACCCCTACCAGGGGCAACGGGCTATGCCTCGTCCGGAGCAACCCGACTACGCCACGACCCCATTCAGGCCCCAGGACGCTACGCAGCTTGCTCATTTCAGGCCTCCCAGAACTTGTGAGCGGCTGGAGTGCCGGCCGACTAGCTGCAGGCTCACCACGATCAGGATCAGCGCACCAAGTGCCACGTTGTCCCACGCAGTTGGGACTCCGAGCGCAATTAGCGCGAAGTTGATCAGCTCGATCAGGAGCACGCCTAGCACCGTTCCCAGCACGCTCCCTCTACCTCCGAAGATCGAAGCACCGCCGATGACCACCGCGGCGACCACGGTTAGCTCGTTCCCGACGAGATCCGTCGGATCCGCGCTGCTGATCATTCCGACATGGATGATCCCTCCCAGGCCGGCCAGCGCCCCACCGATGAGAAACGCCAGCGTAACCGCCCACGTCAGAGGGAAGCCGACCCGGCGAGCGCCTTCGACGCTGCCACCCATGGCGTACAGGCTTCTTCCAAGTACCGTACGCGTCAAGAAGATACTGACCGCGACACAGATGGCGATCACCGGAATGACGAACCAATTCAACCCCGCTCCCCCGCCTTTCGCCGATGCGTAAACCATGCTCCACGAGTTGATCCCGCCAAGCCAGCCCGGCATTCTCGGCACCAACGCCGATCCCACCCAGCTGAGGAGCGCCCCCGCATAAATAGCTCTTGTTCCTAGCGTCACAATCAACACCGGCAGCTTCAGCACTGCAACTAGAAGCGCATTGATTGCCCCGAGACATAGTCCAATGCCCAGTCCGAGAGCCACTGCTACTACTACATTGCCATTGAACACACCATGACTCGCCATCAAGGCCACGCTGTAGCCAGCGAAGATACCGACCGCGTCAAACGACATGTTCATGCCGCCGGTCAGAAGTATCAGTAGGAAACCAAGCGCAAACAGTAGCGTCTCAAGTGAGTTATCGATGACGTTGAAGATCGTTACGAAGCTCCAGAAGTCCGAATGGACTGCTCCGACGAACAACCACACCAGGACAATTGCCGCTGCAACTAGGCCTTCGCCATTACTGCCAACCACACGACGCCAGGCCGTGTGCCACGCCCTAGCACTCTGGCTAGTAGCCTGAGCTGAGGCACTGAGTGAGCTCATGCTGCGGACACCTCCCCAATGATCGCCGCTTCCGTCAGTGACGAGCCAGACAGCTCATCAACGAGCCGCCCTCCCCGCATAACCACCACACGCTCACACACCTGCACCAGCTCCGACGTGTCATCAGATATGACCAGGACGGACGTGCCTCGGGCCGCAACATCGAGAAGGATCTGCAGGATCTCACGCTTCGATCCGACATCGACACCAACCGTCGGCCCGTTAGTTATCAGGATGCGAGACCGTCGCAGCAGCCACTTGCCCAGCAGCACCCGCTGCTGGTTGCCGCCTGACAGCTCATTTGGCGTTACCTGCTCCGACGGGGTCTTAATCTGCAGCTCACTGATCATGTTTCGCGCGGCTGCCGCAAGCTTCCGACGCGAAATCAGTCCCCGCGACCCCTCGTGATCGATGTTGGCCGCCGTAAGGTTCAGCCACAGGCTCTGCGGCATGAAGAGGCCCTGGCTCATGCGGTCGCCTGGCACATAGCCGATCCCCAGCTCCAGCGCATCGTGTACGGAGCGGATCCTCTCAGCCACACCATCGATGCGCACACCGCCGCCGCTCGTTGGGCGAAGCCCGAACAGAGCCTCGCCCAACTCGGCGTTTCCGGAGCCCAATAGCCCAGCCAGGCCGACGACCTCACCCTGTTCCACGGCAAGCGTCACATCCTCGAACCCACCGGCCGAGCTCAGGTGATCGATCTCAAGGCTCGGTTTCCCGTTCCGCTCGATTCGCTCGCCCCGCTCGAGCGGTTTGAGCTCGCGACCGGTCACCATCCGGCTCAGTCGAGGCCGATCGAAGGCTGATACCGGCTCCGTGCCGACCACCTCGCCGTTACGCATCACCGTGATCGTGTCAGCGATCTCCAGGACCTCTTCCAGCTTGTGGCTGACAAAGACGATCCCCACACCGCTATCCGCGACACGCCGAATCACGCGGAACAGCGCCTCGACCTCAGGTCGCCTCAGGGCCGTGGTCGGCTCATCCATAATGATGAGATGGGCCTTTTCACTTAGGGCTCTGCATATGGCGACCTGTTGTCGAGCCCCAACAGGCAAGTCCGCGAGCCTCGCGCTCAGGTCCAGCGACACGCCCAGCCGATCCATCGCAGCCGCCGCCACTCGCCTCGCTTCTGCCGGCGAATAGACGCGCCGGCCCAGTGCCAGCAGCGGCGCAACCGCGATGTTCTCAGCGACGGTCAGGTTCGGGAACAGCGACAGGTCCTGATAGATGACCTCGATTCCGGCCGCGACGGCTTGATGCGGGCTCATCGCCTGATGACTCACCCCGTCGACGACGATGGCACCCGAACTCGGGCGTTCGACTCCACACACCATCTTAATCAGCGTCGATTTTCCACAGCCATTCTCACCGACCAGCGCATGAACTTCCCCGCGCGCAATATCAACACTCACGTCCCTAAGCGCCTGGACGCCGCCAAACCGCTTGGACAGCCTCACGGCGGAGACGAATGGGGCATTATTCATAGCAGCGTCCCAATCGCCGTTAAAAGTCGTAATCGTTGATATTCTGCTTGGTGTATTTGAGGGCCGCACTCCCTTCGAAGCAATGGCTGGTAGCGCCGGCACCGCACGGTTTGATGTCCGTGTAACCCGGCACGTGCAGATTCATGCCGGCGTGGATCTTCTTGCCCTCCGCCAGCAGCTCCGCACCGTACATCGTGGCTTCGGCAGTGGCACCAGGATCCCAGCCGAACGCGTCGTAGACCGCGCCACTCGCAAGGTATGGCTTGACGAGGATTGGCTCGCTCGTGCCGACAATGCATACCTTGCCAACGAGATGCGAAGCCTCAATCGCCTTGGCAATGCCGGGTACGTCAATCGAGGCGCTGCCCTCAAATCCCTTGATGTGCGGATACTTACGCAGGATCTGCAGTGTTTCCTGATATGCCGTTGTCTCGCTCTCGTTAGATGCATACGGGCCCGAGACGCGCGTGATCTTCGGATATTTGGCCTTCGCCTCAGCGAGAGCCGAAGACACCCATGTCATCTGCGCTGCCACGGTCAGATCACCAACGAAGGCCGCGTACTGTCCACTTCCGTTCATACAAGTCGCAAGAGTGTCCATCATCATCTTGCCATAAGCCACGTTGTCAAAGGCCTCAAGGTCAAAGTTGGTGTTGTTCAGCGTCGCAGCCTCCTGGCTCACGACCTTAATTCCCTGACTCTGCGCCTGCTTAAGCACACCCTCGACCCCGCCCACATCGTTGGGGTCGATGCCGATCACGGTCGGATGCTGTGGTATCTCGCTCGAGATCAACGAGACCTGCCCTTCGGCGGTTGCCTGGTCAGGTCCGACCTGAGTTACAGGGATGCCGGTCTTCTTCGTAAATGCTTTGACCCCGACATCCATTCGTCCGAACCACGTTGAACCGGCCACCTTAATCACGTTCACAAACTTAAAATCCTTCTTGTTTGTGCTGGTCTTCGATGAGCTACCACAGGCTCCTAAGGCGAGCGCAACGATTACGCTGGCTCCGACTGCGCTGACGGCGCGGAAGATGCGCGAGCCGCGAACTCTTCCGCTCCTCCGACCAGCCCTCTCCGAGTAGTCATGCATACTTCTCTCCCCTCATATCGTTACTTCCGGGATTGTCAGTCTCGATGCGAGCGGCAGCAACGGCCTACCGCATTTCGCGTTGCTCGACGTGCTGGTTACCACTGTTATTCGTCGACATTCCCAGCGTCGTGCCGACATGCCTTCTGCGCCTCGGCAGCGGTTACTCCAGGATCCCGGACTGCCAACATCCTGCAGCAGCGCAGACCGGACTCATGGGTGCCGACGCCAACAACGGTGGTTTGCAACAAGTTCCCTCCTTCCCTGACTTGTCTGTGTATGCGCCGTCTCTACAGGCGGCGGCTTAGGGATTTCACGCCCCGACGCCGCAGGACCTTGTCAAGCGAGACACCCCATGGCAATCGGAGCGCCACCTGCGTGCGGCCGCATTTCACGGCGGCCCGGAGCAGCGCCTTATCAGCTCCGCCGACTTCCTTGGGACGCGCCAGAGCTAGCAGCCTGCACCACTTTCACGGTGCGAGGTCGCCTCTGGCCGAGTGTTGTGTTCCCGGCTGTCCGACCCACCTGGCCATATGCTCGGTCTTAGGAGCCACATCAGCTGGGCGGCTTGCCGCGTCGCGTAGCTTCACCGCGGCTTCCCGGTCCCTTGTCGCTACGGCCAGTTTTGGCAACACGTCAGTGACGGCCAGGCCGAAGTGGTCGGCAATGCGCTTCGCGTATCGCAGCGAAATTGACTGCCCCGACTCCAGCCGGCGCAACGTCTGTTCAGGTACCTGGATCTCACGAGCCAGCCCGCGTCGGCTGAGACCCTTGTTGATCCGCAAGATGCGTAGTTCCTTGCCGGTCATAGGCAGTCCTTTGACGACCTCAGTCCGCACGACCCCGCGCATCTCGAATGATGCGTAATTGCGCTCCCCAACGCCATATCGCGCATAGTAGCGCATATGCGGGTTCTGATGCAAGCCTTTACGACAGCGGCGCAAATCCGCGCGTATCGTGCGGCCCAATGGACGCCAAAGACGCCACACCTCGTGCCCGAGCGGTCTGGGCCTATTCACTCAAGAAACAGCGAGATCTCGCCGAAGAAGCCGGCATTAGCTACAACCGGCTCCGCGCCATCCTCAGCGAGACCAACACCACATCCGTCGAGCTGGCCGAGCTCTACAAGCTCGCCACCGCGGCTGGCGTGCCCACGCGGTTCATGGACCTCGGCTTCGTGCCACTGAAGGTCGTAGGCACGCCGCTTCAGTCAGCGCTCGAGAGCATCGAGCGACGCATCTCAGCGTTAGAGGGGCAGGTGCAGCACACCCTCACCGTCAGCGGCCAGCGGACTCCCGCGACGGTTGAGCGAGAGCTATCGGCTGGCGCTCGGCGACGGAAGCAGCCGCAAACAGACAGCGGCGAAACCGCGCCTGCTCCTCCTCCGGCACCCCGGGGATCGTCAGCGCATCCGCGAAAGCGTCCATGATCCGGCCGTAAGCCTCGCGCAGGGCCGCCTCGGGATCGCTCGTCTCATCGTCCGCCGGCTGCACCAGCCGTAGATGCCGTGTTCGTTCCGAGCCCATCGTTGCCACCCCGCTTTCGTCTCCCCTGCTACATGCGCGGCTCTACATCAGCCGAACATATGTTCGCATGCCAGGCAGACGTACAGACCTATAGAGGCCGTCAGCCCAGAGACCGTCGTCAGCCCAGGTAGGCGGCTGGATCCGCGATGAACTGGTCGCGGCAGCCCTCGCTGCAGAAGAAGTACCGGTGTCCCTCGTGCTCAGCGATTGGCGCAGTGGCTGGATCGACGCTCATCCCGCAGACCGGATCGATCGTCTTACCGCCCGCGTCAGCGGCGACGCCTGCGGCTTCGTCATGGCCGTGATCGTGCTTGTGCCTCATCATTACCTCGTTGTGGTTTGAGATTGATCGCTGCTCGTGGTCGCCAGCACCGAAAGCGCTGGTGACGCCAGCGCCCACGCCGACGACGCTGGGGCTCATACCGGTGACGCCAGCGCCCACGCCGACGGCGACACCCGCGCTCACATAGTTGGCCGGATCGGCGCTGAACGTTTCCAGGCAGTGCTGTGAGCAGAAGTAGTAGGTGTGGCCGTCGACCGTGGCGCGCAGTGCCTTGGCGCGATCGACCTTCATGTGGCAGACCGGGTCGGTCGCGCCGCGCCGCGCCGTCAGCGCGATCAGCGCTGCGAATATCACCACGCCGATGGCGTTGAGGAACAGCTTGTAGTCCACGGCCACGTGCCCGAAGATCGCGGCACGATCGGGACGCGCGCCGCTGGGGATCAGGCCAAGACCACCGAAGACCAGCTCGACGATCAGTCCGGCGATCACCATCGTCACATACATCAGCAGGGTCAGCCGCACGGCGTAGCGGGTGCCGTAGTACTTGCGGTAGATCGCGATGATCGGCAGGATGATGAGGTCCGCGAAGATGAACGCCATGACGCCCGCGAAGCCGATGCCGCCGCTCCAGAGCACCGCCGCCAGCGGCACATTGCCAACCGAGCAGACGAACGACACCATCGCGATCACTGGACCGAGCAGGGCGCTCCAAACCGTCCGCACCACGACTGGCGCGCCCGTCAGGAACAGCGAATGGAAGAAACCGTTGCCAAGCTGCGCGATGTAGCCGGCGAGCAGCAGGCCGATCGCAATCTCCTTCCAGAGCATCTGCCAGTCGCCGCGGAAGTTATGCGCGACATCCGACCAGGCGTCGACGCTGGTCAACCGCTGGCGCAGGCTCAGTTCGCTGCCGGCCATGTGATGCTGATGGCCGGTGTCGGCGGCAAGCGCGTGCGCACGCGCTTGCTCCTCAAGCTGGCGCGAGATGAACAGCCGCAGCAGGATCGCCATTAGTGCGACCATCACCAGGCCGCCGAAGAACTCGGCGGCCGTGAACTGCCAGCCGATCAGCACCCAGAGCACAAACCCGAGCTCCCAGACGATGTTTGTCGAGGCGAACTGGAACGCCATCGCCGAAGCCGCCGAGGCGCCCTTCTGGAACAAGCTCTTAGAAATCGCAGTTGCCGCGTAGGAACAAGACGACGAGGCGGCGCCAAGCCCGGTTGCGATGCCGACCGAGCGCACGCCGCTGCCGGACAGCGCCCGCTCGATCCGCTCGCGCGGCACCCAGGCTTGCACGATCGCCGAGATCAGGAACCCGAAGACCAGCGCCCACAGCACGATCCAACCCATCAGCAGCGAGTCGCGCAGGCCATGCCAGAGCACGTCGAGCACGGAGATCATCTGTGCGTCTCCGGCTGCTGGTGCGCCTCCGGGGACTCAGGCGACTGTTGCGCCTCCGGCCAAGGTGCCCCCGAGTGGCGCCAACCCGGCGACTGACGAGATGCCTTCGGGAGATTCGACAAGCTCACGCTGGCAACGGTATCACATACCCTACTGGGGTATCCATCGGCGGGCAGTAGTATCTCCACTATGGACGTTTCGGTTGAACTACCGATGGGCGTTGGCGCTGGCGCGCCAGCGGCCGCCTTCGAGCCGGCAGAGGCCGCCGGGCCGACTGCGGCTCCTCCTGCCGCGCCGGCATCGGCTACGGCTTCCGTCGGGGCGCCGGCCCCGGTACGCGGCTACTCCGCTTCTAAGGACCAGCTGCTCAAGCGACTACGGCGAATCGAGGGCCAGGTGCGCGGCGTGCAGAACATGGTCGTGGATGACCGCTATTGCATCGACGTCCTGACCCAGATCAGCGCGATCCAGGCGGCGCTCGATAAGGTCGCGCTGGGACTGCTCGATGGTCACGCCCATCACTGCGTGATGGGCGCCGCCGAGGGTGAGCGTGATGCCAAGACCGACGAGATGATGGCCGCCGTCGGTCGGCTGATGCACCGCGGCTAAGCGCCGGTCGCAGTCATTCTCGTTCACGCGGGCGCGCGAGACGCCCTGATGTCGCGACTGGGTCGAGACAGTTGTCGAGATACGGGCGAAGGGACTCGAACCCCCACGGCCAAAGCCACCGGCACCTAAAGCCGGCGCGTCTACCAATTCCGCCACGCCCGCAAGCTCGGGAGAGATTCTATGTGTTCTGGGGCGGGCGCAGCGGCGCCCGCCCCAGCGGGGACTTCACGCCGAGCGTCCCCGGTGAGCGAACGACCCGTGGTGCCGCCCAGCGGGGCGGCACCTGTCCTCCGTGCCCCCTTCAGGACTTGATGGTCGCGCCCTTGCAGGACCTGACCCGGCAGCCGCCGCCGGCCTTCGTGAGCCAGTCCTGGAACTCGCTGCCCTGCGCCAGCCCAGCCTGGGTCTCGACCTTGCCGTTGTCGGAGGTGACCGTGCCGTAGACATCGACCGCGGGCTTGCCGGTCCGCTCGACCGTGACGGTGCAGATCCACTTCGAGCTGGTGCTGCGGGCGCAACCGCGGCTGTCACCGGTCTTCGCGGTGCCGCCGTAGTGCTTGGCGGCGGACTGCCGGAAGAAGGTGGTCGCATAGGTGGTTGTGACCGGCGGGTTGTGGCCGCTGGTTGCGTGCAGCACCAGCAGGAACACCACAGCCAGCACGATCGCGAGGACACCCACCCGCCTGGTGTGCGGGGTGTTCAGGTCCTTGATTCGCCCCTTCATCTCATGGGGGCTGAAGCGCTCGCGCAGACTCTTGCGATTGCGCCGACGGTCAGCGACACCGTTGCGCTCGGCGCGGCTGCCTCTCGCCTTCTGGGTAGATCGTCCACCCAGCCCACTGCGGCCGGAGTTGCTCGACAACCCTTCGGGGCTACGACGGCTCATCGTCTCTCTCCAAGTCTCATCGATCGTCGACACAAACCAAGCCGGCTGCAAACATGCTGACCGTATCAACTCGTTCACCGCTCAGCGTCCGAGGCACGCTGAGCACGCGTGCCAGAGGTAAATTAACGCACGGGGCCAGGATGAGCGACATCGAGCAACTTGCCGTCTACCAGCGCGGTGTGGCGCGCATCGGCGAGCGCTGGGATAACTTCCAGGCACTGCGCCACGAGCGCCTGCGCGAGTGCGAACGCTTCCCCCATGCGGCCGAGCGTGCCGTCGAAGCCGTCATCGAGGACCTGATGACCGGCGTGCTCGATTGGTCGTCAGGAGACCTCAACCATCAGGTGGGCTATGCCGATCTGATGCTCAGCCGGCTTGGCATTAAGCACCTGATCGTCGAGACGAAGCGGCCCGGAGCGCTGCTGCGCAGCCGCACCGCGATCGAAGCCGCGCTTGCCCAGGCATGCCGCTATGCCGGTGAGCAGAAGGTCCAGAGTGTCGCGGTCAGCGACGGTACGCTGCTGTACTGCGCCGATGTGGTCGCCGGCGGCTTGCGTGATCGCGCCTTCTGTTCGCTGAGCGCGGCGCAGCCGCCGACCGTCCTGTGGTGGCTCAGCACCGACGGCATCTACCGGCCAGCGCCACCGACCGCCGCCGCGGAGCTGCTGCTTGCGCCCGACGGCACGGCGAACGCGGACGGGGACCGGACCTCAGCGAGCGGGTTTGGTGGGGTCGAGTCGGAGGTCCTGCATCATAAGTACCAGCTGCCCGCTCGTTGCTTCGCCTACATCGGCGACCGCGCCAATCCACGTACTTGGAGCCTGCCTTACCTGCTGTTGGACGGCAGCGTCGACTCCAAGCGGTTGCCGGGAGCGGTCCGCTCGATTCTCAGCAACTACCGTGGCGCGCATCTGAGCAAGGTCCCCGAGCAGGCCATCCCAGACGTGCTGGTCAGGCTCGCTCGCGCGGCGGCCGTCGCAGGCCGGCTGCCATCGCAGGATCCATCCGCCTCGGCCACGTACGTCAGTCTGCTGGCGGCGGTTCAGCAGCTCGGCCGCGAGGACGAGATCGGCCTCCCGTCGTAGTTTGGCCAACAAGCACCGCGTTGGGCGACGCCGCCGCGTTCGCGCTTGGCCTGCACTTGATCTAGTGGTCTGTAATTGAAATAAGTGGTGGTTGTGGGTATGATGGGTTATGCGTGCTCCTACTGCTCCCTTGAAGGTCACCGGGCCTCAACGTGAGGTGCTCGTGACGTTGTCGCGGTCACAGACCG
>Ga0255363_100032_pt1 | contig 65307 bp, 61 predicted proteins | sample GFST100metaG_FD_186007 | JGI IMG/M metagenome (GOLD analysis project Ga0255363, IMG submission 186007) | Peat soil microbial communities from Stordalen Mire, Sweden - G.F.S.T100 | ecosystem: Environmental > Terrestrial > Soil > Wetlands > Peat | place: Sweden: Norrbotten County, Stordalen Mire... | reverse complement strand
CCGGCGCCTTGCCGGCCCCATCCCTGACCGGCCAGCGTAGGGCCGCGCCGTAGGGCTGCGCCGGATCGACCGCCGAGAGGACCAGCGCCTGCGGGGCATCCGACGCCGTGCGCTCGCGCAGGCGCTCGACCGCGCCCGGCAGCGCGAACTGCGCGCCACCGAGCCCTTCGACGAAGTAGCCGCGGCGCGCAACCCCGAGCGTCTCGAGCTGGCAGAGCTCCGGGTAGATCCCGGCGAAGCCGCCGCTGAGACCCTCGGCCAGCACCTGCTCGCGGGTCAGCACGCCGTAGCGTTCCAGCAGCAGCTCGGCTTGCGCCCGGCGCCGGGCGGCCGGGTCGGGGAGGTCGATCCCGGGGCCGGCCGTGCCGGCTCCGACCGCAGACGCGCTTTCGGGGCCGGCCCCGGCAGCCCCCACCGACAACGATGCCGTCAGCGACCAGCGGCCTGCCATCGCCGCGCCACCGCTGGCGGTGGCGCGGCGCCGGGCCGAAAACCGCCCCGTGCGCATCCGCGCCAGTCGCGCGGCGGTGACCGCCACCGTCAGCCGCGGCGCCCGCAGCGGCGCGAAGGCGTCGTTCGTGACCTCACCAGCCCAGACGAGATCCCAGAGCGCGTCCTGCAACTCCTGGCCGGAGTGATCGTCGAGCGCCAGCAGCAAGTCGTTGAAGAAGCAGGCTCCGCGCGCGAGGCGTTCGCGCAGGACAACGTGAACGGGAGAGTTCAGGGCGGCGCCACCCGACCCGCCAGCGGCGCTACCGGCCTCCGCGGGCCCGCCGGTGCCGGCTGCACCGCGCGGGCCAGCGCCGGCTCCAGCGGGAGCCGGCGCCAGGAGCGACAGATCGTCACGGAAGTAGAGCGCCACCCGGCCGGTGTGACGGCCGAGCGCCCCGGCACCGAGCCAGACGACCTCGCCGGCGGCGCAGAGCTGGTCGAGCCAGCTTGGCGAGTAGGCGCCGAGCCGGCGCGGCAGCACCTCGCGCTCCCAGACCGTGGCCGGCAGCGCCAGCCCCTGCAGCGGCACCAGCACATCACGCAGGCGGTCGACGCCGGCGCCGCTGGCGGGGTTGCGGTCAACTCCCTGCCAGCGCGGCATAAAGCGCGCGAGCGCGCGCGGCTCGACCGGCTCGACCTCGCGCCGCAGCACGGCTAGCGACGCCCGCCGCAGCCGTCGCAGAACATCCGGGTGGCACCACTCCCGGCCATTGCCGTTCGGGCGCAGCTCGCCCTGCACGAGCTCGCCGTCGCGCTCCAGCTCGCGTAAGGCGCTACCGCAGTCGAAGCCATAGCGCCGCTTCAGCTCGGCGGTGGTGAACGGCCCGTGCGTGGCGGCGTAGCGACGTACGACGGCGGCCAGCGGCGCCGCCACTGCCACGAGAAAGACCTCCGGCAGGCCGCCGGGCGGCGCCGCCCCGAACGCATCGCGGTAGAGCCCGGCGTCGGCCGCGGCGATCCAACGCTGCTCGCCGCCGACGCGGATCGGCACCGCCCGGCGCTCACCAGTCAGCGCTTGCAGCATCTGCGGCAGCGCCGCGCGCAGGTTCGGCAAGGTCCGCTCCGCCAGCTCGGCCTCGCTCATATCACCGAGCACGCGCAGCAGGTCGTGGAGCTGGTCGCGGTTCGCGATCTGGCGTTCCGGGGCCCGCCATTGCAGCTCCGCCTCGACCGCCGCCAGCGCGTCGGGGTCGATCAGCTCGCGCAGCTCCTCCTGGCCCAGCAGCTCGCGCAGCAGGTCGCGATCGAGCGACAGGGCGGCCGCCCGGCGCTCGGCGCTGGGCGTGTCGCCCTCATACATGTAGGTCGCGACGTAGTCGAACAGGAGCGACGAGGCGAACGGCGAGGCGGCCTGAGTCTCGACCTCCACGACCGAGACCTCGCGCCGCTGGATCCGGGTCAACAGCGTTCTGAGCGCCGGCAGGTCGAGCACGTCGCGCACGCACTCGCGGACGGTCTCGAGCACGATCGGGAAGTCGTCGTAGCGACGGGCGACCTCGAGCAGGTTCTGGGCCTTCAGTCGTTGCTGCCAGAGCGGCGTGCGCCGGCCCGGCATCGCCCGCGGGATCAGCAGCGCCCGGGCCGCGTTCTCACGGAAGCGGGCGCCGAACAGAGCACTGCCGGCAAGCTCGTTCAGGACCAGCTCCTCGATCTCGCCGGGGTCGATCGTCACCATCTCGGTCAGCGCCGCGGCGTCGAGCTCGTCGACGTCGGGCAGATGCACGATGATCCCGTCGTCGGACCAGATCGCGTCGGCCTCGAGCTCGAGCTGATCGCGGATCCGGGCGCTCAGCGCGAGACCCCAGGCGGCGTGCACCCGACCCCCGTAGGGCGAGAGCACGCAGAGGCGCCAGTCGCCGATCTCGTCGCGGAAGCGCTCGATCACGATCGCGCGGTCCGAGGGCAGCACGCGCGTCGCGTCGCGCTGCTCGCGCAGGAACTCGATCAGGTTCGCGGCGGCGCGCTTGTCAAGGTCGTAGTCGCCTTCCAGCCGCTTCGGCTCCTGGTCCACGGCCCAGCGGCTGAAGGCCCCGATCGCCTCACCGAGCTCAGCCGGCCGGCCGACGCCGTCGCCGCGCCAGAACGGCACCGCCCCCGGCATCCCCGGTGCCGGCGTGACGATCACGCGGTCGCGCGTGATCTCCTCGATCCGCCAGCTTGACGCGCCCAGCAGGAAGGTCTGGCCGGGACGCGCCTCGTAGACCATCTCCTCGTCGAGCTCGCCGACGCGGCGGCCGTCCGGCAGCGTCACGGCGTAGAGGCCACGATCGGGGATCGTGCCGGCGTTGGTGACCGCCAGCATCCGCGCGCCCGGCCGAGCCCTGAGCGTGCCCGCGATCCGGTCCCAGACGATGCGCGGCCGCAGCTCAGCGAACTCGGAGGACGGGTAGCGCCCGTCGAGCATGTCCAGCACGTTCTCGAACGTCGCCCTTGACAGCTCGGAGTAGGAGTAGGTACGGGTTACGAGGGCGAACAGGTCGTCGACGGCGACCGTGCCGTCGTTTCTGGCGCTGGCATCGCCGCCCTGGCCGGTGCCGCCGTCCGCGCCCATGCCGCCGGCGGCCCGCTGGCCGCCGGCCTTCGCCCCGCGCCTACCCGCACCGCGAGATGCCCCGTCCTCCGTCGGTGCCGCCACGCAGATCGCGACGATCTGCTGCGCCAGCACGTCAAGCGCGTTGCGCGGGATCACGGTGCGCTCGATCTTCCCCTCGCGCATCCGGTGGGCCACCACCGCGCACTCGACGAGGTCGGCGCGGAACTTGGGGAAGATCCGGCCCTGGCTGACGTCGCCGACGTTATGCCCGGCGCGGCCGATCCGCTGCAGCCCGGCGGAGACCGACTTCGGCGACTCGACCTGAATCACGAGGTCGACCGCGCCCATGTCGATGCCCAGCTCCAGTGAAGAGGTCGCAACCAGGCACGGCAGCTGCCCCGACTTCAGCAGCTCCTCGACGACCGTCCGCTCCTCGCGTGCCAGCGAGCCGTGGTGCGCGCGGGCGATCTCGCGCACCGGCCGTCCTGCCGCCTCGTCCTCGCTGGCCGCCAGCTCGTTGAGCCGCAGCGCCAGCCGCTCGGCGCCGCGCCTCGCGTTCACGAAGATGATCGTCGAGTGGTGCTCACGTACGAGCCGCAGCAGCTGCGGGTAGATCGCCGGCCAGATCGAGCGCAGCGTCGGCTCGGTGCCGCCGATCAACGGCTCGAGCTCGGCACCGGGGCTGTCGTCCGGGTTCGCCATCGAGTCGACCGGAACCTCGATCCGCAGATCGAGCGGCTTACGCACGCCACTGTCGACGATCCGGCACTTGCGGGCCGGGCCGACCAGGAAGCGGGCAATCTCCGCCAGCGGGTTCTGCGTCGCGGAAAGCCCGATCCGCTGCGGCTCCGGGGCGCCGGCCGGCTTGCCTCGCGTCGCCACCTCGCTCAGCCGCTCGAGCGTCAGCGCCAGGTGCGAGCCGCGCTTGGTCGCGGCCACGGCGTGGATCTCGTCGACGATGCACCAGCGAACGTGCTCGAACAGCTTCTGCGCTCGACTGGTGAGCATCAGGTACAGCGACTCGGGCGTCGTGATCAGGATGTCCGGTGGGTGGCGCAGCATCCGCTGGCGCTCGGATTGCGGCGTGTCGCCGGAGCGCACCGCGACCGCGATGTCGGCGCCGATGCCGTGCAGCGGCACCCGCAGATTGCGGTCGATGTCGTACGAGAGCGCCTTCAGCGGCGAGATGTAGACGAGGCTGATCCCGGGCTGGTCCGGCGCGCCAGCGGGCGCGCCGTCGGTGGGCGCTCCGTCGCCATCCTCACCGCCTCCGGCCCGTTCGCTCTGATCCGCGCCGGTGGGTGCGAGTGCCACCCGCTCGTTCGCAAGTCGGTCGATCGCCCACAGGAACGCCGCCAAGGTCTTCCCCGAGCCGGTCGGGGCCGAGATCAGCACGTGCTCACCGGAGGCGATCGCCGGCCACGCCAGCAGCTGCGCCGGTGTTGGCGCCTCGAATGCGCGCGCGAACCACTCCCGCGTCGCGGGGCTGAACAGCGCCAGCGCTTGTGCGGCCTGGTCCGTCATCGTTCGGCCAGCCTAGCGCCAGGGTCAGAGGTGACTGCGAGCCTCAGCGGCCCACGACCCACGCGATGCCGATCGAGCGGCGCTCAGACCTCCGCGCTCGGAGCCGTTGCGCCGTCGGCCTTAGCCGATTTTCTCCCATATCTGTACAAAATCGGCTAAGGCTAAAGACATGTATGCCGCGCCCCGCCGCACTGACGGCATGGCGTCCACATCGACCGCCGACCTGACCGAGTCATGTGTACCCGAGCGCGTTCGCATACTTGGCCCGGTACCGCCGCTGGGCCTTCAGGACCTCGCTCACGTAGGCCTTGGTCTGGCCGATCGGGATCTGGGCGACGGTCAACTTCGTCCCGGACGTGCGCGCCTTCGCCAGCCAGCGGTTGACGTTCGTCTCGCCACCGTTGTAGGCGGCAAGGGCGAGCACGGCGCTGCCGTCGTACTCGTCGAGCAGGTAGCGCAAGTAATAGCTGCCGTAGGCGATGTTCACAGCCGGGGTCCCGAGGTCGGTGACCGTGAACGTGGTGGCGCCGGAGCGCTTGGCGAGGAACTCGGCGGTTGCCGGCTCGATCTGCATCAGGCCGACCGCGCCGGTCTTCGAGGTGCGGGGCCGGAAGCGCGTCTCCGCGTAGATGACGGCGGCCACCAGGGCCGGGTCGAGCCGTTTCTGGTGCGCCTGCGTGCGGATGGTAGAGGCGTACTCCAGCGGCAGCGAGAAGTGCCGCTCCGCGCGAGTCCCGAGCACGACGGCGAGGACCGCGAGCACCGCCACGAGCACAACGCCGGCGAGTCTGCCTATGCGCCGACGTCCGGCCCGGCGCCCGCCGCCCCGGCGCCTGGCTCCAGCTGCCTCAAACGGCGTCACGCCCATTACCCACAATGTAAAGCGTGTCGAACAACTGGTTCGGCACCGCCGTTCTCGGGCGTCTGGCCGATCATGCTGTTTGCGGCATGTCGGCCGTTCCCACTTCATACAGGCTCGTTTCACCCGCGCTGGTGCGTGGGCCAGAGCGTGCCTGTCGATGGGCATTGATATCCCGGGCACCTGCTTGGCGCGCCGGAGTCTGAGCATAGGTCTTCTCGGCCCAGACAGCGAGATTGATCGCAGCGTTCAGATCCCGGTCGATCCGCAACCCACACTGCTCGCAGCAGAAGGTCCGTTCACTGAGGGTAAGCCGGTCCTTGACCGTCCCACACCCCGAGCAAGTCTTCGACGACGGTAGCCAGCGATCAGCAACCACAAGCTGTCCGCCTGCCCAGGCTTGCTTGTAGGCGAGCTGATGGGCGATTGCAGCCCAGGCAGCGTCCGCGATTGAGCGGGCGAGCCTGGAGTTGCGGAGCATCCCCGCGATGTTCAAGTCCTCGATCACCAGCCGGTCGTGGATCTTGACCAGCCTGTTCGAGAGCTGATGAGTGAAGTGATTGCGCCGGTTCGCGATACGTTCATGATGTCGCGACAACACGCGCGCGGCCTGGCGGCGGTTCGCTGAGCCTTTCCGCTTCCGCGACACCGCCTTGGCAAGCTTGCGCTGCTTGCGCAACGCGCTTGTCAGCGCCCGCGGCGGATAGGCCCGAAGCATCTCGGCGCCATCTGAGGTGGCGGCGACGACGAGCGCCGACAGGCCACGGTCCACGCCGACCCACCGGCCGGACGCTCCAGCGTGGCAGCAAGCAGGGTGCAGGTCAGCAGCCACGACATTCAGACTGATCGTCCACCGGCCCGACGGCGCGAGCCGGACGGTCGCGAACAGGATCTTCCCCCGCTCCTTCGCCTCCAGGCGGCGTAGCGGCCGGGTGTCATCGAACACCCTTACCTGCCCGATCCCGGGCAGCGTAACCGACCGTGGATCATCGCCGTCGCCCACACGGATCGAGCAGCGGCCAGCCTTCGAGGTCTTGTTCCGAATACGGAACGACCCGAACCGATCCGCCTTGAGCTTGAAGCGTGGATGCCCGACCTTCCGACCTTCGCGCTTGCCACGCCGCGAATCCGTCCAGCCCTTGAGCGCCTTGCCCAAGTCGACAGCGGCCTCCTCGAACACCTGCTGACACACCTCACCCCGCCATCGCAGCCCCGTCACCTCGATCTCAGCGGAACCGTCTGACGCGACATGAAACGTGCGTCCAGCGTCCTCGCTGCGCTTCCACCCATTGAACGCGTTGATCAGATCGAATCCCGACCACGGCACTTTCTCCACCCCCGTGCAGCGGGCGTCCAAATGTAGCCGTAAGCACTGGTTGAACGCGAACCGCGATGCACCCAAATGCCGGCGCAGCGGCCGCTCATCGGTGCGCCGAAGGTCGACCACATACTGAAAGGCCGTATGCCTCATCGAACGTATGTTCCCATCCCGTCCGGACGCAACGACAGCGGACCTCGCAGGCGCTTAGAGAGGAAACTCACGACGTGGCGGACGACACACGAAACCCACGGCGATGGTGACCGACCCATCATCGGTGGAAGGCACGCCAGTGTGCGGACCACGCCGTGTTCCCCGCACCGAGCCGCAAGATCACCCGCGCCTGCTCCACCATCCGGCACGTTAACTGCGGCCGGAGGTCGCAGCGCACTTGCGGCCCCCTCCCCGGGGTCTCTTGGACAGGGCGCCGAGGGTGTCCCCTTAGCTCTTCGGCACCAGTAGCGCGCAGACCAGGCCAGGCAGCGGCAGCAGCACAATCACGGCCATCACGGTGCTCAAGCTGGTGGCGTCGGCCAGCAGGCCGAGCAACGTCGCGCAGACGCCGCCGACTCCGATCGCGGCTCCCATCGTGATCCCCGACGCGACGCCAATCTGGTTGGGCAGGAAGTGCTGGCCGAGCACGACCGTGGTCGAGAAGGTGCCGACCGTGAAGAAGCCGATCAGCGCGACCAGCACGAAGTCCACACCGAGACCGCCGACCAGGAGCAGCGCGATCAGCGGCGCGATTACCGGTATACAGATCAGCAGGACGGGCTTCAGGCCGATGCGGTCGCCGAGCCGACCGCCGACGAGCGTGCCGATCGCGCCCATCACCAGCATCACCGTCAGGGCCGCGTTGCCAACGCTCTCGCTGACGTGGAAGCGATGGATCAGGTAGACGGCGAGGAACGACTGCAGGCCGAAGTAGACGGCTGAGCGGAAGCTGGCCACGCCTGACACCAGGCTGAACGGCCCCCAGCGATCAGGGCGCGCCGCCCGCGTAGCCGCGCTCGGACCCTGCCCTCGGACCGGGCGGAACGAGACCACGTACGCGAGGTTCAGCAGGACCACGGTCAACATGACCGCGTAGAGCACGGCGAGCCAGGCCGTGCCGTTCATGCCGAAGGCGAGCACCAGCGGCGTCACCAGGATCGGCCCGAGTGCGAAGCCCACGTTGCCGCCGACCGAGTAGAAGCTCATGCCGGTCGCGCGCCGGGGGCCGGCACAGACGTAGTTCGCGTAGCGCGCACCTTCCGGGTGGTAGGCACCGACACCGAGGCCGGAGACCGCGATCGCGGCGAACGTCAGCGGATAGCTGTGGCTGAGACCCGACAGCGCGATGCCGATACCAGCCACCAGCACGCCGGCCGGCAGCAGCCACGGCAGCGAGCGACGGTCGGCGAGGTAGCCGAAGATCGGTTGGATCAGCGACGAGGTGATCGTCATCGCCAGTACCAGCGCGGCCAGGGCGGCATAGCTGTAGCCGTAGTCGTGGTGCAGGAACGGCAGCAGTGCCGGCACCGCGCCCTGGGCGATGTCGGCGGAGCCGTGGCCACAGGCGAGCACCAGGATCGCCCGCCGGTCGATCGCGTATTTCTCGGAGCGCTGGCTAACCTCGGTCGCGACACTCACCGCGACCGGCCCCACTCCCGGCGGCCTCCGGCCGCAACTGTTCCCATCGGTCCCTTGTCCATTGCGTCAAATGTAGTGCAGCAGAGTATGGATTCGCCTGCCGGGGGCCGGCGCGCGCGGCTACCGCCGGCTGCCCGAAACGACGGCCGCCGCCGTTCATATGCTCGGACTATGCGCTACGTAAAACTTGGAACCACGGGCCTTGACGTGTCGGCCCTGGCAATCGGCTGCATGAGCTTCGGCGAGCCGAGCCGCGGCAACCACGAGTGGTCGCTCAAGGAGGAGGAGAGCCGGGCGATCATCACGCAAGGCTTCGAGGCCGGGATCAACTTCTTCGATACCGCGAACGTCTACTCCGACGGCTCGAGTGAGGAGATCGTCGGTCGCGTGCTGCACAATCTCGCGCCGCGGGAGGACGTCGTCATCGCGACCAAGGTATTCAACCGGATGCGCCCCGGCCCGAACGGCGCCGGCCTCTCCCGCAAGGCGATCTTCGCCGAGATCGATAACAGCCTGCGCCGCCTCGGCACGGACTACGTCGACCTCTACCAGATTCACCGCTACGACTACACGACGCCGATCGAGGAGACCATGGAGGCGCTCCACGACCTGGTCAAGTCCGGCAAGGTCCGCTACATCGGTGCCTCGTCGATGAACGCCTGGCGGTTCGCGCAAGCGCAGTACGTTGCCGAGCAGCACGGCTGGACGAAGTTCGTGACGATGCAGAACCACTACAACCTGCTCTACCGGGAGGAGGAGCGCGAGATGATCCCGTTCTGCGCCGACCAGGGCGTCGGCCTGATCCCCTGGAGCCCGCTGGCGCGCGGCCGGCTGACGCGGCCCTGGGACGTGAAGACCGCCCGCTCGGAGACCGATGAGTTCGGTAAGACGCTCTACGTCTCCGAGGACAGACAGATCGTCGAGCGCGTCGCTGAGATCGCAGCCGCGCGGGGCGTCTCGCCCGCGCAAGTTGCGCTCGCGTGGGTCTCGGCCAACCCGACCGTCACAGCGCCGATCGTCGGGGCCACGAAGCCCCAGCACCTCACTGACGCGATCGCCTCGCTCGAGCTCGAGCTGACCGCCGACGAGATAGGGCGGCTCGAGGAGCCTTATCGCCCCCACGAGGTCGCCGGCTTCAACTGAGGCCGCAGTCCCCAACGCGGCTTCTGTTGCGGGCACGCCCGCTGGCGTGCCCGCTGCCGCGGCGCCCCGATCCTGGCAGAGCGCCCAGTATCCCGCCGGGACGCCCTGGCTCCTACCTGGGCGTTCCGGGTCCTTCGGGGCTCGGTCCGCTAACCGAGCTGCTTCAGCCTCGGCAGCACGGTCTCGGCGAGACGCTCGACGTAGCCGACCGGGTCCGGCGTCGACGGCACGACCTGAACCTGGCTGATGCCGAGTGCCGCGTACTGCTCCATCGCCGCGACGAACCCGTCGGGGTCCGTGAACGCGTCGATCTGAGGCAGGATCGTCTTCTGGATCGCGTCGTAGTCGCGCCCCTCGGTCTCACAATGGCGGCGCAACACGTCGAGCTTGTGGGCGACCTCGTCGGCGGAGGTGCCGAACAGGTTGCAGGCGTCGGCGTAGCGGGCGACGAGCCGCAGCGTCTTACGCTCGCCGCTGCCGCCGATCAGGATCCGCGGGTGCGGGGAGCTGATCGGCTGCGGGTTGCAGATCGTCTCGGCAAGCTGGTAGTGCTTGCCGCTGTACGGCCCGTCGTCGGGGCTCCACATCTGCAGCGCGATCTGGATCGCCTCCTCGAGCCGCTCGAACCGCTCCGCCAGCGGCGGGAACGGAACGCCGAGGGCAAGGTGCTCGCGCTCGTACCAAGCGGCGCCGATGCCGAGGAACGCCCGACCGCCGGAGAGCACGTCAAGCGTCGTGACGGTCTTCGCCAGCAGCCCCGGATGCCGGTAGGTGACGCCGGTGACCAGCAGCCCGAGCCGGATCTGCCTGGTCTGGCCGGCCACGAACCCAAGGCCCACGTAGCCGTCGAGCATCGGGTCAAACGCACTTGACCGCTGCTCCATCTGAAACCAGTGGTCCATCATCGTGAACCACGAGAAGCCCGCCTCGTCGGCGGCCCTGGCACTCCTCGATACGACATCCGCAATCGCGGTGTTGCCACCCGGGAGCGTGAAGTCGGCGAAGTGGATTCCAAGTTCCATGCGTGTGCTCCTTGGATTAGGGGATGAGCGTCCTAGCGCTGGCAAGAGTGTACGGCCGAGCTTGACAGCCGCCGGTAGACGCAAGTCAGATGCTTGAGAGCTCCCGCTCGAACGCGGCCGGGCCGGTGACGAGCGCGCCGGCCGGCACGTCTTTCGTGACGACCGCGCCGGCACCCACGACCGCATCGTGGCCGATCGTGACACCCGGCAGGATCGTGGCGGCCGCGCCGATCCAGACATGGTCCTCGAGCGTGATCGGCGCAGCCGTGACGTACTCGTGGCGCGCGACCGGGTCGACCGGGTGGCCAACGGTGATCAGGTTCACCTTCGGGGCGATCATCACCCCGTCACCCAGGCGGATGCCGCCGTAGTCCATGAACGTGCAGCCCTGGTTCACGAACACGCGCTCACCGAACTCGATGCCGAGGCCGTACTCGGTGTAGAACGGCGGATACACGGTCACCGAGTCGGGGACCGGCTTGCCGACGATCTCGGCCAGGAGCGCCGCACGTCCGGCCTTGTCATCGAACGGCAGCACGTTCAGCCGCGACGTGAGCGCGGTCACGTGCTCGATCCGCTCCGCGAACTGCTTGAACTCGAGACTGCGGACACGCAGGTGGCGCTTGTCTTCCATCGCGCTGATTGTCCCAGCGCGATCGGTCGTCACCAGTCGGGGCGACGACTACCGCTCAGGCGATCGCCAGCTCGGCGAAGATCGCAGCGAGCTGTCGCTGCAGCTCGGCGGGCGAGCCGTCGTTATGGACGACGTAGGTCGCGCGGGCGGCCTTCTCGTCCTGGGAGAGCTGGCGGGCCGCGCGGTCATCGGCGGCACGGTGCCCACGGGTGGCGGCACGCTCCTGGCGCACCGGCTCGCTGGCGATCACGGCGACCGTCGCATCGAACTCCGTCGTCATGCCGGACTCGAACAGCAGCGGCACCTCGACCACCAGGGCCTTCGGCGGCGGGTTCTGGGCGAGGTGCTGCTGGCACCAGCCCACGATGCGGCTGTGCACAAGCGGCCAGATCAGCTGCTCCAGCCACTCGCGCTCGCCGGGTCTGGCGAAGATGCGCTCCGCCAGCACGTCACGGTCGATACCGTCGCCGGCTACGAGCTCGTCGCCGAAGTGGGCGACGAGCTGGCGACGCAGCTCGAGGTCGTGCGCGTAGAGCTCGTGCACGACCTCATCGCTGGAAAGGGTCTCGGCGCCGAGCGCCGAGGCGGCCGCGAGGGCGGTGGACTTCCCCGCCCCCATTCCGCCTGTCAGGCCAAGTACCGGGCTACTCCGCGTCGGTCTCGCCTGCCGCTGCGTCGGCTTCGGGCTCAGACTCAGTTGCAGGTTGCTCGACTGGTGTCGCCGGCTGCTCGGGCTCGGCGACCGGCTGCTCGGGCTCGGTCACGAACTCCGCGGCTTCGGCGACCGGCTGCTCAGGCTCGGCGACGAACTCCTCAGCTTCGGCGACCGGCTGCTCAGGCTCGGCAAACGGCGCCTCAGCCTCGGCCTCCTGCGCACCCGGAGCGAAGACGTCCTCGGAGAGGCCGAGGTCGGGCACGTCGTCGTACTCCTCTCCCGGGTTCTCGATCGGACGGACCGGCAGGGTCTGGCCGTCGACACGCTTGATCGACAGCGAGAGCCGCCGCCGGTCGGAGTCGATCTCGAGGATCCGGACGCGGACCACGTCGCCCGGCTGGATGATCTCGCGCGGGTTCTCGACGTGATGCTGAGCAAGCTCGGAGATGTGCACGAGACCCTCGACGCCGTCGAGGATCTCGACGAAGGCACCGAAGGTGACCACCTTCGTGACGGTGCCCTCGAGCTCGTCGCCGATGTTGTAGGTGTCGACGACGCGCTGCCACGGATCTTCCTGGGTCTGCTTGAGGCCCAGCGAGATGCGCTGGCGCTGACGGTCGATGTCGAGAACCTTCACGGTGACGTGGTCGCCGATGTTCAGGATCTCCGACGGATGGTTGACGTGCGACCAGGACAGCTCGGAGATGTGGATCAGGCCGTCGATGCCGTCGAGGTCGACGAACGCGCCGAAGTCGACGATGTTCGAGATCACGCCGTCCACGACCTCACCGGGCTGCAGCCGGTCCAGAATCCGCTCGCGATCTTCCTTGCGCTGCTCCTCGAGGACCGCGCGACGCGAGAGCACCACGTTGTTCCGGGAGCGGTTCAGCTCGATCACCTTGCACTCGATCGGCTGGCCCATGTACTCATCGAGGTTCGGGACACGACGGATGTCGACCAGGGATGCCGGCAGGAAGCCGCGCACGCCGAGGTCGATGATCAAGCCGCCCTTCACAACCTCGATGACGGTGCCCTCGACGGGGTCGCCAGTCGCCGCGGCAGCTTCGATGCGCCGCCAAGCCTTCTCGAAGCGAGCCCGCTTCTTCGAGAGGATCAGGCGCCCTTCCTGGTCCTCCTTCGTGAGCACCAGGGCGTCGACCTCGTCGCCGATGGCGACCTCATCGTTAGGATCGACGGACTTCCGGATCGAAAGCTCGTTAGAGGGGATGACGCCTTCGGACTTGTAGCCGATGTCGACCAGGACCTCGTCGTGGTCGATGCGCACGACGTGGCCGGTGACGACGTCACCCTCGGAGAAGGGGTGAATGGTTGCGTCGTAGTTCGGAACGATCTGGCCGCCGATTTCCAGCAGCAGACCGTCGGAGCCCTCGACGACCTTCGCCTCGGGTAGTTCGGTTGTGGTTGGGTCAGTGATAGTTGACATTAGTGCCCGGAAGGATAGCGGCGCCTATCATCACCCGCTGTGCCGCTGAGAGCGACAAAGCGAGGGGCGCAGCGAACGCCGATCAGCCGCGATTGTGACGTGCTGATTTGCGGTGCCAGCTTCGCCGGTTTGGCGGTCGCGCGCGAGCTCGCGAAGAGCGGCGCGGCGGTCCTCGTGGTCGACCGCTACGAGATCGGCGAGCGCCAAACGTCGGCGTGCGGAATCCCCACCGTATGGCTGCACCGCATGGGCCTCAGCGCCGCCCTGCGCCAGACGCTGCCGGAGATGGTCGTGCACACGCCACGCCGGACGGTCGGTTTCCGGCTGCCGTGGTCGTTCTCGACGTTCGACTACCGCAAGCTCTGCGGCCTGCTGGCCGCGCAGGGCTCGTTCGACTTCGAGCCAGCGGTTGTACGCGGACGCGAAGGCGACGTCGTCACGACCGACCGTGGCGAGCTGCGGGCACCGCTGATCGTCGACGCCCTCGGCTGGCGCCGCCTGCTCGGCGGCGGTGCGCCGATCCAGCCGCCCCGTGCCGAGCTCTCGCGCGGGCTCGAGGTCCACCCGGCGGGCTCGGGCGCTCAGCTCGAGCTTTGGATCGACCCCAGCTACGCGCCCGCGGGCTACGCCTGGAGCATCCCCGCCGCCGGCGAGGTACACGTCGGCGTCGGCTCGTTCGACCCCGCCTTCCATGTCAGGCAGCCGACGGTGCGGCTCGCCCGCGGCCTCGGCCACGAGCCCGACGGCTACCAGGGCAACTGGATCCCCCACCGGCTGCGCGAACCCACGGAGGACGGCATCTTCTTCGTCGGCGACTCCGCCGGACACTGTGCGCCGCTGACCGCCGAGGGCATCCGCCCGGCGCTCTACTTCGGCGTCGCCCTGGGTCGCCAGCTGGCCGAGGTGCTGAGCGGTCGGCAGTCGAAGGCGATGGCGCTTGCCGCCTACGGCGCCTTCAGCGAGTCGCACCGCTGGAAGTACAACATGCTGCTCTCGCTGCAGCGCCTGATTCCGCGGCTCTCGCCCCGCGCGCTGACCCTGCTGCTCGACGCGATGCGCTCGCGCACTCTGCGCGACGCGGCCTTCAACCGCTATCTGCGGCTGGCACCCCCAGAGTTCGTCTAAGCGCCCGGGCCCGGCACGGCCATGCACCCGGGAGTCCGCCGCCGCCGGCCGGGGCTCGCCGCACACCAAGGCGCCCACCGCTCACCCGGCCCACTCCGCAAGCGGCGGAGCGGGCCCGCAAGTCAGCTCAGCGCCGAGTCGAGCAATGCGAGCAGCTCGACGGCGCCGGTGACGTCGACGTCGGTGGGCACCTGCGCCTGCAGCAGTGAGCCCCACTCGTTGCGTACCCGGGCGATGCCCGCGCGCGCGGCCGCGGTCACCCGTAAGTGCGTGTAGCGAGCGTCATGCAGATCCAGGGTCTTCGTCACGAGACCCTTCGCCTGCAGCGCGCGGATGCCGGCGCTGACGTTGCTGCCCTTCATGATCAGGTCGGCGGCGATCTGCTTGGGGCTGATGCCGGGGTGATCATCGACGTAGCGCAGGAGCATCGCCTCCAGCGAGCTGAGCTGGGTGATGCCGGGGTCCTGGAAGCGGTGCACCTCGATCTTGCGCGCGACGCGGACGATGCGATCCGCAAGCTCGCCGAGCTGTGTGACGCGGTCAGCCGCGCCGGTGCGCGATGCGACGGAACTCATTTCTCTCTCCTACCGGGTGACGATCGATATATTATCATAGTTATGTTTCAATATCTAATTGCTCAGCTACGCCCCCTGGACGGCAACCACCGTGCCAGCTGCTGACGAGCCTTCCGCCCGCCCCTTCCGCGCCATCCTCGGGCTGCTGATCGCCGGATTTGTCGGCATGTTCAGCGAAGCTGCCCTGAATGTCGCCCTTCCAGACTTCATGACCCTGTTTCACGCCACGGCGGCTTCGGTCCAGTGGCTGACGACCGGGTACCTGCTGATCGTCGGCGTGCTGCTGCCGCTCTCGGGTTTGCTCGTGCGCTGGTTCACCACGCGCCAGCTGCTGTTCACAGCCCTCGGCTGCTTCGTCGCCGGCTCGCTGATCAGCGGTCTCGCCGGCAGCTTCGCCGTCCTCGTCGCCGGACGCGTGGTCCAGGGGATCGCCACTGGCATCCTGATCCCGCTGATCTTCAGCACCGCGATCGCAGTCTTCCCTGCCGGTCGCCGCGGCCGGGCGATGGGAGCCATCGGGCTGGTGATCATGTTCGCGCCGGCGATCAGCCCACCCGTCGCCGGCCTGATCATCGAAGTCGCCACTTGGCGCTGGATCTTCTGGCTGATGATCCTGGTGGTCCTGATCGCCGCCGCGGTCTCGCTCCGGTTCCTGCGCAACGTCCGGGAGATCACTCGCCCGCCGATCGACGCGCTCTCGGTCGTCCTGTCCACGATCGGGTTCGGGCTGATCGTCTTCGGCGTCAGCTCAGCGGGGAACCACGGCTGGGGCAGCTCGCTCGTCTACGGCAGCCTGATCGTCGGCCTCGCCGCGCTGGCAGCGTTCGCCCGCCGGCAGTTGCGGCTCGAAGAGCCGATCCTCGACGTGCGCGCGCTGACACGCGGCGGCTTCGCGGCGGCGACCGGCATCATCTTCCTGACCGCCGCGTTGATGCTGTGCACGATCTTCCTCGTCCCGATGTACCTCGAGCAGGGGCTCGGTAAGAGCGCCCTGGTGGCGGGCCTTGTGATGCTGCCATCCGGCCTCGTCAACGGCGGCGTCTCGGTCTGGGCCGGGCACGCGGCCGATGTGCACCGGCCGCAGATCCTCGTACGTGCGGGGTTCTGCATCGTGATCGTCGGCCTCGGGCTGCTGCTGACCCTCGGGACGCATACGCCGTTGGCAGTGCTGATCGTCTCCCTCAGCGTCCTGATGGTCGGCATCCCGCTGGTGATGACGCCGGCCCAGACCGCCGGGCTCAACGCCCTGCCGAGCCGCCTCGGCGCGGACGGCTCAGCGATCCTCAGCACGCTTCAGCAGGTCGGCGGCGCGATCGGGACCGCGTTCGGCGCGAGCCTGCTGAGCCTCGGCCGGCAGCTGGCCACCGGAGGTGCCGGCCATGGCGTGGCCGGTACCGTCACCGGGGTGCGGTACGGCTTCATCTGCTCGCTCGTGTTCGGCGTGGTCGGCCTCTGCCTCGCGCTCGTCCATCGTGGGTGGTATGCGAGTTTGTCCCACCCGGTGTGAGAACCTCGCATACCACCTGGCTAGACCCGGGCGTCGTGGGCCTCACCGAGCATGGCCCGGGCGTACCGGGCACCACTGGGCGGCACGGAGCGGGACCGGTTACTGCCGGGCACCACCGGGCGCACTGGCCACCGCCGCGCACACCGGCTCACCGATGCACGGCTACGAACGCCCGCGCCCAGGCCAGCACTGGCGCTAGGCGCCGCGGCGAGCTGGCGCCGGGTGCGATCGTCACGGTGCGACCCGCGTAACTGATCGTCTCCGCTCGATCACCGACGACCGGGTTCACAACGTGCGTGTAGCGGTGGCGCAACGAGCCGAAGTGGGCCGCGCGCAGGACGCCCCGCAGCCGCCGCAGACGTGCGGCGGAAAGTGTCAGCACCCGCGGCCGGCGCCCGTTCAGACGCAGATTCACCCTGCCGTTCGTGTCGACCACGAGCCGGAAGCTGCCCTGAAGCCAGACGTAGCCGCCCGACAGCGTCACCAGCGACCGCAGCCGCGCGTGTACCCGCTGAGCGTGAGCCAGCATCGTGCCGGCGCCGCTGCCGCCGGCCGGCGGCGCAGGTGCTGCCGCGGCGGCGCCCGGCGCCAGCGCCATACAAGCTAACGAGGTTACGATCAGAATCTTCACGCCGCGCATTGCCACCCCCGCTGTGCGCATCGCCACCCCCTGCGGCTGCAGACACGCGCAATGCTACTTCGCGGCCAGCCAGTCCGCCCCGACTCCGGCCTCGACCTTCAGCGGCGGGTCGGTCGCAAACGCCGCGGTCATCTCACGCACCGCCAGCTCCCGGACCTGCTCGGCCTCCGCGGCCGGACCCTCGAACAGCAGCTCGTCGTGGATCTGCAGCACCATCCGCGTCTGCAGCCGCTCACGTTCGAGCGTGCGCTGAGCCCGCACCATCGCGATCTTCATGATGTCGGCGGCGGTACCCTGGACCACCATGTTCACCGCGAAGCGCTCACCCTGCTTGCGGGTGTCGTAGCGGCGGGCCCGCAGCTCCGGCACCGGTCGCCGCCGTCCGAACAGACTGCTGACGTAGCCCTGCTCGGTGCCCTGCGCGATCGTGCGCTCGATGAAGGCGCTGATCGCCGGGAAGCCGTCCATGTAGCGCTTGATGAACTCCTCGGCCTCGCTCTGCGGGATCGCGAGCCGGTCGGCGAGGCCGTAGGCGGAGAGGCCGTAGACAATCCCGTAGTTCACCATCTTCGCCTTCGAGCGCATGCCACCGTCGACCTGGTCCGGCTCGACGCCGAACACACGGCAGGCGGTGGCGGTGTGGACGTCCTGCTGCGCGCGGAAGATCTCGCGCAGCGCCTCCTCGCCGGCGATGTGGGCCAGCAGCCGCAGCTCGACCTGCGAGTAGTCGGCGCTGATCAGGAGGTTGCCGGGCTCCGCCACGAAGCAAGCGCGGATCTCGCGCCCGAGCGGCGTGCGGATCGGGATGTTCTGGAGGTTCGGGTTGCTCGATGAGAGCCGGCCGGTGGCCGCCGCGGTCTGGTGAAAGGTGGTGTGGAGGCGGCCGTCCGGAGCGATCAGCGCTGGCAGCGCGTCGAGATAGGTGGCGACCAGCTTCGTCAACTCTCGCCAGCGCTCGATCTTCGGGACGATCGGGTGCTCGTCGCGGATCGCCTGCAGCACCCGCGCGTCGGTGCTGTAGCCGGTCTTCCCGCGGCGTTTGCGCGAGAGGCCGAGCTTCTCGAACAAGATCGACTCGAGCTGCCGCGGCGAGGCGAGCGTGAACTCCTCGCCGGCAAGCTCGTAGATCTCGGACTCGAGCGCGCGTGCCTCGTCCCGCACGCGCTGTGAGATCTGCGCCAGCCGCTCGACGTCGAGCTTCGAGCCAGCCAGCTCCAGCGAGCGCAGCACCGGCACCAGCGGCAGCTCGATCTCGTTCAGCAGGCGGTTCATGTCGCGACTGTCGATCTCCTCGCGCTGCTGCCGCACCAGCTCTACAAGCGCGATCGCGTCGGCGGCGGCCGGCTCATCGAGGGCGACCGCGATCCCGCGGTCCGAGAGCAGGTCCGGCAGCTCGTAGGAGCGCCGGGCCGGATCGAGCAGATAGGCCGCGATCGCGGTGTCGTGCGCCAGTCGTGCCGGCACCGTGCCCAGCGACTTCGCGTCGTGGACGAGCAGCGGCCGCTCGCCGAGCGCGCTGACCACCGTCGCCGCATCCGCACACTCGCCGGTCAGGACCTCATCGCCACCAGGCTCGTAGACGGCGAAGGCCAGACTCTCCCCGTCGCTGAAGAGGGCGCCGTCGGCGGCAGCCGGGGCCCGCACCACCAGCGCCAGCTCGCCGTCGCCGGCGGCCAGGGACGCGAGCTGATCGAGTGTGATCGACCGGGCCGCCGCGCCCGCTGGCGCGGCGGCCACCACAACCGTCTCGCCGCCGTCGCCCATCGCCCCCAGGTCGTCACCGAACAGCTCCTCCAGCCGCCGCAGCGGCGCCCGCAGCTCGAATGTCCGGAAGGTCTCGCGCAGGCGCGCGCGGTCGGGGGCGACGTTCAGCAGCGCCTCGAGGTCGAGCTGCACCGGCACGTCACGGCGCTGGGTCGCGAGCTGCTTGGAGAGCCGCGCGTCCTCGGCGTGCTCCGTCAGGTTCTGCTTGCGCTTGGCGCCGGTGACCTGATCGACGCTCGCGAGCACGCTCTCCAGCGAGCCGAACTGCTGCAGCAACTGACCGGCGGTCTTCTCGCCGATCCCCGGCACCCCGGGGATGTTGTCCGAGGTGTCGCCCTTCAAGCCGATGAAGTCGGGCACGAGGGCCGGCGGGATGCCCCAGCGGTCGATCACGGCCTGCGTGTCGTAGAGCTTGGTGTCGGTGATCCCGCGCGCGGTCGCGAGCACCCGCGTCTGCTCGTCGATCAGCTGGAAGGCGTCGCGGTCGCCCGTCACGATCACCAGCTCGAGCGGTTGCTCACCGTCCGCGCGCTGCCCCTCGACCTGTGTCACCACCGACGCGATCACGTCGTCGGCCTCGTAGCCGTCGACCTGCAGGTTCAGGTAGCCGAACGCCTCGACCAGCGGCTGGAAGTGCGGCCACTGCTGCTTCAAGAGGTCCGGCCGCGAGGCGCGCTGCGCCTTGTACTCCGGGTACAGCTCCTTGCGCCCGGTGTAGCCGCTGTCCCAGGCAACCAGCGTCGGCTGCAGACCGTACTCGCTGATCACCTTCACGAGCATCGACGCGAGCCCGAAGATCGCCCCGGTCGGCTCGCCGGTGGATGTCGCGATCGACTCCGGGAGCGCGAAGAACGCCCTGTAGGCGAGGCTCGAGCCGTCGATCAAGAACAATTTCCGTGCGGCATCTCGCTGCGCTTGCGTCTGACCCATGAGGCTGACGGTAGCGGTCGCATCAGTCGGTTGACTCGCTGCGGCTGACCCGGCCACACGCGACGCCACCCGACGACACGCGACAACTTTTCCACAAATACCATGGAAAAGCTGTCGCGTGTGGAGAGATGGGGTACTTACCCCACCCAGCTCGACGGCGTGACCGTCAGCGGGTGGATCGGCTTGCCGTGGTGGGAGACGCGGAAGATGCCATAACCAGCACCATCGACGTTCCCGTAACGGCCGAAGCTGAGCTCCCCCATCACGGTCGCGTGGTCGGCGCCCGAGAACAGCGAACGCCGCACCTCCGCCCGCAGGTCATCGCCGGTGCCGGCCGTGCTCAGGGCGTCGATCGCGAGCTGCGCGGTCGCGTAGCCGGCCAGCCCCTCCCAGCTCGCCGGTTGACCGGGGTAGTGCGCGCTCCAGAGTTGCTTGAACGTGCTGCCGCCAGCGTAGGCGGCGAGCGGCAGCTGCGGTGAGACGCAGCGCAACCGCTTGCTGGCGGCGTCGCTGACCTCGGCGCCGGGGCCGGCGAGCCACGACCCGGTGCAGACGCCGCTGCCGCCGACGATCAGGCCCCCGGGGAGGTTCGTCGCGAGCCCAGCCGTCAGCTGCCCGATGCCGGGCGAGCTATGCGCCGCCAACGCCACGCAGTGCGTGCCGAGCTTCTCGAGCTGCTGCAGATAGCTGTGGACCACACCGAAGCCGGGCTTGGCGAAGTAGCCGTTCGCCGCCACCGCCAAGCCGAAGTGGTGCGCGGCCGCATCGATCAGCTCCGCCAGCTTCCAGTCGCGGGTTTCGTAGTCGTGCGCGATCGCAATCTCGTGACAGCCGTACTGCTTGAGCTCCGTCACCATCGCTGCGGCCTCGACGGCGTCGGACGGCTGCAGGCGCAGGAACGTGCGCGTGCCGGACGGGACGTAGCGCTTCGGCTCAGACGCTATGGTCACGCCCTTCACCGCATTCGTCATCCCGATGTAGGTGCTGCCGGGGCTGACCTGGGCGATCCCTGCCCCGTTCACGATCGGCGCCGTGATCTGCGTCGCGCCGTCGCTGAGGTCGCCAACGTAGAAGACCGCGTCGGGGTCGAGCGCCGCTGCCTGGGCGTTCGCGTTGACAGCGACCGCGCTCCAAGCGCCGCCCTGGCGGACGGCGCTGTCACGGACGACCAGACGCACCTTGATGTGCCCGACGTGGTTGTGCACTTCGTCGAGCGCGAGCCGCATCCCCGAGATCAGTGCGTTGCCCGCCGCCCCCTGGCTGCCCTGCTGCGGCAAGCTGACGGCGAAGTCGACTCGCGTCGGCGCCGTCGTCCGCGTGCGCGCCGTCGCCGTCGCCGTCCGCGGCTTCGGCGTCTGGGTGCTGCCGCCACAAGCGGCCAGAGTGACCGCGGAGATGGCGCAGGCCGCGAGGATCGCTGGCGGCCGTCCGGCTCGGTGACTGAGGCACCGCACGGCCCGCGCCCCGCTACTTCGAGCCGCCGCTGCCGGTCGTTGCCAGCTTCAGTCCGCTTGCCGGCTCGACGCTGGAGCCAGCGGCGCGGCTCCAGACGAACGAATTGAAGCTGCTGTTACCGTCCGCGTCGATCGAGATCGGTCCGAGCACCGTCTGGAGGTTGTGCAGCTTCAGGAAGTCCGAGACGACCGTGGTGCGGCTGTCAGCGCCTGTCCCGGCGTCCTTGATCGCGGCGAGCACCGCCTGCATCGCGGTGTAGCCGAAGATCGCCTGCCCGGCGGGAGCGTGGCCGTAGCGCGACTGGAAGGCCTGCGCGAACGTCTTGGCCGCGGCGGTCGTGCTGCCCACCGCCAGGCCCGGCGTCGAGATCCGCAGGTGCGCCTTGGCAGCGGCGTTGAGCGCGCTGACGAAGGTCGCCTGGTCGAGCCCCGACGGGGCCAGGAGGAGCGCGCTCGGCGCCGCCGATGCGGCGGCGTTCATGAACGTCGCCGCCTTGGCGGCGTCGTTGCCGCTGTATAGAATCGCGCTGGCGCCAGCCTCCGCGGAGGCGAGCGTGATGCTGTGGCTGCGCGCAGCGCTGCGCAACGCGTGCGCCAGGGCGTCGCCGTAGTCGGATCCGTCGCTGCCGATATAGAGGCTGCTGACGGTGGCGGACTGCAGCTGGGAGGCGATGAACGACGCCTCCTCGGCGCTGGTTGGCACGATCCGCGCGAACGTCCGGTGATAGGTGCTGAGCGACTCGAAGTACTTGTCCGGGGTGTCGGAGATCGCCGGCGTCGAGACCGCTAGCTCAAGCGCGGTGTCGGTTGGGCTGACCTGCAGCAGGTCGACCGCGTTCGTGATGCCGACCGACTGCTCGGAGCTGCCCGGAATGAGGTCACCGAGGTAGGCGACCGCCGTCTTATCCTGGATCGCTTTGCGGGCGTTGGCCGACAGCTTCGGCAGCGCCGCCACGTCGAGCTTCAGCTGGAACCCCTTCACCTCGCCGGAGAGCTGCTGGAACGCGAGCTGCTCGGCGTCGACCACGTCGAGCTGCGCGGCGTCGGCGCCGCCGGGCTTGCTCAGGTAGATGCGGAGCGTCGAGCCGGTGATCTTCACCGTCTGGCTGCTGCTACTGGAGGAGCCCGTCGCACCGCAACCCGCCACGAGCAGCGCCACCAGTGCGATCAGAGTCAGGCCGCGCGCACGCTGGCGCCAGCGGCCGGTCAGGACTTCAAGCATCAGCGGGCCATCCTAGCGCTCAAAAGGGAAATTCCCGTGCAAGCGCCTAGCCCAGTCCGGGCGCGCGCAGCGCCCGCGCGAAGCCGGCGACAAGGTCGCGCACCGCGGCGGGGTCCGCCTCACCGGCCGCCCGCACCAGGCGCGAACCGACGATCACCCCGTCGGCGCCGGCCGTAGCCGCGGCCGCGGCCTGCGCCGGCGTACCGATGCCGAAGCCGAGCGCGACCGGTACCGACGTGCTCGCATGAGCGCGCGCAAGCAGCGCCGGCACGTCGCCCGAGGCGGCCGCGCGCTCACCGGTCGTGCCGGTGACCGAGACCGTGTAGAGGAAACCGCTGGCCAGCTTGCCGATCGCCTGCATCCGCGCGTCCGTGGTCGTCGGCGCGACCAGCGGCACCATCGCGATGCCCTCGGCGGCGAACGCCCGCACCGCCTCCAGCGCTTCCACCACCGGCAGGTCGGGCACGATCACGCCGCAGGCACCGAGCTCGCGCAGCCGCGCGGCGAAGCGTTCGACCCCGACCGCGAGGATCGGGTTCACGTAGCACATGACGATGACCGGCACCGCGTCTGAGACCTCGCGAACGAGCTCGAGCGCCGCGTCGACGCTGACACCCTGCGCCAGCGCGGCCGTGGCCGCGCCGTGAATCACGGGGCCGTCGGCAAGCGGATCAGAGAACGGGATGCCGAACTCGATCAGGTCGGCGCCGCCGTCGACGTAGGCGCGGGCGATCTGCCGCGAGCGCTCGAGGTCGGGGTAGCCGGACATCATGTACGGCATCAGCGCCGCCGCACGACCCTCGGCGCGCACCGCCGCGAACGTCGCCGCGATCCGCTCGGCGCCGCTTGTAGGCCGCTCCACGCCGCCCGCGGTCCCGCTCGCGCCGCTCACGCTGCACCCAGCTTGCTGAGCACCTCGTCGAGGTCCTTGTCGCCGCGCCCGGAGAGGCAGACGACGTCGAGCTCCGATTCGGGGTTCGCGAGCACCCACGCGATCGCGTGCGAGCTCTCCAGCGCCGGGATGATCCCCTCGAGGCGGGAGAGCGTCGTGAACGCGCTCAGCGCCTCGGCGTCGGTGACCGCGAAGTACGACGCCCGGCCGGTGTCACGCAGCCACGCGTGCTCCGGGCCAACGCCGGGATAGTCGAGCCCGGCGGAGACCGAGTGCGCCTCGAGGATCTGCCCGTCCTCGGTCTGCAGCAGCGCCGAGTAGGCGCCTTGCAGGACGCCGGCCCGGCCGCCGACCGTCAGCGCCGCGCCATGGCGCCCGGTGGCAATGCCCTCACCGCCGGCCTCTACACCAATCAGCTTGACATCCGAGTCACCGATGAACGCCGTGAAGACGCCGATCGAGTTGGAGCCACCGCCGACGCAGGCGATCACGCGCTCGGGCAGCCGGCCCTCGTGCTCGAGGATCTGCTGCCGCGCCTCGTCGCCGATCACTCGCTGCAGGTCGCGGACCAGCGCCGGGTACGGCGCCGGACCCACGCACGATCCGATGATGTAGTGCGTGTCTGAGACGTTCGCGACCCAGTCGCGGATCGCCTCGGAGACAGCCTCCTTCAGGGTTCTCGCGCCGGCGTCGACGCCGACCACCTCGGCGCCGAGCAGCTGCATGCGCTCCACGTTCGGCCGCTGCCGGCGCATGTCCTCGCGGCCCATGTAGACGATGCAGTCGAGGTCGAGCAGCGCGCAGGCGGTCGCGGTCGCGACACCATGCTGGCCGGCGCCGGTCTCGGCGATGATGCGGCGCTTACCCATGCGCTGGGCGAGCAGCGCCTGGCCGAGGGCGTTGTTGACCTTGTGGGCGCCGGTGTGGTTCAGGTCCTCGCGCTTCAGGTAGACCGCGTGGCCGGCACGCTCGGACAGCCGCTCCGCCTTGTAGAGCGGTGAGGGCCGGCCGACGTAGTCGCGTAGCAGCCCGTCGAGGCGCGCGTGGAACGCGGGATCGTCGCGCGCCGCGAGCCACGCGGCCTCCAGCTCGGCAAGCGCGGGCATCAGTGTCTCTGGCACGTACTGACCCCCGTAGGGCCCGAAGCGGTGCTCGATCGTCTTGGCAGGCACGGCCCCGAGTTTAGGATCTTCCCTGGTGGGCTCGCGCGCCCGCGCCTACCCGTCCCACCGCAGCCCGAGCAGCTGCGGCTCCGGCCGCAGGCTCACGCCGAAGCTGCGCTGCACCCCGGCAGCGATCTCGCGCGCCAGCTCGATCAGCTCGGCCGACGTGCCGTGACCCCGGTTGGTCAGCGCCAGCGGATGCTTGGTGGAGATCGCGATCCCCGCCTGCGGCCGCGCGGCCAGCGGATAGCCTTTCGCGAAGCCCGCGTGCTCGATCAGCCAGGCGGCCGGCACCTTACTGCCGCCGGCGGCCTCGGGATAGGCGGGCGCCGCAGCGCCGGTGAGCTCGCGCGCCTGGGCCTGCAGGGCCTCGTACGCGTCCGGCGGCAGGATCGGGTTGATGAAGAACGAGCCCGCCGACCAGGTGTCGTGGTCGGCAGCGTCGAGCACCATCCCCTTGCGCGCGCGAATCCGCAGCACCGCCTCGCGAACCGCCATCGCCGGCGCCCGCTGACCGAGCTCGATCCCGAGCTCGGTGGCCAGCTCGCGGTGGCGCACGGGCGCCGAGCGCGGCGCCCGCGGCAGCACGAACGTCACCGACAGCACGACGTAGCGTCCGGTCTCGCGCTTGAGGCGCGAGTCGCGGTAGCCGAAGTCGCAGTCGGCGGCGCCGAGCCGCTCGCGGCGACCGGTCCGACGATCCAGTACCGCCAGCTCGAGCACGTGCTCTCCGGCCGCCTGACCGTAGGCGCCGATGTTCTGGATCGGCGCCGCCCCCACGGTGCCGGGGATCCCCGACAGCGCCTCGATCCCGGCCAGCCCGTGCAGGACGCAGTCCGCCACGAACGCATCCCAGGGCTCGCCGGCGGCAACCTCGAGCGCCACCGTCTCGTCGGTCAGATCGCGCCGCCCAACGCCCTGGCTGACCACGCGGATCGCGGTGCCGTCGAAGCCGGCGTCGGCCACCAGCAGGTTGCTGCCGCCGCCGAACACGAACAGCGGCTCGCCGACCGGTACCGCGGTCACCGCCTCGACCACCTCATCGGCGCTCCCGGCTTCGACCAGGTGTCGCGCCGGGCCGCCCAGCCGCAGCGTCGTCAGCTTCGCGAACGGACACTCCGGATCAACGCGCACCGACCGCGCCCCGCCTAGGCTTCGCCCGGTGCTTCGGCGTCGGCTGCTGTCGCTGCCGCGTCAGTTGCCTTCACGGCCTCGACGAAGGCGCGCATCGCCGCCGCGTTCTTATGCCCGGGGGCACGCTCGACGCCACTCGAGACGTCGACCGCGTACGGATGCACCGCGGCGATCGCGGCGCCGACGTTCGCTGGCGTGAGACCCCCGCTCAGGATCAGCGGTGGCGCCGGCTGCCGGCGTTGCGTCGCCAGCTCCCACTCGAAGCTCTCGCCGGTGCCCCCGACCACGCCGGGCACGTAGCTGTCGAGCAGGTGGAAGTCGGTGTGGTAGGCGGAGAGCGCCTGGATGTCGGCACCGCTGTGGACGCGTATCGCCTTGATCACCCTGCAGCCGCTGCGGCGCGCGATTTCCGCGCAGAAGGCGGGGCCCTCGTCGCCGTGCAGCTGCACGATCGTCAGCTCCGCCGCCTCGGCGGCACCCACGACCTCGTCGAGGGTGGCGTTGACGAACACGCCGACGGCCTCGGTGCGCCGCTTCAGGCGCTGTCCCAATAGCGCCGCGCGCTGCAACGAGAGCACTCGCGGCGAGCCTGGCCAGAAGATCATGCCGACTGCCCAGGCGCCGAGCGACACCGCCAGCTCGGCGTCGTCGGCCGAGGTGATACCGCAGAACTTGATCTTCGTCGTTGTCATCGCGCTCAAAGCGTAGGTGCGTGGACGCCGGTCAGCTCGCGCACGGCCGCCTCGATGTCGGGTGCGCGCATCAGCACCTCGCCGACCAGCGCCGCGTCGATGCCCGCGACGGCCAGCCGCTCGAGCTGCGCGCGCGTGCGCAGGCCGGACTCCGCGACGATGAGATGCCCCGGTGGCACCTGCTCGCGCATGGCGAAGGTCCGCTCGACATCCACCTCGAGGGTGGTGAGGTCACGATTGTTGATGCCGATGATCTCGGCCCCCAGTTCGAGCGCGGTCGCCAGCTCGTGGTCGTTATGGACCTCGACCAGCGCGGCTAGGCCGAGGCTCGCCGCGAGGTCGCGGAGCCCGGCCAGCGGGCCGGGCTCCAGCGCAGCCACGATCAGGAGGATCGCGTCGGCGCCGGCGGCGAGGGCCTCGTGCACCTGGTAGGGGTCGACGATGAAGTCCTTGCGCAGGATCGGCAACCTGCTCGTCGCCCGCGCCGCGCGAAGGTCGTCGATGCTGCCGCCGAAGCGTGACTCCTCGGTGAGCACCGAGACCGCGGCGGCACCGGCGCGCTCGTAGGCTCCGACCACGTCGGCCAGCTCGAGATCCGCACGGATCAGGCCGGCCGACGGCGAGCTGCGCTTGTGCTCGGCGATCAGCGAGACGCCGTCCGCGGCCAACGCCGCGCGGAAGTCCCGGAACGGCTCGGGGCCGGCGAGCCGCTGCTCGCCGGCTGCCTGCAGGGCGCTCAGCGGCACCTTGGCGGCGCGGGCCGCCAGCGCCACGCGGGTGCTCGCGACGATATCGGTCAGTACGTTCATCGGGCGCCGGTGCTGAGCTCGTTGGTGAGGGCCACGAACTCGTCGAGCTTAGCGGTCGCGGCACCGGAGTCGATCGCCTCCTGCGCCCGCTCGATACCGTGGGCCAGCGTGTCGGCACGGCCGCCGACGTAGATCGCCGCGGCGGCGTTCAGCACCGCCAGCTCGCGGGCGGCGCCGTCGGCGCCGACGAAGATCTGGCGCGTGATCGCCGCGTTCTCCTGCGGATCGCCACCCGGCACCGCGTCCGGCGCGTAGCGCGTCAGGCCGAGGTCCTCGGGGTTCAGCACGAACTCGCTCAGGCGGTCGTCGCGGACCTCGATCACGCGCGTCGCCGCTGAGATCGACAGCTCGTCGAGGCTGTCCTCACTGCAGACCAGCAGCGCGTGGTCGGTGCCAAGCAGCTTCAGCGCGCCCGCCATCTTCGGCAGCGTCACCGGGTCCGAGACGCCGAGCAGCTGCCGCGTGGCGCCGGCGGGGTTGGTCAGCGGACCGAGGAAGTTGAAGGTCGTGCGGACCTTGAGCTGCTTGCGGACCTCGACCACGTGGCGTGTGGCGGGATGGTGGTAGGGCGCGAACATGAAGCCGAAGCCGATCTGCTCGATGCATTGGGCGACGCCCTCGGTGGTCAGGTCGATGCGGGCGCCGAGCGCCTCGAGCACGTCGGCGGAGCCCGACAGGCCGGTCGAGGAGCGGCTGCCGTGCTTCGCGACCTGGCAGCCGGCCGCGGCCGCGATCAGCGCCGCGGTCGTCGAGACGTTGTAGGTGCGGCGACCGCCGCCGGTGCCGGCGGTGTCGAGCAGATTCTCGCCGGAGGTCGGCACGAATGCCGCGAACGCGCGCATCGTGCGCGCCAGGCCGGCCAGCTCCTCGACGGTCTCGCCCTTCACGCGCAGCGCGATCAGGAAGCCCGAGATCTCGATGTCCGAGGCGTCGCCAGCCATGATCTCGGCCAGCACCGCGGCGGCGTCCTTCTCGGTCAGGTCCTCACGGTCGGCCAAGCGGTCGATCGACCGCGTTAACAGCTCACTCATCGCACTGGCTCCATGCTCGACACTACTTCAACGGGTTTGCAGAAGGAAGCTACGCAACATCTCGCGGCCGCACTCGGTCAGTACCGACTCCGGGTGGAACTGCACGCCCTCGGCCGGCAGCTCGCGGTGGCGTACCGCCATCACGGCGTCGCCGGCGGTGGCGCTGCACTCCAGCACGGCTGGTAGCTGCGGGTCCGCCACCAGCGAGTGGTACCGGCCGACCTTCAGCTGTTGCGGCAGGTCGCGGAAGAGCGTGCGGCCGTCGTGCTGGATCTCGCTGGCCTTGCCGTGCACCGGGTGATGCCGCACGACCTTGCCTCCGAAGGCCTGCACCAGCGCCTGGTGGCCGAGGCAGACGCCGAGCGTCGGGATGCCCGCCTGCGGGAAGCGCGCAACCGCTTCGAGGCTGATGCCGGCCTCGTTCGGCGTGCACGGCCCAGGCGAGACGATCACGCGGTCGTAGCCGCCCGCCAGCAGCGTATCGACGGTGGCGCGGTCGTTGCGCACCACCTCGATCTCGCTCGACGGCTCCGCGAGCTCGCCGAGGTACTGGACGAGGTTATAGGTGAAGCTGTCGTAGTTATCGACGACGAGGATCCGCACCTATGTAACAGTAACGGCTGGCCTGTGGCCGTTGCCGGGCCGACGCGAGGCCGGTGCGTACTCTCCCCCGGTTGCCCCCGCAGGTCAGGTGCCCGCCCGCTGGTCAGGTGCCCGCCAGCGGGGGAACTGGTGCTGGCACCCCATCTAGAGGATGGTCCAATAGATGCTTGATGTGGAACCGGGGCCGGCCGCTACGGGAGCTTCGGGCGGCGGGCCGCTTCGGGCGGCGGGCCGCTTCCGCCGGCGGGCCGCTTCGGGCGGCGGGCCGCTTCCGCCGGCGGGCCGCTTCGGGCGGCGGGCCGCTTCGGGCGGCGGGCCGCTTCGGCCGGGGGTCGTTGCAGGATGACCTCGGGTTCCCGGACGGCCCGCAGCTCCGGCTCCTTGACGTTCATGTCGCGGCCCCGGCCTGTCGACGTTCGCGCCACGGCTTTGTGGCCCCAGTACGTTCGTGTCGCGGCTGCGCCCCAGCCGACTTCAACGCCCAGGATATCTGTCACGCCAGTCAGCGGAGTGTGCCGTCCTTCTGCCGTCTGTGTGCCGGACTGTCTCAGCTTGGGGTGGCCGGGCATCACCCGCCCCACACGCGACAGCTTTTCCATGGCATACATGGAAAAGCTGTCGCGTGTCGCCGCAACCGTGCTGTCAGCCGCCTGAGTGTGTCCTGGGTGTGCCGGACTGTCACTAAACGCCGCAAACCATCGCCGTCACCAACCGACCGCCAGGTCCGGCCGGCCGGACAACCAGCTGGCGGCCGGCCCGGCTGCCGACCCCACCGAGCAGCCAAATCCACATCAAGTCGCTGGCGGTCATCTGAGGATGATCTACAGGTTCCTATATAGATGATAATCTTCCTATATGGCGCTGAGCATCAAGGACCCGCGGACCGATCAGCTCGCGCGTGAGCTCGCTGCGCTGTCCGGTCTGCCGATCACAGCAGCCGTGCGCGAGGCGATCGAGGAGCGCCTCGCGGTGCTGCGCTCCCGCTCCCGCGCGATGCCGCCCGGGCTGGACGAGATCATCGCGAGGGGACGCAGCCGCGTGACCATCGATACGCGTCCGGAGGACGAGATCCTGGGCTACGACAGCCGGGGACTCCCCGGATGATTGCCGCCGATACGTCGGCCCTGCTCGCAGTGGTCCTCGGCGAGCCCGACGCCGAACGCTTTCTGGCCGCGCTGCAATCCGACGCGGTGGCAATCTCCGCGGTATCGCTCACCGAGGCACTGATCGTCGCCGAGGCACGGCAGGGCCCGGACGCAGCCAGAGACCTGGAGCTGCTGGTGGCTGGCACCGTCGACCGTGTCGTCCCAGTCGACGAGGCACACGCCCGTGCGGCTGCCGGCGCCTGGCGCCGGTTCGGCAAGGGGCGGCATCCGGCTGGCTTGAACTTCGGCGACTGCCTCGCCTACGCCACCGCCTCACTCGCGAACTTGCCGTTGCTGTTCAAGGGCGACGACTTCGCCCAGACAGACCTGAACGCCGCCCTATAACCGGCGGGCACTGCGCTCAGTCCCGTCCGCCCAGGCCGTCCGCCCAGCCCGGCGGGTCAGTCCCAGTCGGTCTGGCGGCAGGCGAGCTCGATCGCGGCGCGGATCGCACGCGACTTCGCAACGGACTCCTCGAACTCGTTCGGCGGCTTGGCGTCGGCGACGGTGCCGCCGCCGGCCTGGACGTAGGCGACGCCGTCCTTCACGACAACGGTGCGGATGTGGATGCAGACGTCAAGGTCGCCGCCGTAGCCGGCCCAGCCAATCGCACCGCCGTAGCCGCCGCGCTTGGACGGCTCGAGCTCATCGATGATCTGCATCGCGCGGACCTTCGGCGCGCCCGAGAGCGTCCCGGCCGGCAGCAGCGAGCGCAGCGCCGTCAGCGCACCAACGCCCTCGCGCAGCCGGCCGGCGACGTTCGAGACGATGTGCATCACGTGGCTGTAGTTCTCGACGACCATGAAGTCCTCGACCTTCACCGAGCCGTACTCGCAGACCCGACCGAGGTCGTTACGACCGAGGTCGACCAGCATCACGTGCTCGGCCCGCTCCTTCGGGTCGGCCAGCAGCCCCTCGGCGATCCGCGCATCCTCTTCGACCGAGGCGCCGCGCGGGCGGGTACCGGCGATCGGCCGCGTTCGCGCCGTGTGGCCGGAGACGGTCAGCAGCGGCTCAGGGCTGGCGCCGGCGATCTGGAAGTCGCCGAAGTCGAGGTAGTACATGTACGGGCTCGGGTTGATCGCCCGCAGGCCGCGGTAGATGCTGAAGGCGCTGACCGGCGTCGGCGCCGACCAGCGCTGGCTGGGCACGACCTGGAAGACGTCGCCGGCGTAGACGTAGTCGATGATCTTCCGGACGTTGTCCTCGAACCGCTTGCGCGTCATGTTCGACTCAAGCTCCGGCAGCGAACGCCCACGGCGGCGCTCACGCTCGGCGGCGTCGGCCTGCGGCACCGGTCCCGACAGCCGCTCCCAGACGTCGGCGATCTCCCGCTGCGCCCGGGCGTAGGCCGCGGCCACCGCGTCATCGTCGCCGCCCGCGGCCTCGGCATCCTGGGCGCCCGGCTCCACCCCGACGGGCGCGCCAGCGGGCGCGCCCAAAGCGGCACGCACGTCGGCGGCGCGGATTGAGGCGATCACCGTGACGGTGTGACGCAGATGGTCGAAGACCACGACGACGTCGGTTAGCATCAGCGCCAGGTCCGGCAGACCGAGCGGGTCCGGCGGCGGATCGCCCAGCGGCTCCACCGTGCGCACGAGGTCGTAGGCGAACATGCCGACCACGCCGCCGCTGAACGGCGCCTCGAGCCCCGGCAGCGGCGCCGGCCGCGTGTGCTCGAGCTCGGCGGCGGCCAGCGCGTACGGATCACCGGGATCGCCCAGCGACCAGCGCAGCACCTTACGCGGACGAAAGCCGATGAAGGAGAAGCGCCCGACCCGGCCCTGGTCGGCGGACTCCAGCAGGAAGGCGGGGCCGCTGTCGCCGGCGCGCAACTTCAGGAAGGCGGAGACCGGGGTCTCGGTGTCGTCGACACGCGTCTCATAGACCGGCACGAGCTCGTACTCGCGCAGCAGCTCCCGAAGCTGCGCCTGCGAAGGCATCGTCGGCTCGGCGGAGGTGGTGCTCATCGGCTGGCCACGGTCATCGGCTCGTCTTGCTCGTCAGCCTCGTTGCCGCGTCACTGCCGGCTGCGCCCGTCCAGCACTCGCTCGGCGTCGGCGAGGCTCATGTTCCGGGTCGCCAGCAGCACCGACATGTGGTAGAGCACGTCGGCCGCCTCTTCGGCGACTCGCTGGTCGGACTCCTCGCGGGTGGCGCGATCGACCTCTTCGGCCTCCTCCTGGATTTTCGCGCCGGTGTAGGCGCGGTCGTCCAGCAGGCGCACCGTGTAGGAGCCCTCGGGGTGCTCGGCCTTGCGAGACGTGATCGTCCGCGCCAGCGCCGGTAGCACTTCGAACTGCTGCTTCGGCTCCATCGCGCCGCGGTAGAAGCAAGTCCGCTCGCCGGTGTGGCAGGCGGGGCCGGCGGGCGTGACGAGGGCCAGCAGCGCGTCGGCGTCGCAGTCGTAGCGCAGCGCCTCGAGCTTCAGCGTGTTGCCGGAGGTCGCGCCCTTATGCCAGAGCTCCTGGCGCGAGCGGCTGAAGAAGTGCACCTCGCCGGTCTCGCGAGTGCGCCCGAGCGCCTCTTGGTTCATGTAGGCGAGCATCAGGACCTCACCGCTGGAGACGTCCTGGACAATGCACGGCACGAGGCCGCAGTCGTCGAACTTCACTTCGATCTCATCCACCCGGTTAAGTCTATGGGGCGAGGCGTTTCGAAGTCAGGCGCGAGCGTACACCGACCAATGTCACTCGAGTACCAGGTCGTTCCACACTTGCACATGCCATATCCGGGTGTATCCTTTAGGTGTGGTCGATACACTTATCCATCGCACGAATATCAACCTGCGAACCGATCTCGTAGATGCGGCTGCTGCAGTGCTCGGGACCACCCGAGCGACCGAGACCATCCATGCCGCGCTGCAGTCGGTGGTGGATCGTGACCGGCGTCAGCAGCTTGCACAGCGTGAGTTCCCGGACCTGTCGCCGGAAACGCTGGATGATCTGCGCGCACAGCGTTCGCCAGAGCCGTGAAGCTCGCCGACACCAGCGCCTGGGTCTGGACGCGGGCGGTCGGTGGCGCCCTGCGAGCGGACTTCGACCGAGCAGTCGTCGAAGGTGATATCGCCACCTGCGCGATGGTCAAGCTGGAGCTGCTGTACAGCGCGCGCAACCCCACCGAATTCACCTCGTTGCAGGACCAACTCAACGCGCTGCCCGACTGCCTGCTGGACGCCAGTTGCTGGGAGCGCGCCCTGACTGTCTATCGGTCGCTGGCGGATCATGGCGGGATGCACCAGCGCTCGGTTCGCCATCCCGACCTGCTGATCGCCGCCGCGGCCGAAGCCGCGGACTTGCCGGTCCTCCATTACGACGAGGACTACGACCGCATCGCCGAGATCACCGGACAACGGGTCGAGTGGCTTGCCGAGCGGGGGTCACTAAGCGGCGCCCTGTAGCCAGAGCGACAAGAGCAACCAGAGCCGCGACATCGCCATAGCGGTCGCGAAGGCGCGTGGACGGCCCCAGGCCGGCGGGACCCCCTTGACACAGCGTATCCACACGGATACGCTGTGTTTGTGAGGATCGTCAGAACTGCTGAGTATCGGAAGTGGTTCGACGGCCTACGAGATCGTCAGGCTCGCGCGAGGATCGGCAACCATATAACGAAGATACGGCTCGCCGGGCGGCTGATTGGCGACTGCAAGCCTGTGAGCTCGCAAGTGACTGAGATGCGGTTTCACTTCGGACCTGGGTATCGCGTCTATGTGACCCAGAACGGAAACGAGTTGCTGCTACTGCTGGCGGGCGGCGATAAGAGCAGCCAGCAGCGAGACATCCGACGAGCGCAGCAACTGGCAGATGAATGGAGAAACGAAAATGGCGCTTAAGGTGGAGGAATGGGACCCGAGCGAGGACATCCGCGATGAGGAGGATGCGATCGCCTATCTGAACGCTGCGATCGAGGATGGCGACCCCGCCCTAATTCAGGCGGTGCTGGGAGATATCGCTAAGGCGCGCGGGATGACTGAGATCGCGGCCAAGGCCGGCCTTGGCCGCGAGTCCCTGTATAAGGCACTCCGACCCGGTTCCCAGCCGTCGCTGAAGACGATCAGCAAGGTCGCACGCGCGCTCGGGGCTCGGATCGCATTCGTAAGCGTCAAAGACAACGACACCAAGTTAGTCGCCTGACGGTGGAGCGGCGCGCCACACCCACGACCGCACCGCGAGCTAGATAGCTGATCCGGCTACTCGATCCCCAGCTCGTCGAGGATGTGCTCATCGGCGCGCCAGTGCTTGCGGACGCGAACCGTCAGCACCAGATGCACGTGCGTGCCGAGCTCAAGCTCGATCGCCTTGCGCGCGCCGGCGCCGATGTCCTTGATCATCCGGCCGCCGGCACCGATCAGGATGCCCTTCTGGGACTCCGTCTCGACCAGCAGCGTCGCGGCGATGCGAATCAGGTCGTCGCGTGCGCGCTCGATCTCCTCGACGTCGACCTCGACCGCATGCGGCACCTCCTTACGGGTGCGGATCAGGACCTGCTCGCGCACCAGCTCGGCCAGCAGCACCGACTCGGATTGATCCGAGCGGGCGTCCGGCGCGAAGTAGCGCGGCCCTTCCCGTAACAGCCCGACAAGGTGCTCCACCAGCGCCGCCACACCGCTGCCGGTCCGCGCCGAGATCGGGAAGATCTCGGCCTGCAGGCCGAGATCGGCGGTCTCCTGGAGGACCTCGGCGGCCTTCGCCTGGTTGACGCGGTCGAGCTTGTTGACCGCGATCACGATCGGCGTCCGCACCTGCGCGCCCGCCAGCAACCGCGCGATGAAGCGGTCACCGGGGCCGACGCCCTGCTCGGCGTTGAGCACCAGCAGGCAGCCGTCGGCATCGGCCAGCTCCGCTTCGACGCGGTGCTGCATGCGCTCGGTCAGCGCGTCGCGCGGCCGCTGCACGCCGGGTAGATCGATCAGCACGAGCTGCCAGTCGGCGCCGTTTGCGACCGCCCTGATCGCCCGCCGCGTGGTCTGCGGCTTGTCCGAGACGATCGCGACCTTACCGCCGACGATGGCGTTGGTCAGCGTCGACTTGCCGACGTTCGGCCTCCCGGCCAGCGCGATGAAACCCGATCTCATTGTGTTCCGCTCCGGATCAGTCGAGCTGGCGCATCAGCTCATCCTGAAGCGCCAGCATCTCGCCGTCGTCGTGCTCGTGGTCCATGCCGGTCAGGTGCAGCGTGCCGTGCACCACCGCTTCGCGCAGGTCTTCGGTGTGCGGCGGGCAGATCACGATGTCACCGAGCTCGCGCGGGCCGAACGCGTCGCCGCCCTCGTCGACGCCGAAGGAGAGGACGTCGGTGGGCGCGTCCTTCGCCCGGTAGGCGCGGTTCAGCTCCTGGATCCGGTCCGCCTGCACGAACTCCACCGCCAAATGGCCCTCGTCGATGCCGGCGGCGGCCAGCGCCAGCGTGCACAGCTGGCGCACCTCCTCGGCGCTCGGTGGCTGGCCGTCGAGCAGCTCAGTTCCCAGCACCTCGATGTCCAGCTCGCCGCCGGCCATCACGAGCGCCGAATCCCGTTGCGGCGCTGGCTCGGTCGTTGGCCGCCCGCGGCGTCGCCCTGACCGTGGCCCCCGTTGCTCCCGCCGCCCGTCTGCCGCGAGTGCGCATCGTAGGCGGCGACGATCCGCCGCACCAGCTTGTGGCGTACCACGTCCTCGTCGCCGAAGCGCACGAACTCGATGTCCTCGATGCCGTCGAGGATCTCGCCGACGGCAACCAGCCCCGGCACCTGATCGGACGGCAGATCGATCTGGGTGACGTCGCCGGTGACAACGACCCGCGAGCCAAAGCCGAGGCGCGTCAGGAACATCTTCATCTGCTCCTGCGTCGTGTTCTGGGCCTCGTCGAGGATGATGAAGCTGTCGTTGAGCGTGCGGCCACGCAGATAGGCGAGCGGTGCGATCTCGATCACGCCGCGCTCGATCTGCGCCGCGACCCGCTCCGGATCGAGCATGTCGTTGAGCGCGTCGAACAGCGGCCGCATGTACGGGTCGACCTTCGCCATCAGGTCGCCGGGCAGGAAGCCGAGCCGCTCTCCCGCCTCGACCGCCGGCCGTGTGAGGATGATCCGGCTGACCTCGTGGCGCGTCAGCGCCGCCGCCGCCAGCGCCACCGCGAGGAACGTCTTGCCGGTGCCGGCTGGGCCGATCGCGAACGTGATCGTGTTGTGCCGGATCGAGTCGACGTAGCGCTTCTGGTTGACGGTCTTCGGCGAGACCTTCGTCGAGCCGCGCCGCCAGATGACGTCGTCGAGCACCGCCTTCGGATCCGCCTTGGCGGCAAGCGCGTCGCGGACAGCCTCAACGGTGCCGTCCTGCAGCTGATGGCCGTCGGCGACCAGCTTCGCGAGCTCGTCGACCATCGCCCCCGCGGCTTTGACGTGGTCGGCATCGCCGTCGAGCGTCACGATGTTCCCGCGCAGAAACACCTGCACGGCAAATTGATCTTCAACCGCTTGCAGGACGGAGTCGTCGGCACCAGCCAGCTCCGCCGCAACGGCGTTGTCGAGTTCGATCTGAGTACGCATCGATCGCAGGCCTATGCAGCAAGCATAGGTGGCCGGCTGGGCGAAATGCACCCAGCCGGCCACCAGATCGAAACGGTTACGTGAACAAGTGGAAGTTGCGGCCGCAACGTGCCGCCCCTTTCCTAAGCTGCCGGCGGTGCGCCGAGCCCATTGCATTCCAGACGGAGAGGGAGGCAAGGCAAGCAGGAGACAAACCCATAGGCCTGGCTCGGCCGATCACCTCCAGTTACTGGTCGCCGGTGGCCGCCGGCGACGTCGAGGCACAACGTAAATGCAGTCACTGATCTTGATTGCCACCTCCTCGGGATCTCAGGGCTAGGCAAGTCACGCCATTAGACTCCCACCGCCACCCTCGCCGGGCATCGGCCGCACGGCCAAGATTCGCTCCAGGACACTTGGCCAGACGCGCCAGCCCCGCCCGCTGGCGGGGCTTCGAGATCGGAGCCGGGGTTGCGAGCCGTCGTCAAAGCAGTCGCGAGCCGGATCAGTGTGCCTGTGCCAGCGCCACTGCCACTGTTTTCAGCATCTCGTCCCAGGAGGTCACGAACTTCCCGACGCCTTCGCGCTCGAGTAGCTCAGTGAGCTCGCCATAGTCGATGCCGAGCGCCGCCAACTGGTCGATGATGTGCCGCGATTCCTCCGCGCGGTTCTCAAGGGTGTCACCGGCGAAGTCTGCGGCGCCCGCTACAGCTTCGAGCGTCTTACGCGGCACCGTGTTGACAATGTCGGGTGCTGCTAGCTGCATCACGTAGTACGACGGCGCCAACGCCGGGTCTTTGACACCGGTGGAAGCCCACAACAGACGCTGCAGCGTCGCGCCCCGGGCGGCAAGTCCCCGCCACAACCGCGACCGTGTGGAAGTCAGGAAGCAGTCGTACGCCAGCCGAGCGTTGGCAACCGCCGCCTTGGAACGCAATGCTCGGGCAGCTGGAGACCCAATCGCGTCGAGACGTCGGTCAACCTCGGTGTCGACGCGCGACACGAAGAACGAGGCGACCGAATGGATCTTCGGAAGTTCGCGACCAGCCGCCAATGCCTGCTCGAGCCCCATCTCGTAGGCATCGATAACCGCCCGGTAGCGATCCACGCTGAAGATCAGCGTTGCATTGACGCTGATGCCGTGGGAGATCACAGCGCTGATCGCCGGCAAGCCGGCGCTTGTGGCCGGGATCTTGATCATTACGTTGGCACGGTTGCACCGCTTGGCGAGATCCACCGCCTGCTCGATCGTCGCAGCAGTGTCGTGGGCGAGCTGGGGTGCGACTTCGAGCGAGACCCATCCATCGCGACCTTCCGTTCGCGCATGGATCGGCGCGAGGATGTCCGCCGCGGCCACAACGTCTCGGGTCGTAAGCTCGACCACCGCCTGCTCGGCGCTGATGCCAGCGGCCGCAAGTCGACGAATCTGCTCGGCGTAGGATCGGCTGTGAGCGAGCGCGCCCGCGAAGATCGTCGGGTTGGTGGTTACGCCCACTACGTCCCGTGTGGTGGTTAGTCGCGCGAGCAGCCCCGAGTCGAGTGACTCGCGCGACAGATCATCGAGCCAGACGCTCACGCCCAGCTGAGTCAGCTGCGTCAGTGCGGCTGACGGACTCTCGACAGCTTCCGGCTGCGTTACGTTCGGCATCGTCTCTAGGCTCCTTCCAGCAATGTGCGCACCGCCTTCACGGCCGCATCCGCGGTAATCCCGAATTCCCGATAGAGCGGCTTGCAGTCGCCTGAAGCGCCGCGTCGGGATCGAATAGCCCACGCTCGTAGCGCGCGACAAGGGGTGGACCGGGAACTCGCGCCGCTGCAAGGACCTGCTCCGCGACGCGCTTCGGTGAGAGCCCGTACTTCTCCAGCAGGAAGTCGTTGGGGGCCGACTCCGACCACGAGTCGGCGAGACCGATACGAGTTACTCGCGTACCAGGCAACCGGCTCGCGACGAGCTCACTCACCAACCCACCGAGCCCACCGATGACGCTGTGCTCCTCCACGGTGAACACATGCGTCTCACCACCAAGAAGCGCCAGTAGCGCAGCCTCGTCTAGCGGCTTGAGCGTCGCTAGGTGGATCACCGTCGCGTCACAGCCGCGATCACGCAGCAGCTCCGCCGCGGCCAGCACCCGCGCCGTCTGAATCCCGGTCGAGATCAACGTCACATCGTCGCCTGAACGCACCAGACGCGGCTCACCGATACGGAAGTCATAGGTACCGTCGAAGACGTCCTGCTCGGAGTCACGCGCCAGACGTAGGTAGACCGGGCCGTCGCTGTCCGCAGCCCACCTTACGGCGGCGCCTGTCTCGGTTGCATCAGCCGGCACGAGCACCGTCATGTTCGGCATCGCTCGCATCACAGCTAGATCCTCGATGTCCTGATGGGTCTTGCCGCTCGAACCATTCAGCAACCCGGCGTAGGAAGCGCCGATCTTAACCGACGCCTTGGTCTGGGAAACGAGCATCCGAACCTGATCCAGCGCGCGCTGGCTGAAGAACACGCCGAATGAGGACAGCCAGGGGTGGAAGCCAAGCGTCGTCAATCCGGCTGCCATCCCGACGATGTTCTGCTCAGCGATGCCGACTTCGATGAACCGATCAGGATAAGCATCGGCGAACAGCGCAGCTTTCGTGGAGCTTGCCAGATCGCCGTCGAGCACCACCACGCGGTCGTCGTCATTCGCCAGGGAGATAAGCGTAGCCGCCCAGGCATCACGCATGGAAGCCATAGTCAAGCGCTCCTGAGATAGGGTTGGTTTAGTTCGTGGGCGGCCGTTTCCAGCTGAGCTGGCGTGGCAACTCCGTTGTGCCACTTGTGTTGCCCGGCGGTGAAGGAGATACCGGCGCCCTTGATCGTGTGGGATAGGATCACCGACGGCTTGCCACTGCGTCCCTGGCTTGCCTTCGCCGCATCGATGCCACGGAAGATATCGGTGAAGTCCCCGCCGTCGATCGTGATCACGGACCAGCCAAAGCCCTTGAAGACGGCTTCGAGGTCGATGTGACCAAGCGGCTCAGAGCGATCGAAGCGATCGCTGTCACCTTTGGGCCAGCCGTACTGCTGCAGACCGTTGACGTCGATGATCGCGGTCAGATTGTCGAGCCCGTAGCGCGGTGCGCTAACCACGGTCTCCCAAACCATCCCCTCCTGGCACTCGCCGTCGCCCAGCATCACCCAGGTGTGGAACGAACGGTGGCGCAGCTTCGCTGCCAGCGCGATGCCCGCGGCAGCGGACAACCCCTGACCCAGCGAGCCGGCCGACATATCGACGCCGGGTGTCCGCAGCATGTCGGGATGGCCTTGCAGCCGCGAGTTTCCCTTATCGAAGGTCTGCAGCTCCGTCTCCGGGAAATACCCACGCATCGCCAACACGCTGTAGAGGCCGATCGCGTTGTGCCCTTTCGAGAGCACGAAGCGATCGCGACCGGGGTTGCCCGGTGACTCCGGATCGATGTTCAGCTCGCCGAAATATAGGGCCACGAGCATATCCATCGCCGACAACGGCCCCCCGATGTGGCCTGCCTTGCTGGCCGCGACTGTGCTGAGTACGAGCCAGCGCCCGCGCTGTGCTGTTTGCTCCAGAGCAGCAACGTCTCGAGTCTTCATCGCTGTGGCCACTGCCTCACCTCTCCGCTGGATTCACTTCTCACTGTCACCATATTATCATCCAATGAACTAGACGTCTATGGAACGAGAGAGTAGTTTCGAACTGGCGCGCCCCTCCGTGGCGCCGCTCCCAGCAACGTGAGACCGCGCGAAAAGCGTCATTGGTCGAGACGTCGGCCGACCGCTCCTTCTCGACCTGTTGCAGCGCCGAGCCGGTCCTTCAGCGTCGCGTTAGCCGGCGGCGAGGTGAACCATGCCCTGCTCATCGCGCCCTTGGATGACTTCGAACCTTCCCGACTCCGCAAGCAGCGCCTGACCCGGGCCGCCGACATTGCCGTGGCCGAGAATTGCGAGCGCGCCGCCGAAAAGCGCTCCGTTACTCTCGACAAGTTGAACCTCGAGAAAACGTACGATCGCCTGGCCGACCGTGAGGCGCACCGTCTCCTGCCTTTCCTAATCCATACCCGTCGTCACTTCGTCCTCCCTGCATAAACCTGCGAATTCTGCGAATTTCGTGACTTGCTGCGGCTCGCCGTGGCTGGATGGCCATGGCTGCGCGAGCTGCGACTCGCGACTTACCGACGGCCGACGGGTCGACCAGGCAATCTCACAGCTTGCTTCGTCGCGCGCACTGTAGGCACCATCTCAGTACAGCACTTATATCGTGTATCGGACAATACGTCTATTATATGATCATCAGACAGACAAGCTACGGCCGATCGGGCTTGGCGGTCGTTGATCGCCGGACCCGGCTGACCCCAGGCAGGAGGAGGTCAGGAAGACGATGGAAATCATCGGCGCCGTTCTCGAGGAAGTCGGTCGACCTGCGCCTTACGCGCGAAGCCGGCCGATCACGATCAGCGAGCTTGAGCTCGATCCGCCCCAGCAGGGGGAGATACTCGTCCGGATCTTGGCCGCAGGAATCTGTCACTCCGACCTGTCGGTGCTGAACGGCGACCGTCCGCGCCCGACGCCGATGCTGCTTGGCCATGAGTCAACTGGCATCGTGGAAGCACTCGGCCCAGGCGTCGACGACATCGACATCGGTCAACACGTGACGCTGGCCTTTCTGCCGCGCTGCGGTGAGTGCGCGTCCTGTCACACCGACGGCAAGCTTCCCTGCGAGCCCGGGACCGCAGCGAACACCGCCGGCACCCTGCTGGGTGGCGGGATAAGGCTCCATCGCAATGGGGGGCCGGTGTTACATCATCTCGGCGTCTCCGGCTTCGCGACCTACGCGGTCGTGAACCGCAAGTCAGCCGTGCCGGTGCCGGCGAGCGTGCCGCCAACTGTCGCGGCCGTGCTCGGCTGCGCCGTCCTGACCGGCGGCGGCGCCGTCCGCAACACGGGCAAACCCAAGCCTGGCGACGACATCATCGTCGTCGGCCTGGGCGGCGTCGGGCTGTCGGCAGTGCTGACCGCCGCCGGCCTGAACCTCGGCTCTGTGATCGGCGTCGACGCCAACCTCGATAAGACGGATGTCGCCATCGACATGGGAGCGGACGCCGTCTACAGCCCCGAACAGGCGATCAGAAAGGGCATCAAGGCACCGGTGGTGGTGGAAGCGGCCGGTCATCCGGCGGCCTTCGAGGCCGCGGTCGCCCTCACCGCACCAGGCGGCATCACCGTCACCGCAGGTCTGCCGAACCCCGCCGCGCGCGCAAGCATCTCACCGGCGCAGATCACCGGCGAGGCGCGCACGATCGTCGGCAGCTATCTGGGCTCGGCGGTGCCGGCCCGCGATATCCCGGTCTACGCGCAGATGTGGCTGGACGGGAAGCTGCCGGTGGAGAAACTGATCTCCGCTGAAATCAAGCTTGATGAGATCAACGCCGCGATGGACGCCCTGGCCGAGGGTCGCGCCGTGCGCCAGGTGATCACCTTCGACTGACCAGCGCATCTCTTTCACTCCCTCAGCCCAGCAAGCCGCCGGTCAACGTCACGAAGCGCTTGGCTCCGTCGCATCGACGCCAAGGGGCACCGCGTTCCGGAGGACGGCACTGACATCCTGCTGGCTGTCCAGCTTCCAGGCGGCCTCAGCCAACCGCTCTGTGCCCGCCTCTCCCAGAACTGGTATGGCCAGGCTCCTGAACTTCGCCAGCAGCTGCCCGTCATCGAGCGGATCGGCCTGGGACCCATGTGCGGAGTCCACTGTGGCCGCCACCTCTTGGCCGCTTCGCGTTCGGATCACCACCCGGCAGGACAGCGCTTGCGCGAGAGACGCATCCTCCTTGATGACGACGCGCTCCGCCAGCGCCTGCACCTGCGCATCGTCCTGGCCCACGTGAGCAAACGCGCCAGGTGACACGACACCCTCGACCATGGCGACCGCAACCGCATAGGGAAGGCTTACCTGTGCTTCGTGGAACGAGCGCGGAGTTGGGACCGCGAAGAAGTCACCCCAGGCCGGCCCCCGGTACACGAGTAGCTCCTCCACATCGTCGGCGGCTAGCCGGTGCGCTTGCCGCAGTCTCAGGACAGCGTCGATCGCGGTGTGGACGGGACGGACGCACGCGTAGGGCTTGAAGTCGATCATCACGGTGCTCTCCCGACCCAGGCCGTCGAGGAACGCATCGCGGTCGATATGGCCAGCGAACGCTGTAGCGAACCCCCGGTCGCCGTCGATTACCGACTCCTCCGCGGTGGCGCCAGCGCGGGCGAGGAGAACGGCCGTCACCGCGTTGCGGGCCGCCCAGCCGGGGTTGAACCGCTTTTGCATCGACGCTCCATAGATCTCCATGAGGCCACACGCCTGTCCCCCCGCCAGACCCAGCGCATGCACGAGTTGCGCCGGCGATAGACGGCCTGCGATGCCGGCCGCAACCGTCCCTCCGAACACCCCGCACGCCGTCGTCGTGTGGAAACCACGATCGCGCAGCGCCGGGTTCGTCGCTCGGCTCAACCTGGCGAGAGTCTCACAGCCAGCCATCGCTGCCGTCAACACGGTCGGGCCGTCCGCATGGACCAGTTCGCCCACGGCCAGCACAGAGGACATCACTGGCGCGCCGTAATGGAAGAACGAGCTCTCGTCGATGTCGTCGTACTCGAGGCTGTGGTTCGCGACAGCGTTTGCAAATGCGGCGTATACCGCTGGGACGCGCTCGCCCCGCCCGATCAGGCTCGACTCCTGGGTGCCGGCGAGCGACACGGCGAAGTTCGCCGCCAGCCGGCCCGTCTCCAGTTGCGATCCGCTCAGACTCACGCCGAGGTAGTCGATGAGAAGCCGCTTGGCCTGGTGAACGAGCCCGTCCGGCAGGTCGGACATCGTCCGCCCCGAGAACGATTCGGCGAGCGCTTCGGTGAGCGTCGTCATCAGCCCAGTCGCCGACCGGGCACCCGCGTCCGCACCCGGTAGACGGAGGTCGTCGCGCACAGGTACAGGCTCTTACGATCGTCGTCGCCCCACTCGAAGTTGGCCACGCCCTCTGGGATCCGTATGACCCCAAGGCAGCAGCCGTCCTGAGCGAAGACGTGCACGCCACCAGGCCCCGTGCAAAACAGGTTGCCTCGGCTGTCCAGCTTCATCCCGTCGGGCGCTCCGTCGCCTTCGCCGACGACGTCCGCCCAGATTTCGCCCTTATCAAGCGGCCCCGCACCGTATCTGAAGCGACGGATGTGCATCCGCCCGGTGTCGTTGACAAAGAGGTACTCCTCGTCATCCGACAGGCACAGCCCGTTGGGCTGATCGAAGTCGTCGCGGAGACGAGTGATCGAGCCGGAGCTGGGATCGACCGAGTAGACACCCCGCACCAGCTGCGCCGGCTCTCGTTCGACCCCGAAGAAGGCCTGCCGTCCGAACGTCGGATCGCTGAAGATCACCGAGCCGTTCCGTGAAACGATGACGTCGTTGGGGCTGTTGAGGTCCGAGCCCTCGTATGAGCTCGCCAACGTGACGATCGTGCCGTCCGGTTGCTCGCACACGACCCGGCTGGTCACGTGCTCACAGCTAACAAGACCCAGGCGTCGGTCCAGCACGTTCCCGTTGGCCTTGTTGCTTGGGCAGCGATAGACGGTGAGCCGACCGCCCGGCTCAAGCCGATACATGCAGTTGCCGGCCATGTCGCTGAAGATCAGCGTTCCCCGCCGCTCATCCCACACGGGCCCTTCGGTGAACTGGAAGCCGGTTGCGACCCGCTCGAGTTCACCGTTCTCGATCACTTGCTCGAGCCTGGAGTCGCGAAGCTCAATGTTGCCGCTATTCAATGCATCCTCCTTGGTACCGGCTGTAGTTCATCGCGCGGTCTCGGCTGCTAAGGCGTCGGCGTCCTCGCCGACGAAGCGTCCTGCCAGGCAGCCCCAGGCTCCGCGCCCCAAAACAGCTCTTCGGCGTTGCCGTCCGAGATAGCGGCGAAGGCCGCCTTGTCACCGTGCGTCGCCTCGCGCAACTCTCCGAGCGGGTCCGATGTGTGGCTCTGAAAGGAACAATCCGTGCCGATGAGCACGTTGCCTGAGCCAGCCTTGTCGATCAGATAGCGCAGCGTTGCAGCATCGTGGACGTGCGTGTCGAACTTGAGCTGTCCCAGGTAGGACCAGGGATCGGGAGCCACGCCGGCGAGCTCAGGCCGAAACGTCACGGACTGCCGGAGACGCCCAGCCAGGTACGGGAAGGCGCCGCCGCCGAGCGCGGCGATGACTCGCAGGCCCGGATGCCGGTCGAAGACGTGCCCGCAGACGAGCCGGTAGACGGCGTTCGTTACCTCGTCGGCCATGCCGACGACGACACCGAGGGCGTACCGGTCGTTCCTGGGACCTCCGTCCTCATACGCCGGATGCAAGAAGACTGGCAGAGCCAGCTCCTCCACCTTGTCCCAGACGACCTCGTAAGCCGGGTCATCGAGACGCCGGCCCGCTGCTGACGTCCCAATCTGCACCGCGACGGCACCCGAGCCGGCGGCGTCGCCCAGCATCGACGCCGCCTCCTGCGGAAAGGCGAGCGGAACATGCGCCATCCAGCGCAACCGACCCTCTCCGTGGCTGCAGAAGTCAGCGAGCGCCTCATTGGCCACCTCGGCGATCTGCCGCTGCGGGGCGAGATCCAGCTCGTAGTAATAGAGCGGCTTCGGGGCAACTGACACGACCGCGCGGTCGAGACCGAGGGCGTCCATTTCGGCGAGTTTGGCGACCGGTTCATACCACGCCGGAACCAAGTCGAGCTCGCCTATGTTCCGGGATCTCCAACGGCTCCCTGCGAGGGTGACGCCGTAGGCCGGATCCCGGCCGACGAGATCGAGGACAGCCGGCGGGATCACATGGTTGTGGACATCGATGCTCACGTTCTCTCCTATCCACCCGTTGGTGATGTCCCGGACTGCATCACACACCGCTCCTCACGCGCTCCATGTGCGCGCGTACGATGGCTGAGAACTCGGCCGGCTCCTCTAGGAACCCCATGTGTGGATGGTCGGTGATCACCAGGCGGCCGTCTGGGATCGCGGCAGCCAACTGCTCCATCGCCGCCAGAGGTGTCGAGGCGTCGTTGCGTCCCGCGATGCAGGTGGTCGGGACGCCGACGAGCCGCCGCAGGTCGTCTAGCACGTCGTGGCCGGCAATTGCACGCCAGCCGTCGGCGACCGACCCGGCAGCAGTCCGCGCCAGCCGATCGCGGGCGTAGGCGACGCCCGCAGCCAGCGGCGACTTCTTCAAAGCTGGACCGCTAAACCAGCGGGCCATCGTCGGCTCAACCATGCCCGCGCTGCCAATGCGCTCGACCTCCGCCGCGCGGTCGAGCATCATCGGACGTCCGACGCGACCGACCGTGTAGCCGAGAACCAACGAGGCCGTGCGCTCCGGAAACCGAAGCGCGAAGTGCATGGCAACCATGCCTCCCATTGAGCAACCCACCAGGTGGACCGGCCCCGAGGTCCACCCGGCGATCTCATCGGCGATGTCGTCGAGCGTCAGCCCGGCACGGGCCCGGATCCGGTCCCCGAACCCCGGCAGCGTCGGCGCGCTCAGTCCGGGCACGTCGAGCCATCCGATCGCGCCGGCATCCAGCGCGATCGGATGGAGGAACACGACGTTCGCCTCAGGGGCGACCTTGGCGGCCATCAGTCCGCCCTCTGCTCCCCACCGACGAGGACCTTTTCGACGCCGGCTGCCGCCTGCAAAGCCTCCGGAGCACTCGCGATGGCGACATCTGCGTCGTTTGCCTGCTTCGTGCTCAGGTAGAGGTTCCGCCCGGCGGTCTCAGGTAGCCAGAGCAGGACGATGATGCCGATAACCAGCATCAGCGCGACCAAGTAGAAGCCAGGAACCAGCTTGTAGCCAGTCGCCGAGACGAGTGCCGCCGCGACGAACGGCCCGGTCCCGCTGATCAATGCGATGCCGATGTTATAGCCGATCGCCCCACCGGTAACACGAGTGTCGGCCGGAAAGATTTCGGGCATGACGACCACTGTCAGCACATTGAGAATGGACTCGATCATGCCGAAGATCACAATCCCCACGAAAGCTCCAGCGAAGCCAGTACCCACCAAGAGGAACGCAGGGATGCCGTAGATCACGAACGCGAAGAAGCCGATCACAAACATCTTCTTGCGACCAAATCGATCGCTTAGCATTCCAACTAACGGAGTGCAGCCACCGTAAATGGCAAGAGATACCAGACTGATGATCAGAGCGGGAGTCCGTGCCATCCCAATAGTGGACGACAGGTAGGTGTTGAAGTATGTAGCGAAGAAGTAGTACCCAAGGCCAGTGCCGCCACCAAACGCTACGCAGAGGCCCAACTTCTTCACTCCGGACAGACCCAGACGACGATAAGGGTTGTTTTTGACCTGCTCTCCCGATCTATTCTGCAGATCCTTGAACACTTGCGTTTCCTGCAGCTTCAGCTGCATGTACAAGCCGACAAGCCCAAGCGGGAAGGCGATCAGGAACGGAATGCGCCAGCCCCAGCTGTCCATCGCCGCGGTGCTTGTCGACGCCGTCAAGATAAGCACCAGTGCGCTGCCGACGATCGTGCCCGCAGCCGCCGTCCACGACATCGTGCTGGCCCAGACTCCGCGCTTGTTCAGCGGCGCAGACTCAACCACGAACGAGGAGCCGCCGGAGTACTCCCCTCCGATCGAGAGGCCCTGCACGGCGCGGCAGATCACCAACAGCACGGGTGCGAGCAACCCGGCCCTCGCCGACGAGGGCAGAAGCCCGACGACGCCCGTCGAGAACGCCATCATGATCACGGTCCATACCAGAGCGGTCTTACGGCCGAAGCGGTCACCGACATAGCCGAAGATTGCGCCGCCGAACGGGCGGAACAGGAACGAAACGCCGAACACCGCGAGCGATGCCAGTAGCTGTGTCCCGGTCGACGATCCGCTGAAGAACACCTTGCCGATGATGGCGGCCATGAAGCCGTAGCTACCGAAGTCGATGTACTCCATGAAATTGCCGAACACCGGCGATAGCGGTGGACGTCGCCGCCGTCTCGCCGTCGCCGTTGGCGGCATAGAAGCCGCCTCACGTGGATTACTCATCGTGGCCTCCCCCTCAATGAAATGCCAGGTAATTTAACGTAGAACCAACCTCTCGAGTCTCTAGAGATCTCGAAAAGGTACATCACATATGTTTCTATTTAGTGAAGCTCTGTTAGCCCACCGATCGGCCCGACAAGCGGAAATCTGTCGAGTAGGTTCGCGTACTCGTCCTCGACATCAACGCCAAACGCTGCCAGCAAACGCACGACACCGCTGTAGTACGAAACGACGACGCACAGCTCGACCGCCTCAGTCTCCCCGAGCGCCACCACCAAGCGGTCCCAGGTCGTCTGGCGCAGATCCACGTCGAAAGCGATTTCGCGCGTCGCGGCGAGGACGAGCCGTTCGACGTCGCCAAGATCCTTCGGACTCAGACCTCGAACCTCGCGGCGGACATCCTCGACGTCCTGCTCGGTCAGCCCGGCGCCGAGACCAATCTTCAGATGGTGACTGACCTCATAGGGCGCTCCGTAGATGTAGCCAACCTCGAGGATCGCCATCTCCCTAAGCCGCTTATCAAGCGCTATGTCATAACGCATCGCGTTGCCCAGCGTGATCCAGGGCTTGCCCAACACCGGGGCGTGTGCCAATACTCGGTGTAGATTAATCGGCCTATCGAGGATGTCACGATCTGCTTCGGCCAAGTCATCTTTCGACAACAGTGCTACACGTGCCATTTATGCGTGGCCTCTCTCGCTACGACGTCCCGCGCGCCGTCGAATTGTCTGCATGTATACGCTTCCTGCGTGTCTCCATCCACGATCGGCCGACGCTACTCAAACAGCTCCGGGACCTCACCCTCGACCGGGGGCGGGGAGAGCGAGCACAGAATCTGTAGCTCTTCGCTCACGTCCGTGTTGACCTGGCCGTGGATCATGTTCGACGGGATATATACGGATCGACCAGGCTTCAGCTCGATGTCACCGACCCCCTCGAGGTACATCTCACCTTTCCCCTTGATGACGGTGTAAGCCTCTTCGTACGAGTGCCGATGGCGCTTAATACGCGCGCCAGGAGCCATCAGGACGATAGACACTCCAACGTTCTTAGATCCCGTCGTCAGGGGATGGACGAGTCGGCGCACCGGTGCACCGAGCGCCGTGAACTCACGGCCCTCGTCCATATCGATTACAAGCTTAACTGCCAAGGTTCCTCCAATGTCTTACCTGCATCTGAGCGTTGCCACGTTATGTTCCCGACCGGAATTAACTGCCTCACTGCTGCCCGGCGACCGCAAGTTCGCGAGAGGTGTCCACGATGCTTAGTACATCACTCGCGACAGCAGCCGCCGAAAGGCGGTACTTATCGAGGAGCACATCGTTCGAGCCGCTCTCACCGTAAGTATCGAGAATCCCAAGCCGTTTGACCGGTACGGGGCAGCGATCAGAAAGGACCTCAGCGACCGCTCCCCCGAGACCACCAAGGACGTTCTGCTCCTCGACGACGACGACCAGCCCTGTCGTCTGAGCGGCCCGGACGAGTGCGTCCTCGTCAATTGGCTTGATCGTCGGCAGGTGCAGGACAGCAGCACTCACGCCCTGGCGGCTGAGAATCTCGGCCGCCTCGCGCGCCCGAGCACTCTGAGGCCCGGTGCTTACGAGCGTTACGTCTGTCCCCTCCCGCAACACCACAGCGCGGCCGATCTCGAAGTGGTAGTCGCTGTCGAACAGGGCCGGCGATGGGTCACGGGTCGTCTGCATGTAGACCGGACCATTCAGCTCGAGCATCGCCTTCGTCGCCTGGCGCGTCTCCTCCTCGTCACCTGGGGCCAAGACGACAACTCCGCTCAAGGTCCGCATCAGGGCGACATCGTTGAAGATCTGATGAGTCTTCCCCGTCTTACCGGTCAGCAGGCCCGCATAGGCACCTACAACCTTTACGTTGAGGCCGGGCTGGGCGATGACCACGCGTATCGAGTCGAACGCCCGACCGGCAACAAAGGCAGCGAATGAAGTAACCACCGGGACGAAACCGGTAGCAGCCAATCCCGCCGCTGCCGCCAGCATATTCTGTTCGGCAATCCCCATCTGTAAGAACCGCTCAGGATGCGCCGCCTCAAAGATCTGCGCGCCAGTAGAGCTCGCCATGTCACCGTCAAGCACGAGGATCCGAGGATCGTCGTCTGCGAGCTCCGCCAACGTTTCGCCAAAGGCAGTACGAGACGGTTTGCCAAGGGTAATCGTCATCTCAGCCCTCCACGCTCTCGGCGCTCGGCTCGGACAGCTCGGCTAGAGCAGCAGCCAGCTCATCGTCCGTTGGAACTCGGCTGTGCCAAGTGAAGTCGTCCTCCATGAACGAGATCCCTTTCCCTTTCACTGTGTGAGCGATGACCGCAACCGGTCCCCGCCGGTCAGCTTTCGCCTCCTCGAGAACCTCCATGACCTGGGCCATGTCGTTGCCATCGACGTCGGCGACCGTCCAGCCGAACGACGCCCACCGGCCTCTCAGCTCGTTGTCGGCGTAGGGAGCCAGATGACGCCCCGTGACCTTGTCCCGCCACCCGTACTGCTGCAAGCCGTTCTGATCTACCACAGCAACCAGATTGTCGAGCGCATAACGGTGAGCAACATGCGCAGTCTCCCAGACAATGCCCTCGTTGCACTCACCATCACCCAGCATCGCGAAGGTCGTGAACTTCGCCCCAGCGAGCTTCGCACCCAATGCCATCCCAAACGCTGCGCTAAACCCGAGACCGAGCGAGCCGCTCGACATGTCCAGGCCCGGCAAAACCTTCATGTCCGGATGGCCCTGCAAACGCGAGCCGACCTGGTCGAACGTTCTCAGCTCGTCGATCGGAAAGTAGCCACGCAGTGCCAAGACCGCATACAAGGCAATCGAGTTGTGGCCCTTCGACAAGACGAACCGGTCACGGCCAGGCCAATCCGGCTGGTCGGGACGTACATCCATGACCCGGAAGTACAACGCTGTCAATACATCCGTTGCGGAAAGAGGCCCACCAAGGTGACCGCCCTTAGCATGAGCGATGCTTTTGACGACCTCGCGCCGCACCGCCCGGGCCGTCGCCTCCAGCTCATCGATGCCAATGTCCCGCGCACCGATCGCTTGGTCCGCTAGTCCAACCGGCACGGTTTCATTGGGGCTCGCGTCCCTTGCGCTGCCGCTACCCGATTCGAACATCATGCTTGTTCCGTTCCAAGGGTGGAACCCCTCACTCTCACGACATCCCGCTCCGGTTTGCCCGAGCAGGTGCCTGTCCGTGTTCCCTCAAGTATCGGCGGACCGGTGCGCTGCTCCGGTCCGCCGGAAGATCAAATTATCGCATACCGGGCATAGTGTCAACTGAATAGACAGAAACTTGCCAGGCTTTCCTCCAGGCAGACGCGCGGCGTCTCGCTGATCCCCTTATTTAGCGGGGGCTAGCCCTCATCAGAAGCTCTCTGGTGAGGTTGAAAGAAAACGGACGACGATCTCAGCACACGGTAGGAAGGTCGATGGCTGATGCCTTCTCCACCAGCGTCATGCGTGGGTGGAGGCAGCTCAGGACTGCGACGAGGGCCGATGTCCGTGTCTTCAGACGAGGAATGGGTCGGGTCGCTTCGGCTCGTACGGAGCCTCAAGTCGTCCTAGCTCCTCGGCGTCGAGTTGAACGTCGACCGACGCGACCGCGTCGTCGAGATGCTCCGTGGTCATGGCTCCGACGATCGGCGCCGCGACGCCCGACTGCTGCCGGAGCCAGGCGAGAGCGATCTGGGCGCGGGTTACGCCCCTTTCAGCGGCGATCTGCCCGACAACCTCGATGATGCGTCGATCGCTGTCCTCGTGACCGGCGTAGAGAGCAGCGCCGAATGCGTCTCGGCCCGTACGCTCGGTCGGCACACCCAAGCCTAGAGCCAGCCGACCACGAGCGAGCGGAGACCAGGGGATCAGCCCGACGCCTTGGTCGAGGCACAGGGGGATCATCTCCCGCTCCTCCTCGCGGGCGAGCAGGTTGTAGTGATCCTGCATGGAGATGAAGCTGGTCCAGCCGTTCAGCTGCGCAACGTGCTGAGCCTTTTGGAACTGCCAAGCCCGCATCGAGGAGGCACCGATATAGCGGGCCTTTCCGGCCTTCACCACGTCGTGCAGCGCCTCCATCGTCTCCTCGATCGGAGTCTCCGGGTCGAATCGGTGGATCTGGTAGAGGTCGACGTAGTCGGTGCCGAGCCGACGCAGGCTGTCGTCGATGGCAGTGAGGATGTGCGCCCGAGACAGCCCGGCGCCGTTGGGGTCGGGACGTGTCCGCTCGAAGACTTTCGTGTTGATCACGACTTCCTCACGCCGTACGAGATCGGCGATCGCCCGACCGAGGATCTCTTCGCTCGAGCCGAGCGAGTACATGTCGGCGGTGTCGAACGTCGTGATGCCGGCCTTGAGCGCTCCGCGAATGATCTCGCGGCTCGGCTCCTCGGTGAGCGTCCACGGATGGCCGCCCCGGTCGGGCTCGCCGAACGACAAGCAGCCGAGGATGATCCGGGAGACTCGAAGGCCACTTGTGCCCAAACGGATGTACTCCATCATTGAACCTTTCGTGATCGTCGAACGTTTCGCGCACTGAGTCGCTGGCGCGACACGGATCCGGCGCCGTGCCGCGGACAACGATGGGCGGCTGTGCGCCACGACAAGGAGCTTGCTCGCAATCGCATACAGTGAACTATCTGTCTGCTGTATAGTAGTTAGTTGATGTCGATGCGGGGAGGAGGAACCCGATGACGACTGGTGCACCCTTAGTCGTGGTGCCTGCGATTGCGACCGATCCGGAAATGTTGGCGGTGCTCGGACTGGAGCAACTCAGGCTGCAACCAAGCAAGACGATCATCTATGCGTATCCAGGTGTCGGAGGTCGCCCGCGTCAGCCAGGACTGACGTTCTCCGACATCGCTGACGAGCTCGCAGCGCAGATTGAGGCGAGCGATGAGGGCCCTGCGGACATCGTCGGCATGGGCATCGGTGCGTACGTCCTGACGGAGCTGTTGCTTCGTCACCCGGACCGTGTCAGGTCCGGCATGGTGATCTCGACGTCGATGACGCCGGCGGACAACGAATCTCGCGGCCGCGACCGAGCACTTGGCGAATCTGCGCGCGCGGGTATGGCTCCACTCATCGAGTCGACTCTCGCCCGTTGGTTCACGGCCGGTGCTATCGCCGCGGACCACACCGGCGTGCAAACCGTACGGGAGAGTCTGCGGGCTATGGACCCGGCGACATGGGAAGACATTTGGACCGCCATCGCGGAGCGAGCGGTGCTGGACGCCGAAGCCGCGAGCAACATTCGTATCCCGATGACGCTCGTTGCGCCGTTGCACGACGACCCCGTGAACGTCAAGCGCCTCAAAGATCTCCATGCAAGTTTGCCGATAAGTCGCCTGGTCTACGTCAACGGCTCTCATATGGCCTACCTCGAGCATCCGGCGAGCGTGCTCGAGGTGCTGGACAGCCACCTCGCGTGGGCCGTGCCGGATGCAATCAGGCTGGAGACACCGCTGCTGTGGGTGGGGGCGTGACGGCAATGCAAGACAAAGGGAGCGATGCGCCTATGGATCCGATCACGTTGTTCGTGCCCATGTTCACGGACTTCACAGAGGAAGGGCGAGACGCCGAGAACCACTGGTACGACACCGACCACGTGCCGCAGCGCCTCACGATTCCTGGCTTCTTAGACGCGGCGCGATTCGAGCGGTTGTCGGTCGTGCCGGCCCGGGCACAGCCGGCACCGCTGCGGTATCTCAATACATACCGGCTGGCGGGCCCTGAGGTCGTAGGCTCCGACGCCTATTCACGCAGCTTCCAGCACGAGACTCCGAGGACCGGCCGCGAGACGTTTACCGAGGCAATCCCGGCGTTTCGTGATGTGTGGTCGACGGTCGGCGGCGTCCGCGGGAAGTTGCGGACGGCAGATGGCGTGCGCACCGTTCTGCTCACGGCCGACGAGCCGACAGCCTCCACCGAAGCTGCGATCACTTTCCTCGATCGACACGTGATCCCGACTCTGCTCAGCTGCCCCGGCGTCCTGCAGGCGTTCCTGTTCCAGCGCGTCGACACGGAGGTTGCCCTGGCGACGAGCACCCACGCACCACGCCTCCTCACGGCGTACGTGCTGTCCAGCGCAGAGACGGTAACCCGGTCGGAGTACGCGAGCGCGGATGACTGCGTGACGCAGCTCGACCACCGTGAGGGCGACCCGGTGCAGCGCGTTTGGTCCGGTGTCTACGACCGGCGCCCCAGCCCCTGGACGACCGCGCCAGCCCGGTAGCGAAATCGCCCGGCCGCCACGAGCTTCTTTCTTGTCGAGAGCGGAAGCTCGTGGCGGTTCTCTCCGCACGCACCAGCGAGTGATCGAGCTCGGCGGGACAGTCTTCTTGCGCGGCAGATCACTAATCCGTTAGCTGATAGGTGATAAGACTGCTGCTTCCAGGCGGCCGAGGCGTCACCAGCGGTGGCACAGAACTCGCCTGAGCGTGATTTCGGCCGGTCAGCGCTCGCTGTTGAGCAGCCGGCCGCTAACCCCGCTGAGCTCTGCGGCCAGCGACTCCTGCGTGGCGACAATGTCATCGATGAAGCCGGCAAGGGAAACCGAGCCGACGGACTGCCCCGACCCAGGGTCAAAGACCGCAACGCCAACCGCGCCAACGCCAATCGTCACATCCTCCGCGGAGAGCGCATATCCCTGCGTCCGAGTCTGCTCAGCGTCGCGGCGCAGATCGTCGGCTCCGATCAACGTGAAATCGGTGTAGGCCTCGAAAGGCGCTTGCTTCAGATACTCCTCGATCTGTTCGTCAGGCAGGTGCGCCAGCGCCACCCTGCCAGCGCCACCAGCATGCAGCGGCAGCGTCCGGTCCGGACGGAGGATCAGCGCATCGATGCCACGACCACGCGCCCAGTCGATACAGACACAATCAGTCCCGCGTAGAACGGTGAGATAGGCAGTCTGACCGGTTCGCTCGGCGAGCTCCTCAAGAATTACGTGGGCGCCGTTCCATTCCGTCAGGCTGCGGTGCGCAGCCTGACCCAACTGCAACCAGCCCATCGCTAGCCCAATGCGACCGTCGGTCGCTACCGCGGCCAGTCCGGCGGCCGCCAGACCATCAACCAGGCGATAGACCGTGGACCGCGGCAACCCAACGACCTCGGCGAGCTCGGCCGGCCCAAGCGCACCGTGCTCGCCAAGGGCGTCGATGATCGCCCCGGCCTTCACGAGCACCTTCGCAGGTTCAGCTTGCGCTGCCAACGACCGCACCCCCATCAATGCCGGCCGACTCTGGCGAGCTTGCTCCCAGCCCGTGCGCGATCTCCGCCGCGGTAGCAGTCACAGTCGATACCGTATCGGCGTCCACTTCTTCGATATCACGACGCAGGCCGCTGACTGCGAGCGCCGCTTCCAGCTCGCCACGGTGATTGAAGATCGGCGCGCTGACAGTAGCTGCACCTGAAGTCGTCTCGCCCCGGTCGATCGCGAAACCACGGGCCCTCACGGCCGGCACGTTGCTTTCTAGCTGACGCAGTACCGCACCGGCGGTACGCGTACCGAGATAGTCGGCATCGAGGCTGCTGACGACAGAGGCGCGCTCAGAACGCGGGAGGAAGCTGAATAAGACTGCGCCGACAGATCCGACGTTGATCGGCAGCGAGTCTCCGACGCGCAGCGAGAAACGTCGGATCACATAGTCTTCAGCCATCTCGATGCAAACAGACCGCAGTCGGCGCCGCACGAAGAGGCAGCACGCAAGGCGGGTCTCCTGAGCCAAGTGCTGCAACACCGGCAACGCTATCTGTTGCAGATCAAGACGGCTCTCGACTAAGCCCGACACCTGCATCACATAGACACCGAGCCGGTAAAGGCCACGCCTCGTCCCCGGCTCAACCCAGCCCAGCGCCTGGAGACTTCTTATCAGTCGGTACGTGGAACTAACGGGCTCGCCGACACTGGCTGCGATCTGCGCGACAGTAAGCGCGCTCTCACGCTCGAGCGTATTAAGCACGCCACTGGCTTTCGCCAGTATTTCGACGTTGTTCACGCGATCTGCATCAACCACAGATCTTATATTGTTGCACAGCACATCGGTGGACCTGCTGACGTGCAGGAGCGCTTTTGCGCCCCATGCCGCATTCCGCTGCTACTGAAAGCTCCCGTCCAGTGCTCCGCGCGCGTCCAAACCTCACCAGTTGGTCGCGACGTATTGCGTTTCCAGGTACTCAAGGATGCCGTCGGCGCCACCTTCGCGCCCTAGCCCGGACTGCTTCATCCCGCCGAACGGAGCTGACGGGTCCGAGACGAGTCCCCGGTTGAGCCCGACCATGCCCGCCTCGATCTGCTCCGAGACCCGCAGCCCGCGGGCAAAGTCCCGCGTATAGACATAGGCGGCTAGACCGAGCGTGGTGGCATTTGCCAGCTTGACCGCCTCGTCTTCGGTCTTGAAGGTGACGACCGGGGCCACTGGGCCGAAGATCTCGTTGGCGAGGATGGTCGCGGTCGGCGGCACGTCGGCAAGCACCGTCGCCGGGTAGAAGTAGCCGTCGCCGGCGGGAACCTCGCCGCCGGTCAGCACTTTCGCGCCCTCTGCAACGGCCCCATTGACGAGACCGGCGATGTCGTCGCGCGCCCGGCTGTTGATCACCGGCCCGAGCTCCATCCCCGGTTCCAGGCCCTGTCCGGTCCGCAGCGCCCGCATCCGCTCGGCGAAGCGCGCGTTGAACTCCTCGGCCACGGACTCCTGCACGAAGAAGCGGTTCGCCGCCGTGCAGGCCTCGCCGCCGTTACGCATCTTCGCGACCATCGCACCGTCGATCGCGGCGTCCACGTCGGCATCGTCGAAAACCACGAACGGGGCGTTGCCGCCCAGCTCCATCGAGGTGCTGATCACGTTGTCAGCGGCTGCCCGCAACAAGGAGACACCGACTTCCGTAGAACCGGTGAACGACAGCTTGCGTACGCGGTTGTCGTGCAGTAGACGATCGATCACCGGGCCTGAGCGCCGCGACGGGATCACGTTCAGCACCCCAGCCGGCAGCCCCGCGTCGCGCAGGATCTGTGCCAGCGCCAGCGCGGTAAGCGGTGTGTCGCTGGCAGGCTTGAGCACCATCGTGCAGCCGGCCGCGATCGCCGGGCCGATCTTCCGCGTCGCCATCGCCGCCGGGAAGTTCCAAGGAGTGACCAGCACCGCGATGCCGATCGGCCGGTGACCGACGACAATCCGGTTGCTGCCAGCTGGTGCCAGCTTCTGCTCACCAGGAATGCGCACCGCCTCCTCCGAGTACCAGCGGAAGAACTCGGCGGCGTAGGTCACCTCGCCGGCCGAGTCGGCGAGCACCTTACCCATCTCGGCAGTGATCAGCGCTGCAAGATCGTCTTTGCGTGCGATCATCAGCTCGAAGGCGCGGCGCAGGACCTCGCCGCGCTGGCGCGGCGCCGTCGCCGCCCAGCCAGCCGCTGCGGCCTGAGCGGCATCCACTGCCCGCACCCCATCCTCCACCGTCGCCGAGGCAACCTGCGTGAAAGCTGCACCGGTCGCCGGGTTCAATACGTCAAAGACGGCACCATCCGACGCCGCGACTTCCTCCCCACCGATCAGCAGCCCCTTCGGTACCGAATCGACGATTTCCTCGATGTTTCCGGCGCCAGATGAAGTCCGGCCCGCTCCTGTCACTGACATAGACGCCTCTCCACTCTCGATCCAGACCGCAAAAAACTAGCCGTCAACGGACGTGATGTCCGCTATGCAAGATTATCACGCTGCTCGGGCATGACCCGGCTCAGCCGCTCCGCGTGGCAAACACTGTAGAAACGCCCGCCAGCAGGCTGGATACCGGAGAGAATTGCGTGCTGTTGGCCGAGTGGGCGGCGTTACGGGCGCGAGAGCAGCAGTCCGGCCCACTCATCCCGGTGGGTGCGGGCCTGCTCGCTGTAGCCGAGCGCGGCGAAGGCGGCCGCGATCGTGTCCGCCTCAACCCCGAGCAGGCCACCGGCGATGATCCGTCCGGGTCGCGGGCTGCAGCCGGAGCCGATCGACGCCGCCCAGTCGAGCAGCAGCGGCCCGAGCAGGTTCGCGACCGTGAGCGGCGCCGCCGGCACGGCATCGCGGCGCAGGTCCAACGCCGCCACGGCGATCGCGTCGCCGACCCCGTTGACCGCGGCGTTCTCGGCGGTTGCCGTGACCGCGGCCACGTCGTTATCGAGCGCGAGGATCCCCCGCCAACCGAGCTTCGCGGCGGTGATCGAGAGCACGCCCGAGCCGCAGCCGAGGTCGACCAGCGCGGGCTGGGACACATCGACGGCCTGAGACGCACCCGCGGCCTGGGACACGGCCGTCGTAACGGCCACGCCAGCGGGCGTGGCCACGGCTGCAATCGGCTCGTCGAGTAGCAGCTCCAGGCACAGTCGCGTGGTCGCGTGGGCGCCGGTGCCGAACGCCTGGCCTGGGTCGATGACGACCTCGACCTCGGTCCCGATCGCGGGCTCCCACGGCGGTCGCACGCTCAGCCGCTGACCCAGTACCAGCGGCTTGTGGAACTCGCGCCAGCGCAGCGACCAGTCGTCCGCCACCTCGCTGCGGGTCACCTCGACCAGGCCGTCACCGAGGAGCTCCGCGAGCTGCTGCGCGGAAGGCAGCGACTCGGCCTCACCGTAAAGCGCGTATTCGGTCAGGCCGTCCGCCGCCTGCGACTCCTCGCAGCCGTTCGGGATCAGCTCCAGCAGCGCCGCTAAGGCGAACTCGGCGCGCTCCCGTCGAACCCGCACCCCGAGCCGGATCACCGCTGCGGCGCCGGGCCGCCGAGGTGCCGCCGCAGCTTGTGCAGCAGTCCCTCGTCGCTCTTCAGGTGCTCCTCGGTCAGCGTGCCCGCGAAGGTCTTGAGCAGCTCGCGCTGCTCGGCGCTCAGCCGCCGCGGCACGATCACGTTCACTACCACCCGCAGGTCGCCATGCCGGCGCCCGCGTAATGACGGCATGCCCTCGCCCTTCAGCGTGATCGTCTCCCCTGGCTGCGTGCCGCCGGGGATCTGCAGCGGTGTCGGGCCGGACAATGTCGGGACCTCGACCTCGGTGCCGAGCGCCGCCAGTGCCGCCGCGACGTCCACCGACGTCACGAGGTCGTCGCCGTCGCGCAGGAACTGGGGATCTTCGCGAACGCGCACAAGCACGTAGAGGTCACCGGCCGGGCCGCCGTGCTCGCCAGCGTGGCCGTGACCGCTGATCCGGATCCGCTGCCCGTCGGCGATGCCGGCGGGGATGTCGACCGAGAGCTTGCGGTGGTCGGTCACGCGGCCGCGACCACGGCAGACATGGCACGGCGTCTGCGCGACCCGGCCGTCGCCGCCGCAGCGGTCGCAGGCAACCTGGCTGACGACCTGGCCGAAGGGGGTCCGCGTCATCCGCCGGAGCTGGCCGGCGCCGCCGCAGGTCGGGCAGGTCTCGATCGGCGTCCCAGGCTCGGCGCCGTTACCGTGGCAGTTCTCGCAGAGGCCGACCGCGTCGAACTTCAGCTCGACCTGGGCTCCGGTCGCCGCCTCCGCCAGGCTCACCTCGGCCTCGGTCGCGATGTCACCGCCCTGCGCCACACCACCGGCGACGCCGCCGCCGCCGAAGATGTCGCCGAAGCTACCACCGCCGAAGAACGTCTGGAACAGATCGGACACCGACCCGAAGCTGTCGAAGTCAGGAGCGTAGCCGCCGCTGCGCAGGCCGTCATGGCCGTAGCGGTCGTAGGTCGCGCGGCGATCCGAGTCGGACAGCACCTCGTATGCCTCGGCTGCCTCCTTGAACCGCTCCTCCGCGTCCGGGTCATCCCGGTTGACATCGGGATGCAGCTCGCGCGCACGCTGACGAAACGCCTTCTTAATCGCCGTCTCGTCGGCGTCACGGTTAACGCCGAGCACGTCGTAGTAGTCACGCTTGGGAGTCGAAGCACTCATCGTTCGTCATAGACCTCACTGACAAAGGCGGAGAGCTGCTGCGCGGCGGCGCGCACCAGCGGAATCACCCGTGGGTAGTTCATGCGCAGCGGCCCGATCACCGAGACCGCGCCGAGCTTACGCTGCGGCAGCCCGTAGGCTGCGGCGACAAGTGCCAGCGAGCGCAACGCCGGCTGTTCGTTCTCGGCGCCGATTCGCACGGCCAGGTCACGGCGGCCGAGCGCCCGCTGCAGGTCGGCGAGCATGTCGACCCGGCGCTCCAGCATGTCCAGCACGTCGTTGAGCCCGCCGACGTCGCCTTCGCGCCCGACGGCCAGCAGCCGCCCCGTGCCCTCGACGTAGACCTCGTCCTCCGCTGGCTCCGACAGATCCGTGAAGACCGGGGAGAGCGCCGTCAGGAACCCGAGCTCGAGCGCGGAGAGCTCGGGGTCGAACAGCCGCTGGCTCAGCCGCCGCGCTCCGAGGCCGGTGCCCACCAGCCGCTCGTTCAGGTAGCTGCCGGCCCAGTCGGCAAGCCCGGGATCGACCGGCGACGCGAAGCGGAACAACCGCTTGCTGACGCCACCGGTCGAGGTGATCACGACCACCATCACCACCTGCGGCTGCAGCGTCAGCACCTCGACGTGGCGGACCGTCGCCGTCTGCAGCGGCGGTGCGGTCACGACGGCGAGCAGGTCGGTCAGCTGGGAGAGCTTCTCCGACGTGACCCGCATCGCCTCGTCCAGCTCGCGTCGCACGAGCGAAAGCGAGAGGCTCGGGGACGCCGCCGTCTGTGCCGGCAGCAGCCGGTCGACGAAGTAGCGGTAGCCGGCCTCGGTCGGCACGCGACCCGCGGAGGTGTAAGGCTGGGTCAGGAAGCCCTGCTGCTCAAGCTCCGCCAGCTCATGGCGGATTGTCGATGGGCCCCACGCGAAGCTCTGGGCGAGCGCCTTCGACGAAACGGGTATCCCATCTTCGAGATAGCCCTCGACAGCGTGCGAGAGAACCTGGTGTTGACGCTCCGTCAGCATGAATTCGATTCTAGGTCGGCGCGCCTGCGCCGGATCATGAGCGAGGGATGCCAAGGATAGGCGACAGGCCGAGGTCGGCGAGCCTCGTGTTCTTCCGAGCCGTTAGTTGTCGTTGATCATCCAGGCGAGCAAGGCGGCAGGAATCGCCCAGATGTCGCTCGTGGTATCGAGAATGTCGCGGGTGGCGATGATCCCGGTCTTATAGTGCTCGTCGAGGGCGGCGCGTTCGCGTTTCCACCCGCGGCTGGTGTACTTGCTCTCAATCGGGGTTGGCAGCAGATCGCCTGTGAAGTCGATCTCGGCTCCGCTACGCGGGTTTCGACGCACGAGGATGGCGGACTCGTCAAGGATCGCCTCGGTATTGAAGCTGGCAATCGTGCGTAGGAGAGCATTGCCGAGTTGCTGCTCGGAGAGCTGCGTTTCGTCAGGGGGCGTGGAGCGTCTATCCAGCACTGATGGAAGGCGCGCGATCAACGGATCGATGAAGTACAGCTTGTCCTGTCCTCCGGCGACGCGGTAGATCCCGTCGTGGCTAACTGCGGCTCGCCATCCGTATAAGGCAGCGCAAATGCGATCAATGCGGTCAGCGACCGTGTTGCGCGTCCCAATCGCCAATTCACCCGCGATACCGGCGACGCTCAATGGTGAGCAAAGTCCGTCCACGAGGCGAGTGAGAAGAGCTTTGACATCACGATCGCTCATCTTCCCGACACGCAGCGCATCGCCGACGAGGATGTTCCATAAGCTTCTCGCGGTGCTCGCGGAGACGTCGACCTGCCCGCCGGCGATGTCGGCGACCGCGCTCGGAAACCCGCCCACGGTCAAGTACCGTTCCCACGCTAGGACGAGCTCATCAATGAACGGTCCTAGCGGCTGTAGGTATCGGGCAGCAGCTTCACTCTGGATGTCGACCAGAGCCAGGGACTGCCAGGGAAGATCTTCCGCCAGCGCTGGATACAGCTCCCGGAGAAAGGGTCGGAAGCCCATCGGGAACAGCACCCGGATTCCGCCGGCCACCCCCTCACGGCCACCCAGATCACCTCTGGCGCTCCGCAGATCGGCAGCCGATGACCCGGTCGCGACGACGCAGCCATCGCGCAGAATCGTGCCGTCACGTAGTTGTTTGAGCGCTATCGCCCACTGGCGGACATAGGTGATTTCATCGAAGAACCAATATCGCCCTTCAGCGTCAACCCCTGGCGTGAGATCGTCGGTCAGCCTGACGATTCGTCGTAGATCCTGGATAGTGAGCATCTCGCACGGGCAGAACGAGATCGCTCGCGGATCCACGCCCTCGGCAATTAGCTGAGCGATCCTGCGCTTGATGGCCACGCTCTTCCCCGATCGGCGAGGACCCACGAGTAGGAAGAGGCCGGACGGGGCAATGCCCTCCAAGGGACGAGGAGCGTAGTGACTGAGCGCATTCAACCGTGCTGCTCGAAGGTCCTCATCGAGGCTCTCCCAACGAGTAGGGTGGCGCCACCACGGATTGTGTTCAACGATATGTTGCCGTCTCTCGAAGTCCCTCATTGGCCGGCAATCCAAGCTTCGCGTGCGTTTCTAGATGATCAGACCAAGCCTCAGCATAAAGCAATTACTGAACATAACCAAGGCTAAATCAGCCATGACGTTGAACAGAGCCTATCCAACCGCGAGATACTGGTGAACGTAGCCGAGGGCTGCGCGCCAGCCGCGTGAACAAAACCGACGGCTTAGGAGCCTGCAGTTGAGCAGAGCCAGACCGTTCGCTGGGGACAGGCAGAAGGCGAGTCTTGAATCAGTCCTCCCCAGCGCCGCCTTCGACCGCTATCTCGGCGATGCCGTTGCGCACCAGGCGGGCATCGCCCTGCCGAGCCTCGAGCTTGACGGTGGCGATGCCGTCCGTAACCGACTTGACAGCGCCCGTAACCGTGACCTTCTCGCCGATCCGGCCCATGCCACGGAACTGCACGCTCAGTGACTTCAGCGCCGCCGGTCCGCCGCCGGCTTCGGTAACCGTCCGGGCAACTTGCGCCATCGACCACAGACCGTGCAGGATCCGCCCCGGCAGCCCCACCTGCCGCGCGAACTCCTCGTCGATGTGGATCGGGTTGAAGTCGCCGGAGGCGCCCGCGTAGCGCACCGTCACATAACGATCCGGCATCACCTTCAAGCCGAGCTGGTCGCCTTGCTCCAGAGACATCTCAGACCTCCTGCCGGACGATGAACGACCAGACGCCGTCGCAGACCGTCTCGTCGCGCTGGTTGACCGAATGCGAGTCAAGGGTGTAAAAGCGCAGGCCCGCACGCTCGGAAACGTCGCTGACGCTCGCGGTACTGGTGATCTCGTCTCCCGCGATCACCAGCGGCCCGTCCCAACGGAACTTCTGGGCGCCGTGCACGAGGTGCACGAAGTCGACCTCCAGCTCGGGGTCGTCCAGTGCCGGCATCACCGCCACGCCGGCGTAGAGAACCGCGAACATCGGCGGCGCGACGAGATCGGCGTAGCCGGCCGCACGCGCCGCGTCAAGGTCGCAGTAGAGCGGCTCGCGCTCGCCAACCGCCTGCGCATACTCACGAATTTTTTCGCGTCCGACTGCGTACTTTTTGGGTAAATACGTCTTACCGATTCGTTTTGTGATGTATCCAATTCCCGACACCACCGCGAGTCTAAGCCATGGCCTTGGTGCGCCTGCCGTCGCTGGCCGGCCGTGGCTCACCCCCACAACCAAAGGAGTCTCATGACCCTCGCACTGGGCGATATTGCCCCAGACTTCGAAGCCGATACCACCGAAGGGAAGATCCGTTTTCACGACTGGCTTGGTGGCTCCTGGGCAGTCCTCTTCTCGCACCCCAAGTCGTACACGCCGATCTGCACGACCGAGCTTGGCGCCGTAGCCAGGCTCAAGCCCGAGTTCGACCGCCGCGGCGTCAAGGTGATCGGCCTTTCCGTCGACCCCGTCTCGGCGAACGAGGGCTGGGCGCAGGACATCGCGGACGTGGAGGGCACGGCACCGAACTACCCGATCATCTCCGACGCCGATCTGCACGTCTCCAAGCTCTACGGGCTGCTGCCGGCCGATGCCGGCGACTCCTCCGAGGGCCGTACCGCGGCCACCAACCAGACGGTCCGCAATGTGTTCGTGGTCGGCCCGGACCAGAAGATCAAGCTGGTCCTCGTCTACCCGATGACCACCGGTCGCAACTTCGACGAGATTCTGCGCGTGATCGACTCGCTGCAGCTCACTGCGAACTACGGTGTCGCGACACCGGCGGACTGGCACCAGGGCGAGAAGGTCGTGATCGGCGGCTCAGTCAGCGACGAGCAGGCCAAGGAGAAGTTCGGCACCTGGGAGGCGCCGAAGCCCTACCTGCGGTACGTGCCGCAGCCCGAGAAGGTCTGAAGGCCGCGACCGGCCAAGCCCAGGCGCACGAGGTCCCTCTCCTCGTCGCCTGAAGCGCCTCGATCTGGGGGCGGTCCCGCGGGACCGCCCCCTAGCTGCTCCCAAGACTCGCAAACAGCCGCAGGCCGATGTATGTCCGGTGGCGTCATCGCCGCCGCTACGCACCGCGGGGCGGCTCCTCGTACCAGCCTCGCCAGACCGAGCGGCGGCGGCGCAACAGCTGGATGAACATCGGATCCGACCAGACCAACATGCGCCACAGCGGCCACTGGTCGAATCGGCGCACCGATTGGGTGACCTCGAACGCGGCGGGCGCGCAGACCGTCATCCCCCGTGCACGCGCGTAGCGCCGCAGACGCCACATGAAGTCGACGTCCTCGCCCATGTACTGGCTGGTGTCGTAGCCGCCGATCGCACGGAAGACCCCGGCCCGGCAGAACTGGAAGCCGCCCTGGGTCATCTTCAGCGCGCGACCAAGCTGGTGCCACAGCCCCAGGTAGGCACGCACCGTCCAGCGCTGGGCAGGGGCGTAGTGCGAGCGCGGCGCCCCGCCCGCGCAGCGCGGATCCGCCATGAGCGCGGCAACGCGTGCGAGCGCGTCTGCCGGAAAGTCGGTGTCGGCGTCGATGAACACGAGCGTCTGGCCCGCCGCAGCCAGCCCGCCGGCGTTGCGCGCGTAGGCGATTCCTGTCCGCTGCTCGGCAACCACCTTGACGCCTGCCGCTTGTGCGAGCGTGGCCGTTGCGTCGGTGCTGCGGTTGTCGATCACGATTGTCTCGACCGCGCCATCGACGCGGGCCGCCGCGAGGCGCACCTCGGCAAGCGTTGCGGCGATGATCGTGGCTTCGTTGAACGCCGGGATGATGACCGTCAGCGCAGGAGCTTCTGCAGCGCCACTCCCCGCCACCGCTTGCGGCTCAGTCTCGCTCATCGCTGTGTCTCTCAACGGCAGCGCAGCCTCGGGGTCAGGGCTCAGCGTGACGGCGGTCCAGCGGGACCGCCCCTACCAATCCGCCGGCGACGGGGACGCAGCACGCGCCGCGCGGACAACATGCCGACAAGGACCAGGAGAACCCCGATCAGGTGTTGCATGGTGGCGATCAGCGCCAGGCCGAGGACGATCAAGCCCAACGGGAGCACGATCTGCTCCCAGCGTCGGCCGTGGGTCATCCGGCCAGTGGCCTGGCGCACCGACATCAATGGACCGCCACCGAGCATCAGCTCCTCCTACTTCTCGCTGCCAAGATCGAGGACCGCGAGGAACGCCTCCTGCGGCACCTCGATGATTTCTTCATCAGACAAGCGCCAAGCGCTCGCCGCTCGGGGTCACAGCCTCGAGTTTGATCCCCAGCGCACTCATCAAGCGGAAGATGTTGTCCGAGGTGGGATTGGCCGTCTCAGCCGTGAGCAGCCGTCTGACCGCAGACTCGTTCAGACCTGCCTTCCGAGCCAGCGTCGCCTTGGACATCTCTGCCTCGGCG
>Ga0255363_100031_pt1 | contig 72028 bp, 65 predicted proteins | sample GFST100metaG_FD_186007 | JGI IMG/M metagenome (GOLD analysis project Ga0255363, IMG submission 186007) | Peat soil microbial communities from Stordalen Mire, Sweden - G.F.S.T100 | ecosystem: Environmental > Terrestrial > Soil > Wetlands > Peat | place: Sweden: Norrbotten County, Stordalen Mire... | reverse complement strand
ACGTTCCGCTGGGCGCGTTCCTCTCCGGCGGCGTCGACTCGAGTGCGATCGTCGCGCTGATGGCGGGGATGGTGCAGCAGCCGGTAAAGACCTTCACGATCGGCTTCGACGACCGCGACGGCTTCGACGAGCGTTCGTATGCGCAGCTCGTGGCGGAGCGCTTCGGCACCGAGCACCACGTCGAGGTTGTGAAGCCCGAGGCGGTCGAGCTGGTGCAACGACTGGTTCACCACCACGACCAGCCGTTCGGCGACTCCAGCGCAATCCCGACCTTCCTGCTGAACGAGGTGACGCGCAGCGAGGTCACGGTCGCCCTTTCCGGCGATGGCGGCGACGAGTTGTTCGCGGGCTACGAGCGCTTTGCTGCCGGCGTCGCAGTCGATGCGACGCTGCACGTGCCGGCGTCCGTGCGCGAGCTCGAGTGGCGGGGGATCGCGCAGCTACCCGCACGCTGGGCCCATGGCCGCGTCGGGCGGTTGCAGCGGTTCACCAGCGAGGTCGAGCAGGGACTGCCGGACGCCTACCTCGGCTGGATCAGCTACGTGCCCGAGAGCTGGCGCGAACGTCTGCTGGCCGAGCCCGACAACTGGGGGCGCGCAGACTATGCGCGCCGCTGGCAGCAGACGGCGGGGGCACGAACACTCGACCGGCTGCTGGCGCTCAACCTCGAGACCTATCTGCCTGACGACCTGCTCGTCAAGATGGACCGCACCAGCATGGCGCACGCGCTGGAGGTACGCTCGCCGTTCCTTGACACCGAGCTGCTTGAGTTCGTCGCGCGCCTGCCGCCGAGCCTGAAGGCGCGCGGGCTGTCGCTCAAGCGAGTCCTGAAGCATGCGGTCGCCGACCTGCTGCCGCCCGAGCTCCTGGAGCGCTCAAAGCGTGGCTTCGGGGTGCCGCTGGATCGCTGGTTCCGGGAGGACCTGCAGGCCTACACCGAGTCGATGCTGGACGCGGACGCGCGCGTGCGCGAACACCTGCAAGGCGACGCACTCGACGCGCTGCTGGCCGAGCATCGCTCCGGCCAAGCCAGCCACGGCCACGCCCTCTGGACGCTGCTCACCTTGGAGGTCTTCCTCCGTGAGCGCGGCTGGTGAAAGCGGATTCTTCTGGTGCGCTGATGTTATGATGCGCTCATGCGGACCACTCTCGATCTTGACCCGGTAGTGCTCAGTGCGGCCAGAGCGAAGGCGAACGCCGAGCGCATCTCGCTCGGCAAGGCTGTCTCCGAGTTTGCCCTCTCCGGTATCACGGGACCGCGCTCGCAACATCTTTCAGCCTCGGGCTTCCCTGTGTTGGCGGGTGTTCCCGGGCATCTGGTGACAGACGAGCTTGTGGCCGCCTATCGTGACGACGAGCCCGCGCCAGGCAATGCTTCTTGACGTAAACGTGCTGCTCGCTTTGACCTGGGATCAGCACATTCACCATGAAGTTGCGCATGAGCGGTTTGCCGAGCTCGAGAGCTGGAGCACGTGTCCGGCCACCGAGGCGGGCCTGCTCCGGCTGCTTTTGACCGAGCAGGTTGTGGGTCGAAAGGTAAATGGTGGTGAAGCGCTCGGACAGCTTGACGCGATGCGCCGGGTTCCGGGCTGGAGCTTCCTCGCTGACTCGGTTTCGCTTGCCGCACCCTTGATCGATACTCGTGTGCTGATGGGTCGCAGGCAAGTGACCGACCTCCAACTCGTCAACCTCGCGGCGGCGAACGATACGAAGCTCGCGACGTTCGATGCGGTGCTCAGAGTCTCGCTCGTGCCAGACGACCGGCGCTGGGTCAGCGTCTGGAGCGGCTAAGCAAGGCTCCGCAGCAGGGCGGCAAGCTCGGGTGCCCAGCGCTGGTAGGAGTAGCGCTGCTCGACGAAGGTGCGGGCGAGTGCACCGCGTTGCCGGCGCCCGTCTGCGTCCTCGATCAGCTCCGTCAGCGCCGTCGACCAGGCGGCCGGCGTAGTGGCGGCCAGGCCGCGGCCCTGCGCCAGCAGCTCAGCGTTCACGCCGACCGGCGAGGCGACCGCCGGCACCCCGGCGGCGAAGTACTGCAGCAGCTTGTAGCCGGACTTACCGCGGGTCCAAGGATCGTCGGGCAGCGGCATCACGCCGAGGTCGAGGCCGGCAAGGTCCGCCGGCTGACGCTCCAGTGACCACTGGCGATGCTCCAGCCAGCCGGCTCGCATCCCGCTGTCGGCGCCGATCACGACCAGCCGGACGCGGGGATCGCGCGCATGCAAGGCGGCGATCGTCGCGAGCAGCGGCTGCAGGTAGGCAACCGTTGAGCTCGAGCCGATCCAGCCGATCGTGACGGTCTCGTGCTCGCCGTGCTGCCGCAACGGCTGGATCGTTGGATCCACGCAGGAGGGGATCACCTCGACCTGACGGGCAAGCTGCGTGGCCGGCTGGGCGAGGTAGCGATTGGCGGCGATCACCACCCGAGCGCACCGCATGTAGCTGCAGGCGCGGCGTGCCTCCTGCTTGACCCAGCCGAAGCGCCGATTGACGGCAGCAACTGACCCGAGGAACAGCGCATCGTCGAAGTCGTAGACATCGAGCCCGCGCGGCGGCTCGAAGCCCGGCAGCGGCAGCGGCGCGAGCAGCCGATGGACGAGCAGCAGCCCTGAGCTGCGGGCGATGCTGGCTGCGCGCCCGCTGGCGCGCAGCACGACCGCGGCCTTGATCGGCGCCGCCGCGCTACTTGCCAGCAGCCGGTAGTCGCTTTCGGAGAGGCTGGGGCGGTGGCTCAGCGCGACTCCGTGCTCGGCCAGGAACGGGCTGAACGCCGCGATCCGCACACGCGCACTGGCAACGCTGGCAGGATAGGCTGTCAGTGCCTGAACCTCGATCACAGCCGACCACCCACGTGGATTCACAGCGTATCAAGCCCCGAGTCGTATATATCTCCTACGACGGCATGTCCGAGCCTTTGGGACGCTCGCAGGTGCTGGCCTATCTCACGCGGCTGACAGATCACTACGACATCACGTTGATCTCGTTCGAGAAGCCCGGCGCGGACCTTGCCCTGCTGCACCGCGAGCTGCTCGCGCATGGAATCCGCTGGCTACCACAGCACTACCACAGGCGGCCGCCGGTGCTCTCGACGCTGCTTGACGTCGCGGCTGGCGTGCGGGCGCTGCTGGGCGACGCCGTTCGTCATGGCCGTGCCGAAATCGTCCACGTGCGCAGTGACGTGCCAGCACTGATCGCCTGCTTGGCAAGGCGCTGGACCGGTGGCAAGCTGCTGTTTGACATCCGTGGCTTCTGGGCGGATGAGCGGGTCGAGGGCGGGATCTGGCCGAAAGGCTCGCTCTACCGGCTAGCCAAAAGCTGCGAGCGCTGGTTCTACCGCTCGGCTGACGCGGTGGTGACGTTAACGGAGGCGTCGGTACCGCAGATCGAACGCTGGGTCGGCGATCGGCCGACACCGATCGCAGTGATCCCAACGTGCGCCGATGTCACTGCGTTCGCAGACACGCAGCCGCGTGCCGACGGTCCGCACACGGTTTGGTGCGGGTCGATCGGCACCTGGTACCGCTTCGACGTGGCGGTCGCCGTGGCCGCCGAGCTGGGCCTGCCGTTCGAGGTGATCACGCGGCAGCCGGCGCTGGCAGCGCGCGCGCTCGGCGCGGTCCCAGGACTGGAAGCGCACGTGCGGGAGCTGCCGCCGGCCGCGGTGCCGGCGGCGCTGCACGCCGACGATATCGGCATCTGCCTGTGCGCCGACGCGTCCTCGAAGATCGCCTCGGCGCCGACGCGCTTTGCCGAGCACTTGGCGGCGGGGATGCCCGTTATCGTGAGCGCGAGCACTGGCGATCTGGCGACGATCGTGAGACGCTACGGCGTTGGCGTGACGCTGCCTGGCGATGACGCGGGCGCGCTGCGCGCAGCGGCCGAGGCCGCGCGGTCGCTGGCTGCCGAGCCTGGGATCGCGCAGCGGTGTCGGCTGGCCGCCCGCGAGCTCTTCGACATCGATGGGGGCGCTCGCAGCTACCACCGGCTCTACGAGCGACTGCGGCAGCCCGCCTAGTGTTCCGCGTCTTAAGTTAGTTGACATTTGTGGGTGGGGTCCGGATAATGGGCTATGCCTTAATCCGTGTTTGTTCTCGGCGACCGTGATCGCGTGACGTTGGAGTCTTGGACGCGGTGTTCGACGGTCTCGGCAGGTCAGCGAGAGCGGGCCGAGATTGTGCTCGCGGTCGCTGGCGGCGCTGGCGTCTCTGACACGTCGCGGACGCTTGGTGTGTCACGTCCGACGGTGATCAAGTGGCGTGATCGGTTCGCGGTTGATGGGGTGCTCGGCCTGGCCGATCGGCCACGTAGCGGCCGGCCCAAGCGGATCGATGACGCGGAGATCATCGCCGCGACGTTGGAGTCGCCTCCCGCTGCGCTCGGGGTGACGCACTGGTCCTCGCGGCTGCTGGGCAAGCACTTGGGGATCTCTGACGCGACCGTGGCTAGGGCGTGGCGCCGATACGCGGTCAAGCCGTGGCGGCGTGAGACGTTCAAGTTCTCCACCGACCCCGCGCTGGAGGCCAAGGTCCGCGATGTCGTCGGCCTCTATCTGAACCCGCCCGAGAACGCGATCGTGCTGTGCGTGGATGAGAAGAGCCAAATCCAGGCGCTTGACCGCACCGCCCCGATCCTGCCGCTGCGGCCCGGGCTGCCGGAGAAGGCCACCCACGACTACAAACGCAACGGGACCGCTACGTTGTTCGCCGCGCTGGAGATCGCGACCGGCCAGGTGCTCGACGAATGCTACGCCCGGCACGGCAAGGCCGAGTTCCTTGACTTCCTGAAGAAGGTCGCGAAGGCCTACCCCCGCCAAGAGCTGCACGTCGTGCTGGATAACTATCACACTCACAAGCACGACGACATTCAGCAGTGGCTAGCCAAGAACCCGCGGCTCACGCTGCACTTCACCCCGACCGCGGGGTCTTGGCTGAACCTGATCGAGGTCTTCTTCTCGATCATCACCCGCCAGGCCATCCGACGCGGATCCTTCGACAGCGTCAAGCAACTCGTCGCCGCGATCAGCACCTTCATCGAAGGCTGGAACGAACGCTGCCACCCCTTCACCTGGACCAAAACCGCAGACGAAATCCTGCCTCACACCACCCGTCAACGAACTTCAGACGCGCGACACTAGGTGCTTGGTGCGGGCTTGCGCGATGTTCGTCTCGCGGCCCCGGGTCTCTCGCCCTTCGCGCTACAGCTTCGCCCCCGATGTTCGTGCCTGCCGCGACTGTGCGCCGGTCGATGTCAGCGTCCAGGACAACGGTGCGCCCAGGACGTCGGTGCGCCCAGGACGTCGGTGCGCCTAGGACGTCGGTGCGCTCAGGGTGTCTGTCACGCAAGTCAGCAGAGTGTGTCGTCCATCTGCCGTCTGTGTGCCGGACTACCGCGACTTGGGGCCGCCAGGGCGCCACCAGCCCGACACGCGACAGCTTTTCCATGGCATCCATGGAAAAGCTGTCGCGTGTCACCACAACCACACCATCCAGCCGCATCAATGTGCCCTGGAAGCACCGAAACGTCACAAAACACCGCATACCACCAAGACCAACCGACCGCTGTCACCAACCGACCACCAGGCCCGCTGGGCCGGCCGCCGACCACACCGGCCGGCCAAACCCACATCAACCGCCTAGACCTGCCGCTCAGCGGCGCGGTCTTGCCGTTGATGGCCGCGACCGTCCTCGCCTGTGTAGTACTTCTTCGAGTAGCGGTAGTAGCCGTCCCCGCCGAGGCTCGTGGCGACCAGGCCGAGGACCTTGCCGCGGGCGGCGGCGATGATCTTCAGCAGATGGCGGATGCTGTCGCTAGCGGACTGATCGATCCGCGCAACCACCACGATGCCGCTGACGACCGGCATCAGCGGCATCGTATCGCTGACCGCGAGCGCCGCCGGCGAGTCGACGATCACGAGGTCGGACATGTGCTCGAGCCTGGTAACCAGCTGGCGCATCTGCTCGGAGCCGAGCAGTGCCGAAGGATTGCTCGGTGCGGGTCCGGCTGGCAGGATCCGCAAGCGTCCGGTGCCGTGGTTCGCTGGCAGCTGCCAGTCGACGAGCGCCTCGTCAAGTTGCGTGCTGCCAAGCAGCACCGCAGTAAGGCCGCCGTCGGACCGCAGGTCGAACTTCTTGCTGCTGCCACCGCGGCGCATGTCCGCGTCGACCATGATCACGTTCATGCCAGCCTTCGCAGCGGCCAGGCTCAGGCGTGCGGTGACCGTGCTTTTACCTTCTTTCTCGGCGGCGCTCGCGACCAGCACGCTCCTCAGCGAGTCTTCGTCCGTGAAGTAGGTCAGCGACGTCCGCAGCATCTGGAATGCCTCTTCGTCGACGACGCCGGTGTCGAGCTTGTCGGAGAACGCCGAGGCGGGAATCGTCGCCAGCAGCGGTACATCGGCGATCGCCTCGAGCTGCTCGGCCGTGTGCAGGCGCCGGTCGGCACCCTCCAGCAGCATCACGGCGCCAAACGCGAGCAGGACCCCGATCAGCAGGCCCAGCTCCACCGAGCGCCGCCGGTGCGGGCCGATCGGGGCGGCGTTCGGAGTGGCCGACTGCAGGATCGTTGCGATGTTCTGGTTTCCCAGGCTGCCTTGCAGCGAGTTCCGCTGCTGGATCAGCGTCGTCCTGGCCGGGTCGCTCGTCTTGAGCTTCGCGATCTCGGTGCCGAGTTGCGCGATCGTTTGCTTCAGCTGGCTGACCGCGGCATTGCTCTGGTTGATCGAGATGGCCTTAGCAAACGCGTTGGCGATCGCCGCCGCCTCGCCGGGGCTGTCTGCAGTGGCCACGACCGTCAGGAAGTCGGTGGTCTCGTTGGGGGTGACGCTGACGTCGCCGACGATCGTGGGGCCGGGTACAGGCGGTTTCATCAGCCCACCGGCGATATTGGCGACCGAGGTGGTGGTGGCAAGCTGTGCGACAGCCTCGAGGTTCGTGGTGCTGAAGTTCGACTGCAGTCCGGAGGCGGAGCTGACGTTGACGCTCTCCGATGCGACGCTCATCAGCGTTTGCGAGCGGTACACGTTGGGCTTGCCGCGCACCATCAGGTAGGCGACGAGCGGAGCGGCAACGATTAGCGCGATGATCAGCCACTTCCAGCGCAGCACCACGCGCAGATAGTTGCGGAGGTCGTTCTGACCGGTGAATTCGGGCATGTCTGCACTCAATCCCTCTTACTTGCTCTGATCTGCCTGATCGGCGCGCTGCGCGGACCGCTTAAGCACGGGCCACCAACACCGGTCGTCCGTCGCGCACTGACTGCTCATTATCCCTTGGCTGACCCGTCTGTAGGCTGGGCCGCTGCTCGCGGACGCGGCTGCGCAGGATCGCCAGCGCGGCGATCGCCAGCATCGTCAGGTGCGAGCGGTAGCGGAAGCCAGTCCCCGCGTTCCCGACCGTAAGGGAGTAGGCGATCATCTGGGTCAGCAGTATGTACAGAAAGGGCCCGGCGCGCTCGAAGATATGCCCGCGGCTGAGCCACATGTAGCGGACCAGCAGCAGGATCACCGCGTAGACGACGAGCGTGCCGACGGCGCCGAACATCTGGCTGGCATCGTCGAGCTGCCAGGGATACGGCTCGAGCAGCAGCTCGCGTACCTTCGTCGGCAGGCTCGTGATCACCGCCCCACGTGAGGAGAAGTCGACCTGCTCGAGCGCGAGATTGTCGCTGTTCGCGGTGCCGCTGCCTTCGCCGATGCCGTATGCGTTCGCTTGCTGGGACGACTGCAGCCGTTTCAGGTTCTTCCCGCCGGTGGCGGCATACAGGGTCGGGGCCACGATCAGCGCGACGACGATGATCCCGTAGAGCAGCGGCAGCGCCCGCAGCTTCATCGTCATGTGCCGCAGCGACGCGTGCAGGACGATCATCGTCACGCCGCAGGCCATGAACCAGCCAGCGTAGCTGCGGATCTCGATCGCGATCAGGCAGCCGAGCGCCGCCAGCAGGATCCCGCGGATGTCGAGTCGTTGCCATACCCAGGTACAGCCGAGCACGGTCATCCCAGCGGCAAGCTCGAGCAGCGACTCCCGGTGAAGCTCGCTGCCGAAGAAGATGCTCGCAGGTTCGAAGGCGAGCAGCCACGCGGCGAGCCGGGCGGCCCGCGGGCCGCCGAGATCGTAGACGGCGCCGAGCATCAGTGCCACTCCCAGCAGCGCGATCCCGACCTGCACGACCCGCATCGCGGTCTCGTTCAGGAAGCCGAGCTTAATCTCCATCGCGAAGACCACGGTCTGTAGCTGGTAGAGCCCGTGCGGGAAGTCGCCGTGACCGAGCGGCTGCTGCGCGAGATGCGTCGCGTAGTCGAGGAATGTGGTCTCGTCACCACCTCGCAGCGAAGCCCCGAGACCGGTTGCGTTCAGCGCTGCGATCGCCAGCAGGCGGACGACGTAGGCGACGGTGACTGCGGCTCCGACCCGAAAGTCCGGACGGACGCGGCTGAGCCACCGCAGCGTGAGCATCAGCGCCGCCCCGACCAGGAGGATCGCGACAATCACGCCCTCGAGCGGCTGCTCGACGTTAGGCGTCATGCGCTCTGGGCCAGCTCTGTAACTAACAGCTGTGCTGTTTCGTCGGCTTCACCACGCTCGCCGGTGAGCGCGACGGCGCCGGCGAGCGCGCGGCGGAGTGTCCGCAAAGTCATCTCCGGACGATCCCGGCCCTGGTAACTGTGCTCGAAGAGCTTCAGGATCGCCTCAGCGGGCGTCAGACAGCTGGGCTGCCAGTGGGCGCCAGTTCGAAACTGCGTCAGGACGACAAGCGCGAGCGGAACCCCCGCCGTCCCAGTCTCAGCGCCGAGGTCCGCCGCGGCCTGCAGCTTCTGCTCGGGGCCGCCGCCCAACGTCCTCATCGCCAGCGGTTTCGGAAACGGGTGCAGCATGCCGTCCGTGTCGATCACCGCGTACTCGTCGGAGTAGTAGGTGGCCCCGGCCCTGAGCAGCGCCGCCACCAGCGTGGTCTTGCCGCTGAAGCTCTCGCCAGGGACGATGATCGCGCTTGAGCCGAGGGCAACGGCGCCAGCGTGGATGAAGACGTGCGCCGGCGCGGTGAAGGCCGCGTGCATCCGCACCTCGTGCTCAAGTGTCTCGACGACATCGTGCGTGTCGCCGGTGGTCAGGGGCACCCACGTGAGGCCGGCCTGCTCGGAAGCTCGCTCCAGTAGATAACGTCCATCATCGTCGCGAGTGAGCTTGAACCTGGGGTCGCCGTGCCTGGCCACAGCGGGGCGCGCGTTGGCTGGCACCGCCGACCGCATCAGTTCGAGGCAGTCCTCGTCAGCGGCGGCCAGCACGTTGCGGGTGCCGTAGATGTCAAGCGTCAGTGAACGCAACTGTGTCACCTTGCCGTTATCGGCGGCGAAGGTGCACGCCGAAGCACGTCACGAACCAGCTGCTCGATTGCGCCCGCGCCAAGTGCTGGAGGGGAGATGAGCCGGCCGTCGACATCGAGCGCCACCCCGGTGGGGGTCGCTTCGACGTGGTAGGCAGCCGCCGCCGCGCGTCCGGGCTCTGAGAGCATCACGATCTCGCCGCCCAGCTGTGTCATCCCCGGTGCCGCCGTGAAATCCGCTAGGCCGCTCTCGATCGCGACCACTGTAAGGCGCTCGCTGAGTGCCACGCTCCAGCGGGCCAGCTCCGGCAGCAGTGCCATACAGGGGCCGCAGGTGGGGCTTGCGAAGACCAGGACGAGCGGCAGCCCGCGCGCCCGCAAATCGCCGAGGCGCAGGCGGTCACCGTCGGCGCCGGTGAGCTCGAAGTCCGGCGCCTGATCTCCCGGCGTGAGCGCGGCGATCGCTGAGGCGGCGGCCGGCCGTGCCGGGCGGGCGGCGCGACGGTAGTTGAGCAGCTGGATTGCCAGCAGCGCGGCGGCGAGCAGCGCGAGCCCGGCAACCGTGGAGGCAACCGTCAGCGTATGAGCCCAGGAGCTGAGCGAAGCGCCAGGCGCGGCCACGAGGACGAACACCGCGAGTGCTCCAATCGCCGCGTTGCGCAGCAGGGTCCGCGGGCCGATCGGCTGCGCAGAGACCTCGCCGAAGCAATTGCAGGCCGGCGTCCTACCTTGACGCAAGGCGTTCGCGACACCGCCGCTGAACAGCAGCGTGAGGCATAGGCAAGCCAACGCCGCCCAGCGGGCGGCCGGACTAATCAGCAGCGGCAGCGCGCAGATCAGCTCAACGAACGGCAGCGCCGATCCGGCGGGAGCGCTCACCCGCGCCGGTATTCCGAACTCAGCCATCGTCTCGCGCGACCGGGCCAGGTTGGCCAGCTTACCCAGCGAGGCCGTCGCGAAGATCACGAAAAGGCAGGCTCGCAGCAGCAAGGTCAGCTCAGCCATGCTGTCCCCGCCGCGACATTCCCTGCAAGCAGTACGACCGCTCCGCGTCGGTGCCGGCCGCTAACGCTCTGAGCAGGTGGAGCAGTACTTGCTCTGGTAGCCCTCGCCGCTGTAGCACGAGGTTTTGTAGCAATCCGAGACGCTGCCCCACTTGCCGCCAAGATTGGTCGGGCCGCAGACCACCTGGCAGCAGGTGTAGCCCTGCTTACCATCACAAGGCAGGCACTGGTAGGTCCCGCTCTCAGCAGTCCACGTCGTATTACCATGCTTGCTGACCGACTTCGTGTAGTAACTGCACGTGCCCTTCGCACTGCCCGCAGCAACGGGATAAAACGCCGTACTATTGCTGTTGTAGATGCCTACCCCGCCGGAGCTCGGGCTCTTGCCATTGGGCGTGCCAGTCACGCAAGAGTAAGTAGTGCCTGCGCTCGAATCGCAGTTATTGGCCATCGCAGCCGGGGCGGCGACCGAGGTGATGAGGAAGGTCCCGGCGCCGGCGGCGAGGAACGCCTTCAGTGCGGTGCGGCGCGAGATCGGGTCTTGCGTGAGGACATCAAGCGATGGCCGTTCGAGCAGCGAGACGTTCTCAAGCTCAGCAAGCGCGTCTTCGACCTGATCGCCGGACACCGGCTCGCCGAGGCGACGGCTGACCTGCGCCGCGATCTCAGCGACGGAGCTGCCGCCGTCGGCGCAGGAGAATACAGCGGCTGCCAACGGCTTGAGCGCATGCGCGACGTTGGTCTGAAGGTCATAGGCAACGGCCTCATCCTCGACCTCCTCAATGATGAGCTGCTCCGTTCGCGCCTTCGGATAATTCTCGTGCGATCTCATCTTGGACTCCCCAGTTGCTTCGCCGTGGAAGACAAGTGGCTACATCAGCTGGCATTGAATACGGTGATGATACACGTACCTGGTCGCCACGTCCAATAACAAAAAAGGCCGCTACAGCTCGGCAAGCAGTAGCGGGGCCGTCTGGTCGGCCTCGCCGCGCTCGCCCTTGAGCACTAGAGCCGAGGCGAGCGCGCGGCGCAGCGTCGTGACGGTGAGCTGCGGGCGACCTGTGCACTCGAGCGTGTGCGCGATCAGCTCGAGAATCGCGCTCGCCGACGACAGCCTGTGCGGCCGCCAGCTTGCGCCAGGCTTATATTGGGCGAGCGCTACCAGCCCGATCGGCACCGGTAGGCTGCCGACCGCGATCCCGAGCCGTGCCGCCGGGTGCGGTGTTTGCGTGAGACTGCCCGGCGTCAGGCGCAGCGCGATCGGCTCGGGGAAGGGGTGGACCAAGCCATCAGCCGCGAGCACGGCGAAGTCATCTGAGTAGTAAACGGCGCCTGCGCGAGCAAGCGCGGCGGTCAGTGTGCTCTTGCCGGCGAAGCTCTCGCCGGGTAGCACCAGTGCCTGGCCGTGGCGGGCGACAACGCCGGCATGGATGAAGACGTAGTCGCGCGCATTGTGGGCGACGAACTCCCGGACCGCGCCGCGGACGTAGTCGAGCACGAGCTCGACGCTGCCGCGCTGCAATGGCAGCCAGCCGAGCTCACCCCCCGGCAGCTCTTGCTCGAGGCGCAGCTGCCCGCCTTCGTCGTCCTCGTGCAGAGCTCGCAGTGAGAAGCCGGGCGCCGAGGACGTGGCCGGTTGCCAGACCGGCGGCAGCGCTGCCTGCATCCGCTCGAGCAGCTCGGCGGAGTCCGCCGTCAGCCTGACCACCACGCCGAAGAGCGAGACGGTAGCGCGCACCAGCTCGGCAGGGGGCGAAGCTGCCCGCGTCGACCCCCGCGCAGTGTGGGGCATTGCCCGGCTGCCGTCAGCTGCTGGCTCAGGAGGCGCAGTAGAGCCCGTAATAGTCGCCGCTCGTCTGCAGGGAGCCTGACAGGGCAGCCGGCGAGTTGAACGTCTGGCCGAGGGGGTTTGCGCCGCTCGCGCAAACCACCTGGCAGCAGGTCTCGTCGTTACCGGCGTCACATGACACGCACTGCCATTCGCCACCACTCCAATAGGTGTAGTAGCTGCCTATCATGTAGTAACAGCCAGTGTTATCCCTGGTGGTAATACTCGGCGCGTGGTCTCCGAACTCCGACGCTGAAGGTAATAGATACATGATCGCGGTCCCGTGGAAGGTCGTATAGGCGATGCCGAAGCTGCTGACCGCGTGTTCGGACGTGTCGCTGTCGAAGCGCGCCCCCCAGGGGTCGGGGAAGCTTGACCGGGTGGCAGTGTCCGGCATGCCGGCGGCGCAAGTTAGATCTTGCGCGAACGCGCCGGGGGCAGCCACCGAGCTGATCAGCAGCGCGCCGGCGCTGGCGGCGGCGAACGCCTTCAGCGCGTCGCGGCGTGAGAGCCCGGGCGCGCCGGCACCTGCCTGGTCCTCCGCGCCGACAGTAATCAGTCCCAGCGCCGCAAGCTGCTCGACGGCGACCCTGACTTCCGCGGCGGTGACCGTGCGCTGCAGCCGTTTCGTTGCAAGCTGCGCGAGCGTATCCAGCGAGCGTGTGCCGTCTGCGTCTGCGAACACGGCGGCCGCGAGCGGCTGCAGCGCGTGGGCGACGCTTGTATCGAGGTCGTAAATCACGGCCTCAGCGTCTACCGGCTCAACTATCAGCCGGGTCTCGCGCGCTTTGGGAAACTGATCCGACGGCCTCGACATGGCGTCCTTCCGGGACGATTGGCGCGCCAAATGACCTTGGTGCGCTAAACACTTCACGGGCGCTCATGATACTGGTGGGTGAGTCGCGCCCGCTAAATCATTTATTAGACGCGGCAGAGATCGAAACTTCGCGATGGCAGAACGCTCAGACTCGCTGATTGTCGTGCGTCTGTGGAACATTCGCATCGATGCGGCCATCGGTGAAGTCGTCGCCGCGCTTGCGCGTCGCGGGATCTTTAGCGTGGTGCTGAAGGGGCCGGCGCTACGGGACTGGTACGGCGCGGACGAGCCGGCCTACAGCGACGGTGACTTGTGGGTGGCGCCAGATCAGTTCGCCGCTGCCATGGCGGAGCTGCGCGTGCTCGACTTCGTGCCTGAGGTGGACGAGCGAGGGCTACCGGAGTGGTGGCTCGAGCATGCCGCGGGCTTTCACCGTGCACGCGATGGCGCCCAGATCGACCTGCACCGCCGCCTGCCGGGCGTCGGCGTCTCGCCGGCAAGTGCCTGGCAGCTGTTGTCGGAGCGCACCGAGCCGTTCATGGTTGGCGGCGTCCGGGCGGCAAGGCTATGCCCGCCGGATCGCGCGCTGCAGGTCACGCTGCACGCGCTGCATCATGGGGTCGCGGAGCAGCGGCCGCTCGCGCACGTGGCCGCGGCGATCCGGGCGCTGAGCGCGGCAGATTGGCTGGCCGCCAGCCAGGCGGCCAGCGAGCTTGCAGCAGCGGAGGGGCTTGCAGCGGGGCTTGAGCTGCTGCCCGAAGGGCGGGCGCTGGCGCGGCAGCTGGCGCTGCCGCCAGTGCACGCAGTCAAGGTCCGGCTGCAAGCCAGCTCGCCGCCGTCGGCGGCGCTGACGCTGCAGGACATGGCGGAAGCGTCGCTACCAAGGCGGTTGGCGATGATCGCGCGCAAGCTGTTCCCGCCGCCGGGGTACATCCGCCATTGGTGGCCACCGGCGCGACGCAGCCGGCGCATGCTGCTGCTGGCCTACCTCTACCGGCCGTTCTGGGTGCTGCGGCAGCTGCCGGCCGGCTACCGCGCGCGGCGGGCAGCGCTGGCGCGCCGCGCGAGCAGCTCGCGGTAGAGCGCCACGTGATCGGCGACGAGCCGATCGAGCGTGAATCTGGCCGTCACGCGCTCGCGCCCGGCGTTGCCCAGGCGCTCACGCAGCGCAGTGTCGTCCAGCAGCCGCGTCGCCCCGGCGACGAGGGCGCCTGAGTCTCCGGGCGCCGCGAGCAGGCCGCTGACGCCGTCCGCGACCACCGAGCGGACGCCGCCGACGTCAGTGGCCAGTACCGGCACCGCCGCGGCCTGGGCCTCGATCAGGCTCACCGGCGTGCCTTCGTTATCGGATGTCAGGGCGACGATATCCGAGGCGAAGTAGACATCGGCCATGTCACGGTGAAAGCCGGCCCAGGTCAGGCGGTCGCCGAGTACCAGGGCGTCAGGCGAGCGCTGCAGCGCCTTACGCAGCTCGCCATCGCCGACGATCACGAAGCGCGCCTCGGGATATCGCTCGCAGAGCCTGCGAGCAAGCGCCAGGAAGCGGTCGATGCGCTTAATCGGAACCAGCCGCGCAACCAGCGTAACCACCACGTTACGCGGCGTGATGCGCCATTGCTCGCGTAACCGGCGGCGCCGCTCGGCGCGATCGTGCTCCTCGACGAAGGCGCTGAGATCGAAGCCGAGTGGCACGACTCGGAACTTGGCGGTATCGGCAACGCCGAGCCTGACCAGATCGTTGCGCACCTCGCTCGAGACCGCGATCAGCACGTCGGTCGGCGCTGCCAGCCGCCGCTCGATCTCGCGGTACACGGCCGACACCGCGGGCGTGAAGTAGCCCGTGAGCGAGTGGCCGTGATAGGTGTGGACCAGCAACGGCCGGCGGCGGCGGTCGGGGAAGGCGATCAGCGTCGCCAGCCGTCCGAGCGTACCTGCCTTCGCCGCGTGGGTGTGCACTATCTGCGGCCGGTCGCGGCGCAGCAGCCGCACCAGCGCACCGATTGCTTGCAACTCACCGGGGCCGGGATCACGGCGCAGCGCCGTGATCTTCGTTGGTCGCACGCCAAGCTGTGCGGCCAGGTAGTCCATGTTGCCCTCGGCGGGATCCTCGACGCCCCGCACCAGCCGCGTCTGGAAGCCGTACGCGCTCAGCTCAGCGGTGAGCGTGATCGCCTGGATCGCCGGCCCACCGACGTTCAGCCGCGCGATTATGCGAGTGAGCCTGATCGGGGTTGGTGGCACTGACTTATCGCTGCGGGCTGGGAATCACAGACGTGAGGGCAACGCCGTCGGTAGCGATACTGTCACGTCGTGGGCAGCGGGATCACAGCGAGTGCCATGCAACCAGCGCTGACGACGGTCGTCGTGCCGGTCTGGGGTGACGTCGCCGTGGCGCACCTGCCGGCGGCGCTCGCCAGCCTCCGCAGTCAGCAGCCGCGAGCGCGGATGCTCGTGGTGGACAACGACTCGGCGGTGCCGCTGCCGCAGCTTGACGGTGTGCAAGTGGTCCGCAGCCAGGCGCGTCTGACGGTCGGCGGCGCCCGTGATCTCGGCGTCGCGGCGGTGACGACGCCGTTCGTGATCGTCTGGGACGCGGACGATCTGATGCTGCCGGGCACACTCGCGCGGCTGCAGGAGCGGATCAGCCGCGAGCGCGGGCTCGTGGCTGCTGGCTGCGCGATCCTCGAGCAGCCAGCCGCTGGCGCTCCCTGCTCACACCATCGCTGGCCGCGCCGTTGGATTGCGCGCCTGGTTCGGCGACCGCGACTGCTGGCGCTGGTGATGAGCGTCTGGTCGGTGTTCCCGACAACCGGCGCGACGATCATGCGGACCGACGCGGTCCGCGCCAGCGGCGGCTACGGCGACAGCGACAGCGGCGACGACTGGTGCCTGGGGGCGGCACTGGCGTGGCACGGGCGCTTTGCCTGGGACCCGCAGCCCGGGAGGATCTACCTCCGGCGGCCCGGCTCGATCTGGTACGAGCACAGCTCAGCCGCGCACCAGCGCGCGCACGCTCGACGCGTACGCGCGCGGCTAGCGCATGACGTAACGCTGCCGCGCACGGTCAGAGCGCTGCTGCCCGAGATCACGCTTGCCCAGTCGCTGGCGATCGGCGGGCACCTGATCGTCGCCGCCGTCAGGCGGACGGCGGCGCGCCGCCGCCGCCGGCCGCAGGCGGACGGCGGCGCGCCAGCAGCGCGTAGCTGAGCGCTCCGACCAAGCCGAGTCCGAGCAGAACCGGCAGCAGCACGCCAAGCCCTCCATGGTCCTGGCCCGCGATGAAGCTCGCCAGCCCGCCGCTGACCGATCCTGAGACCCCGGCGATGGGCCCGGAGCCGCCACCGTTTCGCATGGAGCTAGACGGGGCGTGCCCAGCCATCGTCGGCGCGGTCGCTTTCGCGAACGCGGCCGCCTGCTGGCCGAGCGATCCCAGGCGCTCAAGCTTCCGGGCGCCGCGCGCGCCCGCGCCAACCGCCTGGAGTGTCTTGCCCCCCGTGCCGGAACCGCTCACGGGCGGTGCCACATTACCGCCGGCGGTCGGCAGGTCCTCGACGTATTGGCTGGCACCGGCGTATCCGGGTGGGATGTAGGTCGCTGCACCGGCGACCGCTGGCAGCAACGCTGCGCAGCACATCAGTGTGCTGGCGGATGCAAGCAGTAGCAAGCGGCGCATGGTCAGAGGCTACCATCGGACCGTCAAGAGGTCGGATAGAACGGGTCCAGCTGGTGCGCGCGGCGCCAGTCGGAAAGGGCAATCTCGGGGCGGTCCGACTCGGTCGCTATACGTGACGCTGTCCGCCACAGCTCGGCGCTCAGCGGCTCCCGAGCGATCGCGGCGGTGATCGCCACACGGGCGTCGGCGACGTCGTCGAGCTGCTCCAGCACCAGCGCTCGCTGCAGCAGCGGCGATGCCGCCGCAGGCTCGAGGCGGTGGGCGCTGTCCGCGTGCCCCAGCGATTGTCTGAGCTTCCCGGCGGCGGCAGCCGACTGGCTGGCGCGGACCTGGATCGTGCTCGTCAGCGGGATCGCGATCAGGATCAGCGCGATCACCGCTCCGGCGCTGAGCAGCACGCGGGCGGGGAGGGTGGTGCGCCTGACCGCCGCGCCGGCCGGCGCGGCGACATCGGCGGGCTTGTCGCCGGCCCGCGCGCCGACCGGTGACGCGATCACGGCGGCGACCGCCAGCGCGACCATCGGGATCACGCCGATCTGCCACACCCAGTCGAAGGCGGCGGCGGCGCAGAACGCGGCCAGCGTTGCCGTCGCGGCGGCGAGCAGCGGTCGCTGGCCGCGGCCTGTGCTGAGCGCCGCGCCGGCGCCGCGCACGAGCAGGAAGACGAAGAACGCAGCCAGCAGCAGCGCGCCGATTACACCGGTCTCCGCCAGCGTCTCGATCCACAGCGAGTGCGCGTTCTCAACGAATTCGTTAAGCGTCTGGTGCTGGGACCAGTAGAAGCGGAAGGTGCCGGAACCGATGCCATGCCAGGGCGAGCTGCGAAACGCGTCGAGTGCAATCTGCCAGTACTGGTAACGGTGGCTGCCCGCCAGCGACAGCAGCCGGAAGTACTGGTCACTGTGGGCCACGGGATTCGGCTGCTTGAAGTCGCGCCATAGCTGCCCGGCCGTGCCGTGAACGAAGCCGGCGGCGATCACGAGCACCGCCAGCGCGCCGATCACGGCTGCTATCACCCTCGCCCGGCGCCGCGAGACGTGGAGCCAGCGAGGACGCTGCGCACGGCGCGTAACCGCCGCCAGCGCAGCGGCGAGGACGCCGGTTGCAAGGACCGTGATCAGCACGAGCACGAGCATCGAGTGGCGCTGCGCCGCGGGCGCGGCCACCAACGAGTCGCGCAGCGCGGGGCGCGCGATCACGGCGGCAAGCAGCGCCGCGCCAGCAGCGGCGATTACGATCGTCGCCGGCACCCGGCTGAGTCGGTCCGGGACCAGCGCGAAGAACACGATCACGCCGACGAAGAGGGCGAGAAAACCGCCGCGCGAGACCGTCATCGCCACACACAGCAGCGTTAGCGGCGCACCGGCCGCCGCAAGCCCGCGGCCGAGCAGGCTGCGCGAGCTGGTTGCGAAGTACAGCAACAGTGGCACGCCGAGCGTGGCGAACTCGCCGACGGCGTCGGCGTAGTCGAACGGATAGCTGAGCCGCGCCGTGGCATAGAAGGTCGCGGCGGCGTTCGCCGGGAACAGCGACGGTGTGAGCTTCGACAGCACCGCGGCGCCGCAAACGACCGCGATCGCGGCGGCGAGGCCCGCCAGCAACGCCCGTGCCGTCCCGGCGCGGACGACGCCGAGGACAAGCACGACCACGCCGAGGTAGGTGGACAGGCGGCACATCTCGGCCAGCGTCTGCTCGTGACTTGAGGTCCAGCTCAGTCCGATCCAGCTCCAGACGAGGAAGGCGGTGAACAGTGCCAGCGCGATCCAACCTCCGGCTCCGGTCCAGGCCCCGGCGCGCGAAGCGCTGGCACCAGTCCCGGCGCGCCAGCCTCCGGCGCCGGTGCGTCGCCGCGGCATCAGACCAACCAAGGCGCCGAGCAGGATCGCCCACCAGATCAGGATGCCGAGCTCGCTCCGCAGGACGATGTCGTAACCGCCGCCGGACAGCGCCAGGTAAACGGTTGCAACAAATGTCACTACAGCCGTCAGTAAATTGGCAAATACTGTATCCGTCTGGTCTGGGCCGGCTCCGCTGCCGCGGTCAGCTAGGGATTGGGCGACGGGAGTTGGAATCATCCATGAACGAGCGTACGCTGAGCCAAGACAACCTGCACGGGCACCGTACCGCACGACCGTGTGGCCTGCCCAGACCTCGGAGGGGGACTCAATTGCGAAAGGCTATTGCGGCATTGGTCATGGCGGCCGCGATGGTTGCGGTCATACCAGCGATTGCGGCCGGCAGCACTGCGCGGTGTGGCACAGGGCAATATGCGGAGCCCTGCACCGTGCCACATGTGCAGGTCGTGCATCCTGCGAGCGCTAAGTGTGTTAAGTACCTCACGCACTACACCACGGGGACGATCACGATCACGTCGAACTCAGGGATCCGTCAGATCGAGATGAAGTCGGGCTTGAAGATCCGCTACAAGCGCACTTTCAAGGCGCCGGGGCCGCTGACTTATCGGATCAACAAGGCCAAGGTGAAGATCACCGGCCTCGCGGCCGGTGGGCATACGCTCAAGTTGCTTGTCGTCGACAATAAGAGCAAGCGCACGACCAAGTCATTCCATTTCGCCGTCTGCGCCACGTCGCCGGTGTTCACCGGTTGATACGAGCCTGGGCGAGCCGAGCTTGTTGCGATATCGGCTGCAGCCACGGGGTCAGGGCCACGCGCCAAGGCGCACGGCCCTGACCCCGCGCGCTTGCCTGGGGGCGCTGCTCGTGGCTGCCTTGGTTGCGGCGATGACCCCGGGCATTGCGTCCGGTGACGTCGTGCGACTCTCCAACGAGACCACCTACACCCGGTTCGCCACCGCCAGCTCGACTGCCGCGATTCGCGTGAGCCCGACCGCTCAGTCGCGTGTCATCACACATCTGCGGTACTTCACGACGGACTACGAGGCCGAGCAGACGTACCTGGTACTGAGCAGCGCGATCGTGGGCGGCAGCCGCTGGCTGCAGATCAGGGTGCCGATGCGGCCCAATGGACGCGTCGGCTGGGTGTCGGCCGGCGCCCTTGGGCCGCTGCAGACAACGCACACCGAGATCATCGTGAACCGGCGGCGGCTGCTGCTCAGCGTCTACCGCAGCGGGCGCAGACTGTTCACCGCGCCGGTCGGCATCGGTCGTATCCGCAACCCCGACCGGCAGACTCCGGCGGGGCATTTCTGGATCACCGAGTCATTCCCGTCCACCGATCCGTTTTATGGACCGTGGGCGTTCGGCACCAGCGACTACGCAACCGACACGGACTTCCCCGACGACTCAGTCGTCGGCATCCATGGCACCAACGAGCCTCAGCTCATTCCTGGCAACCCGTCACACGGCTGCATCCGCCTGCGCGATGCTGACGTCGTGAGGCTGGCGCGCTATGTCCGGATCGGTACGCCGGTCCGGGTGCAGTGAGCAGGGCGGGTCCTACGCGCGCTCCGGCCGAAGCGCGGTCAGCGACGGGCCCGTGCACGGTCTCGCTTGCGTGCGAGAGCACGGCGATGTGCGCGAGCTGCGCGCGCCTTGGCGCGAGCCCTCGCCCTCGCGCGGGCACTCACCGTGCTCGGCTTGGCTGCCTTGATGACGCTGGCCAAGCTCGCCCAGCGGGCGGTGGCGCTGGCACCGACCGGGTAGGTGTTGAAGCTGTCGCCGCCGACCTGGCCGTATGTCTGCGAGAAGTTGTACCAGAGGATCAACGCTGCCTTCGAGTGCTCCAGGACTTCGTTGCGCAGCTGCAACTGGGTGGCGCGGCTCGGGTAGTCCAGCAGGCCGTAGCAGGCCTGCTGGCTCATGTCTGCGGTGCACACACCGACCGCCTCACCGTCGTCGAGGTTGTCGCCGAACGTGAACGCCTGGAGGATGTAGGCGGAGGCGATGTGGTGCTCGCTCGAGGACCGCTGGAAAGAGGCGACCGACTGCTGCAGCCACTGCCAGGTTGCGCCATTGGCGGCGACCGGCATGACCGGGCTGTCGAAGACCGGGTAGAGCTCGTCGCCGAGCGTGGCACCGGTCGGGGCGAGCTTCGTGCCCTGTGAGGCGCTGGCGCCGATCAGCACCATGTGACCTGGATCGGCGCTGCGGATAGTCCGCACGTAGGCAGTCAGCGCCGGTATCTCGGAGGGGGTGACGTTGGAGTCGTCGGCGGCGTAGAAGCCGTAGGTGTTGGGCAGCGCTGCCAGCCAGCGGACCGTGTAGCTGAGCAGCGCAGTCGGGTCACTGCAACCGCAGGCGGAGCTGAACTCCGGCACACCTGCCGCCACCGAGCCGTCATTCGGGGTGCCGCCCCAGAAGCCCGCGTCACTCAGCTCCCACATCACGGAGATGCCGAGGCTGTTCGCGTAGCCGGCATAGGCTGAGATGCTGCCGAGGGACGCGCCGGGCTGCTCGAGGCTCGTAACCACGACCTTGATGCCGCCCGCGTGCATCACCCTCAACCGCTGCTCGCAGACGGACAGCTCGACGTTGAAGTTGCAGCCCTCGAAGATCCCTTCCCGCGGTAGCGTTTGAGCCGAAGCGGCCGGCGCGGCGAGAGAAGTGGCCGCGAAGGCGATCGCAACGATTGCAGTCGCCAGTGCGGGCCAGAAGGCGAGCTTGAGAATGCGGGTGGGGATGGACCTCATCCCTACGCGCATCGGCCACGAAAAAGCCTTAGATACTTATTGTGCTAAAAGTAGGCGTATATATGACCACAAACCAGTGTGCTGGGTTTGGATCAGATGCGCGCTGCAAGCGCTGTTCGCCTGGATTCGGGCGTTGCCGGCTCTGAAACTCTGCCAGCGGTCGATGGCGACGGCGGTCAGTAATGCCAGGTGAGACTTGTCTGGCCCTCGACGACAGCACGGTAGTGAGAGCCGGCGCGGACCCCGGCAAGGCGCTTGGTGAACACCGCGCCGGTGTGGACGTGGAGGCGTGCGACCGTCAGCCAGCGGTGCCCGTGCTGCCGTTGGATGCTCAGCGCACCGCTGGCCGGCGCGATCCCCCAAGCTCGTGCGTTCTTGCCGGCACGGCTGAGCACGAACGGGAAGCGGTAGGCGGTAAGCGCCGGCTTGGCCGCGCCGGAGTTGTAGTAGAGGCCGGAGAAGTCGAGGTAGGTGCCGGCGCTGGTGGAGGCGCTTTCGTCGCGAACCAGATGCGCGAGCGCGACGCTCACACCCTCACTCCAGAAGACGTAGAGCGACTGCTCGGTAAAGCGCGCCTGAGTAGCCGGCGAGTAGCCGAAGCTGCGGTCGGGCGGGTTCGAGTCGTAGCCGAACTCCGTCACCCACAGTGGCTTGCGGCCAGCCGGCAGCAACGTGTGTGCGCGTAGTGCCGCCTGTTCAACGCGTACCAGCCGGTCGAGACTGGGTGTCGAGACGTCAAGTGCGGAACTGGCCTGTGTCGTCGGCGAGAACTCATCGTAGGCGTCGGCGGCAAGCACGTCGAAGCGCGTCTGCGCCTTGCAGCCCTTGTGCAGCCTTGTGCTCAGGCACAGCAGGTTCTCGAGAAACGTCACCGGGTGCGTGCGCGGCCCGTCGTGAGCGGGTCCGGTGTTCGGCCCGCCGGGTTTGTCGCCGTAGGGGGCGAGGCCGCTGAGCACGACCTGATCACCGCGGGCGGCTGACTTCACGCCCGCGGAGAAGTCATTCAGCATCTCCCGGTAGAGCGTCGCACCGGTGTTCACCCAGCGGCCCCGCGTGCGCGTCCACTGCGGTGAGAGATGCACGGCCAGGTTAGCCTCGCCCCAGGCCTGGAGGTACCGAACCCGCGGCAGCCGCCGATCGCCGACCACGTAGCTCCCCGAGTAGCGCTGCGCAAGCGCGTGCGCCAGCTGTCCGAACGCCTGCGGATTCGGCTTATAGCCGCCGCTGGCGTACTCGCTCGTCGTACCGCCGACGCCCTCGGCCCAGCGCGGGGCACCGGTGACAAGCAGCAACGGCTCAAGGCCCGCGGTCGTGACCGCCTGAACTCGCTGATCCAGCCATGCGAAGTCGTAGGCGGGATTGCCGGCGCTGGCTGGATCGCCGCCACTGGGGGCGCTCGGCTCGAGCGTCGACCAATCGACCTCGATCTGCGCGACCCTCGCGCCGGCGCTGGCCGTTCTCACGAGCCAGCTTTGGTTGCTGGTAGTGGTGCCGCCGAACCAGGCGTCGTTGTCGACGACGCCGCGCGACAGCGGCTTTGCCATCACGGCTGGTGCACCTAGCCCGCCCGCGCCGAGCCCGACCATGCCCATGGCTGCGAAGACGACGATTGCTACAGCGCGGGACCGCATCGGCATCCAACCAGATTATGCGACCGGCTAGCCGCCTGCGAGCAGGCTCTCGGCGGTACGCCAGTCCGTGACGAGCACGCTCATCCAGTGACCGGCCAGCGCCGCGCGGATCGCCGTCAGCTTGCGGCTGCCGCCGGCCGCCCCGATGCGGCGCGGGGTCCGCAGCAGCGTCTCGACGGGAATGCCGATCACGCGCTCGTTCACAGCCGAGCGGATGTGGCGGCCCTGCTCGTCGAAGAAGCGCATGCAGATGTCGCCGACCGCGTCCTGCGCTCGCAGCGCTTCAAGCTCCGACTCCGGCAGCGCGTTGCCGCTCCGCGCGAGCAGGGGCGACGGCGTGCTCGTGCCGATGCCGAAGATGCAGGTGTCGAGGTCCGCCCAGAGCTCTGTCACCGTCGCGATCGCCGGCTCGGAGAGGATCGAGTCGCGCACGGCGGCCGATTCCACGAAGCCTGGCGCAGGCAGCAGGACAGGGGTCGCGCCGGTGATGTCGGCGAAGCGCGTGAGCGCCCTCGTGGCCTGGGTCTGGGACGCGGGCTCGCCGACGCTGCCGACGATCTGTACGACCGTCGCGACGATTCCCGGGTGCGGGACGCTCAGCTGAGCGATCGCCGCGAGCAGCGTGGCGCTCCACGATGAGAGGCCGACTGACTCGCCACCGGACAGCGTCGACGACAGATAGCCGGCGAGCGCCTCACCGAGGGCCCGCGTGATGCTGTCCTCGTCGTCATCGGCGTCGGCGACGACCGCCTCCTGGAGCCCGAAGCGCGCCTCGAGCCGCTCCTCGAGCTCAGGACGGAAAGTCGGGGGAGTGGTCACGACGGTGCGCACGATCCCGAGCTTCACCGCCTGGCGCAGCAGGCGCGATACGCGGGTCTGGGAGATGTGCAGGCGCTCGGCGATCTGCGCCTGGCGCAGCCCCTGCTCGTGGTAGAGGCGGGCGGTACGCACGACCAGCCGCGCCTGCTCCCTGGGCAGTCGCGTCAGGCCCGATCCATCTGACGCCGTTGTCGCCATGCTCCACTCCGTCTGTCGGGGACTCCTGCTCATTCTGCGCCACGCGGAGCTCGTTTGCATCGGCGAAGCCGGCCGGCGCAGGCACCGGCTCGATCGCGCCCGGCCCCGCCGCGCCGGTGAATTGAAAGTCTCGACGCCGTGTGGTAGCTTTCTGGTGCGGCTAAAGATGCGGGGTCAGCTATTTAGTCGGTCGGCCGCCGTTGCGGTTGAATCTGGAGCCCAGGAACGAGGGGATGACGATGATTGATTTCGGTGATCGTGCTGCGGTTGCGGCCGCGATCCAGTACACGAACGTCAACGCCAACCTCACCCGCGCCGAGGCAACCGAGCACATCGAGACATGCGCTCGCTATGGCTTCGATGCGGCGATGATCGCGCCGTGTTATTGCGGGCTGGCGAAGGAGATCCTGGCCGGCACCAGCGTGAAGGTCGCGACGACGTTGAACTTCCCGCAGGCCAACGACACCCTCGGCATGAAGCTCGCGACACTCCACGAGCTCGCTAAGACGGGTGCCGACCAGTTCGACTTTCCGCCGAACCCCGGCCTCTACCTGTCCGGTGACGTCGCCGCGTACGCGCACGAGCTGCAGGAGGTCGTCCGCGTCGCGCACGAGGAGGGGCTCGTCGTCAAGGCGATGCTCGAGTTCGGCTTCCTCGTCGACGACGCGCAGAAGGCCGAGGTCGCCCGGATCGCCACCGACGCCGGCATCGACTGGATCAAGAACTCCTCAGGCTGGGGCACGGGCGGGATCGCCGCGACCGTCGAGGACGTCCGGATCCTGGCCGCGAACACGGCGCTGCCGACGCGGGTGAAGGTCTCGGGGAAGGTGAATTCGCTGGAGAAGATGACGGCGCTGTTCGAGGCCGGAGCGGAGCTGGTCGGAACCTCGTCGGGTCCGGCCATCGTCGACGGTCTCGTCGGGGCCGCGGAAGCTTACTGAGCCAGGAATGTGCACTCCGCGCCGGCCGGACACCGGGCGGAGTCCTGGAATGCAAGTGGTCCACTCGGATCCCGGGTGGGCCAGAAGTCGGGAACAAGAGAGAGGACAAGACGATGGAGACATCGACGCTGGAAGCGCTCAGCACGGCTGTGCAGAAAGGGCGCGTGAAGGAGGTCCTGGCGCTCATCGACACAGGCCTGGAAGAGGGTCTGTCGGCGCAGCAGATGCTCGACGACGGCATGCTGAAAGGGCTCGGCATCCTCGGTGTGAAGTTCCGTAACAACGAGGTGTTCGTGCCTGAGGTCCTGGTCGCCGCCCGCGCCCTGAACAAGGGCACGGAGAAGCTGAAGCCGTATCTCGCTGCGGCCGGCGCCGAGGCGAAGGGCGTGGCCGTGATCGGCACCGTGAAGGGTGACCTCCACGACATCGGTAAGAACCTGGTCAGGCTGATGGTCGAGGGCACCGGCTTCGAGGTCGTCGACCTTGGCGTCGACGTGGCGCCGGAGCAGTTCGTCGATGCGATTCGCGAGCACAAGCCGGACGTCCTGCTGCTGTCGGCGCTGCTGACGACGACGATGCGCCAGCAGGAGGAGGTCGTGAAGGCCGTGAACGAGGCCGGCCTGCGCAAGCGCGTGAAGATCATGGTCGGTGGCGCCCCGGTCACGCAGGAGTACTGCGACCAGATCGGCGCCGACGCCTACACGCCCGATGCGTCCACGGCTGCGGATGTCGCCGCGACCTTCGCCGGCTACGCGCGCACGGCCGCTGCGGCCGCGTGAGGGACGTTCGCAACCGGCCGCGGCGCTTGGCTTTCAGAGAGTCTGCTTCAGCGCGACGGGCACGTTTGGTACGGCGTGCCCCGCGCGCACACGTTTGAGGGGCGCCCCGCTGGGCGCCCGGAGGGGATCTATCAGATGAACAGCAGGGAACGAGTGCTGGCGTCGCTGAACCATCAGGCGCCTGACGTAGCTCCGGTCGATCTCGGCGCGTCGATGTGCTCCGGGATCCATGTGAAGATGGTCGAGGCGCTGCGCGAGCACTATGGGCTCGAAAAGCGTCCGGTGCGGGTGATCGACACCTTCCAGATGCTCGGCGAGATCGAGGACGATCTCGCCGAGGTGATCGGCGTCGACTGCGCACCGCTGTTCGGTCCGCGGGACATGTTCGGCGACGACGTGACCCGCGAGCACGAGCAGCGCACGCTGTGGGGCCAGGAGGTCATCTGTTCGGTGGACGTCGATCTGACCCCGGCCGCGGATGGCAAGGTCTACGTCTACCCGATGGGTGATCGCAACCTGCCGGCCAGCGGCATGATGCCGTCGGAGGGGTATTTCTTCGACGCGATCGAGCGCCCCGAGGGCGAACTCGACGACGACGAGCTGAACGTCGAGGACAACCTCGAGGAGTTCCAGCCGATCTCCGACGAGGTGGTGAGCTACTTCGCCGAGCAGGCGGCGCGGCAGCATGCCACGGGTAAGGCCGTCGTCGCCAGCTTCCCCGGCTCCGGGCTCGGCGACGTGGCGTTCCTGCCCGGCCCCGGCCTCGCCCATCCGAAGGGCGTCCGCACCGTCGCCGAGTGGTACATCTCGCTCGCGGCACGCCAGGATTACGTCGCCGAGATGTTCGAGCGCGAGATCACCGTCGCCATCGAGAACTTCAAGCGGCTGTGGGCGGCATGCGGGGAGAACGTGGACGTCGCCTTCACCTGCGGCGCCGATCTTGCGACACAGACGTCGCAATTCTTCTCCGTCGACACGTTCAACGAGCTGTATCTGCCGAGCTACAAGCGGCTCAACGACTGGATCCACGCGAACACGACCTGGAAGGTCATGAAGCACACGGACGGTGCGCTGCGGCCGCTGCTGCCGGGGATCGTCGAGGGAGGGATTGACATCCTCAACCCGATCCAGCTCAACGCGACCGGCATGGACGCGGGTTGGCTCAAGGAGAACTACGGCGACAAGCTGACGTTCTGGGGCGCCGGTGTCGACACCCAGAAGGAGCTGGCTTTCGGCACGCCCGACGAGGTGAAGGCGCAGGTGAAGGAGCTCTACGGGATCCTCAGCGTCGGCGGCGGCTGGGTCGCGAGCTCGGTCCACAACGTCCAGGCGAACATGCCGGTCGAGAACGTCGTGGCGTTCATCGACACGCTCAATCAGCTCCGCGGGAGGGACTGATCATGAAGGAGTACAGCAGTCTCGCCATCGAAGATGAGCGGGAGCTGGTCTTCGGGACCGCGCCGAACCCGGTGCAGACCCGCAGCGGGATGGTGATCGGCGGTGGCGAGATCTACCCGGAGATCAACTTCACGTTGCCGCCGATGAACATCGAGGCGGACACGATGCCGCGGATCCGGGAGGAGTATCAGCAGATCATCGAGGGGGCGACGCAGCGCGCTGCGGAGCTCGAGGTGCCTGGGCTGGTGGTGGAGTTCGAGACCCTGCCGCCGATGTGCCAGACGCCGGATTGGGGGGTGGAGATCGCTCAGATCCTGATGGACGGGATGGCCGCGGCGGAGCAGAAGTACGGGCTGAAGAGCGCCTTTCGGATGACGCCGAATGATCTGCGGGAGATGAGCCGGCCGCCGCGGATGCGCGATGGCGAGTTCTACGAGCAGATGATGGAGACCTTCGAGCGCACGGCGGCCGCCGGCGCCGAGTTCCTCAGCATCGAGTCGACGGGCGGCAAGGAGATCTCAGATGACGCGCTGACGATGTGCGATCTGCCGGCGACGATCTTCGCTCAGTGCGTGCTCGGCGTGCGTGACATGCGGCTTCTGTGGACCGAGCTGGGGAAGATCGCGGACCGGCACGGCGTGAAGATCGCGGGCGACAGCGCCTGCGGCTTTGCGAACACGGCGATGGTCCTGGCCGAGCGCCGCTACATTCCGCGTGTCTTCGCCGCCGTCGTTCGCGCGGTCAGCGCTGTCCGCTCGCTCGTCGCCTACGAGTGCGGCGCAGTCGGGCCCGGTAAGGATTGTGCCTACGAGAACGTCTTCATCAAGCCGATCACCGGCGCACCGATGGCGATGGAGGGCAAGACCTCGGCCTGCGCGCACTTCTCACCCATCGGGAACATAGCGAGCGCGATGGCCGACACCTGGAGCAACGAGTCGGTGCAGAACATCAAGCTGCTCGCCGGAATGGCGCCGACTTGCTACGTCGAGCAGCTCTCCTACGACTGCCGCCTGATGAACACCGCGTCGGCCCAGGGACCCGACGCGGCGCTGAGCCTGCGCAACCTGATGGTCGACTCCGATGCGCGGCTCGATCCGCAGGCGTGGGTGCTGCGTCCGGATGTGGCGATCGATGTGGCGAAGGCGATCGTCGCCGCGCCGGACCACTACACGGCCGGGGTCGCGGCCGCGAGCACCGCGATCGGCTCGCTGCGCAGCGCGCACGAGGCCGGCAAGCTCGTGATCGACGATCGCGAGCTTGACTGGCTCGACACGATGCAGAACGCGGTCGAGGGTCTGCCGGGCGACGAGTCGAGCTTCATCGACGAGATGCTCGAGCAGGTCGACACCAGCAAATTCCATCTCGAGGACTACGGCCTCTAGAGCGGAACGGGCGGCTGCGAGCAGAGGTCCTTCGAGATGGACAAGGTGCATCCCACCGAGACCGGCCTGCTGGCCGACGCCCTGGCGGCGGCCGGCCAGCACCTGCCGATGCCCTGCGGCAGCCGTCACACGTGCGGCCGATGCGGCATCTACGTGGCCGGCCCGGTCGAGCCCGCGGGGGAGACCGAGGCCGCGCTGCTTGAGCGCGCGAAGGCGTCGCCGCTGCCCGGATACTCGTTCCGACTGCCGTGCCTGGCCCGGATCAGCGGCGAGGTGACGATCGTGGCCTCCTCGATCAGCGGCGTCGTCGTCGCCGACGTCGGTGACGAGCTGGTCTCCTACGACGGCGACGAGCCCGGCAGCTACGGCTGCGCGATCGACGTCGGCACGACGACTGTCACCGTCATGCTGCTGCGACTCGGTGACGGCGAGCGCCTGGCGGACGTCAGCCAGCTCAATCACCAGGTGGCGCACGGCTCCGACGTGCTCAGCCGGATCGACGCCGCCGATCAGGTCGGCGTCGGTGTTCTGCAGAAGCTGATCGTCGAGCAGCTGGGCGAGATGATCAGCGAGGTGCTCAGTCAGGCCGGGGTGGCCGCCGATCAGGTCACCCGGCTGACGATCACCGGCAACACGACGATGCTGCACCTGCTGATCGGGCGCGAGGTGACGAGCCTCGGGGTCTACCCGTTCAGCGCGCAGACGCTGTTCGGCTATGCGGAGCCGGCGAGCAAGCTGTTCCCGTCGCTGACGCGGGCCGAGCTCTACCTGCCGCCGGGCTTCTCGACCTACGTGGGCCCGGACATCGTCTGCGGGCTGCTCGCCACCGGGCTGGGAGCCGGCGGCCGAGCCGAGATGCTGATCGACGCCGGCACCAACGGCGAGATGGTGCTTGCCGCCGGCGGCAGGCTCTGGTGCTGCTCGACGGCGGCGGGGCCCGCCTTCGAGGGCGCCGAGATCTCGGAGGGCATGCCCGCCTTGCCGGGGGCGATCGACGGCGTCTGGCTGCAGGACGGCCAGGTCCGCTACTCGACGATCGGCCGCCGCCGCGCCAAAGGCATCTGCGGCACGGGGCTGATCGGCGCGGTTGACACCTACCTCGACGTCGGCGCGATCGAGCCGAGTGGCTTCGTGGAGGACGGCGGCATCCGGATCGGGACAAGCGGCATCAGCCTCACCCAGGCCGACGTCCGCAAGCTGCAGCTCGCCAAGGCCGCGATCGCGGCCGGGGTCGACACGCTCCTGCAGGAGGCCGAGCTGAAGGCCGAGGATCTGCAGGCGGTTCACCTGGCTGGCGCCTTCGGCAGCTATCTGCAGCCGCGCCCGGCGGCCGGCATCGGCCTGATCCCGCCGGCGGTGGTCGAGAAGACTGGGGCCGCCGGCAACACGGCGCTGACCGGCGCCGTGCTCTTGACGCTGTCGCGAGCGGCGCGTCGCGCCGCCGAGCGGCGCTCACGCGAGGCGCAGGAGGTCGACCTCGGCAGCAGCCCCGTCTTCATGGAACGGTACGTCGATAACATGGCCTTCAGAGGCGAGAGCGATGAATGAGCTCGTTGCTGCCGCGCTCGCGTATGGCTTCTCCCACGCCGCGCCGATGGATCCCGCGAAGCTGCGGGCGCGCGACGAGGTGCGAGCGATGTGCGCCGAGAACCGCTGTGGCGCCTACGGCGCCTGCTGGGCCTGTCCGCCCGCCTGCGGACCGCTCGACGAGAGCCGCAAGGTGATCGCCGGCTACCGCTCCGGGCTGCTGGTCCAGACCACCGCTGAGCTGGACGATCCCTTCGACTACGACGCGATGCTCGCGGCCGGGGAGCAGCAGAAACGGCTGCTGATCGGCTTCCGCAAGCGTCTGCGCCGGCAGTTCCCGGAGCTCAAGGCGCTTGGGAATGGCGCCTGCACGATCTGCGAGACCTGCACGTACCCGGGAGCGCCGTGCCGCCACCCGGCCCAGATGGTCGAGTCGATGGAGGCGTTCGGGCTGATCGTCTCGGATGTCTGCAGCGATAACGACCTTGGCTACTACTACGGGCCGGGCACGATCACTTACACAGGCTGCTACCTGCTCGAGCGGGTTTAGCCAGAAGCGTCCGGTGCTCGGGGCGGAGCACCGCGGCGGCCTCGCGCCGGCGCCTGCGGGCGCCGGCGCGACAGCCACAAACCCCTGCAAATGCGCCTCGCGTGGCGTACCTGGCCGGATGGCGTCGCCGCCGACACGATGTCTGTACCCGGGGCCAGTGCGCTCGATCGCCCGTGGCCTGATCATGATTGCCATGACGAGTTCAAGGCTGACATCAACACGGCTGCTGCTGGTCGCCGACGCACGGAACCGGGGCCCGGTCGCAGCCAAGAGCCCGATCCGCCACTACCGCCTGGCGCGCCTGCGCGTGCAAGGGCGTAACGACGCGACCGTCGCCCGCATCCACCTCGATCACCACATCAACTGAGCGACCGCTGAGATCGTCCGCGAGGAAGCGCCGCCGCGCGGTACCCTCAGGGCATGGCAAGACAAATCGAGCGCGCGAGGAGCAAGCCTCCGATCCTGCGGCGGGTGACTGCCGGCTTGGTGTTGGTCGTGATCGCGGTGCTTGCCGTTCACCTTGCGCTCGGGCTGATCATGACGGTGTTCTGGATCGCTCTGATCGTGGCTGTCGTCGCCGCCGCGGTCTGGGCCGCCAGAACGCTCTTCTAGGCGCAGGCAGCTGACAGCGAGGTTTTCGCGGGCGCGGATTCATGCGCGTCCACGCCCCAGACGGGTGGTTGTCCGCATCGGGAGCGGTGATTCCCGGTGACGGCACTTGCTCCACCCCGTAAACTGCACGTTCACCGGACCCTTTCGTCAGGGAGCCGGCCATAGCTCATACCAGCGGAAACGAAGAAAGGAGGCTGGTGCTATGCGTGCAGTCGACGCACTTATGGAGTGTCTGAAAGCGGAGGGTGTCGAGGTCGTATTCGGTCTGCCCGGCGGTGCCAGCCTGCCGATCTACGACGCCTTCTACGACGCCGGGATCCGCCACATCCTCGTCCGCCACGAGGCCGGCGGCGGCCACGCGGCTGAGGGCTACGCGCAGGCCACCGGGAAGGTCGGCGTGGCGATGGCCACCAGCGGTCCCGGTGCGACGAACCTCGTCACGCCGATCTGCGACGCGATGATGGACTCCGTTCCCGTCGTCTTCATCACCGGTCAGGTGCGGTCGGACATCCTCGGCACCGACGGCTTCCAGGAAGCCGACACGATCGGGATCACGATGCCGGTGGTCAAGCACAGCATGATGATCCGGCATCCGCTCGAGATCCCGAACACGGTGCGCGAGGCTTTCCACATCGCGCGCAGCGGCCGGCCGGGGCCGGTCGTGGTCGACATTCCCCAGGACCTCAGTCGCGCCGACATCCCATACACGCCGGCCGGCAAGATCAACCTGCCCGGCTACCAGCCGACAACCAACGGCAACCAGCGCCAGATCCGGCTGGCGGCAAAGGCGCTGGCGAACTCGCGCCGGCCCGTGCTCTACATCGGCGGTGGTGCCAAGAACGCGTTCGAGAGCGTCCGCGATCTCGCTGGCTACGGCCGGCTGCCGGTCACTGCGACGATCATGGGCCTCGGAGTCTTCCCGGCATCGAGTCCGCAGTGGCTCGGGATGCTGGGAATGCACGGCACCCGTACCGCGAACTACGCGATGGACGAGGCCGACCTGATCATCGCGATCGGGGCGCGCTTCGACGACCGCGTCACCGGTCTCGTCGACGAGTTCGCGCCGCATGCGAAGTTCGTCCATATCGACATCGATCCGGCGGAGATCTCGAAGAACGTCGACGCGCACATCCCGATCGTCGGCGACGCGGCGAACGTCGTGCCGCGGCTGCTTGCCGAGTACCGCGACCTGGGCACCGACGCCGCACGGCTCGACGAGTGGTGGCGACGCATCGACAGCTGGAAGGAGCGCTACCCGCTGACCTACGAGGACTCGGGCGGCGACGAGATCAAGCCCCAGTTCCTGGTGGAGTCGCTGGCACAGGCGACCGGGGGCGACGCGATCGTCGTCAGCGACGTCGGCCAGCACCAGATGTGGGTCGCTCAGCACTTCGGCTTCGAGCGGCCGCGTCAGTGGATTAACTCCGGCGGCCTTGGCACGATGGGCTTCGGACTGCCGGCGGCGATGGGCGCGAAGGTCGGTCGCCCCGACGCGACGGTGGTCTGTGTCAGCGGCGACGGCTCGTTCCAGATGAACCAGCAGGAGCTGTCGACCTGCGCCCAGAACGGCATCGACGTCAAGGCCTTCATCATGAACAACGGCTATCTCGGGATGGTCCGCCAATGGCAGGAGCTGTTCTGGGAGCATCGCTACAGCCAGGTGGAGACGACGCCGCCGGACTTCGTCAAGCTGGCCGAGGCGCACGGCTGCACCGGCCTGCGATTCACTGACAAGCACACGCTGGTGCAGGACATCCGCGCGGCGATCGCGACCCCGGGTCCGGTGGTCGTCGACGTGCGGGTGACGCCCGAGGAGAACGTGTTCCCGATGATCTCGCCGGGAATGCCCGCACGCGAGATGGTGGGGTGAGACGATGGGCGAGCCTGTTACGAATGAGCTCCTGTCGCTCGATGATCTCGAGGCGGCCGGGCGGGGGCGCACGGGGCGCAAGCACGTGCTCTCGATCCTCGTCGAGAACAAGCCGGGCGCACTGACACGCATCACCGGGCTGTTCGCCCGGCGCGGCTTCAACATCGACACGCTGGCCGTGGGGCCCACCGACGACGACGCGATCTCGCGGATCACGCTCACGCTCGACGGTGCCCTGCAGCCGATCGACCAGGTCACCAAGCAGCTCCACAAACTGGTCAACGTGCTGAAGATCCGCGACCTCGAGCCCGAGGAGACACTGGCGCGCGAACTGGCGCTCGTGAAGATCGCGGCCGAGGGCCCGAACCGGGCGGAGGTGATGCAGCTCTGCGACATCTTCCGCGCGCACATCGTGGACGTCAGCCGCCGGACCGTGGTCGTCGAGATTACCGGCACCCACGAGAAGCTCGAGGCGTTCGAGCGGCTCGTGCGGCGCTTCGGACTGGTGGAGATGGCTCGGACGGGGGAGATCGCGATCGCCCGCGGGCGCACGGCGACGACCTGACCCGGCGGTTGACTCGGGCAGCTTCGCAGCCTCTGCTCAGCGGTGGCTGGCTGTCGCCGAAGGCGTGGGCGCGCCTACAGCTGCGGGCCCGGCACGCCGCCGCGCGGACGGCCACCGGGCGCAGGACCATCGTCAGCGTCAGCGAGCGGCTTGCCGGTGAGCACGATCCGACTGCGATCGTGCTCACCAGTCGCCGCCCCGACGATCGCTTCTCGGTCTTCGAACAGCCCACTCGCGACCGGCGCGTGCTGGCCGGCCTCGGCTGCGCGCTCGAGATCACGGGCGCCGGTCCGGGGCGGTTCCAGGAGCTCGAGCGCGAGTGGCGAGCGCTGGCACAGCACGCGCAGGTGGATGCGGCCGACGGCCCCGCCGGCTCGGGGCTTGCCGTCAGCCTCGGCTTCGCCTTCGGCCCCGGCCCCGATTCCAACTCAGGTTCCGATCCCGGCTCAGTCTCCGGCTCCGGTGAGGGCACGGCCGGCGGCGAGGATTGGGAGGGCTTTCCGAACTCGTCGCTGATCGTGCCGGCGGTCGCGCTGGCCCGCGCCGGCCACGAGACCTGGCTGACCGTGAACCTCGCGGTGCCGGGTAAGGCGTCCGTCGAGGGGCTGCTGGAGCAGGCTCGCGTGCGGCTTGACTCGTTGCGTGATACCGAGCTGGCGGGGGAAGGCGACGACCGTGGCGTGGCGCCGTCGGCGGTGACGGCTGCGCTGCCGGTGACGGCGCCGCCGGACCAGGCTGCCGCGACGGGAGCGGGCCCGATCATCACCCCGCAGTCGCCGCAGCACTACCTCGATGCGGTCGCGGAGGCGGTCCGCCGGATCCGGGCCGGGCAGCTCGAGAAAGTCGTGCTGGCGCGTCAGCTGCGCGTGCGGGCGGCGGCGCCGTACGAGCCGGCAACGATCCTCAGCGCGCTGCGAGAGCGATTCCCCGAGTGCTTCGTCTACGCCGCCGGTCGCGGCGACGCGAGCTTCCTCGGCGCGACCCCGGAGCTGCTGATCCGTCGCGACGGCCAGCGCGCCAGCACGGTCGCCCTTGCCGGCTCGATCCGTCGCGGCGAGGACCCGGCAGTCGACGAACAGCTCGGCCGCGAGCTGCTGGCCAGCACGAAGAACGTCCGCGAGAACCAGATCGTCGCCCGTCGCATCGCGGAAGCGCTGGCGCCGCTGTCGGTCTGGGTGACGCGGGCGGCGCAGCCGGAGCTGGTGCGCGTAGCGAACATCCAGCACCTCTGCACGCCGGTGCGCGCTCAGCTCGCCGCCGACGTCGGGCTGCTGCGGATCGCCAGCGTCCTGCACCCGACGCCGGCGGTCGGTGGTGAGCCGGGGGACGTCGCGGCGGCGATGATCCCCGAGCTTGAGGGCTTCAACCGGGGTTGGTATGCGGGCACAGTGGGGTGGATGGACGTGGCCGGCGACGGTGAGCTGTGCGTCGCCCTACGCGGTGCAGTCCTGCACGGCGCCTGTGCCAGCTGCTACGCCGGCTGCGGGATCGTCGCCGACTCGGACCCGGCGGCCGAGCTGGCCGAGACCGAGACGAAGCTCGGCGCGATCCTGCCGGTGCTGACCGGGGCTCAGGCGGCGGCGCCCGCGAGCAGCTCGCGGTCGGAGCTCTGAAGCGTTAGCTCAAGACCCTCGCGCAGCTCAATTAGTGGCTCCCAACCGAGCAGCTCGCGAGCCTTGGTGATGTCGGGCCGGCGCACTTGCGGATCGTCGACCGGCAGCTCCTCGAAGACGATGCTGGAACTCGATCCCGTGGCCGCGATCACTTTGTGAGCAAGCTCGAGCAGCGTGAACTCGGTGGGGTTGCCGAGGTTCACGGGCAGATGCTCGCCGGACTCGCAGAGCGCTATCAGCCCACCCACGAGGTCATCGACATAGCAGAAGCTGCGCGTCTGCGTGCCATCGCCGAACACCGTCAGCGGCTGCTGGTTGAGCGCCTGGCGTAGGAACGTTGGGATCGCACGACCGTCGTTGGCACGCATCCGCGAGCCGTAGGTGTTGAAGATCCGCACGATGCCGGTGTCGAGGCCCTGCTGGCGGTGGTAGGCCATGGTCAGCGCCTCGCCGTAGCGCTTGGCCTCGTCGTAGACGCCACGCGGTCCGATCGGGTTGACATGTCCCCAGTAGTCTTCTCTCTGAGGGTGCACCTGAGGATCGCCGTACACCTCGGAGGTCGACGCGACCAGCACCCGCGCGCGGTGGGCCTTTGCTAGCCCCAGCGTGTTGCGCGTCCCTTGCGCACCGACCTTCAGCGTTTGCAGTGGCAGCCGCAGGTAATCGATCGGCGACGCCGGGGAGGCAAAGTGGTAGATGCAGTCGAGTGGCTCGTCGATCGAGTACGGCTCGGTGATGTCGACGTTGAGGAAGCGAAACTGCCGATCGCGCAAATGTGCGATGTTGGCCAGTGAACCGGTCTCGAGGTTGTCGACGCAGATCACGCGGCTACCGCGTGCCAGCAGCTGCTCGCAGAGGTGGGAGCCGAGGAACCCGGCACCGCCGGTGACCAGGCATGTCGTCATGCGCCGATTATTCCATGGGGCAAGGCGAGCTTGCCTCGACCTTGCGATTGCCTGGCGCGACCTGCTGGTCGCGCCAACGCAGCGGCCGTCAGCTCAGCTCGTCCAGCGCGGCGTTCGCCGCCTGCTCGAGCTCGGCGTGCAGCGCGCGATTGGTGGCACGGCCCGTGACGACCTCGATCAACGTGCTGCCGGTACCGGCCAGTGCCTGCTGGAGGGCCGCGACCAGCTCGGCCGGTGACTGCGGGCGCGTGTGGGTCAGCCCGAACAGCTTGGCGGCCCGCCCGAAGTCGAGGCCCGGCGGCGTCGCCAGCAGGCGCTCGAACTGATCGCTCTGCGCCGTGGCGGCGACCGGCAGGAAGTCGAAGATGCCGCCACCGCCGTTGTTGATCAGCACGATCGTGAGCTTGACGCCGCCGCGGGCGATCGCCGTCAGCGCGCTGAGGTCGTGCGTCATCGCGACGTCGCCGAGCAGCAGGACGACCTGCCCGTCGTCGTCGGTGCGAGCGCCCTCGTCGTCGCCGCCGTCGGTGCTGGTGCCGATCCCGGCAGTCGCGGCGGCGACGCCCAGAGCGGTCGAGATCGTGCCGTCGATGCCGTTGGCGCCGCGGTTCGCGAGCACCCGCGGCTGTCGCGCGAGCGGGGGCCAGACCTCCTCGACGTCACGGATCGGCATCGAGGCCGCTACGAACAGGGTGGCGCAGTCGGGGATCGTCGCCGCCAGGGTACGCGCGACGATCGGCTCGGAGAGGCCCGAACGCTGCAGCGGCTGTTCGATTGCCTGCGCAACGGCAGTGTCGGCCTGCTGCCAGCGTTCCAGCCAGCCGCTCGTCGCCCGCGGCCGCTCGCTCCTGGTGTCGGCGACTTGCGCCAGCAGCGTTGGCAGCGGCGTCCGCTCACGGCGCGTCGCCGAAGCTGACGGGTCGGGCCAGCGGTCGTCGCCGGCGATCGTCACCTGCTCGATGCCGTCGAGGCCGGCAAGCCAAGCCCGCAGCGGCTTCGACGTCGGCAGATCGCCGGCTAGGTAGACAGTGGTGGGCGTCAGAGACGCGGCGGTCGGGGCATGGCGCAGCAGCAGGTCGTAGTAGGTGATCGCCGCTTCGCCGCGGCGAGCACCTGACCGTGGGTCGGCTAGCAGCGGGATCCGGGCGGCGGCAGCGGCCGCCGCCAGCTCGGCGCCAAGCCGCGCCCGCTCCGCGAGATCACCGCCCAGCTCCCCGGCGACGAGCACCGGACGGCCGTTGCTCGCGCCGAGGTCCTCGTCGGCTTGCTTGCACCGCTCGTCGGTCGCCACGGCATTGAGCCTGGAGGCGGCGGCCTTGATCAGAGTGGAGGTCGGTTCAGTCTCGACAACCCACGGCCGGCCAGCGGGCCGGCCGCCGCCACCAGGCTCAACCTCAGAGAGCGGCTCATCGAGCACGAGCGGCTCGCGCAACGGCAGGTTGATGTGCACCGGTCCGGGCCGGTCGCGGATCGCCGTCAGGTAGGCGCGACAGGCCAGCGACCGGGCCCAGTGCAGGCGGTCGGGGCTAGCTTCAGGCACGCCGGGGTCGACGAACAGCTTCACCGCGTCGCCATACAGCTTGACCTGGTCGATCGTCTGGCCGGCGCCGACGTCACGCAGCTCAGGCGGTCGGTCGGCGGTCAGGACGATCAGCGGCACCGCCGCCTCGTGTGCCTCGATCACCGCGGGCATCAGGTTCGCCGCTGCCGTGCCCGACGTGCAGGTGACCGCTACCGGCCGTCCCGTCGCCTTCGCGATCCCGAGCGCGAAGAACCCGGCGGCGCGCTCGTCGATGTGCGACCAGGTCCGGATGCGATCGTCGTCGGCCAGCGTCAGCGCGATCGGCGTGTTCCGCGACCCCGGCGAGGCGCAGGCGTGCCGCATGCCGCAGCGGGCGAGCTCGTCGACCATCGCGCGAAGGAACAGGTATGTGTCGGTTGCGGTCATGATCTCCCTATGGCTGAGCTGCCGACGATCGTCTTCCTGCACGGCTTCACGAACAGCGGCGCGAGCTGGGCGCCTGTGATCGACGGGCTCGATCAACGTTACCGGTGCCTCGCGCCCGACATCCGCGGGCACGGCGGTGCCTCAAGCCTTGAGCCGGTGACGCTCGGCGCGGTGATCGACGACGTTTCACGGCTCGCGCCGGACAGATTCGCCCTCTGCGGCTACTCGCAAGGTGGGCGGCTGGCGCTGCACATCGCCCTGGCACTGCCGCGGCGGGTGACGCGCCTGGTCCTGATCGGCGCCAGCCCTGGGCTGGCTGACCCCGACGAGCGCGCGGCGCGGCGCGCCGCCGACGAGCGCCTCGCGGCCGAGCTCGAACAGATGACGATCGAGCAGTTCGTCGAGCGCTGGGCGCAGACGCCGGTGCTGGCAGGTGTCAGCGCCGAGGTTGCGGCGCGAGCCCGCACTGACCGCCTGCGCTCGCAGCCGGCCGGCCTGGCGCGGGCGCTGCGCGGTCTCGGCACCGGTGCACTGCCGTCGCTGTGGAAGCGGCTGGGGGAGCTGAAGCCGCCGGTGACGCTGCTGGCCGGCGAGCGCGACACGAAGTTCAGCCGCATCGCCGCCGAGATGGCACCGTTGATCCCCGACGCCCGTATCGAGATCGTCCCCGGCTCCGGCCACGCGGTGCACCTTGAGCGTCCGGACGCGGTGATCGCCGCTCTGGGCGACTGAGGTTGAGCGAAGCTGGGAAGGAAACCGCGCCTCAGGCGCGGTTTCCTTCCCAGCTTCCAAAGCGATGACCTCAGGCTCGCGACCGGCGACGCTTAGCGCAGGTACCAGTCGATGAGCCCATCGCCGAGGCCAGGGCCGGCCGGCGGCAGCATGAAGCCGCTCTGTGCCGTGAACGGTGGCTCGCGATCGAAGCGGTCGAGCGTCGCCAGGCCACAGGCGCGCGCCGGGGCGATCACCGCAGCGGCGTGCAGGGCCGCCGCGATGCCGAGTGGCCCGTCGAGCGTCGAGGCAAGGTAGACGTCGAGGCCCTGTGCCCGCGCGCGGGCGGCGTCGCGCACGAGCGCGGTGATGCCACCGCGGGCGACCTTCAGGCAGACGGCGCGTACCGACCCGGGCGCGGAGGCGCCAGGGTGGACCGTGTCCACGGGCATTGCGGCGCCCCGGCCGCCGGCCCGCGGGCCGGCGGCGAGCGACTCAGGGGCGAGCGACTCAGGGGCGAGCAGCTCCGCGGCCGACTCATCGGCGGCGATCGTCACCGACGGCAACGCCGCCGCGACCGCCGTCAGCGCGGCGGCGCCGTGAACCGGCTCCTCGCAGAGCTCGATTCCGAACTCGGCCAGCGCGCGGAGGTGCTCGATCGCCGTCGTGACGTCCCAGGCGCCGTTCGCGTCGAGGCGGATGGCGGCCGCCGGGCCGGCGGCCTCGCGTACGGCAGCGACGCGACCGATGTCGTCACCGAGACCGACCTTCACCTTGAGCGTCCGAAAGCCATGCTCGACAGCCGCACGTGCCAGCGCCGCGGCAACCGCGGGGGGATCGGCACCGATCGTCGCGTTGACGGCTACCGGCCGCGCTGCGCCAGCGCCCAGCAGCCGCCAGACCGGCTGCCCGGCGGTCCGACCCTGGAGATCGAGCGCTGCCATGTTCCGGGCAGCAGCCCGGGCACCAGCCGGCGACGCGCCCGCATAGCCGGCCAGTGGCGCGGCCTCGCCGTAGCCGACCTGGCCGGCGCCGTCGCTAAGCGTCAGTAGCTCGAGCTCACGCCCGCCACTGTCAGGCGGCACCGGGTGGGCGGCCCGCAACGGCGCACGCCACGGGACGTGCAGCGATCGCCAGGATTCCGCGACGGCTGCCAACGGAGTCCTCCTTCAGCGGCTGAGCAGCAGCCCGGCCGACAGCAACAGGCAGAAGGCGAGCTGCAACTGGCCGGTCCGCGCCAGCGCCTGGTTCAGTGACGGTCCGTCGACGCGCTGGTAAACCTCGCGCACGACCGGCGCGGCGAGCAGCAGCGAGAGCCAGGAGAGCGCGATCCAGGGGGAGAGCGGGCCCAGCAGCCAGGGCAGCAGCACGACCGGGTAGCTGAGGAAGACCGTCCCGGCGAACATCGCCCGCGTGCGCTGGCGGCCGAGTCGCACCGCCAGCGTGCGCTTGCCGCTGCGGCGGTCGGTCTCGATGTCGCGGACGTTGTTCACGATCAGCAACGCCGCGGCGATCAGACCGACCGGCACGGCCAGCACCCACGCCTCCCAGATCGCACCGCGGGTCTGGGCGAAGTAGGAGCCGACAACGGCGGCGACACCGAAGAACAGGAAGACGAAGACCTCGCCGAGGCCTTCGTAGCCGTAGGGGCGCGGGCCACCGGTGTAGAGCACGCCGGCGATGATCGAGGCAACGCCGATCGCCAGGATCTGCCAGCCCGCGACGACGATCAGGTAGACGCCGCAGAGCACCGCCAGTGCGAAGCTCGCGTAGGTGGCGACGAGGACCCGGCGCGGCGGCGCCAGGCCACCGGCGGTGACCCGCACCGGTCCGAGCCGTTCCTCCGTGTCGGTGCCGCGGTGGGCGTCCGAGTAGTCGTTGGCAAGGTTCGCGCCGATTTGGATGAAGATCGAGCCGAGCAACGCCGCCACGAAGCGCAGCGGGTGGAAGACGTGCTGGTAGGCGGCGAGGGCGGTGCCGACGAGTACCGGGGCGACTCCGGCCGGCAGGGTTCTCGGCCGTGACGCCATCGCCCAGATGCGCCAGGCGCTGGTGGCCGGGCCAGCAGTCGTCGATGCCGTGCTCATGCGCCCCGGCCCGTCATGCAACCCACGCTCGTGATGCGGTCCACGCCCGTGATGCAACCCACGCTGATGATGCAACCCACGCCGATGATGCAACCCACGCCGATGCTGCGGTCCACGCTCGCCTCATCCTCTACGCCCGGTGCCCGAACTGCGTGAAGTCGGGACGCCGCTTCTCCAGGAACGCCTGGCGCCCCTCGGCCGCCTCCTCGCTCATGTAGAAGAGCAAGTTAGTGTCGTGGGCAAGCTGCTGGATGCCGGCGAGCCCGTCCTCGTCGGCGTTGAAGCTGGCCTTCAGCAGGCGCAGCGCCATCGGCGAGAGAGACAGCATCTCGTGGCACCACCTGACGGTCTCGGCCTCGAGCTCCGACAACGGCACGACCGCGTTGATCATGCCCATCTGCAGCGCCTGCTGCGCGTCGTACTGGCGGCAGAGGAACCAGACCTCCTTCGCCTTCTTCGGGCCGACGAGGCGCGAGAGGATGCTGGCGCCGTAGCCGCCGTCGAAGGAGCCGACGCGCGGGCCGGTCTGGCCGAAGCGGGCGTTGTCGGCGGCGATCGTGAGGTCGCAGATCAGCTGCAGGACGTTGCCGCCGCCGATCGCGTAGCCGGCGACCATTGCCACCACCGGCTTCGGCAGCCGCCGGATCTGGACGTGCAGGTCGGTGACGTGGAAGCGACCGACCGCCTGCTGATGACCGGCGTTGGCGGGGTCGGCGCCGGTCACGTAGCCGCCGCGCGAGCCGCGCACACGCTGGTCGCCGCCAGAGCAGAACGCCTTCTCGCCCTCGCCGGTGAGGATGACCACGCCTACCTCCGAGTCCTCGCGGGCGCGGTCGAAGGCATCCATCAACTCGATCACGGTCTCCGGCCTGAAGGCGTTGCGCACCTCCGGGCGGTTGATCGTGATCTTCGCGATGCCGGCGTCCTCGCCGCCGGCAAGCTCGTAGCGGATGTCCTCGTAGGTTGCTCCGCTCTGCCAGATGACGCTGCTCATAACGGCTCAGACTACCGTTTCAGGAATGCAAGATTGGCTGAGACGCGCCGCCGCGCTGCATCCGGACCGAGTTGCGATCGAACGCTCGGACGGTGGTGGGGTCTCCGCACGGCTCACGTATGAGGAACTGCTCGAGGCCGCGTCGGCGGCGGCCCGCGGGCTCGCCGCCGACGGGGTGGCAGCCGGCCAGCGGCTGCCGATCCCCGACCGCGATCGGCTGAAGTTCGCCGCCCAGCTACATGGCGCGCTGCTGCACGGCGCCGCGGCGGTGCCGCTCGACCCGCGGCTCAGCGAACAGGAGCAGGCCGCCCGCAGCGCCAGCGGCGTCGAGGTCGCCGGCGTTGCCGCGGTGATGTTCACGTCGGGCACCACGTCGGCGCCGAAGCCGGTGCCGCTCACCGAAGCGAACTTCCAGGCCAACGCGGTCGGCTCGGCGCTGGCACTCGGCCTCGATCCCGCCGAGCGCTGGCTCTGCACGATGCCGCTGGCGCATGTCGGCGGCCTCACGATCCTGCTGCGCTCGACGCTCTACGCCACCACCGTCGTCGCCCATGAGCGCTTCGACACCGAGGCGGTGCTGGCCGACCTGATGAACGCCTCACGGCGGATCACGCTGGTCTCGCTGGTGCCGACGATGCTGGCGCGGCTGCTCGACGCGGGCTTGCGGAACCCGCCGACGCTGCGTTGGGCGCTGGTCAGCGGCGCGCCGCTGACGGACTCGCTGCTCGCGCGCGCCGGTGCTGCCGGCGTGCCGATCGCGCCCAGCTACGGTCTCACCGAGACCTGCTCGCAAATGGTGACCTTCGGGCTGCCGCTGCTCGGGGGCGAGCTGCGGCTGGAGGAGACCGGCGGGGCCATCGACGGCCCGGATACTGTACACGGCGACGTGGCGCAGGCCGTCGACGGCCCCGCCGGCCCCCGCGGTGAGATCGCCGTTCACGGACCGATGGTCGCGACCAGCGCGCTTGATGTCGACGGCTGGCTGCGCACGGGCGACCTCGGCGAGCTCGATGAGCGCGGCCGCCTGCGCGTGATCGGCCGCAAGTCGGAGATGATTGTCTCCGGCGGCGAGAACATCGCCCCGTCCGAGGTCGAGGAGGTACTGCTCGCGCACCCCGGCGTGGCCGACGCTGGCGTCTTCGGGCGGCCCGACGACGAGTGGGGCGAGGCGGTGATCGCGAAGGTCGTGCCGCGTCCCGGCGTGGAGCTTGATGTCGAGTCACTGCGGGAGTTCGCGGCCCGGCGCCTCGCTCGCTTCAAGTTGCCGAAGCAGGTGCTGCTGGCGGAGGTGCTGCCGCGTACTGCGTCGGGCAAGCTGCTGCGACGCGAGCTGCGCTAGCTGCGATCAGCAGCGTCACGTCCTCCGCTCGTGACGGTCGGCGAGTGGTCCTCCGGCGGCGGTTTTGGCGCTACGAGCGCGACCAGGTCGCCAGTCGCGAGCGCAGCGAACGCCGCGGTGACGTCCGGGTCGAACTGTCGTCCGGACAGCCTGATTATCTCAGCACGCGCTCGGTCGACGGGCCAGGCGTCCTTATATGGGCGTGCATGCGTGAGCGCGTCGAACACATCGGCGAGCGCGACGACGCGTCCAGCTAGCGGTATCGCGTCGCCTTCGAGCCCGGCTGGGTAGCCGCTCCCATCCCACCATTCGTGGTGCGTGAGGGCGATCTTCTCCGCGAGGCGCAGCACAGCCGAGCGGCTGCCGGCGAGAATCGCCGCACCGGCGACCGGGTGCTTCCGGACCTGCACACGCTCCTGGTCGCTGAGGCGTCCGGACTTCAGCAGGATCGAGTCGGGAACTGCGAGCTTCCCGAGATCATGTAAAGGTGCGGCCTGCTCCAGCAGGGCGACGTCGCGCTCCGGCAGCCGTAGTCGCTCGGCAAGCGTGCCGGCCATGTGAGCGACGCGCTCGGTGTGCTGGGAGGTGTCGTCATCGCGGTACTCGGCGGCCAGCGCCAGCCGCTCGAGTGTCTCCCGGTGCGCGTCCCCCAAGCTTTGGTAGGCCTGTACGTTTTCGATTGCAACTGCCGTCGAGTCGGCGAGCGCCTGCAGCAGCTGCACTTCCTGCTCGGTTGCCTTATGCGGGGTTGCCCAGTAGCTCTCGATCGCGCCGAGCGGATCGAGCTGACGGATCGGCACGGTGGCCAGGCTCTTAACGAAAGTGGGACGGTAGACGTCGTGCGGAACGCGGTCGTCCTTGTAGACGTCCTCGATCACCGCGGAGCGTCGGTTTAGCATCGTCCAGCCGCTGATGCAGCGTTCCAGCGGGAACCGCTGACCCTTCCACAGTGGCGATATGGCGTCCTCGTCGGCGTAGTAGCACTGCCCGCTGTCACGCAGGACGAACGTCGCGCCGTCAGCGCCGGTCAATCGCCGCGCCGCGGACCGTACGATCTGCTGGATCTCGGGCAGCGAGCGAGCCACCGAGAGCCGCTGGATCGTCGCGATGAGCTCACCGGCCTTGTCCATGCCCTCGAGCGGGGAGAAGCTGATAAGCAACCGCTGATCGTCAGCGGGCGGGTCTGGGATGTCAGGAGTCTGACGCTCGTTCTGATCGCCGGTCATTGCTGCTGCAAGATGGTGATTAACAATCGGCTCGGGCCTTGCACAATCGGCTCGGGCCGAAAATTGGCCTCCCGTTACCGGCTCTACCCGATTTCACGCTCCGATGGACATGGCCTTGGCGAGCGGGGTTGCCGGCACCAAGTTCGACGTCGCTCGGCCGGGGGAGCTTGCGGCCCGAGCTGCGCTAGTCGTGCGGAGGCCTTAGCAGACGGGCACCTTGGGGTCGGAGAAGGGTGTGTGCAAGAGGCTTCCGGACGTTCTGCCGTTGTTATAGAACGCGTCGGCCGAGACGTAGTAACGCCCCTTCCACGGAGTCGAAGCGATCCGATACCACCAGACGTTGCCGTCGGCGACCTTGAACCCCCGTAGCCGGCAGCTGATCTGAACGGTCTGGTGGTCGTGCAGCATCCGGCCGCTGCGCCCGCTCGCATGCCGGTAGTTCGACCATGTGTACGCCACGCTGCCGGTGGTTTCGCGCCGCGTGTGCGATCCGGCGGCGGCTGCTGCCGGGAACGTCAGGACCGCGGCGATTGCGACCGAGCAGAGGGCCGCCAAGCTGACCTGTTTCATTGCTTCCTCCTATCCACCAAACCGCCGTTAAGCGCAAGCTCGGCGAGCCTTACACGCTTGCGGTTCTGGGCGAGCTCGGAGATCCCGAAGGTGACGAACAGCCGGCGTAGCTGGGCCTTGACGGCATCGACGCCGAGATGTACTTCGTCGGCGATCTGGCGGTTGCTCGCCGGCGTCGGGAAGTGGGTCCCGTCGGTGCAAGGACGACAGAGCGCTCGCAGGATCCGAAGTTGGGTCAACGAAAGTTGATCGAGCACCGGGCGCTCGCCGGCCGCGGTCAGCGTGCTGCGATCGGCAGCCAGCTCGTAGAACTGCAACCGGCTGCGCCCGATCGCGATCACGTCGCGATCGCGCAGACGTCGCCGCGCCGCGATCCGCCGCCCGTTGACGTAGGTGCCGTTGCGGGAGATTCCGTCATCGAGCACCGTCCAGCAGTCGGCAAGCAGCTCAAGCCGCGCGTGCACGCGCGAGACCTCGCCGTCTCCGGCGATCACGATGTCGCTCTCAGGGCTGCGCCCGATCACCAGCTCACGCCGTCCCGCAAGCGAATATGGCTGCCGGGTGCCACCGCTAGTCGAGCCACCGTCCCCTGAGCAAATGACCAGGAACGCCGCGCCGGTCTGCTCCATCGCCAGCAACGCGCGCAGCTCCTCGGCGGTCCACCTCGGGTCGGCGTCAGCGCCTCGCGGACGGTCGGTGGCGTGAACGCCGGTTAGCACAGCGGCACCTTCGAGTCGACCAGCGGCGTGTGCAGTAGCGTGCCGTGACCCGCGCCGTTGTTATAGAAGGCATCGGCGGAAACGTAGTAGCGTCCGTTCCACGGCGGCGACGCGACCCGATACCACCAGCGATCGCCGTCGGAGACCGTGAAGCCACGCACGCGGCAGCTGATGCGCACCGCGTGGTAGGCGGGAATCACCGGTCCTGCCGCGCCGCCAGCGCTGCGGTAGTCCGACCAGGTATGTGAGGGACCGCCGACGATCTCGGCGGGCCCTGTGGCAGCCACCGGGTCATGCGCTTGCGGGTGTCCGTTCACCGCTAAGACGATTGCCGCCGCCGCGGCGGCCAGTGAGGCCAAGCCGGCGCTTACGCCGACGGCCAGCCTGCGCGACTGCACGCCGCGCTTGGCATCGGCGGGCGCGAGCGTCGCCGCGTCCGGACCGACCATCGCTGCGGCTGCGTTGCCGTCTGCCCGCGAACTCGTCGGCGGCGCCAGGCTGCCGCGCACCAAGGGCGCGCGCTGGAAGGCGCTGCAGAGCCCGTCGAACAACTCCCGCGAGCTGCTCGGACGCTGATCGGGATCGACCGCCAGACCGGCGATCAGCACGTCGTCGACCGCGCGCGGCAACTGCGGCGCTTGACGTGAGGCCCGTGGCCGCTTGGCATGCGCGTGTGCGATCAGCGCTTCGCTGGGGCGCGCGGCGGGGAACGGCAGCTCGCCGGTCAGCGCTTGATAGGCGGTGACGGCGAGCGAGTAGAGGTCGCTTGCGGCCGATGCATCCGCGCCCTCAGCCAGCTCTGGAGCCATGTAGTCGAAGCTGCCCAGTGGGGTGCCAGTACTCGTCACGCCGGTGCGCTCGTCGAGCAGCCGGGTGAGGCCGAAGTCGGCGAGCCAGGCGTGATCGCCGTTTTCGATCAGGATGTTTTGGGGCTTGACATCACCGTGGACGACGCCCAGCGTGTGCGCGTAGTCCAAGGCGCTGCCGACGTCGCGGAGCAGCTCGACAGCGGCGGCAGCGCTGATCGCGTCCAGGCGGATCAGCGAGCGCAGGTTGGGACCGTCGATCCAGCGCATCGCGATGAATGGCACACCGTCCGCCGTGCCGCTTTCGTAGATCGGGATGACGTGTGGGTGCTGGAGCGTCGCTTGCAGGTCGGCTTCGCGCTGGAAGCGCCTCACGAACCGCTGATCGCCGCGCAAGTGAGCCGCCAGCAGCTTGATCGCTACATCCCGGTCCAGCGACTGCTGTCTGGCGCGGTAGACCGTCGCCATGCCGCCGGCGCCGATCTCCGCCGCGATCGTGTAGCCAGCGATCACTGGCAAACCGGCTGAGGTCCCCTCGTCGGGCACATCCTGCAGTCCGACATCGGCGTTCAACGCGACTTGCAGATCCTTCCCCAAGTTGCCCGTTAGCAGGTCCGTAAGCCGATGCTAGCTCCGCGCCAGGTTCGCGTCCATCAGCGCGGAGCCAGGCGGCCGCCTGGCTGCCTGAGCCGTGCCGTCCCGGTATGGTGTCGTGCTGCGGCCAACTGCCACTAGTAGTGGCCTATGCGTCAATGCGCCGGGAAACAGCTTGTGAGCATCGTCCGCAAGAGATCGCTTCAGAACGTGTCGGTGGCAGCTGCGATCGGCAGCGTTGTCATAGCTGGCACATTGTCGCCAGTTGCTGCCGCTCGCTCGCGTGCCGCCGTCGTCTCGTGGCGGGCACACGCCACCGGAGTGCAGCGCGGAAGAACGGTGGTCTTATCGTTGGCGCGCGCTCGCAAGGCCGCGTGTAAGTTGACGATCGCGAAAGCCGGCGATGGCGCGCGTAGCTGGCATTACGCCGGGAGCTCGGGGTTGCTGCAGTTCGCGATCGCTCCCTCATCACGCACCGCGACCGGACGCTGGATGCTGCGAGCGGCCTGCGCGCCCATCGGCGGCGGGCGCAGGGGACATGCCACGACCTCGATTCGCGTTCGTGGTCGGGGTGCAGGTGATGGCTTCCTGGCTGGGCGCAAGGGACCCGCCTTCCGCGTGCATGTGCGCGACGGAACTGTGCTCGCGCGAGCAAAACTCCCGCTCGGCGGTCTCGGTGGCGATCCCGGCAATGACTATCCGTGGACCAGACGTATCCTGAACTCGGGCTTCGACCCGTGGGGTGAGTACTACCGGGAGTGCACCAGCTTCGTCGCCTGGGCGCTGCACTTGCGCAACGGCTACGACATGCCCTTCCATGCCGACGCTGACCGGTGGGCGCTCGATGCGGCATCTCGCGGCGTCGCGGTCAACTCGACGCCGGCGGTTGGCGCGGTTGCCTGGGAGCAGAAGCCGCCGTTCGGACATGTCGCGTGGGTGCGAGCGGTCCGGTCCGGGATGGTGACGGTCGAGGAGTACAACGAGCACGGCAACGGCACCTATGACGTGCGCACAGTTCCGGCCCGCGCCTTCGAGTACATCCACTTCAAGGACCTCAGCGACGCGCCGGTGACGATTGCGACTCCAACTGGTGCCGGCCCGACTACCTACGCCGAAACGGCCGGCTCGGTCGCTAACACGTGGACCGACTACGCCGACGCCGGCGGCACCGAGGGTTCACCGATCGCCAAGTATCAAACTGTCCAGATCACCTGCAAGGTGGCCGGCTTCAAGGTCGCCGACGGCAACACTGCGTGGTATAGGATCGCTTCCTCGCCGTGGAGCGATGTCTACTACGTATCCGCCGACGCCTTCTACAACGACGACGCCACCTCGGGCAGCTTGTCCAGCACGCCGTTCGTGGACGGCGCGGTGCCTGACTGCTGATGTTGCGGTGACCGCAGCCTGCCCGTTGCTGTGGTTAGCGACCCACAGTCAGATTCACCTTGCTGCCATCGGCTAGCTTGCGGCCGGCGGCGACTGACTGTGAGAGCACCCGACCGTGCCGCGCGTGTCGCGTGTGGCGATGCCCTACCTTGCCGGGGCGGCAGTGGGCATGGCGAAGTGCCTGCTCGGCGACACCCAAGCGGTCACCGACTACCTTCGGCACGACGCATTTCGGCGCAGCCTTGGGCTTCGGCGCGGCGGCAGCCAGCGTGACCACGCGTCCGCCGCTGGTCGCGGACGAGTAACCGGCGCCACTGCCGGCGAACCGGAACGTCACGCGCTTGCTGGCAAGCGAGGCGGGCACCTTGTAGGCGATGGTCGCGAGGCCGTTCACCGGGTTCGCCGAGCCGATCGTCGTCCACGGCACGTGGCTGGCCGAGACCTGCAGCGACACCGACAGCGTCGACCCCGAGAGCGGGGTGCCGTCGGGGCTGTGGATGCCCGCAGTCACGGTGCCGCTCAACGCGTTTGAGATCGATGGGGTCGAGAGCACCATCGCGTGTCGCAGCGACACGGTGAAGTCGTAAGGTGCCGTGGGATTGTCCCAGCCGTCGCCGGAGCTGAACAAGAGCGGCAGGGTTGTGGTCGAGGTCACCTGAAACTCCAGCTCGTTCTTGTCGTTGTCGTTCAGGTACTGCTCTTGCAGAGTGTTGGTGTTGTCAACGTTATAGTCGGTGGTGCCGCCGGGAAAGACGTCAAGGACCGTATTGCCGACCTGTGACTCCCAGTCGATCGTGACCTTGTCACCGGACGTCACCGGTAGCAGCCAGTAGGTCCGGTAGCGGACACCGCTGTCGAGCGGTGTCACCGAGCCGGTGTTGCCGAACTCCTGATGGCCCACCGCCACCGTCGGTGCGCCGGCGATCGAGCCGCTGTCGGCCCAGGCCGTGCCGGCAGTCACGGCCGTCGCGACAAGCACTGCGGTCAGTGCCGCGCCAGCCGTGAGGGCCCTGTAAGCAGTCTGGCCAACTCGGTGCACATCGATAAGTTTCATCTGCTGATCCTTTTGGCGTCCGGTTCCGGTGACGCGATTGTAACGGACCATCCTGTCAGACTCGGTGTCCAGCGGTGTACGGGAATTATACCTTGGTGTATGGCTGACGGCCGGTATTGACGCCTTCCGGGCTGCGGCATAGACTCCGACGACGCCGGGCTGGACGACCGAGCAGGCAGTACTGTGCGCGATGGAAGTGGCAGCGCCCGATTACGAAGTGAAGACCCATCGGGGGGGTTACGTGACATGCCAGGTTGCGAAGGGACCAGCGATCCAGACATCGGCTGTATCGGGTCGCGGCATATCGGTAGCAGGATAAGTTTCTTGCGGCGGGCCGGTCGGAATCTCGTGGGTCGGGTTCTGGCGACGCTCACGGCCAGCAGCCTTCGTGGAGCCCTGGTTGCAGTCGGCGTAGTCGCTGCTGTTGGGCTTGCGGCACCGAGCGGAGCCGGTGCCGCATCGTTCGCCAATCTCCTTCGGAGCGCCGCAAAGGCAGCCGACACAAACTATTCAGCATCGCCGCTCACTTGGAGCGGCGGAGTGTCGGTGGACACGTCCGCACCGTATGGTGTGTATTACGCGATCAATCAGCTATCTTGCCCGTCAGACTCACTCTGCGTCGGGGTGATCAATGCTCCAACAGCCGGGTACATCGTTGCGAGCACCGATCCGACGGCTGCCTCCGCGAGCGCCTGGTCGACGCTCCCCACTGCGTCGCTTGCTCCCAGCGGAAGCGGGTACGTCCTATCGGGTGTGAGCTGCGTAACGGCAGGCAGCCAGCCACTATGCCTGGTGCTCGACAGCGATGATGCCGGTGACGGAACGTTGCTGGTCTCAGCCGATCCGGCCGGAAGCTCAGCCGCCGATTGGTCAAGCACCTCGTTGTTGTATGCCGACGGTGCCCCATCGTGCGGGGTTTCGGGCTCGGCGGTGATGTGCATCATTTCCGCGAAGACGGCGTCTGGTGCGCCCGCTGTCTACGTTTCGACTGCGCCCACGGCGGGGGCAAGTGGGTGGACACTGGTCCCGCTTAACAACCTTGCCGTCGACGACTCAGTCACCGGGGCGGCGTGCGCTACTGCCTCGTTCTGCGCGGCGACCGCCACGGATGGGAAGTTCGTCGAGTCGACGAATCCGGCCAACGCGGCGTCGTGGAGCGTGTCTACCGATACGGGTATAGACGCCGATGTAGATACAAGTCTTGGCGTGACGCTCGAATGCCCAACCATAACATTCTGTATTGCTACGGGTTCTGACGACAGGGCCGACCAGTACATGGCAACGACGACCGACCCGGAGGATGGTGCGACGTCAAGCTGGCAGATATCTGAACCGTCTGTGTTGCAGGCACGGTGGACCCCGCCTACATGTCAGCGTGATACCTCGGTCGGCTCGGGAGTGCTATGCGAGGTGAATGTTGGCTGGGATTCGTCACTAAAGAAGGGCGCGGTGGCGGTATCGACGGATGAGGGGTCCATCTGGAGTATGGAGCCCATCGATAGCGACGTCGTCGGGGAAGCCAATGGTGGTGTTGGCGCGTTCGCATGTCCAGACTCGGGGCTGTGCATCGCAGGAGACGAGACCACAGGTGGCGTCGTCTATTCGATAAATGCCGACACCGGTGACGGCACATGGTCTGGCGCTGCAGGCGTCGCTCCCGGCTATAACGTCGTACAGATACCGCAACAGTCCTGTAACTCGGCATCGCTGTGTGTAGGCTTTGACGACGCCGGCAGGATCTTGACATCGACTGACCCCGCGGGCGGCGGCTCAACGTGGTCGGCGTATAGCGTTGAGTCCGGCGACCACCAGATTGAGGCCGTAGCGTGCCCGTCTGTCTCTCTGTGCGTAGCGACCGACAATGCTGGCAACGTGCTGACGTCGACTGATCCTGGCGGCGGAGGTCCAACTTGGACGAGCGTGAGCGTCGGCGACGGTGATCTTACACAGTTACAGTGTCCCTCAACGACGCTATGTGTGGCTTCGGATGTGGCCTTCGACAACATCTACACCTCGACTAATCCGGCAGGTGGGCAGTCCGCGTGGTCGTCTGACCAATTTAATTATGATGCCGATGGCTACTCCTCGTGGCTGGATGACATGGTTTGTCCGTCGACGTCGCTATGCGTCGCGCTTGGACAGACCTCTTTGGGGACGACTAATTTACTGATGTCAACTGACCCCGCAGGCGGTTCAGGCACTTGGTACGCGACGAGCATCGGCAACGGGGACTCGTTGTATGATTTGACGTGCCCGTCCGCATCGTTTTGCGCTGCAGCGTCAAGCACGGACTTTTGGGTCTCGACCGACCCCGCGCAGGGGGTGTCATCCTGGTCGAGCAGTTCTACCCCAGAAAGCATCAGTTTCCTCCAATGCCCATTGACGTTGCTATGTGTCGAGATGAATGGTTCGGGTGAGGTGTCAACGTTGGTTGGCCCAGGCAGTAGCGGATCAACCTGGTCGGCGCCAGTTCAGACCGCACTTACGGCACCCGATTTCCTGTCTTGTCCCACAAGCAGCTTATGCGTGGCCGCGGATGGATCGGATGTCGAGGCCAGCATCGATCCTGCTGCAGGAGGCGCGACATGGTCCGCTGCGGCGCAGGCGGACGTTGGCGGATTCAATGACGCTAGCTATTTGTCGAGTGGTACGTCGGCCGATATTGCCTGTCCCACAGCTAGCACGTGCGTGATGGGCGATGCGTTCGGTGGAATTACCACTGGTACAATCGCCGGCGGCGGTCCCGGTCTTGGCTCTGGCTCCGGCAGCGGCAGCACCGGCGGTAACGGTTCCGGCAGCAATGGCTCCGGTGGCGGTACGACGACCAACCCAGGCGGCTCAAATCCGGCAAGCGGAAGCTCGAGCGGTACAGGGAAGGCAGTCAAAGCCTCAACCAGCGGCACCACAGCGAGCGAAACTGTGCGCTGCGCTGGGGCCACGGGACAGAGCTGCAAGCTCACCGTGACACTAAGCGTCGTGGAAACGGTTAGAGGCGGCACCGTCGTCGGCGTCGCTGCGCGGGTCGGCAAGAAGACCAAGAAAAAGACCGTCGTGATCGGCTCTAAAACCGTGACCGTCGGCGCCGGCAAGAGTAAGGCCGTCAAGATCACGCTCAATGCTGCCGGCAAGAAGTTGCTACAGAAGCGCGGCAAGCTGGTGGTCTCACTCACTGTTAGGCAAAGCGGGCGCTCAATCCGCAGCCAGAAGCTTACGTTCAAGAAGCCCCATCCTCGGAGCGTGAGTCGAAAGCGCCGGACTCGCCTGAGCTGAAATCGTCGGTCGGACCCGGGCTGGTTGTGTAGATTGCACGCACAGGGGCCGTAGTAGCGCGACCTCAGAGAGCCGCAAGACGAGCGGGAAAGCGAGGATCGAGCGTGCCTGATGAAGAGCTTTCAGAGCGGCGCGAGCGCCTGCTCGACGAATGGGACAAGGCGGCCCCGGGCTGGCGCGGCGTTGCCGAGCGCTGGCGCGAGTGGGGGGAGCCGGTGTCGGCGTGGCTGCTGGACCGGGCTGGCATCGGCGGCGACGCGGTGGTTCTCGAATTGGGCGCCGGGGCCGCCGACACCGGCCTGGCCGCAGCGGTACGGCTCAGCGCTGCCGGCAAGCTGATCTGCAGCGACGCCTCGGAGCCGATGCTGGAGCTGGCGCGCGAGCGCGCGCGCCAGCTGGGAGTGGCGAACGTCGAGTTCAAGCTGCTGCAGCTCGAATGGATAGACCTCGAGACCGCGAGTGTGGACGTCGTGCTGTGCCGCTGGGCGCTGATGTTGACGGTCGATCCGCTGGCGGCGCTGAAGGAGTGCCGACGGGTGCTCAGACCCGGTGGACGCCTCGCGATCGCCGTTTGGGACGAGCCCGAGCGCAATCCCTGGACGGCGATCCCGAAGCAGGCCGTAGCCGACATCGGATACGGCCCGGCGCTTGTGGCCGAGCCTGGGACGATGTTCGGCCTCGCCGATGCCGCGCGCCTGCGCGAGCTGATTGAGGACGCCGGCTTCTTCGAGGTTACGGTCGAGGACGTCGCCACGGAGCACCGCTTCGCCTCGGTGGACGACCTGATCGCGGTGACACGGGACGTTTCGGGCAGCTTCGCAGCGGTCTGGGACGGGCTCGATCAGGGGTCTCGGCGCCGGCTGCGTGCCACGATCGCGGCTGCCACAGAGCCGTTCACGGACTCGGCTGGCGCGCTCGTACTGCCGGGCAGCACACACGCAGCCATCGCCGCCGCCTGAACATGAGCGCGGCCGTTGCGGCCGCGTAAGGCGTTTGCAAGCTTGCGTTCAAACCTTCCAGGAGCCTTCGGGCCTGCTTAAGCTGGGCGAGTTCGTACGGGAGCTGCAACCGGGGTGGTTGCAAGCAAACCGACCAGCTGCGGCGGTAGTACCTGGATGGAGAAGTGATATGAGCAAACGTCTTGGCGTACTGATCGCGTCTGTGCTTTTTCTGGCGCTGCCCGCGGCGGCGCAGGCGTACCCGATCCACGTCGTCGAGTCCGGCGAGACTCTGACCTCGATCGCAGCTGCCGACGGGCTCTCCGAGCCGGCGCTTGCGGCTGCGAACGGCCTTGTGTGGAACGCCGACCTGATATCCGGTCAGATCATCTCCGTCCCGCCAAAGGGAGTCGCCATGACCACGGCGTCGAGCACTGCGGCCAGCTCCTCGACCAGCGCTTCAGGCGGTGGCGCGAGCGGCGCCACGAGCGGGAGCGCGAGCGCAAGCACGACGGCGACGTCGTACAGCAGCGGCGGCGGCGCCTACACGGTCAGCTTCGGCGACACGCTGACCGGCATCGCCGCCGCGGCCGACACTTCCGTCGACGAACTTGCGCGACTTAACGGCCTCGATCCGGACGCGCTGCTGCTCGCGGGCACGGTGTTGCGGCTGCCCGGCGGCTCTTCCTATGTCAGCGACTCCGTCACGCCGTCCAGCGAGTCGGCTGCCACCGAGGTCTCCCGCGCGTCCGACCCGCCGTACCCGACCGCCGAGCGCGTCTCCGGCAGCGAGGTTGCCGACACGGCTGCGTACCACGGCGTCCCGGCGGCGCTGGCAGAGGCGATCGCCTGGCAGGAAAGCGGCTTCAATAACGACGAGGTATCGGCGACCGGGGCCGTCGGTGTGATGCAGATCGAGCCGTCGACGTGGCAGTGGATCAACACCCGCCTGACCGGCGGCGAGACGCTCGCTCCGGCTGCCGCGAGCACGAATGTCAGTGGCGGTGTGCTACTGCTGCGGCAGCTACTGGCGGAGGCCGATGGCAACGAGACCGACACGGTCGCCGACTACTACCAAGGCGCGAGCTCGGTCGCGAAGTACGGCATGTTCCCGTCGACGAGGCAGTACGTCAGCGACGTGCTGACGCTGGCGCGGGACTTCGGTGGCTGAGGCTGACGCCGGGCGAGGGACCCTCGGCGGCTAAAGCTGACGCCGGCCGCGAGGGCCCCCTCGCGGCTGAGACTGGCGCTGCAAGCCAGGCGGCGACGCGGTAGCCTGCCGGTATGTTCTACGACAACGACGCGGATCTTCATCTGCTTGACGGCAAGACCGTCGCAATCATTGGTTACGGGTCCCAGGGACACGCACACGCATTGAACTTGAAGGACTCCGGCGTAGACGTAGTCGTAGGGCTGCGTCCCGGCTCCGCGAGCATCGCGAAGGCCGCAGAACATGGCCTGAAGGTCATGGATCCCGCCAGCGCGGCTGCCGCGGCCGACATCGTGACCATCCTGACGCCCGACGAGATCCAGGACAAGGTCTGGGAGTCTGGCGTCGGCGCGGGCCTGACGGCCGGTAAGCTGCTGATCTTCGCGCACGGCTTCTCAATCCTCTACGGAACGGTCACGCCGCCGCCGGACATTGACGTGGTGCTGGTGGCGCCGAAGGGGCCGGGCCACATCGTCCGCCGGCAGTTCCTTGAGGGCTCGGGCGTGCCTGCGCTGATCGCCGTCCACCAGAACCCGACCGGCAACGCCCAGGCGCTCGCGCTTGCGTACGCGAAGGGTCTCGGCGCGACCCGCGCCGGCGTGATCGAGACGACCTTCCGCGAGGAGACCGAGACCGACCTGTTCGGCGAGCAGGCGGTGCTCTGCGGCGGCGTCTCGGAACTGATCCGGGCGGGCTTCGACACGCTCGTGGAGGCCGGCTACCAGCCGGAGATGGCGTACTTCGAGTGCTGCAACGAGATGAAGATGATCGTCGACCTGATCTACGAGAAGGGCATCGCGGGTCAGCGCTACTCGTGCTCCAACACCTCCGAGTACGGCGACATGACCCGGGGACCGCGTGTGATCGGCCCGGCGAGCCGCCAGGCGATGAAGGAGATCCTCGGCGAGATCCAGTCGGGCGCGTTCGCGCGCGAGTGGATCGCCGAGAACAAGGCCGGCCTCGAGAACTTCAAGCGCTTGCGCGAAGAGCAGGGGGCGCACCCCGTCGAGGTCGTCGGCAAGGAGCTGCGCTCGCACATGAGCTGGATCGACACGTCGTTCCACGAGTAGCCCGCGCTGAGCGATTACGTTCAACTGGTCTGAACAGAAAGGGGCGGGACGCGAGCGTCCCGCCCCTTTGCTTTGTGGGTGCCGGTCCGGTAAGCTCACTGACACCTGTCGTGACTGGCGCGAGAAGGTGGATGACCACCGGGGAGCGACGGGCTCAGTACGGCCGCGCGCCTGGGCATGTGTCTTCCGTCATCTCACGTCGACAGAGGAGGAATAGTGCCCCAGACTCTCTTGCAGATCCCACCCCGAATCAAACCGGTCGACGGCCGGTTCGGCTCCGGTCCCTCACGTGTACGGCCCGCCCAGCTCGAGCATCTGCTCGCCGCCGGGGCGTCGGTGGTCGGCACGTCGCATCGCCAGCAGCCGGTCAAGGCGCTCGTCGGCCGCATTCGGGCCGGCCTGCGCGAGCTGTTCTCGCTGCCGGACGGCTACGAGGTGCTGCTCGGTAACGGCGGCACCACCGCCTTCTGGGACGCTGCCGCCGCGGGTCTGATCCGCGAGCGGGCGCTGCAGCTCACCTACGGCGAGTTCTCGTCCAAGTTCGCGAAGGTCACGAAGACGGCGCCGTTCCTGGCGGATCCGATTCTGGTCGAGGCGCCGGTCGGCTCTGCGCCGGATCCCGCCACGAGCGGGCAGCCGGGCGCGGACGTCGTGACCTGGGCGCACAACGAGACCTCCACCGGCGTGATGGTGCCGGTGGTGCGGCCCACGGGGCTTGACGACGATGCGCTGGTGCTGATCGACGCGACCTCCGGCGCCGCCGGTCTGCCGGTTGACATCACGGCCGCCGACGTCTACTACTTCGCACCGCAGAAGGGCTTCGCCTCCGACGGCGGGCTCTGGCTGGCGATCGCCAGCCCGGCGGCGATCGAGCGCATCGAGCGCATCGACGCCGACCGGCCAACGGTCGGGGCGACCCGCTGGATCCCCGAGTTCCTGTCTCTGACCACGGCTCTCAGCAACTCACGTAAGGACCAGACCTATAACACGCCGGCCGTGGCGACGCTCTTCCTGCTTGCCGACCAGCTTGACTGGATGCTTGAGCAAGGCGGGCTCGATGCGATGATCGCCCGCACCACCGAGTCCTCGACCCATCTCTACCAGTGGGCGGAGGCCGGCGCGCAGACGACGCCGTTCGTGGCCGACCCGAAGAATCGCTCGCTGGTCGTCGGCACGATCGACTTCGCCGACGAGATCGACGCCGCCGAGATCGCGAAGACGCTGCGCGCCAACGGCATCGTCGACGTCGAGCCATACCGGAAGCTCGGTCGCAACCAGCTGCGGGTCGCGATGTTCCCGGCAACCGACCCCGGCGACGTACGTGCCCTGACCGACTGCATCGACTGGGTTCTGGAGCACCAGCAATGAGCGCCGCCACCGCCACCCACACCGCCGGGGCCAGGCCCAGCGGGGCCCGGCCCCGCGTCCTCGTCGCCGAGAAGATCGGCGACTCGGGGATCAATCTGCTGAAGGAGCAGTTCGACGTCGAGCTCGGCTTCGGCTGGAGTCGCGACGAGCTGGCCGAGCGGATCGGCGAGTTCGACGGCATTCTGATCCGTTCCGCGACGAAGCTCGACGCGGAGCTGCTGGGCAAGGCGACGCGGCTGCGCGCCGTCGGACGTGCCGGCGTCGGTGTCGACAACGTCGACGTCGCGGTCGCGACGCAGCGCGGCATCGTCGTCGCCAACGCGCCGCAGTCGAACGTCGTCACCGCCGCCGAGCACACGGTCGCGTTGCTGCTGGCGCTGGCGCGCAACATCCCGCAGGCCCACGCCTCGCTGATCGCCGGTCGCTGGGATCGCTCGAAGTACTCGGGCGTCGAGCTCTACGATAAGACGCTCGGCATCCTCGGCTTCGGGCGCATCGGCCAGCTCGTGGCGCAGCGCGCGAAAGCGTTCGGGATGAAGCTGATCGCCTTCGATCCGTTCGTCAGCGCCGAGCGCTTCAAGGACCTCGGCGTCGAGAAGGCGGAGAGTGCCGACCAGGTCTACGCCGTTGCCGACTTCCTGACGGTGCACCTGCCGAAGACGCCCGAGACGACCGGCTGGCTGAACGCTGCGGTCTTCGCCAAATGCAAGGACGGCGTCCGCATCCTCAACGTCGCGCGCGGTCCGCTGCTCGTCGACGCGGACCTGAAGGCCGCGATCGACAGCGGTAAGGTCGCCGGCGCCGCACTTGACGTCTTCCAGTCCGAGCCGATGACCGAGCACCCGCTGTTCGGCTACCCGAACGTGATCGTCACCCCGCATCTGGGCGCGTCCACGGCCGAGGCGACCGACCGGGCGGGCTTCCAGGCCGCCGAGCAGGTGGTCGCCGCGCTGACCGGTGGCGCGGTCACGACCGCCGTGAACATCCCGGCGGTGGCGAGAGAGGACCTCGTGGCGCTGGCGCCGTTCATGCCGCTGGCCCGCTCGCTCGGGAAGATCGCGTTCGCGCTTGTGAAAGGCTCCTCGATCGAGCGCGTGGAGAGCCAGTTCCTGGGCCAGATCGCGACGCGAGACACGCGCCTCTTGGGCCTGGAGGTGCTGCTCGGTGCCTTCAGCTCGTCGGTCGAGGACGTCAACGAGGTCAACGCGCCGACGCTGGCCGGGCAACGCGGCGTCGCGGTCGAGGAGGTCAAGCGGACGACCACGCGCGACTACTCCGACCTGATCCGGGTAACGATCGCCAGCGGCGAGCAGGAGGTGAGCGTCGTCGGCACGCTGATCGGCAACCAGAACCGCCCGCATCTGCTCGAGGCCTGGGGGCAGCGCTTCCAGGTGCAGCTCGAGGACTACATCACGCTGTTCCGCTATAAGGACCAGCCTGGCATGCTCGGCCGGGTCGGCACCGTCTTCGGCGAGCGCGGCGTGAACATCGGCTCCTCGATCGTCGGCCGTCAGCCTCAGGCCGACGATCCGACCGCCGAGCCCCTGGCAGCGATGGTGATCTCGAGCGACGTCGCCGTGCCGCAGGATGTGGTCGACGAGATCGCCTCGAGCGAGGGCTTCGTGGCTGGGGTCACCGTCAGCCTCTAAGCGGCAACCCCCGTATCGCTGGCGGCGACGACCGCCACGGTTGACCGTCGCGGATTTTGTACCGTATATGTACAAAATCCGCGACGGCAAGCTGGGTCACGCTGACGGCAAACGTGAGATCGCGTCGCTCCACTCCGTGACGGTCGCCCCGCTCGGGCGTAGTGTTAGCATGAGAGGGATGCGAGGCTGGATCTCCAAGCTGACGCTGGTCGTGATCGCGGTGGCCGTAGCGGCCGGGGCGTCGGTTGCGCTCGCTTCCTCGCGCAGCCAGAAGCAGTTACAGAGCAACAAAGCGCGCGCCCACGCCGACGCGGCGGCATTGGTGGCCGGCGTGCAGCTGCCGCCGGGCGCGACGCCATCAAGCATTGAGCCGGCCGGCGACAACGGCTTGCTGCCGTTCTCGTCGGAGGCGATCGAAGGGGATGCCGCCCACGCGCTCGCGCACGGCTGGTGGATCGTCGACGAGCCTGCGGACCAGGTCCTGGACTACGTGAGCTCGCATGCCCCGCTGGGCATGAAGCAGGACGGCTCCGGCTACTCCAATGGCCGGCAGGGGTCGACTGAGTCGGACATGTTCGAGGCTCCCGCGATCCCGGGCAAGCTCGGCGAGCGCATGATGTGGGTGACGGTCGCAACGCTGCAGGACGGACAGACGGGCGTGGCGGCGGAGGCTCAGAGCGACTACGTCGTGCCGCGGCCGTCGAGCGAGCGGGTCCCGGCGGGAGCGTCGATCCTGACGATCGCCAGGACCCGGACTACGGCGAACGGCCGGCGGGTGCGCCATGTGCAGCTGGCGACGGTCCAGCTCACACGCTCCGTCTCGATCGCGCGCGTGACGCGGCTGATCGACTCGCTGCCGGTCGCCCAACCGGATGTGATCATGTGCGAGGCGCTGATGTTCCCAACGACGACGTACACGCTCACCTGGCGGCGCGCGGCGGCAAGCCGGCCGCTCGCGCGGGCGCAGTTTGTCGAGTACCACGATGCCGTGCAGGCGGTCGGCAGCCAGTGCGACACGATCGGCTTCAGCATCGGCGGTCATCGGCGCGACGCGCTGATCGGCACCCGCGTCGTCGCGCGGCTCCGTGCCGCGGCCGGCGGCCGGCTGTAGCTGGCGGCGGGCACGGGTACCCGATCCGACGACTGACGCCGCTGCCGGCGGGTCGGTAACGACGATTGACGCGGTCGCCGCCGGGCCGGTAACGTTTTCACGATGGCAGCTGAAAACTCGGAGGGAGGCGGCGAGCCCGGCTACCGCCTGGCGTGGTTCGAGGCGACGGCTTCGAGCAAGCGGCCGCCTCGTGCGAAGGTCGCCGTGCTCGATCCCGACGGCCGCGAGCTCGTCGCCGACTTCTCCGGCGACGGCCCGATCGACGCCGTCTTCGCGGCGATCAACGCCGCCACCGGCATCGACGCCGACCTGCAGGGCTTCCAGATCCGCGCACTGACCGAAGGTCGCGACGCGCTGGGCGAAGCGTCGGTGGTCCTGCACATCGACGGCCGTCGCGGTGCCGGGCGGGCCGTCTCGGGCGACATCATCGAAGCCGCCGCCCAGGCCTACGTGCTCGCGCTGTCGAGCGCCCTCGTCCGCACGGCAGACAGCCACGACTGACCCCGACTCGCCGCCTGTCGAGTTGATCTGAGACGGTGCCGGCCGTCCGCTGTCGGCAGGCGGGTCAGCCAGGGAAAGGATGGGTCACATGAAGGTTGGATTCATTGGTGCGGGGCAGATCGGCACGGCGGTCGCAAGCGCGCTGGCGAAGGCCGGGCACGAGGTGATCGTGTCGAACTCGCGAGGCCCGCAGACGCTCGGTGATGTGGTGGCGCGAATCGGGTCAGGCGCCCGAGCGGCGACCGCGAGCGAAGCGGCCGCCGAGAGCGACGTCGTGATGGTGGCGATCCCGCTGTTCGCGCGCGAGGTGGTGAAGTCGCTGCCGCTCGATGGGAAGATCGTCGTCGACCTGATGAACTACTACCCGTCGCGGGACGGGCGGATCCCCGAGCTCGACAGTGGCGCTACCACTACCAGCGAGATCACCGCATCGCTGCTCCCGAGCGCGAAGGTGGTCAAGGCGTTCAACTCGATCATCTCTGGCGACGTCGCCGGGAAGGGCCGCCCGGCCGGCGATCCCGAGCGCGGCGTGCTGCTCTACGCGGGCGATGACGTGGATGCCAAGCGGGTGGTTGCCGGGCTGATCGACGACTCGGGCTTCGATCCCTACGACGTCGGTTCGCTACACGAGGGCTTTCGTTTCCAGCACGGGACGCCGGCCTACACCGTTCGGGGCAAGGCGTCCGAGCTGGAACCGCTGCTGGGCGCCGCCTGAGGCGCCTGACCTCGTCACTCGCGTGATCGTTCTTTGGCACTACGAGTATCCATCTGATACTCGCAGTGCCAAAGAACGAGGAGCGTCCGGTCCAAGCCGCCCTGATGGTCATTCTTTCTGCCTGGGAGTGGCCATTTAATGCTTGGAGGCAGAAAGAACGCGAGCGGGACGGGGCCGATCGCTGCCTGAGGCGCCAGCGATGCACTAGGGCGGGCCCCGCAGCCGGCATACATGCGTATGCGATAACGGACGTATGTGATAACGTACGCGCATGGTCACGACCAGCGAACCGATCGACGCCTCCGCGCCCACGGTGGCGGTCCCGGGCTCCGCGCAGATCTTCGGCGCCCGGATCCGCGCTCTGCGCGAGGCGATGAGCCTCTCGCTGCGGGATCTGGCGGAGCGCTGCGGCGTCAGCGCGCCGATGCTCTCGCAAGTCGAGCGTGGCGAGACCTCGCCGACGCTGCAGGTCGCCGGTCGCATCGCCTCCGGCCTCGAGCTGCGGCTCTCGCAGCTGCTGCGGCTGGACGAAGACGGCGCGGTGACAATCGTCCGGAAGGACGACCGGCGCCAGGGTCCGTCGATCGCCGGCCACCGCTACGAGATCCTGAGCCCGCCGTTGCCGGGGCAGCGGGCCGAGCTGACGCGCCACACGCTGGCGCCCGGGGCGGTCACCGGCGGCGCCGGTGATCCGCCGATGCACGAGCCGGGCAGTCGCGAGACGGCCCTCGTGCAGGCCGGCGAGCTGGTCTTCATCTGCGACGGCGAGCATTACCCGCTCGCCACCGGGGACTGCGTTACCTTCGACGCGGACCTGTCTCACCACTTCGAGAACGCCGGCGCCGAACCGGCCGTGATGCTCGCGATCGTGAGCGCCGGCTTGAGAAGGAGCTGACGCGATGCGCACCGACGCCGCACGGCGGCGGCCCGCTCGGAGCACCAGTCCGGTCCTGAGCACCGACCATCACAAGACGACACCCATCCCGACGATCCCCGCAGGAGGAGCTGAGGAAGTTGCCTAAGAGCCTGTTCGACAAGATCTGGGAGCGACACGAGGTCGCGCCCGGCCTGCTCTACATCGACCTGCACCTCGTGCACGAGGTGACCAGTCCGCAGGCGTTCGACGGTCTGCGACTCGCCGGCCGGAAGCTGCGCCGTCCCGACCGCACGATCGCGACCGCCGACCACAACGTCCCGACCGACGGCACGCCGATCGCACAGCGGATCAAGGACGAGCTCTCGCGCGTGCAGGTGCAGACGCTCGAGCGCAATGCGAATGAATTCGGGATCCCGCTCTACAGTCTCGGCTCGAAGCACCAGGGGATCGTGCACGTGATCGGTCCGGAGCTGGGGGCGACCCAACCGGGCATGACGATCGTCTGCGGCGACTCCCACACGGCCACCCACGGGGCGTTCGGCGCCCTGGCCTTCGGCATCGGGACCAGCGAGGTCGAGCATGTGCTCGCCACGCAGTGCCTGACCCAGGTCAAGCCGAAGTCGATGCGTGTGAGCTACGTCGGCGAGCTCGGCTTCGGGGTGACCGCGAAGGACATGATCCTCGCCACGATCGGCCAGATGGGCGTCGCCGGCGCCGTCGGCCATGTCGTGGAGTACGCCGGCCCGGCGATCCGGAAGCTGTCGATGGAAGGCCGGATGACGGTCTGCAACATGACGATCGAGGGCGGCGGCCGCGCCGGCATGATCGCCCCGGACGAGACGACGTTCGAGTGGGTGATCGGGCGGCCGGCGGCGCCGGTGACGGTGCCCGACGAATGGCATGAGCTCTACACCGAGACGGGCGCCGAGTTCGACCGCGAGATCACCGTCGACCTCAGCCAGCTCGCGCCGATGGTGAGCTGGGGAACGAACCCCGGCATGGTTGTGCAGGTCGGCGACCAGGTCCCGGACCCGCAGTCCGACCAGGACGAGCGCGCCCTCGAGTACATGGGGCTGACCGCCGGCACGCCGATGCAGGCGATCGACCTCGACCGCGTGTTCATCGGCTCCTGTACGAACGCGCGGATCGGCGATCTGCGCGCGGCTGCGCAGGTGGTTGCCGGCCGCAAAGTCTCCGATCACGTCTACGCGATGGTGGTGCCCGGCTCCTCGCAGGTGAAGGCGCAGGCCGAGGCCGAGGGCCTCGACAAGGTCTTCCGGGACGCCGGCTTCGACTGGCGCGGCGCCGGCTGCTCGATGTGCCTCGGGATGAACCCGGACATCGCCGCCCCCGGCGAGCGGGTCGCCTCGACCTCGAACCGGAACTTCGAGGGTCGGCAGGGCCGCGGCGCCCGGACGCACCTCGTCTCGCCGCAGATGGCCGCCGCCGCCGCGATCGCCGGCCACTTCGTCGACATCCGCGACTGGGAAAGGTAAGTCACGATGAACGCGATCGAAACGATCACCGGCAAGGTCTCGGTTCTGGACCGTGACGACGTCGACACCGACCAGATCATGCCCAAGCAGTTCCTGAAGCGCGTCGAGCGCTCGGGCTTCGGCGAGTTTCTGTTCTACGACTGGGCGAAGGAGCCCGGCTGGGAGCTGCCGCGCAACCCGATCCTGGTCACCGGCCGCAACTTCGGCTGCGGCTCGAGCCGCGAGCACGCGCCCTGGGGCCTGCAGGACTACGGCTTCCAAACGATCGTCGCCGAGAGCTTCGCCGACATCTTCTACTCGAACTGCACGAAGATCGGCCTGCTGCCAGTGGTGCTCGGCGCCGAGGACTGCCAGGCGATCGCGCAGTCCGGCGAGGCGCAGGTGGACCTCGCCGCCCAGGAGGTCCGCTGGCCCGGCGGCAACGCGCACTTCGAGATCGACCCGGAGACGCGGCACCGGCTGCTGAACGGGCTCGATGACATCTCGATCACGCTGACCCATGAAGACGAGATCGCCGCGTTCGAGCGCGCGCACCCGCAGCTCGGGCAGCCGACCACGGCGCTATGAGCGGCGATGCGGCAGCCACCGGCCCGCTGGCCGGTGGCCCTACCCCTGCGGTGGACTGGGACGCCAAGACCTACCACGCGGTCTCGGCCCCGCAGCAGCGCTGGGCCGGCGAGCAGCTCAGCCGTCTTGAGCTGCGCGGCGACGAGGTGCTGCTCGATGCCGGCTGCGGCTCGGGCAAGGTCACGGAAATGCTGGCGGAGCTGGTTCCGGACGGCCGGCTCTACGCGGTCGACGCGGCGCCGTCGATGGTCGCGCACACCCAGGCGCTGCTCGGCGCTCGGGTGACCGCGCTCTGCCAGGACCTTGCCGAGTTGTCGCTGCCGGAGCCGGTCGACGCCGTCTTCTCGAACGCGACCTTCCACTGGATCCCGGATCACCCGAAGCTGTTCGCGGCGCTCGACGCGAACATGAAGCCCGGTGCCCAGCTCGTTGCGCAGTGCGGTGGCACCGGGAACATCGACAGCCTGCGGCGGTTAGCCGATGAGGTCGCGGCCGAGCCGCCGTTCGGCGAATACTCCCAGGACTGGCACGGCGTGTGGAACTACGCCAGCGCCGAGATCACCGCCGAGCGCTTGCAGCAGGCGGGGTTCACCGGCGTGCGGTGCTGGCTGGAGCCACGGCCGACGCTCATCGAGCAGCCGGCGGCGTTCCTGCGGACCGTCTGCCTCGTCCGGCACCTCGACATACTGCCGCCGGGCCTGCACGATCAGTTCGTCAGCACCGTGCTGGAGCGGGCCGGTGTGCCGCTCACGCTCGACTATGTGCGCCTGAACATAGTCGCGCGCCGCGGCCCCGATGCCGCCGCCACAACTGCAAGCAACATCTAGGTAGGGGGGAGCAATGTCCACGAAGATCGTGCTGTTGCCCGGGGACGGGATCGGCCCGGAGGTCATGGCGGCAGCGGTGCGGTTGCTGCAGGCGCTGGACCTCGGGCTGGTGTTCGAGGAGCACCGGTTCGGCGGCGCATCGATCGACGCGCACGGCGTGGCGCTCACCGACGAGACGCTGGCGGCCTGCAAGGCCGCCGACGCGGTCCTCCTGGCGGCGGTCGGCGGTCCGAAGTGGGACACGACCGACGCCTCGAAGCCCCGTCCCGAGCAAGGACTGCTCGGCCTGCGCAAAGGCCTCGGCGTGTTCGCGAACCTGCGGCCCGTGCGCCCGCTGCCGGCGTTGTACGACGCGAGCCCGCTGCGGCGCGAGGTGATCGACGGCACCGACTTGCTGCTGATCCGCGAGCTGACCGGCGGCATCTACTTCGGCGAGAAGACTCGCACCGCCGATACCGCCAGCGACACATGTGCCTACTCGCGCGCTGAGATCGAGCGGATCGCGCGCCTCGGCTTCCGCTCCGCCCGCCGGCGCGTGACCAGCATCGACAAGGCGAACGTGCTGGAGAGCTCGCGTCTCTGGCGCGAGGTCGTGATCGACGTGCACGAGCGCGAGTTCCCGGACGTCGAGCTCGAGCACGTCCTCGTCGACAACGCGGCAATGCAGCTCGTTTCGGGGCCGGCGCACTTCGACGTGATCATCACGGAGAACATGTTCGGCGACATCCTCAGCGATGAGGCGGCGACGCTGACCGGCTCGATCGGGCTTTTGCCGAGCGCCTCGCTGGGTGAGCCCGGGAGCCCCGGGCTGTTCGAGCCGGTACACGGCTCGGCGCCCGACATCGCCGGCACGGGCACCGCCAATCCGTTGGCGATGTTCCTTTCCGCGGCGCTGCTGTTGCGCCACGGACTCAGCTTGGAAAACCCTGCAAGCGCGATAGAATCCGCCGTCAATCGTGCACTTGCCGCCGGCTTGCGGACCCAAGACATCGGGGGTAGCGCCGGCACCGAGCAGGCTACGACGGCAGTCCTCGAACAACTAAGGAGTTGACGTAAGTGGATCAAGCAGACCTCATCTGGCTGAACGGAGAGCTCGTTGCCTGGGAGGACGCGAAGGTCCACGTACTCTCGCACGCACTGCACTACGGCACCGGCGTGTTCGAGGGCGAGCGCGCCTACGCGACCGACTCGGGCACCGCGATTTTCCGGCATCGCGACCACCTCGATCGCCTCTTCAACTCGGCCGAGCTCTTCTACATGGAGATTCCGTACACGCGCGAGCAGCTGCGGCAGGCAACGCACGACCTCTTGATCGGTAACGGCCTGCGCGAGTGCTACATCCGACCGATCGTCTACCGCGGCTACGGCACGATGGGTCTGAACCCGGTGGATGCGACCGTCGACGTGGCGATCGCCGCCTGGCCGTGGGGCGCCTACCTCGGCGCCGAGGCCGCCGACGGCGGCGTGCGCGCGAAGGTCACGAGCTGGCGGCGGATGCCGTCCGACGCGCTGATCCCGCACGCGAAGGCCTCCGGCCAGTACCTCAACAGCATCCTCGCGAAGATCGAGTCGACGAACAGCGGCTACGACGAGGCGATCCTGCTCGACGACCGCGGCTACGTCTGCGAGGGCTCGGGCGAGAACATCTTCATCGTCCACGGCGGCGTGCTGCTGACGCCGCCGCTGTCCTCCTCGATCCTCGACGGCATCACGCGCATGTCGCTGATCGAGCTCGCGCGCGAGCTCGGCTACGAGGTGGTGGAGCGCGACCTCGCCCGGGCCGAGCTCTACCTCGCCGACGAGGTCTTCCTCAGTGGCACCGCCGCCGAGGTGGTGCCGATCCGCGAGGTCGACGACCACGTCGTCGGCAGCGGCGTCCGCGGGCCGGTGACCGCCGTGCTGCAGCAGGCGTTTACCGACGCCTCGCGCGGTCGCGATCCGCGCCACGCGCAGTGGCTCGACTACGTCGAGGTGCCGGAGCCAGCCTCGTGACCGCTGCCGACCAGGGCGCCGGCGTGCCGCTGCACGCCGGCGCCGAGGGCGCGATCGAGGTCTACGACACGACCTTGCGCGACGGCATGCAGGGCGAGGGCATGTCGCTGTCGGCGGGCGAGAAGGTACGGCTCGCGCACAAGTTGGACGAGCTCGGCCTCGACTTCATCGAGGCCGGGTTCCCGAGCTCGAACCCGAAGGAGACGGAGCTGTTCTCACTGCTCGCGGGCGAGCGCTTCGAGCATGCCCAGCTCGCAGCCTTCGGGATGACGCGACGTCGGGGTCTCACGGCCGACGCCGATCCGGCGCTACGCACCCTCGCGGAGTGCTTCGCCCCGGTCTGTACGATCGTCGGCAAGACTTGGAGCCTGCACCTGGAGCGGGTCGTGCGGGTCTCGCCGGACGAGAACCTGCGGATGATCGCCGACTCCGTGCTCTACCTGCGCCGGGCCGGTAAGCGCGTCGTCTACGACGCGGAGCACTTCTTCGACGCCTTCCATGAGGACCGCGACTACGCCCTTGCCTGCGTGCGCGCGGCGGCGGCGGCGGGCGCCGAGACCGTTGTCTGCTGCGATACGAACGGCGGCACGCTGCCGGGCCGGATCGCGGCGGCGATCGCGGACGTCGCGGCGGAGCTCGCCGGCAGCGGCACCCGCGTCGGCATCCACTGCCACGACGACTCCGGCTGCGCGGTCGCGAGCTCGCTGGCGGCGATCGAGGCCGGTGCCACCCACGTGCAGGGCACGGTCAACGGCTACGGCGAGCGCTGCGGCAACGCGAACTTGACGACGATCATCCCGAACCTGCAGCTGAAGCTGAACCGACCGTGCGTGACCCCCGAGCAGCTCGAACAGCTCACGTCGTCGTCGCGCTTCTGCGACGAGCTGCTGAACCTGCCGCCGAATCCCGATCAGCCCTACGTCGGCCGCAACGCGTTCGCCCATAAGGGCGGCATGCACGTCGCCGGCGTCAACGCCGATCCCCACACCTTCGAGCACGTCGAGCCGGCGCTGGTCGGGAACGGGCGAGCCGTGCTGGTCTCGGAGCTCTCCGGGAAGGGCACCGTCCATAACCGCGCCGCCGAGATCGGCATCGAGCTTGACGACGTCGGCGCGGGTCGGGTGGTCGAGCGTGTCAAGGAGCTTGAGCACGAGGGCTACCAGTTCGAGGCCGCCGACGGTTCCTTCGAGCTGCTGCTGCGGAAGGAGACCGGCGCTTACCGGCCGCTGTTCACGCTCGAGTCCTGGCGCGTGATCGTCGAGAAGCGCGCCTCCGGCCGGGTTGAGACCGAGGCTACGATCAAGCTCTGGGCACCGTCGGGCGACGGTGGCACGCGGCTCGTGCGCACCGCCGAGGGCAACGGCCCGGTCAACGCGCTCGACCGCGCGCTGCGCGACGCCCTCACGGAGATCTACCCTGAGCTAAGGGAAGTCGAGCTGGTGAACTTCAAGGTGCGCATCCTGGACGCGAGTAAGGGCACGCACGCGGTCACGAGGGTGCTGCTGGACTCCTCCGACGGCACCGCCGAGTGGGGTGCGATCGGCGTTTCGGAGAACGTGATCGAGGCCTCCTGGGAGGCGCTGGTCGATTCGATTGAGCACCGTCTGCAGCCGCGGCAGCGGCAGACGGCGAAGGTGGAAGCGGTGGAATGAACGACGTAGAGGCGGTGGCATGAGCGAGTACGCGGTCCCCCTGGCGAAACCGGTGCTCGGCGAGCGCGAGGAGCAGCTCGTCCTCGAGGTGCTGCGCTCGGGTCGGCTCTCGCTGGGACCGAAGCTGGTGGAGTTCGAGCAGCGCATCGCGGACGTCGCCGGCGCTGCCTACGGCAGCGCCGTCTCCTCGGGTACGGCCGGCCTGCACCTCGCGCTGCGCGCCGTCGGCGTCAGCACCGGCACCGAGGTGATCACAACCCCGTTCAGCTTCATCGCCAGCGCCAACGTCGCGATCTACGAGGGCGCCCGGCCGGTGTTCGTCGACATCGACCCGATCACGCTGAACCTCGACCCGCAGCAGGTGGCGGCCGCGGTGACGGACCGCACGTCGGCGCTGTTGCCGGTGCACGTCTTCGGCTATCCGGCCGACGTGGCGGCGCTCGAGCGGCTTGGGCCGCCGGTCGTCGAGGATGGCTGTGAGGCGCTCGGCGCCAGCTACGCGGACGGCACACGCGTCGGCTCGCGCGGGCATCCGACGGTGTTCGCGTTCTACGCGAACAAGCAGATCACCACCGGTGAGGGCGGAGTCGTCGTCACTTCCGACCCCGAGCAGAAGATTCGGATCGACTCCGAGCGCAACCAGGGCCGGGCGCCGAACATGGACTGGCTCGACCACGACCGCCTCGGCTTCAACTACCGGCTATCGGATCTCGCCTGCGCGATCGGCATCGCCCAGCTCGAGCGGCTGGACGGCCTGCTCGCCGGTCGCGAGCGAGTGGCCGGCCTCTACCGCGAGCTGCTCGGCGACGTCGAGGGGATCACGCTGCCGTGCGAGAACCAGGACGGCGCTCGGCGCAGCTGGTTCGTGTATGTCGTCAGGCTGCCGCAGGGCAGTGATCGCGACGAGCTGGTGCGGGCGCTCGCCGAGCGGGGAATCCCCGCCAAGCCGTACTTCCCGGCGATCCATCTGCTGTCCTACTACCGCGAGACGTTCGGCTACAGGCCGGGGCAGTTCCCGGTCTGTGAGGACGTGTCGGCACGGTCGATCGCGCTGCCGTTCTTCCCGGAGATGACGGCCGGCCAGGTGCAGCTGGTCTGCGACCAGCTGCTCGCGGCGCTCGGCCGCGCTCCACGGGGTGGCGGCGTGCTGGCATCATGACCGGCATGTCGCGATTCTCACTTCCGCAAGACGAGGCCTTCCGCAAGCTCAACGACTCGCTGTCGTTCGACTGGCGCCTCGCGCCCTACGACGTCAGGCAGTCGATGGCCCACGCCCGGATGTTGACCGCGCGCGGGATCATTCCCGAGGCCGACGGCGAGGAGCTGCAGCGGGCGCTCGCGATGGTCGCGACCGAGGTCGAGAAGCAACGCTTCAAGTTCGCGCCGAAGGACGAGGACGTCCACATGGCGATCGAGCGGCGCGTCACCGAGCTTGCCGGCGACGCCGGGGCACGCCTGCACACCGGGCGCTCGCGGAACGACCAGGTTGCGACCGACATGGCGATGTTCACGAGCGAGATCGCGCTGACGAGCGAGGAGACGGTGCTCGACCTCGCGCAGACGCTGCTGACGCAGGCCGAGGCGCACCTCGACTGGCCGATGCCGGGCTACACACACCTGCAGCGCGCCCAGCCGGTCTATCTCAGCCACCACCTGCTTGCCTACACGTGGATGCTGCTGCGTGACGCGCGGCGCTTCCGCGCTGCCCACGAGGCGGCGTCGCTGCTGCCGCTCGGCGCCGGTGCGCTGGCCGGCGTCGACTTCGATACCGATCGCCCGCAGGTCGCCGAGGATCTCGGCTTTGCGGGTCTCGTCGAGAACTCGATCGACGCCGTCTCGAACCGCGACTTCGTGCTCGACTACCTCGCCGCCGCCGCGACCTGCGCCACGCACCTTTCGCGGCTCGGCGCGGAGATCGTGTTGTGGTCGAGCGAGGAGTTCGGCTTCGCCGATGTCTCCGACGCGTGGGCGTCGGGCTCGTCGATCATGCCGCAGAAGAAGAACCCCGACTGCGCCGAGCTGCTGCGCGGTAAGGCGCCACGCGTGGTCGCGCACCTGAGCGCGCTCTACGGCGTCATGCACGGCCTGCCGCTGACCTACAACAAGGACATGCAGGAGGACAAGGAGCACCTCTTCGACGCGGTCGACACGCTGGCGCTGATGCTGGCCGCCGCCGACGGCATGGTGGCGACGATCACCTTCAACCGCGAGCGTCTGGCGGCGGCCTCGGGCGACGAGCTGCTGGCGGCCACCGACGTCGCCGACCTCCTGGTCAAACGCGGCGTGCCGTTCCGGCACGCCCACGGCGTCGTCTCGAGTCTCGTTCGCGAGGCCGTCAGCTCCGGCCGGAAGCTCTCCGAACTGAGCGAGGACGAGCTGCGGGCGGCATCGCCGGAGCTTGACGGGGAGAGCTTCTACGGCCTGCTGGCGGACCGGGCCTGGATCGAGTCGAAGGCCTCGCGCGGCGGCACGGCGCTGGCCGCGATCGAGTCGCAGCTTGGGTACGCGCATGCGGAGCTCGACCGAGCGCGCTCCGACCGCGACTGACGCCGCGCTCGCCCCGGAAGCCGCACTCGTCTCGCGGCCCGGGCTGGAGGCTGACTTCTACCGTCGGCCGGTGCTCACGGTCGCCCGGGAGCTAATCGGCTGTGCCGTCGTCTGCGGCGCGTGCGCCGGTGTCATCGTCGAGACCGAGGCCTATCACGACTCTGAGCCGGCCTGCCACGCGTTCGTTGGCCTGACGCCGCGTACGGCGACGCTGTTCGGCCCCGCGGGTCGGGCCTACGTCTACCGCTCGTACGGCATCCACGCGCTGCTGAACGCCGTCTGCGAGGACGAGGGCGTGGGTGCCGCGGTCCTGATCCGGGCGCTCGAGCCGCTCGCCGGCATCGAGGCGATGGCGCGCCGGCGCGGGCGCGACCCTGGCCGGCTGCGCGAGCTCTGCTCCGGGCCGGGCAAGCTCACCCAGGCGCTGGGCGTGAGACTCGCCGACAACGGCTGCTCGCTGGCGGGCGGGCGGGTGCGGATCGTGTCGGCGCCGGTGGCCAGCGGGCCACCGGCGGTGCAGACCGGGACGCGGATCGGGATCTCGAAGGCGACCGAGCTGCCATGGCGGTTCGTGGCCTCCGGCAGCAAGTTCATCTCGGCACCGCTGCGTGCTCCGGCGCCGGGCTGGCGCGGGTTCGGCGCCGAGCGCTGATACTTAGGACCTATCCCGGTAGAGGGTTTATGTGAGTCGGCTCGAATCTCTTGGTTGATGTCGTTGTGGGGTGTCGATCGGGAGGTTCTGGTGGGACTTGTTGACCGTGATGA
>Ga0255363_100029_pt1 | contig 76164 bp, 62 predicted proteins | sample GFST100metaG_FD_186007 | JGI IMG/M metagenome (GOLD analysis project Ga0255363, IMG submission 186007) | Peat soil microbial communities from Stordalen Mire, Sweden - G.F.S.T100 | ecosystem: Environmental > Terrestrial > Soil > Wetlands > Peat | place: Sweden: Norrbotten County, Stordalen Mire... | reverse complement strand
GAGCGACCCCGTCCAGGAAGGGCGCCCCGGATACGATCTCCACCTCGGCCCTTCGGGCCTCGGCTCCGATCGTATCCGGGCAACCCCTCACCCGACAACTGTCAACAACCCCAAGGGGAGCGGACCATCCACCCACCAAGGCACTCGCCACTCCGTGAGTCCCGATCACCGGATACCCAACCCCCACTTGGCATCAAAAGGACCGCCCAGTGACCATTCACGTCCACACCAAGCTATTGCGCATCGCCGCGACCGTTCTCCTCAGCGTGATTGCGGCTGGCTGCTCCTCGAGCAGCGACCAGCCCCAAGTCGCCTCGCTGCCGACGACCACCATAGCCATCGCCCCGACCGTCACCCGACACTCAACAAGCGTCAGCACGTCAACCAGTACCTCAACCGGCAGCCGGCCCCGTGAGCGCCTCGACGAGAGCCCGGCCCAAGACGAGGCGCTTTACGCCCCCTGGAACGAGTGCCTCGACACCCATGGCGCGGGCAAGGCCGACCGTCCTACGCAATCCGCCGAGACAGCCGCACAAGCCGCCTGCGCCTACCTGAAGCCACTCCCGCCCTGGCAACTCGACCCTGCGAACCCGAAAGCACTGGGATTCGTGCAACATATCGTCGCCTGCCTTCACCAGCACGGCGTCCGATACGCCCAGGTGAAGTTGGGTGACGGTTGGGGGTATGAGCTGGGCGGCCCGCAAAACGACCAGACCTCCATCAACAAAGGACTGCAGCTCGGCCCTACCTGCGACCAACAAGCCCAGCGAGAGGACCCCAGCGCCAGCACCTCGCCGTGACCAGGTGGGAGGAACCCTGGAGGCTGCGCGGAAGCTGGGCACTGGCGTGCAGCGACCTTCCTGGTCTTCCCCTGGGGTTCCCCCTTTGTGTCGTGGAGGCTCTTGCTCCTAGGAGTCTTCAGCAGCGGCTCGGCCCCGAGCCGTCCAACCGCCTCCACCTGATCGTGGTTTACGGATCGGACCGTGTGACCATCGGCGCGAAGTCGCGGGGTCAGCACGCGAGCGGGCTGTCCGTGCGCTCCGATAATCGAGACTTCCATCGCTCCCGAGCTCAGTGCCTACGCTTGACGGTCAGCCTCGCCTTCTTATCGCTGGCCTTAGCGATCTGGCTGGAGCCGGCGTAGGAGACGATGATCCGCTCCCGCCTGCCGACCTTTTTCAGGTTTTTCAGCCTCAGCGTCCGCCGCCCGCGCTGCAGCTTGCCGCTCACCTTCCTGCCATCGAGCTTGACCGTCACCCGACCACTCGGCGTCAGGCCGGTGGCCGTGACCTTGACGGTGATCTTCGCCGCGTGGCCCGCTACGACCGTCCGCGGAGCCTTGACCGAGATCCTCGCCTTCGCCTTCGCGATCGACATCGTGTTGGATGCCGTGGATGCAGCGTCCACATCGGCATCAGCCGGAGCGAACGACGCAGTCACCGTATGCCGTCCGGCGGGCAGCTTGACGCTGATACTCGCACGACCATTCGACACAACAACGGTCTTCAGCGTGCGGCTGCCACCCTCCTTGAAGGTCATCGCTCCCGGCTCCGCCGGCGAGACCAGCGCGGTCAGCTGCTCCTTGCGGCCGGCGGTGCCGCGGCGCGGCATCTGCAACGTGCTCGTCGTCGGCTGCCTGCTCACCGTCTCGATGAGCTTGGCCGTGATACCGCCGCTCGCAACCGAGATCGTCGTCGTTCCCGCGCCGACCGCAATCACCCTGCCGTTAGCCGACACCGTCGCGACCTTCGTGTCGGAGCTTGCCCACACGTGTGACATCGGGTCGGCGATCGGCGTCGACGGCGGGTCGGTGATGTTGTCACCGTTCTCGTTGACGGCCGTCGCGGTGTACTGCTTCTGCTGACCGGCGACCAGCGTGTCGACCTTCTCCGACGCGGCGCTGGTGCCCTGGTCGATCGTCAGCGACTTCAGCATCGGCTCCACGGTGAACTGCACCTTGCCGTCCGCCGTGACATGCACGAGGCAGAAATGGTAGAAGCCGCCTTCGTCCGCATCCTTGTAGGCCGGCATGCCCACGTCCCCGCAGGTCAGCTGCGGGATTCCGGTGCTGGCCGTCCCCTCGTCCCCAGCGGGGTCCAGGAACTGGTCGCTGAATCCGCGCGAGTGCCCGTAGAAGACGACCACGTGCTTATCCGGATGCGACTGCTGGTAGTCCTGAATCACCTGCAAGAACTGATCGGCCTCCCAGCGGTCGGTGAACTGGCTGTCCTTAGTTGGCGCGGGGTCGTAGGCCGGCATGTGGATGCCGACGAACACCACCGGCGTGTTAGCCGCATTCAGCTGATCCACGAACCACGGGAACTGCTCCTCGGCAGGCGCCTGGTCCGCGTCGGAACTCGCAATCGAGCCATGCGAGTTATCAAGCGCGATAAACGTCACCGGCCCCTCAACGGACGAGAAATGCGTGTTCTGCTGGAATACGCCGTAAAACCCGCCGTCGGCATTCTCGGCGACCCCACCCTGGCTGATCTCGTGGTTGCCGACCACGTCGTAGAACGGCAGCCCGAACGTGTCCCACTCCGTCTTCGCGAACTGAAGGTCCACGGTCACCCCATCGTCGGCGATATCACCAAGGCTGACCACGGTGTTCGGTCGCGCGCTTGTCGGCAGTGGATCCACCGTCTGCCCCGCCGATGTCGCATACGACTCACCAGCGACCCGCTTGGCCATGTCCTCGATGTTTGTCGCGGATGTCGAGCCCGGGTCGTTCGCAAGCAAGTGCGCGTCGTCGCCGAATAGGAAGGTCGTGCCGCCCGAGTTCGAGCTGAAGTCCGACGAGTTCTCCTCGTAGCTCAGCCAAGCCGGGTTGTTGGGGTCGATCGCCTGATACGCCGTGGCATCGGGCGTACGGGCCGCGTAGCTCACAGACATCCCCGCGAACGTAAGCGTGCCCGAATCGGCTGCCGTCGCCTTCGTGTTCAGCAGGTCGAGGTAGTTCAGCGTCAACGGGAAGGTCGTTCCGCTGGGGATGTCCATCGTGTAGTAGATCCACTGATTGAACGTCGTCACCGGCGCATTTACATCACGCGCAGACCCGTTGCCGTCGATATAGGCGTAGTAGAACGAGAGGTTGTCCGGCGCGGCGTCCGTGATCTTCATCCGGAATGTCACCGACGTCGGCTCCTGACCCGCGCTGTTCGGACCGACCGTCGCCACGTCCCCTTTCGGATAGAAGACGACCTGGTGCACGGCCGTGGTGTTCGGGAACGAGTACTGCAGCGAGATTGACTGTTTCTGCGTCGAGTCCGGCGGAACGTCCGCCAAGTCCGAGAAGCCCGAGCTCGGCACCGTCGTCGAGTTGTGCAGCGTCGTCGCCCACTGCGACGCATCATCGGTGGTGACCACCGTGTCTGTTACCTCGCCTACTCCAAGCACCGCGGTGACTGACTTATTGCCAACCGTGGCTACCACATCCACAACCCCGGAGACGCCTGAGGTCGCGGTGAACAGGCCGGTGCTCGAGTCGATCGAGCCGATGTCCGAGCGGCTGAGACGCCACTGCACTGAGCTGGGGTTAATCGTCACTGCCGAGCCGGACGAGTTCGTCCCGGTGACCGCATACTGCTCCGTGCCGCCAGCTTCGATATCCCCCTCGCTCGGCGAGATCGACAAGCTGTCGAAGTTCTGCGTGACCGTGAGTGGCACCTGCGTGCTGACACTGCCAGCTTGGATCACCAGTGCACCGGTGCCGGCGGAGCCGGCCGTGAAAACACCATCTGACCAAGTTCCCAAGCTCGCCGGCTCCGCCGTCACCTTCACCGCGTCGCCGGCGGGGTTTCCAGCGGCGTCGTCCGCATAGGCCGGCACCTCCGAGGCGACTCCGGCAGCCGTTGAGAGCGCCGATCCACCGTTTACGTGCACCTCCGTCGCGGGCCCCGCCGAAGACTCCGTCGAGTAGAAGAACAAGCCGTTTGCGACCGGTCGCTCTTGACCATCAGAAGGCGTGTTCAGCACCGATGGCGTGGTTTCGCCAGGCAGCCGTCCGACCATCTCAGAGGAGCCGCCGGAGTCGAACAGAATCGCGTTCTCGGCCCCGTGCTCGATCATCCACTGCGCGAGCTCGGGCCGGGTCAAGCCCTCGGCCGAGCCCTCGGACTGGTGGCCGTCGAAGACAGCGATGACCAGGTGCTTGCCATCAGCGGCCACACCGACGCCGGTGACCGGGTTGTCCTCGTTATTCTCGCCGGTGCCGGTCACCGGCACTGCCATTTGGCCGCTCTGCTCAAGGATCGCGCCGCCGCTGATCGCGTTCTTGATCTGTGAGAGCGGGTAGGGCGAGAGCGAGTCGCTGATCGAGACGGAGTCACCGGCGTGAATGTTCGAGGCGACCCAGGCCGCGGTTGTGCCAATGCCGACCACGTCCTCTTCGCCCGCGCTGAGCGCCGGTAGCTGCGTTACGCCTTGATCGACCTCGCTGATTACAAGCTCAGTACCGTCGGCGTTAAGGTGTCCGACCGCAACCCGTGCCGAGGGGACAGTGACAGCCCCTTCATCGGAGGTGTCAAGCGTAATGCTGTTCGACAAAGGCGCGTCGAAGGTGTTGACCGCGTTGAGCGGATCACTCATTCCGTCAGTTACGTCGGTGACGGTGCCGGAGAAGGTCTCGGTGGTCACGACGGCGGTGCCGTCGTTCAGCAGCAGGAAATCGGAGAGGGCCCCGCCGGGGTTGGGGCTCTTCAGCAGCTTCCCGTCTTGCACGACCATGCCAACCGGGTCGCCCTGCCCCGCGATCTCGAAGAAGTCGCCGTTGATGCCCGCCACGGCGCCGCTGCGGTCGGCCATCGAGCCGATGGTCTCGTCGTCGTCGTCGACGATCTTGTTGCCAGCCTCGACCACACCCGCCGAGATGTCCGGGTTGCTCAGATCGACGTTCATGACATGACCCTGCTGCTTGCCACTGGTCGACTCGAGCGTGTCAGTCGCGTAGGTGATGCCGTTCGTGATCGCCTCACTGGAGCCAGTCGTCTCCTTGGTCACCACCGGCCAGTCCGGCGGCGTCACTGGCAACCATGACACAGAGGTCGGAGTGGACGTGTCAGCGGCGGTGCGGGAGGGTATGAAGGCTATGACCAGAGCGCTCAGGAGCGCGAACAGCGCTGTCGTCGCACCCAGTGTCGCTGCCTTGTGCCTCAGCGCAGCGCTCATACCCGGCGTGGCCTTACTGGTCATCATCTATGCCCCCGTTCCTGGCTCTGTTGCCCAGAGCCCTTCCGCATTGGCGTCAATCCTATGGACGCCGCTAAGAGCAGATGTTTTCAGGAAGTGTTCTGCCAGTGACAAATCGGTGAACCAAGCTGGATAGATCGTCCGGCCACGCGAGAAAAGTCACTCAATGATGGTGCCGCCAGAGGGTATGTGCCGGTTCAGTGACGTCGCACTCGTCGCACTGTGACACGCGCGCACGCGCGCGTAGACGGACTAACAAATTGCCCGCGGATCGCTGGTCCGTGGGTTACAGTTTGCTACCACAACTGCCATACACATAAATATCGCTTAGCGTAGACAGCCACGTTGCGCAGAATGGTCTATCAGGTGGCTGTCTGAAGACCGGACGCTTCTGGTACCCCGACCTCCGGGCCTTGATGGGCGCGGCCGGCGGACGCAAGGCCGATGGCATCGGCGCTGGCCTCGCCGCCCGCGGCTAGATGCAACGCGTCGCAGCGAAGCCGGCGTTCGCCGAAATCACCCCGATGACGGTCGGCGAACTCCGCGAGCTAGTACTGAGCCCAGCGTTCCCACCACTTTGGCACACCAGCCACCGGAGACACGGCCATCAACGACGTTGATGCCGCACCTGTTGTAGCCACTCAAGCGCAGACCCCGCACGGCCACGTTGGCGGAGTAGATGGCATCCGGACCGTCAAACGCACCCAGGCCGCTGATCCAACCCTAAGCACAGCTACCGCATTCCTAGAGCCCGCTAACCGTTCGAATACTTAGCACCATGCCGTCAACGAACAGCGACGACCCACCTTCAAGGCCAATCCTCGCAGCGAATTTCGAGTGCCCGCCAAGCGACTGACCGGCCAAAGATGTGGCGATGGCTACCGGAGCTTCTTCACCGCTTGACGGAGATCGCGGCGGTTTACAACCGCGACAACGGTGAACAGAACCTCGGATGCCTCGGTGTCTACGTTTTGCGTGTAGATGACCCGCCAAGTTCCGATTCGCAAACGCTTATAAGGCGGGTGCCCGCTGAGGGGTTTGATGTCGAGGTTCAGCGCACCGATACGAAGGTGCTCGAGACCATCGCGAACGCGTCGTTGCTCTGGGGCTGGGACCGCCTTGATCTCCCGCGCCGCGCGGGGCAGGAATACAACGCGGTCGGCGCTCATTCGTCTTCTAGGTCGGCGAAGACGTCTTCGGCGGGGATCGTTTCGCCGGCAGCTAGCTCGTGCTCCGCTTCATCGAACACCCCGCTGTCTTCGAGGTATTTGGTCAACAGGACATCCTCAATCTCGTTCTCAGCTATCGGGAAGATCTTGGCTACTGGCTTGCCGTTCTTCGTGACGATTGTCGGGCGGTTCGTGGTACGGGTGCTGTCGACGATGCTGCCCGCCTGGCGCGACAGCTCGCGGATGCTCACAAAGGTCATAACAGTGGTGGTCCTTACGTGGATGCCTTCTGGAGCGTTTACTCCAACCAGCGGATGCTCAACAGAGACGAGTATCCGCTGGGTTCAGGCAGGACGACTTTTGGCAGTTGCTGGGGCCTGTTGGGGTCCCACAAACAATTGTATGCCGGTTCGTCAGACATCCGCAATCGGAGCTGGCCGCGAGCGTGCGCCGGTGCTGCTCTCCGACCTTGGCCTCGACGATCGTTGCGCCCGAGCCATCGCTGGCGAACGTGAACCGAGCCGACAGGTGACCATGCAGGTCGCTAAGCGCCGTGGCCGTGACCACGGGGTTGCCTCAGGACTCGATCACGCGACGCTCCGCGGCCGCGAACTCCTCGTCTGTGAAAGCACCTCGCTCATGCGTCACCGAGTCACTGATCGGCGCCAAGCAACACGTGGGCAACTGCTGGCCCGGCTGGATGTCGCAGATCGCGATCCTGCCGCATGCGCTGACACCGGGCGCTCAGCCGCTACTCGCCCGCTGACACGGCATCACAAGCGTGCCCTCCGGGGAGCGACACGGCCTCGTCTGAACGGCTGGGCACTCTCCCTCGGGTTTCAGCCCTAACCAGGTGCGGCGGGGCGCTGAACTCATCTCTAGGGCGAGAGCCTCATGCGGCGGCGAGCATTTTCTCGCTCGCCTCGTCGTATTTCTTGATCTCGACCTCCGTTGCCTGCCTCGGCCGCAACCCCGTCGCCGTCAATGACTCGGCTACCGGCCTGACGACCGTCGCGAGGGCGTCCTCCGGCGATTCGCCGTCGGCGGCGACCATCACGTCGAAAGTGTGCCGGTCAAGGTGTGCGCCCGTGACCCCCGCGAGCTCGGGGTGCGTGTCCTCGACGGTGTAGAGCAGCGCTTCCGCGCAGTCCTCAACGTTTTCGTCGGAGGTGGCGGGAAATGTGAAGAGGATCTGGTATTCGCTCATCGATTCCACCTGAAGTTCGGGTCTGCCGCCCGGATCTTGGCGACGGCCTCGTGAATCCAGCGTTGGTGGCTTGGAGTCTTGTGGATCAGAACAATATCGCGGCCATTCGGTGCCAAGAGGTTGTAGCCCTTCGTCGTCGGACGCACTTCCCAGCCCTGCCGTCGGACTGCTTTGACGAGTTCATTGACAAGCTTATCGGCCATGTCTGTATAGTAGCTATACAGATGGAGCCCGTCAAGCCACTAAACAAGAAAGATCGGCTCGCCGAACTCGCAGCCGAGATCGCCGACCTGGAAAAGCGACGCGCCCCGCTCGCTGCCGAGCGCGACCTCACGATAATCGACGAATCCGACGCCGGGGCCAAGCGTCGAGACGTCGCTGCTAGGGCAGGCGTGACCGCTGGGCGTGTGCAGCAGCTCGTGGATCAAGCTCGCCGCGACCCCGAGCTCCGGAAGCGCCTCCAGAAGATCGCCGAGAGCTGATCCCGCCGGCCGTGCTCGCAGGCAGCGACCGAGCCTGACGAGTTTCCCGGAGGACACAAACCCTACTTTCCACGACTCCGTCAAAGTCAGACCAGCTCAACACCACGCCCACGTCGTGATCACCGACGGCCAGGACAGCACCGCCTCACACAAGCAACCGCCGGGAAGGGGGTCCAGCCACTGACCTGACACACCGAAAACAGTCACTCTGATGGTGGGGAGATTCGTGGCCACCAGCAGGGAGAAAAACTGGCCATCAACGGGGAGGAAAGATGGCCGCGGACGGGGAGAGCCAAATGGCCATTGACACAGCTGCTCGAGCGGCCTCGATGAACTCACCGCCGTAGCGGCGATGAGACCGATGCTGACAACCCCGGGGATCACCTGCAGGACGCCTCGATGAACTCACCGCCGTAGCGGCGATGAGACCGGCTGCCATGGGCATCACCCCCTCTTTGATGCTGCGCCTCGATGAACTCACCGCCGTAGCGGCGATGAGACCGGTGCGCGACGCGGTGCGCGGCGTAGTGGACGGCGCCTCGATGAACTCACCGCCGTAGCGGCGATGAGACACGTGGTCCAGCAGCTCCGCGTCCGACTCCCGCAGGCCTCGATGAACTCACCGCCGTAGCGGCGATGAGACTCGTGAAAGGCTGGATCGTGACCTGCTCGACCTGCGCCTCGATGAACTCACCGCCGTAGCGGCGATGAGACGTCGCCGCGCTGCAGCGAGATGCATGTGTCGTTCGTGCCTCGATGAACTCACCGCCGTAGCGGCGATGAGACCGGCGACGACGTGAGCGGCAGCGACTGCACCGTGGAGCCTCGATGAACTCACCGCCGTAGCGGCGATGAGACCGAAGGACGTCGAATCGACGGCGCGTTTGAAAGAGCCTCGATGAACTCACCGCCGTAGCGGCGATGAGACCAGACGGCGCGGTCGTTCGAGTTACGACTGTCAGGCCTCGATGAACTCACCGCCGTAGCGGCGATGAGACAGGCGGCGATCATCGCGTCCCGCACGTTCACTCTGCGCCTCGATGAACTCACCGCCGTAGCGGCGATGAGACTTTACCTATCGGCTGTTTGACCTTGTTACCTTGGAGCCTCGATGAACTCACCGCCGTAGCGGCGATGAGACAGCGACCCTCAACCTCGCCGTCGGAGATGGTCATGCCTCGATGAACTCACCGCCGTAGCGGCGATGAGACGTCGTTGGAAAGCACGGTTCAGCTCGCGCGGCGTGCCTCGATGAACTCACCGCCGTAGCGGCGATGAGACGCGGTGGGCTGAGGCGATCTATGAGCGGCTGGGGCCTCGATGAACTCACCGCCGTAGCGGCGATGAGACCATCGATGGCAGCCACCCTGGCTCGTGCAGCCGTAGCCTCGATGAACTCACCGCCGTAGCGGCGATGAGACCCCAGATGCCGTACTCATCCTCCCCAGCGTTCACGCCTCGATGAACTCACCGCCGTAGCGGCGATGAGACACAACATCGGGCCGGCGTTCTGCATCCCGGTAGGTGCCTCGATGAACTCACCGCCGTAGCGGCGATGAGACTGCTCCGCCAGCTCCTTGGTCGTGAACGCGGTGAGGCCTCGATGAACTCACCGCCGTAGCGGCGATGAGACTCGCCCTGCGCGAGCTTCGGGCAGATCGCTGCTGGCGCCTCGATGAACTCACCGCCGTAGCGGCGATGAGACTGCACGTTGGTGCAGCGTTGAGCGTGGTTGATCGGTGGCCTCGATGAACTCACCGCCGTAGCGGCGATGAGACGGTGATCAACGTCCTCATCGCGCCAGCAGATAAGCCTCGATGAACTCACCGCCGTAGCGGCGATGAGACGCGCCGGTCGCGGCAACCGCCTGAGCTGAGAACTCGCCTCGATGAACTCACCGCCGTAGCGGCGATGAGACTGGAAGTTATCTGCGAGGTTGCCGCCGCCGACCGAGCCTCGATGAACTCACCGCCGTAGCGGCGATGAGACTGTTGGAGCGCCATCCCTCGTCGCCTGGTCGAAGGCCTCGATGAACTCACCGCCGTAGCGGCGATGAGACACCGTCACCGCCGTCTCGGTGACGACCGGGTTGCCGCCTCGATGAACTCACCGCCGTAGCGGCGATGAGACAAGACGAAGGCGCTGGCGCAGGCCAGTTTCAGAGGCCTCGATGAACTCACCGCCGTAGCGGCGATGAGACGCCCCCTGCGCCCTGTAGGAGCGGCACTCAACCTGGCCTCGATGAACTCACCGCCGTAGCGGCGATGAGACGCGTCCGACTCGTAGACCGCCGTGAGGCAATCGACGCCTCGATGAACTCACCGCCGTAGCGGCGATGAGACGCGGCGCTGATCGCCGCCGTCCACCGCAGAGACTGGGCCTCGATGAACTCACCGCCGTAGCGGCGATGAGACGCCGCGAAGATCACCGTGAGGGAGGGGCGGAATGCGCCTCGATGAACTCACCGCCGTAGCGGCGATGAGACCGGTCGCTGGTGTGCAGCAGGTGATCGGTCTGAAGCCTCGATGAACTCACCGCCGTAGCGGCGATGAGACGTGGCCGTCGTTGCCCGGAGTGTGGGGCGTTCGATAGGCCTCGATGAACTCACCGCCGTAGCGGCGATGAGACCGGACGATCGCCGGTAACACCGAGTTAGTGGCCGAGCCTCGATGAACTCACCGCCGTAGCGGCGATGGGACCCGCGCGCGATGGTCACCGACCTCGACGACCAGTCGCCTCGATGAACTCACCGCCGTAGCGGCGATGAGACTCCTCGCCGTGGGTCAGCACCGGCCGCCACTCGCCTCGATGAACTCACCGCCGTAGCGGCGATGAGACATTCGAGCGGCGCTGTGAGACACCGGGTGGATGGGCCTCGATGAACTCACCGCCGTAGCGGCGATGAGACCAGAAACGCGGGGCGGAACGAACGGCCACAGTCCGCCTCGATGAACTCACCGCCGTAGCGGCGATGAGACCCCTGAATCGTGCCGCCGGTTCGGCTAGCCGCTGAATGCCTCGATGAACTCACCGCCGTAGCGGCGATGAGACACCCGTCCGACAGCCCCGCCGCCAGACGCACGAGAGTGCCTCGATGAACTCACCGCCGTAGCGGCGATGAGACACGGCTAAGCGCACGTCGGGTCACATGTTGGCTTTTCGCCTCGATGAACTCACCGCCGTAGCGGCGATGAGACTCTTGTGTGCCTTACGTCGCGTTTGCACGGCTTGGCCTCGATGAACTCACCGCCGTAGCGGCGATGAGACAGCGGCCATTTTCTGGTCGCCATTTGCAGGCATATTAGAGGTTCCCGCGCAGGGTCGTGGTAATTCGTATGCAGTTTTCAAGGTCCGAAGCTGCAGACCGCGCTCAAGAGGCACGATTTGCAGGGAAAACTCGCTTGCGCCGTCTACTCGTACATTTACGGTCCGCCGCAGCATGCGCACATCCCTAAACGATCAACGCTGAAGAGTCGCCTGTCAAGGACACTTCACGCCCCAAATAGCTGACCCGCTCTTTCGCCGCCTCGCGGGAGCCGAGGTCACAAATCAAGATCCTATCCTCCGACTCCTCGATCAACTTGCCAAGGGCAGATCTCATACGCACGAAGTCCGCCGGTTTCCCGTCCACCACGAACACGCTGTACTGAACGCGCTCTCCATACGACTGCAAGGCCACGGCGACCTTGTCGCGCCGCTTGTCGCTGCTGATGTCGTAGGCGACCAGCAGCCTACGAACAGACTCGCTCATCGGACCTCGATCGGCTGGTAACGAGGTAGCTCGCCCAGGACAAGGGCCAGGAACATTCTGGCCTGGACCTCCATCGCGCGACGCCAGCTTACCTTGTACCCGTAGCGCGGATGGCGGAACTCCGATTGAGCGCGCCGCTCATACGCTGCGATCAACGACTTGCGCCCATCCTCCGTCATCCGCACAACGTCGACGTCTCGACGGAAGTCTTTCGCTTGCAGTTCGCCGTTGTTGATCGCCCAGATCACGGCCGAGTCAGCTACGGGAGCCCGCATCTCCTCCATCAGGTCCAGCGCCAGCGCAGGCTTGTTACGCAAGGGCGAGTGCATGACACCGCCGGACGGATCCAGCCCACACGCGACGATCGCTCTCAGGACGTCAGAGAGCAGCAGCGCATAGGCAAGATTAAGAGCAGCGTTGACTTCGTCTAGTGCGGGACGAGTGGTCCGCTTGCTGATTTTCGCCCAGTCAGGCTTCAGCACCAACGACATCGCCCCAAAATATGCATTGGCGCCTGCTCCCTCCAGGCCGAGCAGCGTCGAGACTGCGTCTGCGTCCCCGGCCTTGTGCGCAAGATCCCGCAACAGCCGCCGTTCCGGCAGATCATGGCGACGGAGGATTGCAGCCTGGTTACGAAGCTTCGCAGCGACGATCACCTTCGCGATATCGAGTTTCGCGCTCTCGGCGAGCCGAAACTGCAACGCTCGTGCGTCCCCGTTCGGGCCGTCCGCCGGACATGCCCAGCCAGCCACGCTGCCAGACCAGCGACACCACACGATCGGATATCCACGCTGCAGCATCTCGCGTAGCAACGCCGAAGACACATCGGCGTTGCCATGCACCACCAGCCCGGCGACCTGCTCCAGAGGCACCGCCGTCGGCTCTTCATCCCGCACACGGACCTCGATCTGCCCGCGTCGCAAAGTGGCACGGCTACCCGCAGAGGCAAGGTGCAGGATCCGGCCCGCTGGATCCGTGACTCCAATCCTGCGAGCCTGCGGCCGCTGCAGGTGCTCCTCGGGCAGACACACACTGACATGACTGCAGCGTCGGCAGCGCCAGTCATCCTCGAGTGGGAGCGGCGGCTCGACCTTGCCAACCGCCTCGCGGGTCGCGACGACCTCCTCGCGAGCCTCTGAGAGCAAGCTGTCGTCAAGCTCGACTGGTACTCGGCGCTTCGTCGTGCTGAACCAGACCGCAGCAGCCGTGGCGGCGATACCCTGCTCCTGCAGACACAATGCCTGGAGCGCGAGCTGGATACGTTGCGGCTCCGTCACGTCGGAGCGTCGTCGCACCGGCGCCGCCTTGTGTTCGACAACCGTAATCGGACCGCCCTCGGGAAATTCGACCGAATCGCAGCGACCTACCAGCCCGAGCGCATCGGAATGCACATCGACGGCGCGGAGCCGTTTGGTCCGCGACGTGCTCGGGTCATCCACAGCCTCGTGGTCAACGACCCCCTGCGCCACTTGGCCCGTGTCGGTGCGTTCGCCGTGGACTTCGAGCCACGCGCGACGTGGACAGAAAGCATGGTGCGCAACCACGCCGATCGTCAGGGTTTCGATCTTGGGGGTCATAGCTCAATCGTCCTTCCGGCCCCGAACGAGAAGGCAACCATCGAGCCGTTCGACTGGTCGTCTACAGGAAACGTGACCACTTCCCGCACGCCCAGCGCGCGCAGCCTGCCGGCGGCGCTGCTCCTGCGTGCGGAGCTGTGCTCCGAGTCAAGCTCCACGAGCGTCTGCAGCTCCAGTAGCGCACGTAGTCGCGCCAACGACACTGGTCGCGTGAGCACCGGCAGCGTGAGCTGCCGCACAGGCCCTTGACGCCGATAGCCTGGGGTGCGGGCCGTTCCTGCGGACACGAGACCGACTGGGAGCATGCACAGGCCGAGGGCGGCTAGCCACTGGCACCACGATGCGATACGCGTCCCGCTTGGGGACCAACGGTGCCGGTCTCCGACTTCCTTAACATCCGCGTGCTCGCCGCCGAGAAGCGTCTGAAGATCAGCTTCGGTCACATCCTCAGCAGACGGCAGCGAACGCCGTAGCGCTGCGCGAACGATGTCGGAGCCGATGTTGTATGGCACTCCGTCTAGGGCAGTGGCGCCGCGTGCCGGAAGTGGTTTGGCCGCAGCGGTCTGATCGTGAATCCAAACCGCGGGTGCCCCCAGGCCGGCCGCCAACGCAAGCGGCAGCTCAGCTTCGGCGCCACCCTCTTCAAGCGCACTCAGGAGGCGCTCACGCTCAACCAGTGCTGCCGTCGCGCCGTCCGGCGAGCTCGCTCGCGCACGCAGGGCCGGGCTTCGTTTATTCCCGGTTACTTCCTTCACCACGTCGTCTTCGACAGGCGCTTCACAGTCCTGCGCTGACCTTCGGACATACTCAGCCGCCTCCGCAAAGTCGACGTCTGCCATAACCAGTGGCGTCAGCTCTAGCGAAGTCGGGCTGTGCACCAGGAACGCATCGCAGCCTCCATGCTGCAATGCAACACCGAGACCGTAGGCCACCATGTGGGCGACAAGAAGCCGGCCCGAGTAAGGGATCGTAAATGTCTGCACGGCCTCAGTCCTCCTCTTCCTTCGAGATCTGGACATCGGCACACCGCAGCAGCGCCTCAAGCCATGCAAGCTCATAGGCACCGTACTTACGTGTGGCCTTTGCACGCAGCAGCTCGTAGTGACCAAAGTCACCGAACAGCCCTTCGGCAGCCGCACGTAGCTCCGGCGTGCAGTCGTCGAACCCTTCAAGCAGATCCTCGATCCCTCGGTTAAACAGCGCGCGACCACGCCCATGGTGTGCAGCCACCAGTAGGACGGCAAGGTGATCAAGGCCAGACTTCGCGGCGACGTATACGACGCTGAGCTGCTCGTGGCGCCAGCCATCCCCCGGCTCGGGTCGATGACCTGGATAGGGCTTAGCGACGGGCACCATCCCCGGCTCCCAGCCCATTCGGCGCTGGAACGCCGGATGACGCTTGCCTTCGTCGTGCATTGACGCGGCCAGGAGCAGCGCATCTTCTTCACGTCCGCCAACTCCGATCAACAACTTGTCCAGGATCAACTTCACGCGTTGCCGGACACGCGCCTCGTGGTCGCCAATCGGGATGACTTTCTCGGGTCCCGAGCTTCTGGTCGTCCGCGCCCGCCAACGCAGGTCCAAGACCACGAGTAGACCGCGTTCTGCGTCGTCGGCGCAACGCCACCACAGATCGGTGTCCGCCCGCCGGCCGTTGCGTAGCCGCGCGGCACACTCCAGGTCGCCAGATGCCTGGACCACATCGGCGAGCGCAGCGCGCGAAACCTTCGTCCTCAGGGCGGAGTCGAGCGTCAAGGCGCCCTGTACGTCCGCGACGGCGAGCGCGATGACACGATCATGCGGCGCCTCATCGGGTGCCTCCTTCAGCACGTCTCCGTAGGGCTCTCCGCCCCCACCCAAATCGACTACACCCGACGTGCACATCGGCACCCCCGCAGGAACCACCAGTGTGTCGCCGGCAGCAAGGTCCTCGAACTTGGCCACCGGCTCGACAGCGAGCTCGCCCGACCGTGACCGGACCGCCCAGAGCCGGCACCCATGCTCAGTTGCCCAGCGATCGGCGCGCGCGACGAACCGCTGCAGCGCCCGCGTTCCCAGCGACCATGGCAATGGCGCCAGCTCATGCGCCCGCGGCGGGCACTTCTCCAGCACGTCCGCGACAACGTCTGGCGCGAATTCCAGGTGGTCACGGGCGGCAACGCGGATCTGGAGTTGCCGCCGCTCCGGATCTTCGATGTAGAGATCCACATCGGGGTCGGCCGCCTGTCTCATGCTCGTCATCTGCAGCGTCTCAAGATCAACCTGACGCAACGCGGGCAACAGCGACGACCTCACCTCCGGCAGCCCCAGCTCGTTTACCCGTGCCGGCGCGATCGAACCGTCCAAATCACGTAGCCAGCACGCTGCTCGGATTAGCTCAACGCCGTCGTAGGGGCCGGAGCGTTGAGCCTTGCTCACGTCTTGGTCACGAGCGGCGTCGAGATCAGCCAGACCCTTCTGACTGATCACCGTGAAAGTTGCCGGCTCTGAGTTCCCGGATCGATTGAGGCGGCCCGCTCGCTGCGCGAGTGCGTTGGCCGACGCGATCATTGTCACCACTACCGGCAAGTCGAGGTCGACGCCCACCTCAAGCGATTGTGTCGAGACCAGATAGTCAACTTTCGGGTCACCGACAGGCGTCAGCAGGTTGTTGGAGCTTTCGTCAGGGTTCTTGCGCAGCCGCGCGAGGTCGACGGGCCGCATCCGACCGCACACCAGCACAACGTTGTTGCCGGTTTGCCGCAGATCGCCGGCCACCTTAAGCGCGCTTGCTACGTCGTTGACGAACACACCAACCGTGCCGTCCGCCTTGGCTTCACGTGCGGCGTTTACCACCGCCCGCTCGCCCTCACGCTTCAGATCGACGACCTCTCTTAGGACAATCTGTTTGTTCGCGAAGACGCGCCGCGCCAGATCCGGATCCGCGTAATCGGCGCCTGACAGCGTTAGCTCCCCCTCCACATGCCTTGAGGTCGCGCTCATGCCCACGACCTGTAACCGGCGGCTGCCCCATGGCTGTTTGGCGATGCGTCGACCGGTCTCCAGCAGACGCTCATGCAAGTGGGCTTCATCGACGACCGCGACAGCGTCGTAGGCGATCAGCCCGGTCTCGGTATTGCGCGCGTTCGGTGAAGCACCGTAGCCCCTGAACAGTAGCCGCGAGCCCCACATCTGTGGTGTGGCGCAGATGATCTGGCAGGCGGCCGGATCGAGCCGCCAGCCGTCGTCCACCCGTGCCGCTCCGCCGCGCAGGCGCCAGACGGGGAGCGGATCACGATCCGCCTCCCCGGGTCTGATGGTTTGCAGCCGTCGTAGCAGATCGGCCACATGGCCGATGGCGCTGCCAGGCTCGGCATCGCGCAGCTTTTTCGCAAGCTCGATCGCATGCTCGTACTGGTCGTCGACCAGCACTCGTCGAGGGGCGATAAGCACCAGCCGGCGGGGCGGCCGTACGATGATTGCAGCGGCACCATCGTCGTCGGCGTCGCGGTTGCGGAGCATCCACGCGGCATGCTCCGCGACGAGAAAGACATGGGCCTCGATGACCGAGGTCTTGCCGGCGCCTGTTGGCACCGCGATGTCAGGCCAGTGGCCCTCTCGGGCGACTCGCTCCACCAGATCGCACTGCCATGGATAGGGATGTAGGTATTCGCCATCCCCCCCGCGCGGGTTCACCGCGGCAAAAAACTCCGCGAAGCGCTCGCTCAAAGACATTGTTCCTCCTTCGGCGCGGTGCTCCCAGTGAGCGGCACCAGCAGGCCACCGCCGAGATGCCGAGCTCGACCGATTGCCAGCAGGCCGCGACCCCCGCTGGCAAACGCGCCCAGCGTAACCACCGCATGCACTGCGACGAGCAAGTCACCTGGACGCGCATGGTGCGTGTAGCGGCCGGCATTTCGTGGCACCCGGAAAGCGCGGGCATCCGCACCGTGGGCGCGGAGTTCCGCCACCAAATGCTGGCGGAACCCCCAGCCGGAGCCCCAGGAGAATCCGTCCGCCTCGAGCACGCCTCGCAGCGCGTAGCCAAGCGAGCACAGCACTGCATCGTCGAGTGACCAAGGCTCGTGGCGTGGCGTACCAGGCGCATCCAGAACGACCGGCACCGCGCTGGCGAGCTTCGTGGCGGGGGCCGGCCAAAACTCCAGTGCCCGTTCAAGTTCGGGGTTGCGGAGTCGTACCTCCCAGGAGTTGCCATCACCGCGGCCGCGCCCACCACCGTGGCTTGGGAAGTGCACGACAGGCTGCTTGGCAATCGCATCAAGCAGCACCGAGCGGTCGGCCGCCGTTACATTGGCGGGAATACCGAGCAGAAGCTTGATGTCAGTATCACCCTGCTGGTGTGCGAACTGAATGGCAAGATGGCCTGCGCCCTGGAGCGGTCCGTCACCGCGACGTCCGCTGACGAACTCCGGTACACCGTCACCGATTGCGGCGACCAACGCCTGGTGCACCCGCACGGCACTGCGGACCCGGTTCTGAGGTCGTAGCGACCACTCGGGGAAGCCGGCGGCGGGAAACGTGCAGACCTCGCTGAACGGCCAAGGCCCGTTCGGCCGCGGTGGAGCGAAGCGGCGTAACTGCGTCGCCTCGTCGCGCGCGCTCCCGGCTGACTCGTCTACGGCCTGCTTGCTCATCTTGCCAGTGCCGTGGCGCCCAGAGCCGAGCTTCAGCGCCTGCCGGTACGCCTGCTCAAGCACGTCAACGCGGCCGGCGGTTGGGATCCGTAGCGCCCGTCCGGTACCGCGCCCCTCGGCGATCAGCAGCGCCCCTCGGGCTTGCTGATCGAACTCGCCTTCCCAGACACGCACGACCACCGTGGAATCGGCTTCGCCGACATGGGTGATTTCGTGCGCGAGTGCGGTCAGCCGCTCGCTCGCCGCTCGCTCGGGCACTGGCCAGGCGTAGATGATCGGCCCATTCAGCGCGGAGAACGGCTCGAAGTCGGTCTCGTCACGGTGGTAGTCGTGCGTCTCAGCGTTAACGGCCACACGGACGCGAAAGCGCTTAGCCACATATGTGCCGCCCATGAGGCTCGGCGCAATTAAGCCGAGCGGCGGTGTCCGTTCAAGCCACTCGACAGCCGCCCGATCGCGCTCATCGGCGACCAAGGCTCTTCCCTCAACGTGCGCACTCGGTCCTCCGCCAGCCGCGCCCACAAAGGCTGCATGCAGACGCGCCGGCGACGGCAGATCTTCGGGCCTGCGCAGGTCACTGCCTCGGTAGACACCAGACGGGAAGCCAACGCTGATCAACAGCGCTGCTGGCATGACTCACTCCTCTGCGTCGGCGCTGTCGACAGCGCCGCGGTTCAGCGACTCGTTACCGACTAGGTGCTGGACCTGTCCGTTCCACGTGAGGCGTTCAGGCAACCGGTCGATCGCCTCCTGTAGGAACTGCTCGCAGCACTCGATCGAGCAATCGAGTTCTACCTGCTCGTCATCGAGGAAGTACTGTGCGCGCGGCGCGGACACGTCACAGTAGGCGCGCAGGTCCGGATCCGCGTCGGCATACGCCACCCCAAGCAGCATCATCGCGAGCAAGGCGGCACGGGCACGGAGGTCATCGTCGGCACTGCCGCCGAAACGTAACCGCCGCAATCCCGCCAGTGAGAAAGTCCGAGCACGTCGCACCTCCGGCACCGCAACGCCGAAGGGCGTCTCCAGGCTCGGGGGAATGCCACCGAGGTTGAGCTCCGAGGCTGAGATCGTCTCCGCCTTCTTCTTCTTGGCGTTCTCCAGCTCCCGCTCAAGCTTCGTCACAAGTTTTGGCGACAGGTATGGACTCTGTATCTCGATCAGCCGGTCAAACTGCTCAAGCGTGACGTCGAAGTTCTGACCGAGAGGATCGAGCCTCGCGCCGGAGCGCCTCGACAGCCGGTCGTCAGCCTCGGCGACCACGCCGAACAGTTCCGAGACAAGCAGTCCGCGCAGCCGCAACTGCGCGCTGCGGCGGGAAGAGTCCCATCCACCAAATCCGATCGCCGAGGGCGCCGTGATGAACAGCGGCGACAGATCCGCAGGGGTAGCATCGCGCAACGCCTGGTACCAGGCCTGCCCGACTACCGGCTCTCCGCCCTGACTGGCAAACCGTATGTGCGCGTCGAATGCCCGGTGCGGTAACTGCAGGTCGCTCAGCGGTTCGTGGCCTTGATAGGCGACCTCGATCACCGGAATCTTCGTTGCTGAACCGCCATCACGACGCGCCGCTAGCAGCCCCTCCTCGGCTCTGTTGGACTGCGACTGCTTCGAGTCGATCAACACTGTGCGCTGAAACGCGCTGTCTATGTAGCGCGTTTCGAAGACGAATTCGGACCCGTTTCGTCCCGCATACCGGGCAGGCGCGACGATCGAGCCTCCAGCGACCGTATAAGTCGCCGGGGAGTTAAGCGTTGCGGCGCCGCCACGCGTGAGATGATCCTCGAAGACCGTGTACAGCTTTTGCATAACTTTCCTCCTTCATGTCGACGTGTGTCCACTTCACCTCAACGCAGCTAGCGGCTTGGGGCGCGGCAGGCGATCGCATGCGCCGCAGCCCCAGCCGCGCCGAGCGCTTCTCTGATGCGGCTACCTTATCACAGCATTCTGAAATTAGAAAGAATCGCTGGTGACCGGCATTCACGTACCACGTAGTGCCAGGATCACAGCGAAACCCCTCTACCCGAACCCGATTGTGGCCGGGCATACCGCCAACCTGGACGTGTCAGGCGGAACAGCGCCAGGTAGGCTGCTGCGGCGCAGATAGACCGCGCCGCAGCAACTCACCCCTCCGCACAGCGGAAACGCAGCCACCAGCCTCCTGGCGAACGGCCGTCACGAACCATGCCTCGATGAACTCGCCACAACGGCGAGGCGCTGCAGTCCCCAGCCGCGTAGGGCCGCGAACGGGCCGACCGCGTGCCCGCTTTCTCAAGTCAGGACGTTGGTCGTCGCTGATGATACTTATGGGCTCTGCGGTCACGTGCCGCCATGCAAGTCGATCGTCGTGCTGGGACTGACCCGGCAGGTCCGGAAAGGACTCGAGAATCATGCGGCCAGGGGGAGCAGATATGGCAGGCTGAGATTGCGGATCTCCTACTGTAGGAAAGTACGACAGTGATACTCTGCGCTTATGACCACTGTCGCAATCGCCAAGGTTCGCCGTAAGGGACAGGTCACCCTGCCGTCGTCGATTCGGCAAGCTGCGCACATCGAGGAAGGCGCTGTCGTGGAGTTCGCCGTTGCCGCTGACGGCACCGTTACGCTGCGTCCGAAGGCACTCGTGGATGCGGATGACGCTTGGTATTGGACCCCGGAGTGGCAGGCTGGGGAGCGTAAAGTCGACAAAGAAATCGCCCGGGGCGAAGGAACGGCCTACGACAACGTCGAGGAGTTTCTGACTTCGCTCGACCAGTAGCCGCGCGTTGCCGACCTGGGAACGATTCCCGCGGCTCGTGTGGGACTACAGCCAGCTATCCACAGCCGATCAAGCCGCGTTCCACCGTGCCGTCCGTCAGTTCGTCGCCGATTTGGCAGCGGGCAACGGCCGTTTTCACTCAAGTCTGCGGGTCCATCGCATCGACGCTCGCCGCGGAGTCTGGTCGATGAGCTTCGGTGATGATCTACGCGCGACGTTCTCCTACGGCCAGCCACGCAAGCCTGGAGACACGCACATTCGCTGGCGTCGCATCGGCCACCACGACGTATACCGCGAGCCTTAGCTAGATGAGCCCCAGCTAGAACCAGTCGGCGCGGCGTCTGTGCTGGTTCAGCGTGGGGACGCCGTCGGGATCCGGCGCGGAGTCACGCCGGCCCGCCCCGGCCTTCTCCCCCGGTCCGCCACAATGTCCTCCATGCACGGTGAATACAAGATGCCTGGCGGCAAGCTGGTGGTGGTGGACCTCGAAGTGGCCGACGAGCGCCTGAAGGGCGTACGGGTGGCCGGCGACTTCTTCCTGGAGCCGGACGAGGCGCTCGATCGCCTCACGGGGGCGTTGGAGGGGGCACCGAAGGGCGCCTCGTCCGCGGAGCTCGCAGCACGGGTCAACTCGGCGCTCGAGCCGACGGACATCCTCTTCGGCGTGGACGCCGACTCGATCGGGATCGCCGTTCGCCGCGCGCTCGGCGCGGCGCTCTCCTGGGATGACATCGACTTCGAGGTGATCCACGGGCCCAGCGTCGATCCGATGCTGAACGTGGCGATGGACGAGACGTTGCTGGAGGACGTGGCGGCGGGTCTGCGCAAGCCTTTCATGCGCCTCTGGGAGTGGAACGGGCCGCAGATCGTGATCGGCTCCTTCCAGTCCTACGAGAACGAGATCAACCAGGAGGGTGTCGATAAGTACGGCATCACCGTCTCCCGCCGCGTCACCGGCGGCGGCGCGATGTTCATGGAGCCCGGTAACTGCGTCACCTACTCGCTGACGGCGCCGACCGCACTAGTCGACGGCCTCAGCTTCCAGCAGTCGCACGCCTTCCTCGACCAGTGGACGATGGAGGCGCTGGCAAAGTGCGGCGTGCAGGCACAGTACGTGCCGCTCAACGACATCGCCTCCGAGGCCGGGAAGATTGGCGGCGCCGCGCAGAAGCGGTTCACGAACGGCTGGCTCGTCCACCACGTGACAATGGCCTATGACATCGACGCGAACAAGATGAGCGAGTGCCTGCGGATCGGCGGCGAGAAAGTACGCGATAAGGGCATCCGCTCGGCGATCAAGCGCGTCGACCCGATGCGCACGCAGACCGGCATGGAGCGGGAGGCGATCCTCGACACCTTCTTCGAGCACTTCCGCGAGAAGTACGACGCGCAGCCGGGCGCGATCGGTCTCGAGGACCTGGCGAAGGCGCAGGAGCGCTGCGACACCAAGTTCTCCACCTACGCGTGGACGCACCGCCTGCCCTGATACCGATCGCTTGGCCAGCGGGCCAAGCGATCCGCACATCCGGGCCATTGACGGCCCCCGGCCGCCAACCCTAAGATCGCCCACGTCAGCGCGCCACGACCGTCTCGGGACACGCTCCAGCACAACCCATGTATCAATCGACGATCGCCAACGAGCGCTTCCGCTTCCCGGACCTTCGGGCCCTGATGGGGGCGGCTGGCGAGCGCAAGGCCGGTGACATCGGCGCTGGCCTCGCCGCCCGGGACGAGCTGCAACGCGCCGCCGCGAAGCTGGCGCTGGCCGAGGTGCAGCTCTCGGACTTCATCGATCAGCCCTTGATCGAAGATGAGGTCACCGCCACGATCCTTGCCCATCACAATCGCGAGGCATTCGCGGAGATCGCCACGCTCACGGTCGGCGAGCTTCGCGAGCTGGTGCTGAGTCCAGCGTTCCCGCCGCTCTGGCGCGCCGGCCTCTCGGGCGCAATGACGCCCGAGATCGTCGCGGCCGTCGCCAAGCTGATGTCGGATAAGGACCTGGTGCTTGCCGCCCAGCCGCTGCGGGTCGTGACGCGCTTTCGCACAACGATCGGCGAGCCGGGCGTGTTCGCCGCCCGGATCCAGCCGAACCACCCGACCGACGACGTCGACGGCATCCTCCTGTCGGTGCTTGACGGATTGCTGCTCGGCTGCGGCGACGCACTGATCGGCGTCAACCCGGTCGACGACTCGGTCGCCTCGATCGCTTCGATCCTGACCCAGCTGCGCGCGATGATCGAGACCACCGGCGCCCCCACCCAGAGTTGCGTGCTCGGCCACGTCTCAAGTCAGATCGCGGCCGCCGAGCGCGGCGCCCCGCTCGATCTGATCTTCCAGTCGATCGCCGGCACCGAGGACGCGAACGCCAGCTTCGGCGTAACAGCTGAGCTGCTCGCGCAGGGGCGCGAGGCGGCGCTCGCCTCGCGCGAGCAGTGGGACACGAGCCCCGGACCGCACCAGGTCACCTACTTTGAGACCGGCCAGGGCAGCGCCCTCTCGGCCGGCGCCAACCACGGCGTCGACCAGCTCACGCTCGAGTCGCGGGCCCAGGCGTTTGGCAAGTGCTTCGATCCGTTCCTGATCAACTCGGTCGTTGGCTTCATCGGCCCCGAATACCTCGCCGACGCGCCACAGATCATCCGCGCCGGGCTCGAGGATCACTTCGTCGGCAAGCTGCAGGGCGTCCCGATCGGCTGCGACGTCTGCTTCACGAACCACGTCGACGCCGACCAGAACAGCAACGACGACCTCCTGATGCTGCTCGCGGTCGCCGGCGCCAACTACGTCATGGCCGTCGCCGCCGGGGACGACGTGATGCTCGGCTACCAGTCGACCTCGGGCCAGGACGTGCAGGCGATTCGCCGCCTCCTGAACCTGCACCCGGCGCCGGAGTTCGAGCGCTGGCTGACCAGCGTCGGCATCTGGCACGACGGGGAGCTGCGCGAGCCGAGCGCACCGGCGCTTGCCCGGATGCTCGACTCGGCCCGCGAACTGGCCGCCGGGAGGTCGTGATGGCCGCCGGCGACCAGCCCCAGTCGGCGCCCGTGAGCCGCACGGCGCTCAGCCCAGCACTCGCGGGAAGCACGACGCTCGGCCCAGCACTCGCGGGAAGCACGACGCTCGGCCCAGCGCCCACGGGAAGCACGACGCTCGGCACGGCGCCCTCAGGGAGCGCGGCGCTCGCCACCGGACTCGCCGCAATCCGCGGCGAGGCGCAGGCCCGCGCCAGCCGCAGGCAGAGACTGGACGCGGAGCTTGCCCGCTTCCTCGGCCGGCCGCTCGCGGAGATGACTCCCGCCCGCGTCTTCACCGGCAACATCGGCGGTGCCTACTCCACCTCCACCTTGCTCGGGCTGGTCGCCGATCAGGCGGTCGCGCGCCACGCCGTGAAGCTGCCGCTGGACCTCACCCAGCCCGGCGTCGCCGAGCTGATCGAGCGCTACGGGGTCTACGAGGTTCGCTCCGCTGCCCCCGACCTCGCGACACACCTCGCCGACCCGACCCGCGGTCGCCGGCTGAGCGACAAGGCGCGGGAAACGGTCCGTACGGCGAGCTCGCCGCGGCTTCGCTCGCCTAGCTTGCAGCTGGTCATCGGCGACGGCCTCTCCGCCGCCGCCGTCCACGCCCAGGTTCCCGCGCTGCTGCCGTGTCTGATCGCCGGCGCCCGCGAGCGAGGCTGGCAGCTCGGACGGCCGTTCGCGGTGCGCTTCTGCCGCGTCGGCGCGCTCGGCGACGTCGGCGCCCTAACCGGCGCCGACGTGGTCGTGCTGCTGATCGGCGAGCGGCCCGGCCTCGGGACCTCGGAGAGCCTCTCGGCCTACCTCGAGTGGCGGCCCGACCCTGCTCATACCGACGCGGACCGCAACGTGATCTCGAACATCCATGCGCGCGGCTTGCAGACCGAGCCGGCTGCCGCCCGGATCCTCGCGCTGGTCGAGGCGATCTTCGCCGCCGGCGCCAGCGGCATCGCGGTCCACGCCGCCGAGCCTGCGTTGCCGGCGCGTCTCTGAGCCGACTGGGGTCCTGCGGGCGTCTGCCATTGTGCATACGTCCGTCTTCCATAGCATGAATTTGTCGTTGTCAATTTACTCGCCAGCAGCGATGACAACATGTATTCTGTCGTTGTCGAAGGAGTCAGGCTGAGCGATGACAGATTTCCGGGTCAAACGTCCTGGACGCGGTAGACCAGCACGAAAGGCGATCTACCAGCGGTTCGCAGCGGCGATCACCGAGCTGTCGGACTACGGTGGACTGCCGGAGCAGCACGAGGCAAGCAGTCTCTGGGACGCGGTCTGGCATCTCGACGCCCATCACTCGACTGCGATCGAGGGCAACACACTCGTCTTCCGCGAGGTAAAGCAACTGCTTGATGAGGGGCGAGCGGTCGGCTCACGAGAGCTGAAGGACTACATGGAGGTGCTCGGTTACGCCGATGCCGCCCGCTGGGTCTACGGGCAAGCCACGACCCATGCCGGCCCCAGCCAAGGCGAGCTCGTCAGCGTCACCGAGATCCGGCAGATCCACTATCTGACGATGTCGAAGGTATGGGCGGTCGCGCCCCACTTGCAAGCGTCCCAGGCTGAGTCGCCCGGTAACTGGCGGCAGCACGAGATCCAGGAGTTCGCCGGCGGGATGAAGCCGCCGACGTTCCCGCTCGTGCCGAGCGAGGTCGACACATGGATCCACGAGGCCAACCAACTGCAGCCGACCATCCAAACCGGTTCGCTCGTGACGACCGAGGTCCCTGAAGCTTTAGCCCATCTGCACTGCGGCTTCGAGCGAATCCACCCTTTCATCGACGGAAACGGGCGTGTCGGCCGCCTGCTCCTGAACCTCGTGCTCGTGCGCCTGGGCTGGCCGCCGGTAGTCGTTCGCAGGCAGCAGCGGAGTAAGTATCTGACAGCCCTCAGCCGCGCGGACACTGGCGAACTTGGCCCCCTGGCTGAGATCATCAGCCGGTCGGTGATCGACAACCTATACCGGCTCATCCCAAGGATTGCCGAGCCTGAGGAATACGTTCTCCTGGAGGCACTCGTCAGCTCGGAGTTCAGTCTCGCGGCGCTCAAGCAGGCGGCCAGCCGCGGGCGCCTCCGCGCAATCATCGGGTCGGACGGGCGCTACCGCTCAAGCCTCGCCGCCGTCGACGAGTACAGGGCATCGAAGTACTCGCGCAAGCGTCACCCGTGAGGACTCGCTCGGCGGCCGCTCCGTTCCGCAAATCAGTCGGCAGCGCACCGTAGTTATTTAGTGTCGTTACGCATTATTGGTCCACTGGGCCAGCTATGTTCGGCCCGATGTAGCGAATCTGACAAGCTGCTGGACTTTCCCCCACTCCACCATTAGGCTGGGCTTACCACCTAGCGCGGGCGCACAGGATATATGCCCGGTTCTAAGTCGGTTCTGTTACGGCTCCGTAAAAAGCTCAGCGACACTGGGACGGGACACGTATGTCGACAGAAGCATTAAGCGAGGACGAAAGGCGGCTGGCCGAGCTTGGCTACAAGCAGGAGCTGAAGCGAGGCTGGAGCTCGTTCTCGAACTTCGCGATTTCCTTCTCGATCATCTCGGTCCTGGCAGGCTGCTTCACCTCCTACAGCCAGGCCTTCCTCAGTGGCGGCCCGGTCGCGATCTCGATCGGCTGGCCGCTCATCTCGCTGCTGGTGCTGTGCGTTGCCTTCTCGATGTCCGAGCTGGCCTCCGCGATGCCGACCGCAGGCGGCATCTACTACTGGGCCTCGAAGCTCGGCGGCCCTGCCTGGGGCTGGTTTACCGGCTGGTTCAACTTGATCGGCCTGGTGGCCGTGCTCGCCTCCGTCGACTACGGGGCCGCGACCTTCCTGCAGATGCTGCTCTCCATGTTCGGCGCCGGGTTCGTCGAGCACACCGCGGCCACGGGCGCGTCCGCAGCAGCCACCGCGAGCGTCATCCATTACAACGCCCACATGGTCTTCTACCTGTTCCTCGCGGTGATCGCACTGCATGTGCTGATTAACGTCTTCTCGAGCCACCTTGTCTCGCTGTTCAACGGCATCTCGGTCTGGTGGCATGTGATCGGCGTTGCCATCATCGTCGCGATCCTGATCTTCGTCCCCGCCCACCACGCCAGTATCGGGTATGTCTTCGGGCACCGCTCGTTCGGCGCCTTCGGTCAGCACATGTATTGGTACTACACGCTACCGCTCGGCTTTCTGCTGACGATGTACACGATCACTGGCTACGACGCCTCGGCCCACGTCTCGGAGGAGACGAACGGCGCCAACATGTCGGCGCCGAAGGGCGTCTGGCGATCGGTCTTCTACTCCGCGGTGATCGGCTGGATCCTGCTGCTGGCGATCACCTTCGCGGTGAAGAGCGACAGCTCGATCACCGCCGCCGGCGGCGGCTCGCTGGCGATCATCCAGGCGGCGCTGAGCTCCAGCGCGGCGAAGGTCGTCGTCGGGATCTCGACGATCGGCCAGTTGTTCTGTGGCATGGCCTGCATGACCAGCGCCTCGCGGATGACGTTCGCGTTCTCGCGTGACGGCGCCGTTCCCGGTCATCAGCTCTGGCGGCGCCTCTCCAGGCACAAGACGCCGACCCGGGCAGTCGGCTTCGTGACCGCCGCCGCGGTGCTGATCACGATCCCAGCCTTCTTCCCGAACAGCACCGGCTATCCGGTGGCCTTCTTCGCCGTCGTCTCGATCGCCGTGATCGGCCTCTACATCGCCTACACGATCCCGGTGTTCCTGCGCTGGCGCCAGGGTGACAAGTTCCAGGCCGGTCCCTGGACCCTCGGCCGCAAGTACCGCTGGCTGAACCCAATCGCGTTTGTCTGGGTCGCGATCTGCGTGGTCATCTTCTGCCTGCCGACCGCGCCCGGCGGCGTCCCGTTCTCCCGCAGCTTCACGTGGTCTGACGTGAACTACGCCCCGCTCGTCACAGTCGGCGTGATGGCCGCCGTCGCCGCCTGGTACGGACTCGTCGCCCGCCACACGTTCCGCGGCCCGGTCTCGACGCTCGCTACCGACGAGGTGCCGACCGGGGAGTTCCCGGCCGCGGCCGGGTCCCGCACCCATCTCGGCGGCCTGCCCGCCGCCGACGAGGCCGGCGTCTAAAGGGCAGCCCCGTCCCGACACCCTCTTACCCGTTCGTGGCCGACCGTCCCAAGGCGGCCGGCCGAACACCCGCTTCTGCCGGCCACTCGGCCCGGACCTGCTGGCCGACGGAGCGCTAATCGATGCCGTCGCCGGCGACGCCCTCCCACTCGGACATCTCTGCGGCCGCCGTAGAATCCCGCATTCCCTCCACCATCTGGGCCAGCAGGAGCTCGTCGTAGGCACGGCTCACCAAGCGGTTGAGCGTCTGGCTGCACGACTTGTGATGAAACTCGGCGATCTCACATAGGCGGCCGTGTGCCTGCGGGCTGATGCGGACCGTGACCGTTGTCGATACAGACGTACCTACAGCCCCTCAGTGGCAATTCGTCGTTGTTGCTTCCGTGGTCAGTGCCGATAACAAATTCCTCCCGAGGGCTGCCATCTAAGGCTCCGCCAGTCCCCGCCCGCGGCGGATCTCGGCGAGGCGCTCGCGCAGTGCGGCCTCGGCGTCGTCGGGCTCGTAGAAGTGAGCCTCGGCCGCCGCAACCGACGGTGGCCGCCACTCCTGACCGGAAAGGTGGGTCGGGTGGTCGTGGGGATAGTCGTAGTTACCGTCGTTGCGACCACCGGAGCGCAGATACGGCGGCGGCGGTGCGGCGCCGTGCTCCTGGACGTAGGCGCGAGCCGCGCGGATCGCGCGCTTGGCGCCATCGGATTTCGGCGCTAGCGATAGGTAGATCGCGGCCTGGGCGAGCGGGAACTCGCACTCCGGCGCCCCCACCCGGTCCACCGCCGCAGCGGCGGCGGTGGCAACCTGGATCGCCTGCGGATCGGCGTTGCCGATGTCCTCGGAGGCAAGGATCACCATCCGCCGGGCGATGAAGCGCGGGTCTTCCCCGCCCTCCAGCATCACCGCCAGGTAGTAGAGCGAGGCGTCCGGGTCGGAGCCACGCGTCGACTTGATCCAGGCGGAGATCGTGTCGTAGTGGTTGTCGGCAAGGCGGTCGTAGGCGACAGTGCGAGCCTGGAGGGCGTCAGCCATGACGTCGGCAGTCACACGTCCGCCGGCCATCGTCTCGCAGGCAAGCTCGAGCCCGGAGAGCGCCGCGCGCGCGTCGCCGGAGACCCATTGCGCCGCGTAGTCGAGCGCATCGGGGTCGATCAGCGCCGGATCGCCGCACTCGCCACGGTCGACCGCACGCTGCAGCAGCGTGCGCACGTCCTCGATCGACAGCGCTTGCAGCTCGTAGACGCGGGTCCGCGAGATCAACGCCTGGTTGACCTCGAAGTAGGGGTTCTCCGTGGTGGCGCCAATCAGCACCAGCAGCCCGTCCTCGACCGCCGGCAGCAGCGCGTCCTGCTGCGCCTTATTGAAACGATGGATCTCGTCGAGGAAGAAGACGGTGCCCTTCCCCGGCCCGCCGGCGACGCCACGTCGGCGCGCCCGCGCGCGCTCGACCACGGCCCGGACCTCAGCCCGGCCGGCGTCAACGGCGCTCTCCTCCTCGAAGGCGTAGCCGGATGCGGTAGCGACGATCCGCGCAAGCGTCGTCTTCCCGGTCCCGGGCGGCCCGTGCAGGATCATGGAGTGCGGACGCCCTGACTCGATCGCACGTCGCAGCGCCGAGCCGGGAGCCAGCAGCTCCCGCTGGCCGACGAACTCGTCGAGCGAGCTCGGCCGCATGCGGGCCGCGAGCGGCGCTTGTGGGACAGGGTCATCGGTCCAGCGCTCATGTGGCGGCGGCTGCGCATCGGCCGTACCGTCAGCTTGACTACGGGCACCGTCTGCCGTCGCCGGCGGAAGCTGCTGGTCAGCCCGCGCTGTTGTCGCCGCCTTCTGTCCTGTGGCAGGCAGGTCGAAGAGACTAGGGTTTGCTGGCTCGGTCATCACCATGAGTATGAAGCGGGCGGAGGCTGCCGAATCAACCGCTCCGTGAGCTCATGCGTATCGCGATGCTGGGATCACCGTCAGCGGACGTGGTGCTGCCTCCTACGGCCAAGACATCACCGCGTCGCACGGGTCGATTCTCGCTCACATATGGAGAACGGGGCGAGGACTTCCCGTGGTGGCAAATCCTCCTCGCTATCGATCCGCTCGATCAGCAGGCGAATCGCGCTCTCAACGAGCTGAGGCATGCCCGGATCGACGGTTGTCAGGCTGGGAACCGCATACTGGCCATCGTCGACGTTGTCGAAGCCGAGCACACCCACCTGCTCCGGAATGCGTACACCTTCCTCTTGCAAGGCCCTCATGGCGCCTAGCGCCAGTGCATCGTTGAAGCAGAACACGGCATCAAACGGGACTCTGGACGCCAGGAGCTGACGCGCCGCAGCCGCCCCATCCCGCCGGTGCCATGGCCCAGCTTCGCCAACTAACGACGGATCAAACGGCATAGCCGCAGCGTCGAGCGCCTCTCGATAACCACGCAGCCGCAGACCAGCCGAGCCAACAACCTCCTTGTCGTGGGCACCAATGACCGCTATCCGGCGATACCCCAGTTTGATGAGGTACTCGGTACCAGCACGTGCAGCCGCGACATTATGCATTGTGACGTGGTCGGTAGGACCGTCAAAAATTCTTTCGCCCAGGAGTACCAATGGATACGGACGTCGAAGCAGCTCCGCATCGTCTTGACTCATGCCCAAGGCACTGAAGATCAGACCGTCAGTCACTAACCGCCGGGGGCTGGTGAGGACGTTTAGCTCACGCTCCCTATGCCCGCCCGTGAGCTCTATGACGACGGTGAAACCATAACGTTCAGCGCAGCTGATCACCGCTTCCGCCAGCTCGGCGAAATAATCAAGGTTTACTTCTGGTAGCGCAAGTGCAATCGTCCGGGTTCGACCCGACCGCAGGCTACGTGCAGTCAAATTTGGCTGGTATCCCAGCGCCGCGATCGCCGCCTCAACCCGCGCCCTCGTGCTTGATCGAACGTGCGCCTGCATATTTACAACATTGGACACTGTCTTGGGTGAAACGCCAGCGAGCTTTGCCACGTCGCGCACAGTGGCCGCCTTCCTCGTCATCTTGCGTTCACCGCGTGCCCCAGTGGAATACCACAGTTCCTCCCTGCATTGCCAGCCGCCCCGAGTGAGATCCCAGTGTGAGACCTTATGTAATCGTATCAACATCAAATCTAAACATGACGCCTCTATCGGTACTTTTGCAGCCCGTCTCGACTGTCGCGAGCGCCGCTGTCGGGGAACAGTCGGCCTGCGCGAATTCAGGTAGCTGCCGGTAGCCGAGTCGCTACCGGCAGCCGAGTCTCATGACGCGGAGAGAAGCACAGGTCCATCATCCGCCCCTCCCCGCCCGCGGACGGGCTAAGCCCCCCGCCTGAGCCTTGCCATACACCGCCCGGCCTTGCACACGCTGACCGGGCAGAACGCAGAGACTTGGATTCCGTCACACCTTGGGCGACGGTCGCCTACCTATCCCTGTAGGTCTTGACGTTCAATGACACCGCTGCCCAAGAGATCGGTGGCAGCGACAACTCCAGCATCCCCTCTTCAAGCACTGCATCCAACCTCTTCGGCGTCACGCGATTTGGCATTGCAGCGGTGTTGCACGCGTCGGCATCTACATCCGAGAGTAACCACGCTTCCTCAAGCGTCACCGAGCCAAGCCGCTTGATGTCCACGCTTGTCGCCAGTGCATTTTCCGTTGAACGGTTGGCCATCAGCAGCGTCACGGTGCCGCGGTCGCGGTCCAATGTTCCAGCGGCCGTGAGGTCAGGGACCGACCCATACAATCGCGTGTCGCTTACGGAGCCATTAAGCCTGAGCCGCAACGCTTCTCCCCGCGCAAGCCGCGAGCTCAACGCAAACGGGTAGAAGATCGTCTGCCGCCAGGCCTTCCCACCGGGCTCGGTCATGATTGGCGCAATCACGTTCACAAGCTGTGCCAGCGAAGCGGCTTTGACTCGGTCCGCGTGGTTCAGCAGCGAGATGATGAGGCTACCGACCACGATTGCATCGGTGACGGTGTACACGTTCTCCAGCAGCCGTGGTGCGCGTGGCCAGTTCTCGAGCCCTTCGATCGTATCCTTCTGCCGATCGCGCTCCTGATACCACACGTTCCACTCATCGAACGAGATCGCGACTTTCTTCGATGACCGCCGTGCCGTTTGCACATGGTCGATCGTCGCCGCAACCGAGTCAATGAACGCATCCATGTCGATAGCGGACGCTAGAAAGCTGCCGCGATCATCGTCAAGTTCCTCGTAGTAAGCGTGGCACGAAATGAAGTCAACATCCTCATAACACGCGTCCAGCACGGCTCTCTCCCACCGCCCGAACGTCGGCATGCCGCGACCCGAACTTCCGCAGGCAACCAACTCGAGGTTCGGATCGAGCATTCTCATGGCTTTAGCCGTCCGGCTCGCGATACGTCCGTACTCGACAGCATCCCGATGCCCGATCTGCCATGGACCGTCCATCTCGTTGCCGAGACACCACATTCGCACGTTCCACGGTTCGTGCTGACCGTTGCGCCGGCGCCTTTCAGACAGCGCAGTTCCGTCGCTGATATTGGCGTACTCAAGCAGATCTAGTGCCTCGGCCACACCACGCGTCCCGAGGTTTACCGCCAACATGAGCTCCGCATCCACATCGCGACAGAAAGTACCGAACTCGTCGAGTCCCACCTTGTTCGTCTCCAGCGAGTGCCACGCTAGATCCAAGCGCGACGGCCGATCTTCACGCGGACCGACTCCGTCCTCCCACCGGTATCCGGAGACAAAGTTTCCCCCAGGATACCTAATGGTCGACACGCCCATCTCGTGCACGAGTTTCGCAACGTCCTGCCTGAAGCCGACATCATTGGCCTCTGTGTGCCCGGGTTCGTATATCCCGTCATAGACGCATCTACCCAGGTGCTCAACGAACGAGCCGAATAGGCGCCGCTCGACTTTACCGATGGTGAGCTCCGGGTCTATGACGATTTGCGCGCGCAACTTCATTCGTTGGCCTCCGCAACGATTTGATTGTCCGTAGATCCCCGCCGCGACGAGCTCCGCCCGCCAACTACCGCCCCCGTGTCTTCGTCAAAGAAGTACAGGCCGTCGACCACGACATCAAATGTCACCCTGTCGCCACTACGCACGCGGCTGCGCGGTGCCACCCGGGCGACACCCGCATCTGCCTCCACGCTTTCGTCGCTTGCACCGGCAGTGGCCGCAACGGCATTCTCGGAAAGACGTGGCACACCTAGGCGAAAATGCACAAACAGTTCGTTACCGAGATCCTCAACCAGCTCGGCATCAGCCGTCAGAGCAGCCAGGCGCTTGCTTCGCGGTGGATTCCCTGGATCAGGCAAGCTCAGCTGCTCTGGCCGGATTCCCACAATCAGCGACCGCCCCGCGTACGCGGCCAGCCTGGGGCTTCGTGCCACTAGCTCAGGTGGGAGCTCAAGCGACTGCGACCCGATGTGGAGCTCCAGTTGTCCGTCAGCTCGCACGATCTCCCCCCTGTACAGGTTCATCGCCGGCGATCCGATGAACGCGCCAACGAACATGTTGACCGGATGCTCATATAGCTCATGGGGCGTTCCGTTCTGCTGTAGTGCCCCGTCGCGCATCACGACCACACGATCGCCCATCGTCACCGCTTCCGTTTGGTCGTGCGTCACATACAGCGTTGCGACGCCCAGCTGACGCTGGATCCGCTGAACTTCGGCCCGCATCTGGACGCGGAGTTTCGCGTCCAGGTTAGAGAGCGGCTCGTCCATCAAAAACACCGCCGGCCGGCGCACGATCGCCCGCCCCATAGCTACGCGCTGACGCTGACCACCAGAGAGGTTCCTTGGCTTGCGCGACAGATAGCCCTCTAGGCCGAGGACGCGGGCAGCTTCCTCAACCTTCGCGCGCCGCTCGGCCTTCGGGACATTTCTCATCTCTAACGGGAAACCGATGTTTTCCGCGACGGTCAAATGTGGATACAGCGCATAGTTCTGAAACACCATTGCGACGTCCCGCTCCAGCGGAGCAACGTCATTAACCACGCGATCGCCGATCTTCAGCGTCCCTGAAGTAATTTCCTCCAAGCCGGCAATCATTCTCAGAGCAGTCGTCTTTCCGCACCCTGACGGACCTACGAGCGTCACGAACTCGCCTTCCTCGATCTCGAGACTGAAGTCACGCAGACCTACGGTGCCATCCGCGTAGACCTTCGTAAGCCCCTGGGCAGATATCCGCGCCATCATCCTCCAATCAGTTCGCGAGGCTGCCCACGAGCAACCCACCGTTCCACCGACGCTGCACAAACCAGAACAGAGCTGCAAGCGGGACAATCGTGACAAGGCCGCCTGTCACCAACAACGGATAGATGTTCTGGTCTCCAGACTGAGCTGCGTGACTCGCCCACACGCCCATTCCGACGGTGAGCGGAAAGCGGCTGTTCTCAGAGAAAATGATCATCGGCAGGAAGTAGTTATTCCACACCGCAACCACGTTGAGCAGCAGCACCGTCACGAATCCCGGGCCCATCAGCGGTAACGCTAACCGCCGAAATATCTTGATCTCCCCGGCGCCGTCAACTCGCGCAGCATCAATCAACTCTTGTGGCACTGAGGCGTCGATGAACGTCCGCATCAAATACACACCCACGGGTGTCACAAGACTTGGAAGGATCATGCCCCACGCCGAGTTGATCAACCCCGCACGTGCGTAAATCAGGTATAGGGGATAACTGATTGCCGTGACCGGCACGAGCAGCGCAGCAATAACGAACATAAACGCCGATCGTGATCCACGAAACCGGAATCGCGAAAAGCCGTAGCCCGCTAGCGTTGCAAAGACAGTCGCACCTATCCCGCCAACCCCAGCATACAAGAGCGTATTGAGGAACCATCGAAAGTAAACACCTACACCATCGACGTTATTGAATAGCGCCCTGAAGTTCGATACAAGGCTGAACGGATGAGCGAACCAGAAGCCAAATGTCGTCAGAATATTGTACTGCGTCTTAGTGGCGTTGACGATCACCCAGACGATCGGGATCAGCGTATAGATGGTGAATACTATGCACAGCGCCGTCAAGAAAAACACCGTCCGCCGCTTTACGCCAAGCAGTCGCAGCGGCACACCGCCTTCGTCCGCCTGCTGCTGGCGTGCGCGCTCACGGCGACGCTGCCGGCGCGATGTTACTTCTTTTGCTGTCAACTCACTCATGAGAACTCACCCCGACGCTTGCGCAACGCGAATACGGTAAGCGAGATCAGCACAATCACAATCCCCAAGATGACTGCTGCCGCTGCCGCCTGGCCGTATTCCTGACCGTTGACACCAGTGTTGTAGATGAAGATGGTTGGCGTGAACGAATCTGATATCGCCTGCGGCTGGAACTGTCCGATGATCGATGGCTCGACGTACATTTGCAGCGCACCGATCATATTCAAGAACACCAGCATCTCGATGGCCGGCTTTACCATTGGCAGCTTTATACGTGTGATGACCTTCCGCAAAGTCGCTCCGTCAAGAATGGCTGCTTCTACCAGCTCACGAGGAACCGACTTTAGGGACGTATAAAGAATTACCATGTTATAGCCGGTCCACTCCCAAATAACGATAATGAATATCGTCGGCCATATCATGCCGGAGGAATAGAAGCTGAAGTTGTGAAGCCCGAATAGCCCCATAAAATGGACGAGCTCACCATAAGACGGGGCGAACAACATGCTCCAGATGACAGCAGCGACAACCGACGGAACCGCGTAGGGAATGAAGAAGATCCCCCTGAACACGGAACCAAATCGCGCCGCACCGAGATCGAAGATCACCGCGAAGAAAAACGACAGAAACAACATAAATGGGATTTGAATCGCGCCGAAGATAATGACGTGAATCAAACCTGACCAGAACGCTCCGTCAGTGAAGATCGTCTTGTAGTTCTGAAATCCGCTGAAATGAGTGCCACCGATCAGCTGCGTTGTATACAGACTTTCCCGAACCGCATACAGCAGCGGCACGATCATCGTCAAGACCATCAAAATCAGGAACGGCGTCACGAACCAACGTCCCTGCCGGTCCCGGCGTTCCGCCCAGGCGCTTCGTTTGGCGCGAGGCGTCGGGGAGCCTTGAGGGCTCCCCGACTGCTCCAATGAAATGGATGTAGCCATCGCTAATTCGTGGTGACCGTGAATCCTTGCGCCTTCGCGTACGACACCAGACTGGACTGGAGCGTCGCCAAGCCTTGCTGAAGCGTTTCCCTCCCGTTCTGGACCGGAGCAAGATCGGTGCTCGACAGCGTCAGCACCTCGGTCATGAACGGTGGCCACTCGACGCTCTTCGCGCTCTTGCCGGCGTCGGCGAACACCTTGAACGGGTGGCTGGTTCCGGACGGCGCCGCCAATGTCGACGTGAACGTCGGATCATCGAGCTTCGGCTCGTACGTCGGGAACAACAGCGATGGCGATGTCACCGTGATATTCCAGGCGTCCATGGTTGAGTTCAGCCACATGGCGAACTCGGCCGCCTGGGCGGGATGCTTGCTGCTCGTAAACACCGGGTAGGACGAACCGCCCCAGTTAGCCGATACATCCGCACCGGCAGCCCACTGCGGCAGGTTCGCGGCCCGCCAGGAGCCTGCAGTCTTCTTTGCATCCGCAGCGAAATAGGACGGCCCCCATGCGGAACTCAGCCAGGTGGCATCGACCCCGTCATCCATGGCGAGAAACGCCGCCGACTCCATGTCGGTCATCATGTCAACATAGTGATGATCGATCATTGACTGCCAGTACTTGATGAACGCCTGCTGCCGGGGGCCAGTAAAGTCGATGTTGACGTTCTTACTACCTGTCTTATACGAGAACGGGAACGCGTCGTCCTGCGACATCAAGGCCGTCAGCCACTGGATATCAGTGACAGCGAAATTCGTGATATATGCCGACGGATCCTTCTTCTTCAGCCCTGCTGCAACCTTCTCGTATTGTGCCCAAGTCGTGGGGATCTGCAAGCCATACTTCTTAAAGAGCGCCGAGTTGTAATACAGGCCCATCGGTCCTTGGTCGCCCGGGATCGCGTAGACCTTGGAGCCATCTGACACCTGGCTCCAAACCCACGGAACGAAGTCCGACTTTAGACTGTTAGCATTGTCCTGCGCCAGATCCACCACGTCATTTGTGATTTCGAACGAAGGCAACTCGTCATACTCGATCTCCGCGACGTCTGGTGCTCCCGTGCCAGCCTTAAGAGCCTGCGTGATCTTTGTGTACTCGTCGCCACCGTTACCGACATCGGACAGCTGCACACAGACCTTCGGATGCGTTGCATTGAATTTCTCGACTGCTCGCGAGATGCCAGGCACCCACGCCCAGAATGAGATCTTTGTCGCGTTCGAAGAGCATGTCTTCGTAGTGTCGAAGGTCGTCGTCGTTCCTGATGAAGACGCCTTCGAGGCCGTCGACTTCGGGGTCGCCGTAGACGACGAAGACGAGCCACACCCAGCCACCACGGCGCTGACCGCAAGCAACGCTGCTGTAGTCGGCACGATCGAACGGAGACGTGTCAGCCGGCTGCGCGACAACCAGCGATCTGCGCCATTTCGGCTCAACGGTCCACCCGAATCCGAGCCGGCGTGAAAAGCCCGCATATACTTACTGCCTCTGTACCACACTTCGTGGCCCTCCTCTCGTATCTGTGCTGCTATAAGCCTGCCGCAAGTACACCAGTAACAGTCGTACTGCGCACTGAGCAGGGAACCACCTCATTCACTTCGCGAGTACCTCTGTTGTCGCGACGCGTTCGCCGCACTGCGCGTAGTAGCGGCTGTCAACACGACCAACTGGAGCCGCGTGCCTGGAGGTGATCATGCCTATGTGTAAGAGCGATTTGCACTTGAGGTGCAGCGCGAATTCCAGCAACAAATGCACTGACAAGTACTCAATCTGAGGTCACCGCTACGCGTGAATGACACGCCTGCGTGAGTTGCTCCGATTGCTGCGCACGCTCGACCTTATCCGTGCCGGCTTACCTGACCCTCCAGCCACTCATCACGGCATGCACACAAAGTGCTTGGTCGCGGAGTCACGGCACAACGAGCCCAGTCGCGTCAGCTCACGGTTGCCAGCTCGACAACGCCAGATGGCGCCGATGCCGAAGTCTGACTAGCCGGCAACCGGAGGTCTTGCGCGCGCTGCCCACACGGGATGCGGTGCTGCCGACATGGCTTCGGGAGCACACAATCGCACCAGAGTCGCATCGACGCCCGTCCCGTTTCCGCAGCGGGCCCCATCTTCCCTCCTTCCTCTTCCCCATCGCCGTCGCTTCTTGCCGTGTTTCCAACGATGTAAAACAACGTTGTAAAGCAGCCTACCATCGCCTGCGCGGGCCGTCAAGAGAACCTTCGGCGGGCGCAAAAATGGCAGAGGCGCCGTGCGCCGATCACGACAGCCGGCTAGAGCAGACGCGCGTGTCCCAGCCCCAAAGCACGACGCGGCGCGGCTTCAGAACACGACCAAGTCGCTCCGCGCGCCGTCTCTCTTGGCGTTTTCCGCACTACGAGCGACAGGCAAAGTTCGCTCTATCGACGGTTGAGTTGCGACTCGGATTGATATCCCGCTGCAGCGGTTGATTCCCGCGCGATGATGCGGAAATGCGACAGAAGCTGCCTAGGGGCAACGCCACTTCGCTGTTGAACGCGGGCCTCGAGCATCTCGAACGCCGTTTCGACAAGCTCGTCAACGCCCGGGTCGACCGTGCTGAGGCTTGGCACCGAGTAGCGTCCCTCGTCGACGTTGTCGAAGCCAAGCAGCGCGACATCCTCTGGGATCCGCACGCCACTTTCTTGTAGCGCGCGCATCGCTCCGAACGCGAGTGAATCGTTGAGGCAGAACAGTGCGTCAAACTCGACTCCGCAAGCGTGGAGGTCGTGCGCCGCGCGGGCGCCGTCGATCCGGTGCCACGGCCCCGCATAGCGAATTAGGCGCTCGTCGAAAGGCACGCCGGCCGCGGCCAGCGCTTCCCTGTAGCCGCGCAGACGTAGACCAGCCGAGCCTATGACCTCGCCTTCATGAGCTCCGATCACCGCGATCCGCTGCCGTCCGAGCCGCAGCAGGTATTCCGTCCCCGCCCGCGCGGCAGCGATATTGTGCATCGTCACGTGGTCGGTTGGTCCATTGAAGATCCGCTCCCCCAACAGCACGATCGGGTAAGGGCGCTTCAGGAGCAGCGCGTCTTTCTGCTCCATTCCGAGCGGACTGAACAACAACCCGTCGGTAGCCTGGCGCCGCGGGCTTTGGAGAAGCTCAAGCTCGCGCTCGCGTTTGCCACCGGTCAGCTCCATGACCACAGTGAGACCGCGACGCTCGGCATGCGCAAGCACACTCTCAGCCAGTTCCGCAAAGTAGCCGAGGTTGATCTCAGGCAGCGCAAGTGCGATCGTGCCGGTATGGCCCGAGCGTAGACTGCGCGCCGTCAGGTTCGGCTGATAGTCGAGCTCCGCGATAGCCGCCTCGACCTTGGCTCGCGTTGAGGGTCTGACGTGCTCGAAGTCATTGACGACGTTCGAGACTGTCTTCGGGGAAACACCAGCCAGACGGGCGACGTCATGTAGCGTGGCCGCCTTCGCCGCAACCGGACCCTGAATCGCCATCGCCTTGAGATTACAACGCTGTAGTTTTGGCTGTCCGACGTTCGGCCACACCGACCCGGTGCTGCCATACGCCCTGGTCTGCATGGCAGCGAACGGCTAGGTCCTCAGTGCAGATACCGCCCGGCCTTGGTCGGGGTTGGCGCTGTCCAAGACGGTTTGAACTTTCCATCAGCCGCCTAGGTGATCCGCGGTGCAGCTCGTCCCCATCGAAGCAGGCCGGCCAGAGTCTCCATCGAACCTATGATGCGGTCTGATGGTCGACCTCAAATCGCTCTCGCACGTCGCAGCCGACAGCATGCGCCACCCACTGACACGGGCGCTGCTGGCGTTGACGTTCACGACGGGGCTGATCGACGGTGTCAGCTATCTCGGCCTCGGCCACGTCTTCACCGCCAACATGACCGGGAACATCGTCTTACTCGGCTTCGGCATCGCCGGCGGCACCGGGCTGCCGGTGGTGGCGCCGATCATCTCGCTGCTGGCCTTCCTGGTCGGCTCCAGGCTCGGCGGCGCCCTCGCAGGCCGCTACGCGCAGAACCACGCCCGCCACATTCGTCTCGCGCTCGGCATCGAGCTCGTGATGCTGCTGCTCACCGCCGTTGTTGCCGCCGTGCACCCGCCGCGCATCGGCAGCGTCGCCGCCTACCTGGTGATCGCCATGCTGGCGTTCGCGATGGGCGTGCGCAACGCGACGATCAGGAAGCTGGCGGTGCCCGATCTGACAACCACGGTCCTGACGATGACCCTAACCGGCCTTGCGGCCGACACGCGCCTGGACGCCGCGAGCGTCCCTTCGGTCCGCCGGCGCGTCGCCGCCGTGCTGGCGATGTTGGCCGGCGCCCTGGTCGGCGCGCTCACGCTCAAGCAGGGCATGGCCCTCCCGCTCGCCCTTGCGGCTGCCATCGCCCTGGCTACTTGGCTGCTCTACATCCCCGCCGCCCAGGCCTTCTCAGTCGGCGAAGCCGGCTGAGACCACGGCATAAACATGCGGCTTGCCAGGACACACTTCGTCGCCCCACTCGAAGGTCGCACGGCCACCAGGCATCTGAGGCTCGGAGCGCCCGCGGCGGCCCAGCTCCAAATCCGCCGCTAGGCAACGCAAGGGGGCGGGACCTGCTGGTCCCGCCCCCTTTAATTGGCTTTAGTAGTTTTCTCGAGGCCGCTGGACGCAGCGGCAGTTTGCGACGGTCACGCCGCCGGGCGCAGAGCCGCCAGCTCCGGAGTGCGTGCCAGCTTGTTCAGGGCACGCTGCTCGAGCTCAGTGGTCTGCGACGGCGTGATGCCGAGCTGCGCGCCGGTCTGGCGCACGGTGCGCGGCTCGTCGCCGGTAAGGCCGAAGCGCAGGCGGATCACGTTCGCCTCCATCTCCGGCAGACGGTTCAGCACTTCCGCAACCTGCGTGTCGCGCCAGCGGTCGGCGACCTGCTCGTGCGGCTCCGGCTCGTCGCTACGCAGCAAATCACCCAGCGCCATCTCGCCGTCGTCGGTGACCGGCTGATCGAGGCTGGTGATGCCGCTGGAGAGCTCGCGGACCTCCGCGACCTGCTCGACCGGCAGCTCGGCAACCGTGGCCACTTCCTCATCAGAGGGCTCACGACCGAGCTTCAGGGCCAACTCGCCCTCGACCTTACGCACCTTCACCTGTCGCTGCGCCACATGCACCGGCACACGAATCGTGCGACCGGAGTTCTGCAGCCCGCGCTGGATCGCCTGACGGATCCAAAGGGTGCCGTAAGTGGAGAACTTGAAGCCCTTGCGCCAATCGAACTTCTCGACCGCGCGGATCAGGCCAAGCATGCCTTCCTGCACGAGATCTTCGAGCGGTAGGCCATGCCCCTGATAGCGGCGCGCCTGCGAAACGACAAGACGCAGGTTCGAGTTGATCATCCGCGTCTTCGCCTCGAGGTCACCACGTTCGATCCGCTTCGCCAGCTCGATCTCCTCCGCTGCGGTCAGCAGCTCGTGCGTCCGAGCTTCGCGGAAGAAGATCTCCAACGACTCCATCGAGCCATCGGGCATCTGCGGCACCGCGGCACGGCGCAGGTTTCCCGTCGCACTGCGGGGATGCTGCCCCGCAGTCACGCGCTTCTTGGGGGTACGTGCCTTCCGTGTTGATACGTGCTTTTCCATGTCCTGCTCGGTGGTGCGCTCGCCGCGGAGGCGATTCTTGGGGGCCAAAGTGCTCGTGTGGACTCCTCGTTCCATCTAGACGCTCGTCTAGATTCTTCTCGACGCTTATTTCGACTGTAGTCAAATTATACGTAAACGGCAGGTTTTGTCAAGTGCGCCAAAACCTGGCTTGCAGCCTTGTCGACTCAGCCGCCCGCCGTGCTGCCAGAGGACCGATCGGGCTGCTCGCCGCGTCGTTCATCGGTCTTCAGAACACGCATCCTGACGGGAAGGATGCGCCCTGGCAAGTTGTTCTTACCCAATTACTCGAAAACCGACACTCCAGCAATAGATTGGCTTTCGGTGGCTTTAATCCTTGGTCTGCACGGACCCTTGCGCGGGGCGCTCAACGCGCAAGGCATTCCATTCAAGTATCAACGAGTACGCGCAACCAGCGCGCTTCGTCAACACCGCCTCTGCGGCGGCGCACCTCAGGCCAGCGGGGTTCCTGTGATGGTGCCCTATCGCTGCTCACGCCACTGGCGATAGCTGGATGGTCAGAAGCTTCAGCCACAGGTCGACCTGAAGCAGCCGCGGACTCGCGCAGCAAGCATCGACGAGGGACACCGCCAGGACTCCGGTCGGACCGTCAAGCGTAACCGTGGCGATGTCTGGCGCGTGGCCGTAAGACACCGGTGGGTCGCGACCAACCGCAACCGCCACCGGCACGGCGGCGAACATCTCGCCAGCGGCTAGCGACCCCAATCACTGGTGGTCCGAGCCGCACGGTCCGGCAAGCACCAGATAACCGTCTCGCTGTAGCGCGCCGAACGCGAAGCGCCAGGCGCCGTTGTCCTCGATCTGCCAAATCCAGGCGATCCCGCGCGCGGCCGATAACACCGCTGCCGCTGTCTTACCCCGCCTACGCCCAGATAGCGTTGCCGGTCTCTGGGTCGAAGAAGTGCAGCGCGGTAGTGTCGACGCTCAGCGTAATGTTCTCACCGGCGTCCAGCTTGACGTGCGGAGCAACGCGGGCGACGCCAACGCCATCGGCATCGATCGCGTCCTCAGCGCCGGCGCCCTCCGCAACGACACGCTTCGCGTCGATCGTGAAATGTGCCTGCTGCTCGTTCCCGAGCGCCTCCACCAGCCTCACCCGACCACGCAGCACTGAATCACCCGTCCGCCCACCGATCGCAGTCAGACCCTCCGGCCGGATTCCGACAACCACCGTCCGGCCCGCATAGCCAGCGAGCGCCGGCCGCTCCCGACGCACATTGTCAGCAACAGCCACTTCGCTGGAGCCAATCCGTGCACTGCTCGCGCCCTCCCCTAGCTCCGCCTCATACAAGTTCATCGCCGGCGATCCGATAAACCCCGCGACGAACAAGTTCGCCGGCTGGTCATAAAGCACCTGGGCCTTATCGACCTGCTGCAGCACCCCATCCTTCATCACCGCAACGCGATCACCCATCGTCATCGCCTCAACCTGATCATGCGTCACATACACCGTGGCAACACCAACCCGCCGCTGGATCGCCATTACATCACTGCGCATCTGCACCCGCAGCTTGGCGTCCAGATTCGACAACGGCTCGTCCATCAAAAACACAGCCGGATCCCGCACAATCGCCCGACCCATCGCCACCCTCTGCCGCTGCCCACCCGACAGCTGCGCCGGCTTACGCTCGAGCCACTGCGTCAGCCCCAACGTGTGTGCCGCATCCTGCACCTTCTGCGCGATCTCCTGCTTCGGCAGCTTCTGCAACTTCAACGCAAAGCCAATGTTCTGCGCCACCGTCATATGCGGATAGAGCGCGTAGTTCTGGAACACCATCGCAATGTCTCGCGCGCGGGGATCCCGATCATTGACCACCTTCCCACCAATCCGGACCTCACCATCCGAAATGTCCTCAAGCCCCGCGACCATCCGCAAGACCGTCGTCTTCCCGCAACCCGACGGCCCTACCAGCACCACCAGCTCGCCCTCACCAACCGTCAAATCAATTCGCGGAACCGCCTCGAAGCCATTCGGATAGACCTTTCGCACGCCAACAAGCTCAACCACAGCCACCAGACCACCTCCATGAGAAGACGGCGCAGATATTCAGCCTTTCACCGCGCCCGAAACAAGACCCTGTACGTAGTACCGTTGCAGCGACAGATAAAGGATTACGCACGGAATCATCGAGATGACGATTCCGGATGCCAAATACGAAGTATTTAGCGCGCCGTAAGTCGACGTTGTGATGTTGTACAGACGAGGAGGTAACGTCAATACGCTATTGGTCTGAATGAACGTCATCGCCTCCAGCAGGTCCGTCCACGCCATCAGAAACGCATACATCGCCGCTGTTGCCAAGCCAGGCACCACCAGTGGACGGACCACATGCGTCAGCGTGTAGAACATACCAGCGCCGTCAACCCGCGCCGACTCCATCATCTCATTTGGCACAGCCGCAAAGCTGTTCCGCATAATGAAGACGCAAAACGGCAGATTATACGTCGTGTATACCAACACCAGTCCTAGCAGGCTATTAATCAGATGCAGCCTCGACAGCTCAATATACAACGGAGTCAGGATCACCTGGAAGGGAATCATCATCCCAACTAGAATCACGCTGAAGACGATTCCCGAGCCGCGGAATTTAAACTTAGCAAGCCCGTAGCCAGCCAAACCGGCTATCACCGCGGCGAGCACCGCCGTTCCGATGCTAGCGATCAGGCTGTTTGCCAGGTTTTGTAGGATGTTGTAGGTCCCGTGGGACACCGAGCTGTAGTTCGTCAGGCTCATCTGTGTGAAGTCGGCAGACTGCGGCGCTGACGACGACAGTCGCTCGGGTTGGAACGATCGCAACACTGACCACACAATCGGCACAATAAAGACGATCGCCAGCGCGACTCCAGCAGTCATGTACGCCCAGAATCCGCTACCGCGCTTTGGGCGTGGCGGCTTTTCCACGTATCTACTCATCGGCGGTGTAGCTACGCTCGTCATCATTCCTCGGTATTACGTAGTAGAACCAGCTGCAGCGCGGTAATGGCTGCAACGATAACCACTAGGAACATTGCACCGGCAGTCGCATAACCGACTTCGAACTTCGCGAACGCCGTAGAGTAGATCCACTCCACCACGGTCTGCAACTTCGGATTATTTGAGGCAAGAATATAGAACTGATTAAAGGCAAGGAACGAACCAATTATCGAGATTACAAGCGATAACGCGATCGACCGACGCAGCAACGGCAGCGTGATACGCCATTCTTTGTCCCACCAAGTTGCACCATCCACCTCGGCTGCCTCATAAACGTCACGGGAGATACCTTGCATCCCACCCGTTAGGATCAGCATCGTCATTCCCGAGGCAAACCAGGTCACAATCACGCAAACCGCCAGCAGCGCCGATCCGTAGTGAACGGTCCACGTCTTGCTCGCGGACGCAAGACCAAGCTTCGACAGCAAGAAGTCAACCCCGCCAGAGGTCGGCTGTAGCTCGATCTCAAACATGTAGCTGACAGTGGTGAGCCCAATCACATACGGCAGGAAGAACGCTGTACGGAACAGCTTCGCTCCTGCCCGGTTCGCGCGCAAAAGCGCCGCCAACCCGTAGCCCACGATGAAGATGGCTGGCGTCACAATCACGGTATAAAGGAGCGTAAACGTGATCGACTGCAGGAAATCTGAATCATGCACAAGCTCGCTGTAGTTTGAAACTCCCACGTAGTGATAGGAGCCGATCAGCGGCCAGTTGGTTAATGATATGTAAACCGCGAACCCGAGCGGGAACAGCACGAAAACGAGCACGAAGATCATCGCGGGTGACACCAGCAGTGCGCCGGTCCGCGCCGCGCGACGACTTTGCGCGCTCCTCCGCACCTTCCCGTTCGCCCTCCCGGACTTAGAGGTCCGGGAGGGCGCGGCCGCGTCGTCTATCGCCGACGTTGTAGTCATATCATCGAGTCCATCCTTTGCTCCAATCGCGCCTCATAAGATCACTTACCCGAACTGGTAGATACGAGCAGTTGCGAGAATGCTGACTGTGCTGTTTTCTCCGCACTCTGCGTCTGCCCGGAAAAGACAGCGGACGAAAACAGTTTGAACCAGGGCGAGTCGGGCTCGTTGATTGCCGTGTCGTAGATCATCGTCGTCGGCGCGTAACCATCGTGGTTCATTACCTTCACGGCGACGGTATCATATGGGTACTGTTTCTCGAACTGAGCATCCAGCACGCTGCCCACAACCGGCGTTAACCCGTACTTCGCCAGCGCTGTCTGCTGCTTCTCTTGTAGCATCCACCTGACGAACTCCCAGGCGCCCGACGCGTTTTTGGCGCCAGTCGGAATCACGAAGTCGTCGCCACCGTCGAATGTTGCGGTGTCTCCGTTTACCCCGGGCAACCCAGCGACGCCGTAGTTCTTTAGGTTCTTACTAGACGCCAAGTCTGTGTATTCGTCATATCCCGCAGGAAATATGCCGACATTACCCGACGCGAAGTCTTTGCCCCAAGTTGTGCCGGTGTCGGTCTGGTCACTGACGGGCGCGTCGCCGTTCTTCCACATCTCGTGATAGGCGTTGAGCCAGGCGGTAAGGTCCTTGTTGCCCTCGATGTCGATCCGCTGATTCGGGATCTTGCCCTCGATCAAGTAGTCGTGGTTGGCCCACATATCCGGCAGACCGGCAAACGCCATGCATCCCTGGCAGTCGCCTGCAAAAGAGATGCCGTAGGTCCCCGCCAACTTGAGCGCCTGGATCTTATTGGCGTCGGTGACCATCTCAGCAATCGTCTTCGGCGGTCCGGTGATATCGGCTTTGTTGAAGAGAACTTTGTTGTACCAGAGCACCGAGACGTCGGCCAGATACGGAACGGCATACTGGGCTCCTTCATACTCACCCAATGCAAGATGCCCCTTGCTGAGTGAGCTGTACTCAGGCAGTGCCTTGATGTACTTCGTCAGGTCCATCAACGTATTCTTACTATCGAACTCGGTGATGTCGATGTCGTTGAGACCGACGAGGTCCGGTGGGTTGCCGGCACGAATTGCTGACGCCAGCGTAGACGTATCATCGTTCGCGCCTGTAATCACGAGCTTCACCTTCAGCCCCGGATGCGTGCGGTTGAATTCCGGTACTAGCACATCCGCCGCCGCCTCAGTCCCTGAGCGCTGATAGAAAACCACAGTGCCCTTGGCGTTGACTCCGAAGCTAGAGACGCTAGCGGATGGGCTTCTGGTCGAGCTACCGGAGCCTCCGCATGCCGCTATCAGTATCGCGGACGCTACGCATGCCACGACCGCTACCAATCTTTTCATTTTCTCCTCCCTCATAAATACTGGTGGTCCTACAGTTCACCAGTCACCACTGCTTCTTGCTAAGCGACGTACGTGTACTTCGCTAGCAGGTCTTCGTTTGACCTCGCTCATGAAGTCACCGCCGGGATCCAGACTCGCATCGGGCTGTCGCCGCGGTTTGCCCAGCGGAAGTACGGCACCGCGAGAAATGGCACGCGCGTGCCACGGGTTTGCTCAGATCCGGCAGCTTCACTATCGGAGAGCGCACGATAGAGTGCCTGGTCGGCCGGTGGTAGCACTTGCGCTTCCCCCGCCAGCGCGACCTCAGCACCGATCCTTGCCGGCGCTGCGATGACGTTGACTGAGTTCATCGGGTCCACGCGAAGATCGTCAATAGAAATTCCCGGCACTTGGTCGATCTGCTCTACGCAGTAGACGAGCGGGCCGCGAGTAAGTGCAAGCTCGCCCCTGACCGCGTCGACATGTGCGTGCGCGCCGATCCACCGTGGCGCCATCTCAAGCACGAGCCGGACCTTGATCCCACTTCCCCAACGGCGCTGGATCCGCGCGTAACCGTCGGGGTCAGCGCCGATCGAAAGGACCTCATCGTCGACGCTGAGTGTGACGGCGGTACACCACCTGGGAATCCGCAACGCGAGTTCCCAGATGGCGCCGCCGCCGTCGACCGTTACATCAACCCGTCCGCTCCAGGGATAACTGGTGTCTATCTCGAGATGGACACCGGTTCCGTCCGGGGCAGCCACATCGACGCTTCCTTGGGAGAAGAGATGCATCTGCACACCACGCTCGTTCCGAGTCACGGCATAGTGCTGGAGCGACGCCACCAGGCGCGCTACGTTGGGAGGGCAGCACGCGCACGCGTACCACTCGAGCCGCTGCGACGGCGCGTCTTCCTGCGTGCCGTCGTGGCCATCGCGTCGCTGCAAGACGTTGCTGTAGAAGAAGTGGCGGCCGTCGAGCGACGTCGAAGCGGCGATCGTGTTGAGCAACACCCGCTCCATCGCATCGGCGTACTTGCCCTTACCGGTGGCGAGCAGCAGCCGCCAGTTCCACATAAAGCTGGCGATTCCGGCGCAGGTCTCGGCGTAGGCGCGATCGGGTGGCAGTTCGTAGGGATCGCCGAACGCCTCGTCGCGATGCCGCGAGCCTTGGCCACCGGTGATGTAAGTCTTCTGCTCGAAAGCGCTGCGCCACAGCTTTTCGTTCGCCTCCAGCAGCGATGGGTCGCCGGTTTCCAGGTAGACATCGGCCACGCCAGCGGCCAGATACAGCTGGCGCACAGCATGCCCAGTCGCCTCGATTGCCTCCCTCACCGGTGCATGATCCTGGAGGTAAGCTCGGCCGAAGTGTTTGCCCTCGAAGCGCCCACGACCGCGGGCCTCGACCATCTGCACTGCAAGGTCGAGATATGCCTGTGTGCCTGTGTGCCGGTACAACTCCACCAGCGCCATCTCGATCTCTGGGTGCCCGTCGATCAAAGGACCGTCGGCGGTGTTTGACGCGGTCGCGATCAGATCCGCAAGGCGGATGGCGATATCGAGCAGTGAGGAGTCGCCAGTCGCGCGATCCGTTGCCACCGCCGCCTGGATCAGATGGCCAGCGCAGTAGAGCTCGTGGCTCATCTCTAGCCCCTGCCACCGCTCGCCTCCGTTACCACTCTGGATCCACGAGTTGAGATAGCCATCCGGTGCCTGCGCCGCGCGCAGAATTTCGGTTGCCTGCCGCCGGAACTCTCCCCAACTATCGTCGCCGGCGCGCCCGGTCTCCCAGGCGATCGCCTCGAGCACCTTGTAGAGGTCCGAGTCTGCGAACCAGAATCCCGCGAACACTCGATCGCTCGGCTCGGCAGCCTGGCGCAGATTATCGAGGACTCCGGCCGCCTCGACTTCGGTGATGCAGTGGTCGATGGTCGCTTCGCGATTGAGTTGCTGCCAAGCGCCGAAGACGCCGGCCGGCGCAAAGACAACGGTGTCCTGCGGCAGCGGACGCAGCACAGCATGCGGAGATGCGCCAGCATCAACCGGCCCAACGCTCATTCTGGTCATGCGACTCCTCTCCAGCCCTTACGGCTTCAGCTTTACGGAAACTTCGGAAAAGCTTTTCCGCCATCCTACACTGGGCTAGAGATGCTGTCAAGCCGCCTGTATCGCTAAGCTTCGCCGTCATAACAGATGGTCCGGGTATGTCACGACAGATGGGGCCGAAAGACCTGATGAATGAGCAAGACGGCCCTGGCCGCGGCGCGGCGCGCACACGCAAGGCGGTGCCGACGATCGCAACCGTTGCCGAGCGCGCCGGCGTCTCGCCCGGGACAGTGTCGAAGGCGCTCAATGGCCGCGGTCAGCTTCGGTCAGCAACGCGTGAGCGCGTGCTCGCCGCGGCGAGAGAAGTTGGCTTCCAGCCGAACGCACTCGCCCAAGGCCTGCTGTCGGGACGCACCTTCACGGTCGGTGTGCTGACCACCGACAGCTTCGGCCGGTTCACGATCCCGGTGATGCTCGGGATCGAGGATGCACTCGGCGCCAACCAGATCTCCACCCTGCTCTGCGACGGGCGCGGCGATCCTCTACGCGAGCAGCACTACCTTCGCACGCTGCTATCGCGGCGCGTAGACGGGATCGTCGTCACCGGCCGCCGACGGGATCCGAGACCGTCGATCGGCGAGCTGCCGATCCCGGTCGTCTACGTTCTCAGCGAGTCTGAAAACCCGGCCGATCTCTCGATGAGCTATGACGACGAGCAGGGCGCGGCACTTGCGGTCACGCACCTGATCCTCACCGGGCGCACGCACGTGGCCCACATCACGGGCCCGCAACGCCACAAGTCGGCGCGCTTACGTGCCCGCAGCGCCCGCGCTGCTCTCGCAGCTCATGGCATAGAGCTGGCGGGCGGCGACACGCTCTGGGGTGAATGGAGCGAAGCTTGGGGGCGCGACGCCGCTCATATCTTGATGAGCTCGGGTGAGCCCTTCGACGCCGTCTTCTGTGGCTCAGACCAGATCGCTCGTGGCGTCGCCGATGCGCTGCGCGAGGCCGGCCGGCGGATCCCCGATGACATCGCGGTCGTCGGTTTCGACAACTGGGACGTGATGGCAGTTGCCTGCCGGCCACCGCTCACCACCGTTGATCCAGACCTCACCGAGCTTGGCCGCGTCGCTGCCCGCAAGCTCTACGACGCGATCGAAGACAACCGCAGCGAGCACGGCTTGCAGCTGCTTCCCTGCCACCTCGTGATCCGCCAGTCCACAGGTGCCGCTGCCTGAGATAGCAGCTTCTGCTCCCTCAGGCAGCGGTTCTCGCAACATGGGGATCTGATCGCGACAGTTCACAAGACCGGACAAACCTCGAAATCTGGCGGTGACGTCGCCAGTTTTCGAGGAAATGCCTCCCGGTGAGTTTTGGGCCAGCGGGTCGCCGGGGCCGGCGGACGACCTCAGCCCACGTTCAGCAGCGCCAGCGCCTGCTCGTGCAACAGCCCGTTCGATCCGAGGCCGCTGCCAGCGGCCGGTCCGGGGGTTCCATCCAGCGCGGTGAACCTGCCCCCGGCCTCGGTGACGATCAACGACGCGGCGGCAACGTCCCAGAGCTTGACCTCCGGGTCGGTCGCCAGCTCCGCAACCCCCTCCGCGACCAGCATGTACTGCCAGATGTCGCCAATGCCGCGGGTGCGGTGGCAAGCGCGGCCGAGTCTGATCAGTGGCTCGACGCCGCCGATCGCATCCCACTCCTGGATACCGCTCCAGATCAGCTGAGCGTTCGCCAGCGCGGAGATCGTGGAGACGTGCAGAGGGCGCGGCTCCGGGTACCAGACCGAAGTCCCGAAGGCGCCGTCGCCGCGAGTGGCCCACCAGCGTTTGCCGAGCGGTGGCATCGACACGAGCCCGAGCTCGACCTCGCCGCCGACGGTCAGCGCGATCAGCGTGCCCCAAGTGTCGAGCCCGCGCACGTAGCTCTCGGTGCCGTCGATCGGGTCGATCGTCCACGAGCGACCGGGCGTCTCGCGCCAGGCGTCGATGCCGCCGAACTCCTCGCCGACGATCGCGTCGTCGGGCCGCTCGCGCGCAAGCACCTCGCGTAGCGCCAGCTCGATGCCCTTATCCGACTCGCTGACCGGCGATGCGTCGGCCTTGGTCTCGATCTGCAGGTCACTCACGCGGTAACGCGCGAACGCCAACTCGGCGGCCCGGTCGGCCAGCGCCTGCGCCAGCGCCAGATCCTCAGCGTGGGTGAAATTGGTCACGCGCGTGATGCTACCGGTTGCCACCGGCTGGCCGACCGCGATTGGTCGCCGCGAACCCGCAGACGATGGGCAGGAGCCGACCAATCCGTAGAAGTGCACAATCCGTCGGCAAGGACTTCGGAATGCGCACTTCTGCGGCATATATCCGTAGAACTGCGCACGTCGCCGGCAATCGAAACGGGATGTGTACTTCTACGGATTTCGCTGGTTCCGATGCTGAGACCGAGGTTCCGCTCGATCTCCCGCACACGACTCGGGATCTATCCCGTGAAGTTCGTGAGCCCACCCCCGCCCCACTTCCGACCCGGCCTAGACCTCCCCGGCGAGCAGGCTCGGGCCATAGCCAGCAGCGCGACCGCCTTGGAGCGCGAGACCGGCGAGGTCCTGCAGCTTGACCGCGGCCGCAGGTCGCAGGGCTGATCCGCCGCAACACCGTCAACCCGGCCGGTAACGAGCGCATCGACGTCCGCGACCCCGGCTTCGCGGCCGCTTTCTACGCCGATCTGATCTCGACCCTGCTCGGCTGAGGCGCGCCGGCCTGGAGGCCTGCCGGTTGAGCGCCGGCGTGGAGACTGACCGGCTGAGCGCCGATGCGCGCGGCCGCCGGCTCGCGCGCGACCCCAAGCTCCCGCGTCGCGCGTGGCAGCAGCGCCGCCAGCGTCGCAAGCGCGCCGATCAGGCCGCCGATCCCGAGCACCGTCCGTGCCCCCAACGCGCCGGCCAGCGGGCCGGCGAGCGCGTAGCCGAGCGGCAACAGCCCGACCGACCCCAACCAGTCGTAGGAGCTGACCCGGGAGAGCGACTGCGGCGGGATGTAGGTCGCAAGCGCGGTGTCCCAGATGATCGAGAAGATCGCGCCGGCGACGCCCTCGAGCAGCACCCAGGTGATCATCAAGCCCCTTGGCGCCGCCAGCGCCATCAGGATCGCGGTCGCGGGCCAGCCGGTGCCGAGCAGCAGCGCCATAAACAGCGGCCGGCGCGGATGCCAGACAGTGGCCAGCAGCGAGCCGAGCACGGCACCGGCCCCGCTGACGGCTTCGAGCACGCCGAACATGCCGACGCTGCCATAGACCTCGTGCGTGACCAGCGGCGCGAGCGACATCCAGGGCGCGTAGAAGCAGAGCATCACCAGCGTGTAGGCGAGGATCGTGGCCCACACCCAGGGGCGCTTGCGAACCTCGCGCAGGCCGGTCCGCAGCTCGCTGATGGTTCCGGCCCGCTGGCCGGCACCGACCTTGCCCCGCACGGCCCGCACCCGCGGGTGCATCCTCGCCAGCAGCAGGGCGCTCGCCAGGAAGGTGGCGGCATCGATCGCGAACGCGGCGCCGGCGCCGAGGCCGAGCACCAGCGCGGTGCCAACCGCGGGCCCGACGAGCATCGATACGTTGAAGCTGCCGCCGATCAGCGACTGAGCTTGCTGGATCTCATCCTCGGCGACGGTCTGCGGTAGGAGACCTGTGTAGGCGGGCTGGAAGAACGCCCATGCCGCACCCCACGCCGCTTCGATCCCCGCGATCAGTCAGATCGGCGGTTCCCCCGCGATGATCAGAGCGGCAAGCGTCGCGTGCAGGAGGCCGCGGATCAGGTCGGTGACGATCATCACTCGCTGCCGGGGCAAGCGGTCGGCCCAGACCCCGCCGATCAGCAGCAGGAGCACGAACGGCGCGCTTGTGGCCGCGAGGATCAGCCCGAGGTCGGACGCGGAGCCCGTGCGACGGGTGATGTAGATCGCCATTGCCACCGTGACGGCCGTCGAGCCGAGGTTGGAAGCGAGCTGGCCGCCAAACAGCAAGCGAAAGTCACGGCGCCTGAGAACTGTGTGAGTTAGCGCAAGTGACATACAGTTTGCTGGCCCCGAGTCTAGCGAAGTACCGTGCGGCGGCTGGGCGGGAGCGAGCCATCGGCCGAGCCAAAGTCACGCGGCGGCTGGGCGCCGGCAGCTCCGGTAACAGGTTTTTCACTCCGCGTGCGCATCGCCGCGGCGCTGGGAATAGACTCACGCGCTATGTCCATCGTGCCGTCCCAGCGTCTCGACCCCGAGGTCTTCGGTCTGCCGATCAGGCGGATGCGCGAAGGCCATTACGCAGATGCCTATTTCATGTACACGAAGCAGATCCTCGAAGCTGAGGACCGTCACCCAACCGTGACGCTCCAGGTCTTCCAGAAGGCGCAATCGCTGCTCGGTGGCATCGACGAGGCGATCGCGGTGCTGAAGCTCGGCTCGGGCCACGCCGGACCGGATGGCGAGTGGGTCGACGGCTGGGAGCAGCTTGACGTGCGGGCGCTGCACGAGGGCGATGAGATCGCACCGTATGAGACGGTGCTGACGATCACGGGCGACTACAGCGAGTTCGCGCACCTCGAGACGATGTTCCTGGGGTCGCTGGCGCGCCGCTCGCTGATCATGCGCAACGTCCGCGCGGTCGTCGAGGCGGCGAACGGCAAGCCGATCTTCTACTTCCCCGCGCGCCACGACCACTGGCTCGTGCAGACCGGCGACGGCTGGTCGGCACACATTGCCGGCGCGATCGGCGTTTCGACCGACGCCCAGGCCTCCTGGTGGGGCGGGCGTGGCATCGGCACCGTGCCGCACTCGTTGATCGCCTGCTACGGCGGCGACACGGTCGCCGCGTCGCAGGCATTCGCGGATCGCTTCTACGGCGAGATGAACATCACCGTGCTCGTCGACTGGGCCAACGACTCGAGTCGCACCGCGGTCGAGGTCGCCAGGGCGCTTGGCCCGAGGCTGTGGGGCGTGCGGCTTGACACCTCGGGGCAGATGGTCGACCGCTCGCTGTGGAACCGGATGGGGACCTTCGACCCCACCGGCGTCAACCCGCAGCTTGTCTGGAATGTGCGCGAGGCGCTTGACAAGGCCGGATTCCCCGACGTGAAGATCGTCGCCTCGGGTGGCTTCAACGCCCAGCGGATCGCCGCCTTCGAGGAGGCCGGGGTCCCGGTCGACTCCTACGGCGTCGGCTCGTCACTGATCCGCGGCCAGAACGACTACACCGCGGACATCGTGCTCTACGAGGGCAAGCCGTGCGCGAAGGCGGGCCGCTCCTACCATCCGAACCCGCGCCTCGAACGGGTGCAGTAAACAACCACGTCCGGCCCGCGGGCCGGACCGCCGAGTGAGCCAGGCCGAACCGGACCGAACCGGACCGGACCGGACCGGACCGCCGAGTGAGCCAGGCCGGACCAGACCGGACCAGACCGGACCAGACCGCCGAGTGAGCCAGGTCGAAACGGACCGGACCGCCGGGTAAGCCAGACCGCGCCGCCGGGTAAGCCGAGCCGGGCCCACCCAGCCACCGGATTAGCCGGGTCGCGGCGAGCCGCAGCGATCCGGCCGCCGTTTCAACCGTCCGGCTCAGACCACCAGGTCGATCGCCGTGACCACGGTGAGACTGTAGATCAACGTGTTGAACAATCGGCGGTCGATCCGCTTGGCCAGCACGCGGCCGCAGATCACGGTCGCCACGATCACCGGCAGCATTGCCGCCGTGGTCAGCAGGCTGTGCCCGGTGACCATGCCCAGGCTGAGCGAGAACGGCAGCTTGATCAAGTTCATGATCAGGTAGAACCACGCGGTCGTGCCGAGGAACTCCACGACCGGAAAGCCCTCCGAGAGGAAGTAGAAGGCGGTGACCGGGCCGCCGGCGTTGGCGACCATCGTCGTGAAGCCGGCCAGCGAGCCGTAGACGAAGGAGATCAGGTGTCGCGCCCGCCCGCGCTGGGCCGGCGCCATCGCGTCGGCCTGTGCCTGGGCTGCCGCAGGTTGTGAGTTTGCCGGCGCCATCGCGTCGGCCTGTGCCTGGGCTGGCGCAGGTTGTGAGTTTGCCGGCGCCTTCGCGGTGGTCGGTTCAGGCGCCACCGCGGCTGCCGACCGCGTCACTGCCGCCCGCCGGCGCCGGTTGCGCCGGGCCATCACCGCGAAGTTCAGGGCGATGAAGACCAGCAAGATCGCACCGATCGTGCGCCGGGTGATGGAGTTACTCGCGATCTGCAGGAAGCCGGCGCCTAGGATCACACCGACGATGACGTTCGGCAGAAGGCGCAGCAGCGTGTGCCAGTTCGCGTCCTTCCGGTAGGCCCAGATCGCACTCCAGTCGGCGACGATCAGGAACGTCAACGTCGTGCCGGTTGCGGTCTTCGCCGGCTCGACCGCCGCCAGCATCGCGATGCCGAGAATCCCCGCACCGGGCAGCAGGGACTTGTCGAAGCCGATCAAGATCGCCGCGACGATCTCCATCACGTGTACGAGCAACGCGTCAATCCCGTTTCAGTCGTATCCGCAGTTGCTCGTTCACGTTTGCGCCCGTCCGGCCGCGCACGCTAGCTTACCGGTTGGACCAAATAGCGCAACGCGGACAGCCTGACCGTATCACGAGATAATCATCACACGCTGCGGCTGTCATGGACTGTGGCGACCGCTACTGTCGAGGACGGCCAGGTGCCGTTAAAGTCACTAGCCGCGGAGCGCACGCCAGTGGGCGTGCGCACGTACCACGGTTCGAGACTCTGAGCAGCGAGGAGACCGAGATGAGCGATACGACCCAGAAGATCAGCATCGGCTTTCATGGCGGTCAGGTGCTCAGCGCCCGCACGAGCGCCGAGGAGCTGACGAAGCTGCGCACGGCCCTGGGAAGCGGCGAGGGCGATCCCCACGGCTGGTACGAATTCGGGGCGGAGGATGGCACCGTCGTGCTGAACCTCGCCCGGGTCGACTACTTGCAGCTGGACCACGAAGACCACCGGGTGGGCTTCTGAGCGCACGCCCGTCAATCGACGCGCGGGTCGCAAGCCGGCTGCAGTCCGCGGCCCAGCCGCATCCCAACTTCGCGCGGGTGCTATCGAGCTACTCGCTCATCGGCGAGCACGGCGCCGTCTGGCTTGCGATCGGCGGTACCGGCCTGGCGCTCTCGCACTCGCGCGAGCGGCGCGAGGCGTGGGCCGACGGCCTCGATGCGACGCTCTGCGCCTACGCGCTCAACGTCGCGATCAAGCAGACCGTCCGGCGTCCGCGCCCGCAGACCGTCGGGGTGGAGCCGCTCACGCCGGTGATCAGCAAGCTGTCGTTCCCGAGCACGCACTCCGCCACCTCGTTCGCGGCCGCCGGCGTCTATGCACGGGCACTGCCGCGGGCGACGCCTATTTTCTACGCGCTTGCCGGTACGCTCGCGGCTTCGCGACCGGTGCTCGGCGTTCACTACCCCAGCGACGTGCTCGCCGGCGCGGCGCTGGGCAGCGTGATCGCAAAGCTGTGGCCGCGATGAGCCGGCGGGCTCCCGCTGCGGCTGCACTCGTCGCCGCCCGCACTTACCCCACTGAGTTCGGCCGCCTGCGGGCGGCCGGAACTTTCCCCTCGGAGACCCGATGAGCAGATCAGTTGGAATCGTCGGCATGCCCAATGCCGGCAAGTCATCCCTGTTTAGCGCCCTGACCGGTGTCGCGGCCGAGGCCGCGAACTACCCGTTCACGACGATCGAGCCAAACGTCGCGATCGTGCCGGTGAAAGACGAGCGGATGGAGCAGGTCGCCGGGACCGTGAAGGCCTCGAACATCGTCTGGGACACGATCTCGTTCCACGACATCGCCGGCCTCGTCGCCGGCGCTCATGAGGGCGAGGGTCTCGGCAACCAGTTCCTGGCGAACGTCCGCGAGACCGACGCCCTGGTCCACGTCGTGCGCGCCCACGACGACCCGAACGTCGTGCATCCCGACGGGCGCGTCGACCCGCTTGCCGACATCGAGACGATCGAGACCGAGCTGATCTACGCCGACCTCGAGCAGGCCGAGCGACGCCTCGACCGCGTCACCAAGCAGGCGCGCGGCGGCGATAAGCACGCGATCGCCGAGCTTGCCTGGCTGCAGGAGCTGATCGCAGCGCTCGAGGCGGGCAAGCCGGCCCGCACCGTGCCGCCACCCGAGGACGCCCCTGACGCCCAGGTCCTGCTCGGCTCGCTGACCGCGAAGCCCGTCCTCTTCGTCGCCAACGTCAACGAGGGCGAGACGGAGGTGCCGGAGGCAATTGCCGCCCACGCCGCCGCCGCGGGCGCGAAGGCGGTCGCAGTGTCCGCCCGCCTCGAAGCGGAGCTGGGCGAACTGGACGACGAGGAGGCCACGGCGATGCGGGCCGACCTCGGGCTCTCCGAGTCGAGCTTGCAGAAGGTCGTGCGCGGCGCCTTCGAGCTGCTCGACCTGATCGCGTTCTTCACCGCCGGCGAGGACAAGCCCGCCCAGACCTGGCATCTGCACAACGGCCAGACCGCCTGGGACGCCGCCGGCCAGATCCACTCCGACATCCAGCGCGGCTTCGTCCGCGCCGAGGTCGTCGGCTGGGAGGACCTCGTCCGCTACGGTGGCTACGCCGGCGCCCGCGAGCACGCCGCCCTGCACCTCGAAGGCCGTAACTACGCGATGGCCGACGGCGATGTGATCACGATCAAGTTCACGCCGTGAGCGTGGAGTCGGCGATTGCGACCTGCTAGCGCCGCAACCTTGCCTCGAGCTGACGCAGCCCGAAACGCGCGGCAGCCACCGCGCCGGCCGCCCGGTCACTCGGCTTGTCGTCTGGCCGCTGGGCGCTGACCGGCCGCAGCGTTGCAATCTCCTTGAAAGTGCGCAGGTCGTCGGCGTGCTCGCGCAGGCTCGCCGCGATCCGGGGGCGCACATCGGGCGCATCACGCGGCGCCGCGGTCGTGCCAACCGCGTCCAGTAGCGCCACCAGCGAGCCGGACTGGCCGAGCAGGGCCGCCGCCGTCTTCGCCCCCACCCCGGGCGCGCCCGGCAGGCCATCGGAGGGATCACCACGCAAGGCGATGAAGTCGGGGACCTGATGCGGTGCAACACCGTACCGGCGCTCCACTTCGTGGGTGTCGACCGCCGCGAAACCCTCCTGCCCACCCTTCAGGTAGAGCACCGTCGCCTGAGGCGAGACGCATTGGTAGATGTCGCGGTCGCCGGTCAGCAGCAGGGCGTGGCCACCGGCAGCCTGCTCGGCCGCGGCATAGGCTCCCAGCAGGTCGTCGGCCTCGAGCTCACCCGCGTCCTCCGTGAGCCAGCCGAAGGCAGCCAGCAGCTCCGGTGCCGCCGCGAACTGCCAAGCGAGCGTCTGAGGCATCGGCGGGCGTTGCGCATGGTAGGGCGGGTAGAGCGCCACCCGGTAAGCGGCCGACTCGGCGCCGAAGCAAACCACGACCGCACGCGGCGAGACCGTCTCGATCACGCGCAGCAGCGAGCTCACCGTGCCGAGCAGCGCGCCAACCGGGCGATCTTCCACACCGCGAATCGACTCCGGCAGCGCAAAGAAAGCACGGTAGAGCAAATACGGCGCGTCAACGGCAAGCAGCGGCCCGGACATGGCCGTAAGCGTATGACCTACGGGTGATCCGGTCTGGCGGGGCCGACGGTCAGCGCCTACCCCAGTGGTCTCCCGAGCTCAGCCGACGCTGACCGTCGGCCCCGCCAGACCGGCGTAAAGCACGCGGTAGCTGCCTGCCCCAGAGACGTGAGCGCGGAAGCTGCCGGACTTACCGAGCTTGCCAGTGTGCACCGTCCGCCAGCGACCGGCGACGTGACGCTCGACAACCACCTTGACGCCCTTCTGGGCGGGGAAGACGGAGCCCGAGACGTAGTAGCTGCGGTGGCGCACGAGCCGGCGCTTCACGCGCGCGATGCGGGCTGTGCTGGAGATGCTGTCGTGGAGCGTCGAGAACACCATATAGGTGCTGGGCGTACCGAGCACCGCCTCGAGCTGAGAGCCGGTGATGGTTCGCGAGCCGCGGCTGCCGACGACCTGCGCCTGCACGATCCGCGGCGAGACGCCGCGTTTCACGATGCGGATGCCACGCAGCGTGCCGCGGAAGTCAGCGCGCAGATCTTTCGCTGCCGCACTCGAGCCGAACGAGCGTGTCCAGCGGAAATAGGGGTTGTTGTCGTAGTCGTCGTAGGGATCAGAGACTCCGAGCAGCCACGGGTCGTTCGTCCCCCAGACGTTGATGTCGCTCTCGGTGTAGCCGCCGGAGCTTGCGAAGAATGGGGTCTCAGCCAGAGCGCCGTTGTACTCGACGACCTGGCCGGTGGTGGCGGCAACGGCATTGTTCGTGGCCGCGGTCTCGACGCCGACGCCGCCGTAGACCTGCGAACGGTCGTCGCTGTAGGCGTCGAATGATTTGGAGACAGTGGTCGTGAGCACGTAGGTGCGGGCCGCGACCGCCTGCGCCTCGAGCGCCTGAGCTGGCCAGCCGGACGGCATCTCGGAGGGCACGACGCCCTCGACGTAGTCCTCGAGCGGGACGTTGTTCACGGTCTGGACGCGGCCGCTGGCGATGGTGAACACGAAGCTGCCGTCGTAGGTGCCCTTACCGGAGAGCGTCAGCGCCGTACCGGGGCCGGAGACCGTGAGTGGCGGCGAGAAGGTCCCGATCGTCGAGCCCGCACTCTTCAACGCGAGCTTGCCGTTCGATGCCGAGACCGTGTAGCTCTTGCCCGCGGTGAGGGTCTTGGTCGAGCCGGCGATCGTTGTGGCGCCTCCGAACGTCGCCGCTCCAGTCGAGAGCAGCACCGTCACGTTCTCCGACGTGCCGACGTTGCCGATCGTGGTTCCCGTGTAGTAGTGCGCCAGGATCTGCTGGTAGGCCGCACCGTGCGCGGCGTAGCCAGCGGCGCCGTACTGGCTCATGCCGATGCCATGCCCGAAGCCGTCGCCTTTCACGTAGAGCTTCGAGGCGCTGGTGGCCGCGCTGGCCGCCGGGGCCACGGCCGCTACTGCAAGGCCGCCGGCAACGAGTGCCAGGGCCGCTGAAACAAGGACGCGCGCCACGCGGGCGCGCATCCCAGTTGACATCTTCCTCGGGATCAGGGCCATCGCTTGAGAAAACCGCTCATCGGCAAGGAAGTTCCGCTGCTCAGCCGATTGAGCTACTCAGCCGAGGTTTCCCAGCGCCATCTTATGCAGGTCCATCGCCTTGTTGTAGGTCTCCTCGTCGACGCCCTTCTCGTAGGCGACCTCACGCAGCATACGACCGCTGTGGGCGGCCTCCTTCACGATCTCCGTCGCCTTGTCGTAGCCGATGTACGGGTTCAGCGCGGTGGCGGCGGCCAGCGTCGACTCAGCCAGGTGCTCGCAGCCCTCGACGTTCGCCTCAATGCCGGAGACGCACTTCTCAGCGAACGCCTTCGCCGTGGTGGTCAGCAGCTGGATCGACTGCAGCAAATTACGGGCAATCAGCGGGACGCGGACGTTCAGCTCGAAGTTGCCCTGGCTGCCGGCGATCGTGATTGCGGTGTCGTTCCCGATCACCTGCGCGGCGACCTGCATCACGACCTCGGGAATCACCGGGTTGACCTTACCCGGCATGATCGAAGAGCCCTTCTGCAGCTCCGGCAGGTGGATCTCGCCGAGGCCGGCGCGCGGACCGGACGAGAGCAGCGCGAGGTCCTGAGCAATCTTCGTCAGCGAGACGGCGATGACCTTCAGGGCACCGGAGAGCTCGACCAGCGCGTCACGGTTACCCTGCGCCTCGAACGGATCCTCCGGGGCTTTGATCTCGAGACCCGACAGCTCGGTCAGACGGGCACGAACCTTCGCGGCAAACTCCGGATGGGTGTTCAGGCCGGTGCCGGTGGCGGTGCCGCCGAGCGGGATCTGGGCGACCTGCTCCAGGGCGTTCTTCACACGGCGCTGAGCCAGCCGGATCTGGGCAGAGTAGCCGGAGAACTCCTCACCAAGCGTGACCGGGACCGCGTCCATCAGGTGGGTACGACCGGACTTGACGACGTCCTTGAACTCCACGGCCTTCTTTGCGAAGGCGACCTCGAGGTTCGCGAGTGCCGGCAACAGTTCGTTGGTCGACTCGTCAAGTGCGGCCAGGTGGACCGAGGAGGGGAACGTGTCGTTCGAGGACTGCCCCATGTTCACGTGGTCGTTCGGGTGCACGGGCGCGCCGGCGACGTGCGCGATGACCTCGTTCGCGTTCATGTTGGTCGAAGTGCCCGAGCCGGTCTGGAAGACGTCGATCGGGAACTGGTCGTCGTATTTGCCAGCGGCAACGTCGTCGGCCGCCGCGATGACCTTCTCGGCAAGCTTGGCGTCGAGCAGCCCAAGCTCGACGTTCACATGCGCGGCGGCGCTTTTCACGCGCCCCAGCCAGTGGACCACCGGCAGCGGCACCCGCTCGCCCGAGATCGGGAAGTTGGCGACCGCCTTATCGGTCTCGCCACCCCACAAATGTTGCTCAGAGCTCATCGCTTGTACCTCACACGTTTTCGTTTGTCGCTGTGCCGGGGCGCTTGCGTGTCCTATCGGGCCTGGTCTGGCCGAGGCCGGCTCCGATGGTCGCCGACGTATGGCAACCGTGGCCGGGACGGCCATCAACGACGACCGCGCCCCGGCACGGAAAGTAGCGCCCCAGGCTCCATGAGTCATTGCACACATAGAGCAGCTGTCAGAACCGCCCACCTAGATGTCCAGCCCTGAGACCACGTATAGCTCGTGATCGAAGATCGCCACTAATCGGTCCCTCGCATATTGCGGCCATCCGGGAACACCGTCGCAGATGAAGTCAGCAAATCTATCGTGCTCGAATGTCGCCAACTTCTGGGGCGGGTTGGGCCCGGAATAGGACTCGATGCAGGGAGCAGCGAGGTTGTTAATGAAAAACGGGATGTCGAGTGAATGGCCAACCCGGGTGTACGGCACCGCAGTCGAATCCCACCGGAACTCGCGGCGGAAAGTTGGAGCTGACGCCGCTGCAAGCCGGTATTAGCCGAACGCTTCGGTTGGTCGCCGAAACAATTCGTTGGCAAGCGCTCCCGACCTTCACGGCACGCCTCCTCCGAGTCCGGTCGGTCACGCAGCAAGCGCCAGGAGAACTCGTTCTCGGTGGTTCCGACGAGGACCGAGATCTCGGCGCTTCCGCTATGACGAATCACATCGAGCGGGGTTTCGGACAGCAAGTCTCCGTCCGGCAACGGCCCCCAGAGAAGCGCCAACTCCGGGTCAGGCACCACCCCGCTGGTGCTGGTGGCCAGCTCGGCTCCGCCTCCCCGGCCACCAGCACCAGCGGCAACCCCAGCCACCGGGCTGCTCCCAGACTCCAATTCCATCACCAACGTTCTCCAATCCCGCCCCCTAATTGCCAGGGACAGAGCGTCTCAGACAACATTGGCAGGTAGAGCACTTCGGGAGGCCCGGCACGTCCAACGGACCCACCGAGGCGATCAGCGGCCAACTCGAGCACCTAACCTACGCGCCTCAGCCCTCGGCTTCCGCAACCTCACCCGCTACATAGCCCGCAGCCTCCTCGAGACCCGCGGCTTCAGAGACCCCAACTACACCTTCGAACGCCCGCGAGTTATCACCGCGAAGCGGGGCTCGCCCTCTTGGCCGATGTCGGGGATCCGGATCACCGCGATCGCGCCGAGAACCGCCAGACTGCCGAAGAAGCTTGTGAATCCGCCGACTGCGAGCAGAGCTGGAGCGATGAACGGCACGACCGAGTTGGGCAGGGTCGCCGTGATGTTGAGCACCGCGAAGTCCTTGCCCGGCTCCTCCGGGTCGGGCACCATCCGGATGCACAGGGCGAAGTCGGTTCCCATGTACCCGCCAAATCCGAACGACATGATCGCCACCCCGACGAATACGACCGGAATGCTCAGCGTGAACGCCATCACCACAAGGCCGACGGCCAGCACTGTGCCGCCACTGACGACGAACGGCTTCTGCCGGTGGATCTCGTCGGACAGTCAGCCGGTCAGCCACGCCACCGCGCCCACGCAGACGATCGCGAGCAGCGTGGTCAGGAAGATCATCCCCGGCAGTTGCTCGGTCGGCACGGGGAAGCGCTGCAGCAGCACGAATGAGAAGTAGGTGTTTGACGCCCAGGCCGCCGTGGCCAGGAAGCGCACCGCCCACGCCCATCCGAATGCTCGATGCTGACGCGGGTTCACCCAGTACGACCGCAGCATCAGCCCGAGCCCGAGCCCGAGCCCGAGGCGCGGCGTGCCGTCCGGAATCCGGTGCCGTGGATCGTGGATCGCGGATCGCGGATCGCGGATCGCGCGCGAGCATCACGGCGATCATGCCGGAGATGATTCCCCGGCGCTAGGAGCGATCTGGTCGGCGGCGAGGGCGCATTTCGCTGCCTGCTGGAACGACACGAGCACGACGATCAGCGCCCAAGCCAGTGCCACCTCCCAGACCTGCGTGGTGAACACCATCGCCAGCAGCAGGATCGCCGCGCCGAGGCCGCCGGTGAGAATCCAGGTGCGACGACAACCGAACCAGGCCGTCGTCCGATCGGCGAAACGGCCCCCGAGCGGGTTGGCGATCAGCGCGGCCAGGCCGCCGATCCCGGTTACGATGCTGAACGCGATCGCCGCCGCCGGTCCGGCGATCCGCGCGAGATGAGTGGCCAGCAGCAGGTTCAACGGAACGGAGGTGCTGATGTACCCGACCGCGAAGCTCGCCACCAGGGCACCGGTGACGCCGTGCTGGAAGGTCGCCGTCGGGCGTGAACCCGGTGGGAGGGATGAGCGCGTCGACGCTCGCCGGAGGGGTCATCGCTTGCCCGCCCAAGCCTCACGCTCGACGCCCGCGGCGTCACTGAGCGGCGCCGTTGCCGTGTCGTAGATCATGGTGGTCCTCTCGATGGTGTCGTACTGCTGCCAACCCGGGTCACCGGTCGTGGCGAAGCGGACGAAATCGCCGTGCATACGCTCGGCCAGTTGCTCCGGTGGATGGCTGCCGAAATAGTCGACGGCCGGCTGCCCCTGGGCCATCAGCAGCTCCAGGTCGTCGCGCATGAAGGGCAGGTCGATCCCGTGGAAGGATCCCGAGGCCGGTGGGATGTCCTCCCGCTGCCAGCGGAACTCGTACAGCCACGACGGCTCGGGCCGGGCTTCGATAAGGCGGATCGTGGGCATGCGGAACGCCCAATCGGTCCAGCCGGCCTCCACCAATGCCGCGTTGCCAGCGATGTGCCGCGGGCCGCTCCGGTAGGCGTCCAGCAGAGGCTTGTTCAGCTCCAGTGCCCGCCGCAGGCCGCGGCGCAGGAACGGCGCGAGCGGCCCGGCGGCTGCGGCGATACTGTCCAACAGCGGCGCCGTCTCGTTGCGACAGGTGCCCGCGAGCAGGGGGACGTTCGGGTAGGTGCCCGCGGCGGCGAACGGACTCTTCGGCAGGAACTCGGTGCCTTCAACCCCGCGGAAGGGGCTGAGCAGCAGCGCCTTCCGGTCGCCGCGGGCGAGGTCTAGTGGGAAGGTGTTGAGCGCTTTGGACGAGGCCTCGGCAGTGCGCTCCAAACTGACGCCCGACATCCCCTCCACGGTGGGCTCGACACCCAGCCGCTTCGCCACCTGCTTCGTGATGCGAAAGGCCTCGTCAGCATCGACCGAGGCCATCGAGCATCCGCTCTGGGCGATGGCCAGCGCGAACAGGCCGCGCGAAGAGGGCAGCGCCAGTTGGAACATCACGCTGACGCCCCCGCCGGACTGCCCGAAGATCGTCACTCGGGCGGGATCTCCGCCGAATGCCGCGATGTTCTTCTGCACCCACTCCAGGGCGGCGACCTGGTCGCGGAGTCCGAGGTTGTCGTGGCCCTCACCGAGGTAGAGGAACCCGTCGATGCCGAGGCGGTAGTTGATGCCGACGTGCACGACGCCGTCCCGAGCGAAGTTCTTGCCGCTGTAACCCAGCACGGATCCCGCGCCGTTGGTGTAGCCGCCGCCGTGGATGTGCACCATCACGGGCAGGCCCGCGGTGCCAGGATCGGGGGTCCAGACCTCGAGGGTCAGGCAGTCCTCGCCGGAGTCGTGGACCACGTAGAGCGCGTCGAGGGGATGCGGCTCCGGGGGCTGCGGAGCACCAGGGCCGGGCTTCGTCGCGTCTCGCAGACCGTCCCATTTCTCCGGGGGCTTCGGCGGCAGGAAACGGTTAGCGCCGAACGGCGGCGCGGCAAACGGAATGTTCCGAAAGAAGTGGAGGCCGTCCTCCTCGAGCCCTTCGAGCGTTCCCTGTTCGACCGTCACCCTGCTCATCAGACACGCACCGATGACCAAGACTCGATCGCCGGCTGGCGCAGTAGCGTGCGATGCGCCTTGCCCGCGTCATCCCAAATCGGTGTATCCGAGCGCTCGAAACTGCGCGGCACCTTGTAGGGGAGCAACCGCTCGCACAGGAACACCGCCAACTTCTCGTCGCTCACCTCCCCCGAGGTCTGCATAAAGGCGTGCAGCACGTTCCCGCACTCCTCATCGGGGATGCCGACGACGGAGCTCGAGAGAATGAGCGGTTGCTCCTCTAGCACGCCCGCCACCTCAGCGGGGCAGACGTTGGCGCCGCCAACCTTTCTGTCGCGCGTCCGCCGACCTGCTTCTGAACCAAACATTCTCTTCCTCTCGAAACGTTGAGGTTTAGGATCTCCTGACCGTCGATGATCGGCGCGGGTACGTCGGGAAGCCCGTCCACTGCCGCATTTATCTTCTAGGGCGATGTCCGGCCGAATTCGAAGGCTTGCCGGGACTCGGTCCGCGGGGTCAGACGGGACCGGTCCCAGGGAGCGCCGCTCGCCGAATGGCACCGCTGCGTACGGGATGCCCCGAAACACGCTGAGGCCGTCTTCGCTCAAGCCGACCGCAGGACCTGAGGTCGTCTCCAGAACCTCCGTCCACGCATCCGTCCCTTGATCGTGCCGCATTCTCAATTCCGCCTCCTGGGCCGCACCAGTCCCTCGATTTGATCAGCCGCCGGAATTTCGTTGATTCGTACACAGGCGGCCTTTCGGCCGTCGCCGATATCGATCAGCGGAGGCGTGGCAACGACGCACTGCCGCTGGGCGAACGGGCACCGCGGCGCGAATGGACAGCCGGTGGCGTCCGCCGCGTCACCGCCCACCGCGACCCCGCTGACGGAACTAATGCTGGTTCTTGCCCGGATACGTCGGCGCTCGCTTTGGATGGCGACGTCCGGTACCGGCACCGCACTCACCAGCGACCGTGTGTAGGGATGCGCGGGTCGTCCGCACACGTCATCGACAGAGCCGTCCTCCATAACCCGCCCCCGGTAGAGCACGAGCACGCGATCGGAGATGTACTGCACGACGGCCATGTTGTGCGTGATGAAGACGTAGCTGGTCCCGTTTTCGCGCTGCAACGCCCCCAGTAGGTTCAGGACCTGCGCCTGAACCGACACATCGAGTGCACTGACTGCTTCATCGCACACCACGACTTCCGGGTTCAGGATCAGAGCGCGTGCGATGGCGATCCGCTGGCGTTGCCCCCCGGAGAACTCCGCCGGGTACCGCTGCATCGCGTCGGTCTCGATCCCGACCCGTTCGAGCATGGACTCCGTCCGATGCGCAACCTCTTGCGCCGCCAGGCCGCGTTCGGCGACGTGCAGCGGCTCCGCTACTGTGTCTCCCACCGTCATCGACGGATCGAGGGAGCCGAAGGGATCCTGGAAGATCGCCTGCAGGCTGGACCGCAGTGCCTGCCGCTGTTTGTTACCTAAGTGAGCGATGTCTTGCCCGTGCAGCATGATCGAGCCGCTCGCCACCGGCTGCAAACCGAGGATCGCAGACCCGAGCGTGGTCTTGCCGGACCCGGACTCCCCGACGACCGAAACTGTTTCGCCCCGACCAACGAACAGAGACGCGTCAGAGAGTGCCGTCAGCGGGGCTCGTCTCGCACCGCGCGGATAGGTGACGGTGACATCGGCGACCTCAAGTAGTGCATCGTCTCGTTCACTCATGCTGGCTGACCCTCGCTCTGCGATTCATTGAGCAACTCCTCAGCTCTGACGCAACGGGCTTCATGGCCGGTGGCGTCAGTCACGCCAACTAACGGGACCGGGACCTCACACGCAGGCACCCGGAACGTGCACCGAGCGGCGAAGTGGCACCCGACCGGCCATGCCGCAGGGGCCACCACGGTGCCGGGGATCGCCTTCAGCAGCTCTCCGCGCTCGGCCATGATCGGGTTGGCGCCGATCAGCGCACGCGTGTACGGATGTCCAGGAGCCGCAAAGATTGTCTCGACATCGGCCATCTCAACGATCTCTCCCGCGTACATCACCGCGACCCTGTCGCAGATGTCGGCGACGACCCCAAGATCGTGCGTGATCAGCACGACCGCCATGTTCTCCTGCTCCTGCAGTGACCGCAGCAAGCCCAGGATGTCGCCTTGGATGGTCACGTCGAGGGCAGTCGTCGGCTCGTCCGCGATCAGAACTCGCGGCCGGCCCGATAACGCGCAGGCGATCGAGACGCGCTGCGCCATTCCGCCTGAGAGCTGATGCGGAAAGCGTTTGGCCACCGACTCCGGCGACGGCAGGCCAACCTGACTGAGCAACTCCAGCACGCGCTTCTTCTTCTCCGCGCCCTTCGAGCCGTCGTGACGGCCGACAAGTTCACCCAGCTGACTTGCCACAGTGAACATCGGGTCGAGCGCCACCATCGGGTCCTGCGAGATGTAGGCGACGCCCTTACCACGCGTCCGCAGTCGCTCGCGCTTCGTAGCGCCGTTGAGATCGGTGCCCTCGAACACAATCGCGCCCCGGACCTCGGCGTTGCGACCAAGCGAGCCCAGCACCCCCGACATGGCCACGGTCTTGCCGCATCCGGACTCGCCCACGATGCCGAGCGTGTGCCCCTCGAACACATCGAAACTCACATCTCGCACAACCTGCAGGTCTGAGAACGCCACCGACAAGCCGCGTACCGACAACACCGCGTCCGGATCGGGTGGCGCCGTTGGCGCCGGAGACCGCATCTGCTCGATGGAACGTTCGCGAACCTGTTTGCGTACCGGCTGCGCCTGACGTGAGCGATTGCTCGCAGTCGTGTCTCGCAACGCGTCGGCCACCAGCATCAGTGCCATGATCACGAGCGCCAGGGTAACGCCACTCGGGATTATCAACCACGACTGCTGAGATAGCACCTGCTGGCCCTCGGAGACCATGCTTCCCCAGCTCGGATTCGGTGGCGTTAAGCCAAGATCGAGAAAGTTTAGTCCGCCCTGGACGCCGAGGATCGATGCGGCCAGCACGGCAGCATTAATGATGATCGGACCCCAAATGTTGGGAAGCACATGGCGCACGATGATGCGTGCACGGCTCATGCCCATCACCTGCGACGCGGCGACGAACACCTCCTCGCGCACGGCTCTGGCGGCAGTCCTAGTCACCCTCAGGATTGACGGGACCGAGAGAATGCCCAGTGTGATCATGCCGGCGCTGGAGCTGTTGTTGGTAATGGAGTAGATCATCAGCAGCACCACGATCGCTGGCATCGCCATCACCAGATCGGAAATGCGCGAGATCACGTTGTCAGTCGAACGTCCGAAGTAACCCGCCAGTAGGCCGAACAGCACACCGACTAGCACGGCGGCAAACAGCGCCTCGAGCAGCCCGAGCAGCGTCACCTGGCCACCCCACAGCAGGCGGCTCAAAATATCCCTGCCAAGCCGGTCAGTGCCGAGCAGGTGCTGTCCCGAAGGCAGCGCCAGGGTGTGCTTAAGGTCCTCGGCCTCCGGACCGTAAGGAGCAATCCACTTCGCCAGGCACACCGCGATCGCGACCAGGATCAGAAACGCGCCAGCCGCGACGCCGAGGGGGCGCCGCATGTACTCTCGCACTAGCCGCAGTCGCCCGCTCATGAGCGGGTCCTCGGGTTAAGCGCCGTATTAGCAATATCGATGATAACATTCACAACAACCACGATGACCGTGAAGTACACGGCAACCCCCTGGACGACTGGCACATCACCCTGCAGTGCCGATTGCAGCGCCTGGGAACCAAGGCCGGGCAGCACGAAGATATTTTCGACGACGACCGAGCCACTGAGAGCTCCGACGAAGATTATGCCGAATAGAGTTATGACTGGGCCTGCTGCGTTCCGCAGCGCGTGCTTATACACGAGCGAGAATTCAGAGACACCATTGGCTCGCAGTGAACGCGTATACGGGCTGTCCAAAGCGAGCAGCATCTGATCGCGCGTTTGCTTGGCGACGGCCGTGATGCCGCCGAACGATAAGGCAACCACGGGCAGGATCAGCGAAGTGAACCAGGCCCCTGGGTCGTGATTGAACGGCACGTACCCAGTTGCGGGCAGAATCTTGACAGTCACCGCGAAGAGCGTAACAAGGATCACGGCCAGCCAGAAGTTCGGTATCGCGATACCGATCGTCGAAACGAAATTAACGAACTTACTCGTCACACGTCCGCCGCTCGCAGACAGGATGCCAAGCAAAGAGCCGACAATCGTGAACACCAGTAGGGCACCGATGATCAGCGACAGAGTCACGCTCACGCGTGGGGACAGGATCTGAGTCACCGACTGTCCTGTCGTGTAGGAAACCCCCAAGTTGCCATGCACAGCGTTTCCCAGCCAGTCAAAATAACGGATAATAACGCCATGTTCAAGACCCAGGTGGTTGTTGAACGCCGCGACCTGCGCTTTAGTGGCGTCCAGGCCGAGCACAGACCGCGCGACGTTGAGTGGCTTAATCGCCTGCACGAAGAACGTGACAGTCGGAACCACAATTAGCAGAGCCAGCGACGCGACCAGACGGCGAGAGATCGATTTCAGCATTGAGATTAAACCTCCGTCAGCCGGATGGTGCCGCCCTAAATAGGGCGGCACCATCCGGCTTTAGTCATCGAGCGGGCTTCCACCCAACCGGATCAGACCAGGGATACATACCGAACGAGATTCCAGACACGGCGTTAGTTGAAAACACCAGCGCATCAATGCTGGACACTGCGATGATGTTGTCGTTTTCCGTCATGTAGCTCTCGGAAGCTTCGGCCGCCTTAGTTCCCTCGGGACTGTCAACGTCGTACTTATTCTGGTTCGCTATCAGCGACAGGGCAGTCGGGTCTTTAACACCCAGGTAGTTATATAAGCCCGGGTCGTTGATCAGCTCCGATGCCTCCGCGAGCTCGGAAAAATACGGGAAGCTGAACGTCGTAAGCGGGTACTTGCCGCTCAACAACATCGTGGCGTAGGCAGACAACGACGGGGTCGTCTTGATCGCGACGTTGACACCGATCGCTTTCCAGTCGGCAACTAGAGCCTGCGCGAGCGCATCGCCGGAGTCGATCGACGGTTGCTCGAGGAGCACCATGTTGAACCCGTTCGGGTATCCTGCCTGCGCCAGCAGCTGCTTGGCCTTGGCCGGGTCATAGGGGAACTTGCCCTCAAGGCTCGCCACGTGCCCTATCATGCCTTCCGGAACCGCCTGGTCCGTCGCCTTTCCATAGTTGCCGTAGAGCGACTTTGTAATGCCGATCCGGTCGACCGCATAGCTCAGGGCCTCACGGACCTTGACGTTCTTCAGGGCCGGAACGATCTTACCGTCCATATCCCCGATGTACACCCCAACCATCGCATACGGACTGGCTTCGATGCGGAGACCATCGGACTTCGCCGTGGGCGCGTTGGTGGCTGACCCTTTCGCAACCTCGACCTCGCCGTCACGCATGGCGGAGAGAATAGAGTTCTCCTCGCTGATGACCTTGACGACCACCTTCGAGTAGTGCTGAGATGAAGGATCGTAGTAGTGCGGGTTCTTCACGTACACATACTGCGAGTTCAGGATCGTGTCCTTTACATCCACCATGTAAGGCCCTGCGCCATCAGTACTGGAGCCGAGGCTAGACGGGTCGGCAAGGCCCTTGCTGCCAACTACGTCTCCCGCAATTCCGTCCTGGTCGAACGCGTACTCAAAAAGCGGGGTCGGCGACGATAGCTTCAGCGTTACTTGCAGCGGACCGGTGGCCGTGACCTGCGTGACATTGGCCATCCACTGGGTGAGCTCGCCCTTTGCTTTATAGCGCTTGAGCCAGTTGACGACGTTTTGTGCCGTTAGCTGGGTCCCATCGCTGAACCTAACCCCCTTGCGGAGGTTGAGGTAGAAGGAGAGGCGGTCTGTCGAGTACCCCCAGCTCGTGGCTAGACCGGGCGTGACTTTGCCGTCCGGCTGGCGTTCGATCAACGGTTCATAGGCTAGATTCGTAAACCAGGCCTGGGGCACGTCGTTGGACGATAAGGTTGGATCTAGGCTGAGCGGTGCGGTCGTAGCCGCGATCGTAAGTGTTGATGATGCTTCGGCGGTTCCAGACCCGCCCGAGCTCGATCCTGACGACGACCCGCACGCCGCCACGGCGAGTGCGATGGTCGCTCCGGCTGCTAGGCCGAATATTCTGTGGCGCGTTCGCCGACCTATTTCTGAACCGAACATCGTTCTCCTCTCCCGTCTATCGCCTTTACGCATTGGCCCCGGGTACAGCTGTTTCGAGCACCCATTCGAGCGCCCGCTGGACGCCGACTGTCTTGATCTCCTGATAGGTCTGCTCGAAGTACGGCGCGAAGGTTTCCGATTCGGCAAGATCTCCGAACAGCCTTGGGTCTCGCAGGAAGCCGAGACGGTCATCCTGCTGCCGAGCGACTGCTTGCGCGACCTCTGCCGCCTGGCGGTCGTTACTGTCGATCGGCTCACCGTCTTCGTCTACGCCTCGAGCGAAGATTGCCCAGCTGGCGACGATGGCGGCCGCAAGCGGCGACGGCTGACCACGGCGCGCGCGCTCGATCGCAACCGGCAATACGAACTTCGGGATCCGGTCCGAAGCATCCGTCGCCAGGCGCAGGAGGGTGTCCTTCATATACGGATTCGCGAACCGAGCGAGGATGGACGACTCGTATTCGTTGAGGTCCACGCCAGGCACCGGGTCGAGGGTGCCCTCGGCCTCGTCCTTTGCGTAGGCACTGACGAAGGCTGCGATCGCGGGGTCGGAGATCGCTTCGTATACGTGCCGGTAGCCCATCAGGTAGCCGAAGTACGCAACCGCCTGGTGGGAAGCGTTCACCAGCCGGAGCTTCATCTTCTCGTACGGCATGACGTCGGCCACGACTTGGACCCCGACCGCTTCGAGCGGCGGGCGCCCGCACACGAACCGATCCTCGACGACCCACTGGCAGAAGTCCTCGCAGACGACAGGCCAGGCGTCTCGCACGCCGAACGTGTCGCGTACCAGCTCACGCTCGACCTCGGTCGTAGCCGGCGTGATCCGGTCCACCATGCTGTTCGGGAACGGCACCTCCGTCCGGATCCACTCACCCAGTTCAGGATCTCGGAGCGAAGCGAAGGTGCTGAAGCTGAGCCGAGCAACTTCACCGTTCCCCGGCAGGTTGTCGCAGGAGGCGACGGTGAAGGGCACGATGCCCGCTTCCCGCCGCCGCCGAAGCGCTTCGGCCACGAGGCCGAAGGCGGTCTGCGGGGCCGTGTCTCGCTCGAGATCGTGCCGGATCCACTCCTGCTCAACGTCGAATTCGCCAGTCGAGTCCGTGATGTTGTAGCCGCCTTCGGTGATCGTCAGAGTCACGATCTTCGTCTGAGGATCAGCGAGTCGCCTAATCACGGTCTCCGGATCTTCCGGCGCATAGAGCATGTCGACGATCGATGCGATCGATCTAGCATCCATGCTGCCGTCGGGGTGCCGCGCCACGAGCGTGTACCGCATGCCCTGTGACTTCAGGGCCTTGCGCACGTTGATGTCGTACGGGGTTATGCCGACGCCGCAGATGCCCCAGTCGCCGCCCAGACCCTCGCTGAACATGCGATCGAAGTACATCGCTTGATGGGCCCGGTGGAAGTTGCCGACGCCGATATGGACGACGCCTACCTTCAACTGCTCCGGGACGTACCGGGGCTGCACGACGGCGGTCATGCCGCACCTCCGTTGGAAGCGTCAAAGCTCGCTGTGAAGGCGCTGCGATGTTGCCGCCAGAAGTCGAGCCGCGACGTAGATCGGTCAAGCTCGATGGCGGGCTCGACATCGATGACCATCGTCGCCCGACGGTTGTCCTTGAAGCTGGGCCACCCGCCCAGCGGGCTGCCGGAGAGATCCCCCGTCGAGACGAATTGCGCGAGGGCGGCACTCGTCCGCCGCGCCAGACTCTGCGTCGCTACTTCGTGTACCCGCCCGCCGAGCAGCTCGTCTACTCCTGATGCCGCCAAGTTGCCGAAGAAAAATGGGACGTCCACCGCATGTGCCGCTCCCACGCGGCCGTCCAGCGCGCTCGAGCGCCAGGCGAACTCGTAGTGGTAGGTGTGGGCGGCGGAGCTTACGTGCGCAAGTGCCAGCCGCGTTGCCGGCTCGGTCCACGCCTGCTCCGTGACGATCCGCTGGCTGATCCCGACGCCGTCGACGCGTTCTGCCTCTGATTCGTAGAGGCTCAGCGCAGCAGCTCGGTCCGACGGATCGTCGAGCAAGCGAGTGAGCGTGAGCTCCGGCGACTCGGGCTCCGAGCTCCAACCAATGATGGTGAACAGTCGGCTCTCCTCGGCCGTAGTCCCGATGAGCAGGTCCACGCTGCGTGACCAGTCAGGCATGTCGGCACTCTCGAGAACACGGTCAAGCACGACCCCATCGTCGACCAGCGGGAAGATGTAGTCGACGACGCTGAGCTGCCGCTGAACCGCAAGAATTCTGAACAGCGAAGTGTTCTCGAGGCGCATCAACACGTCGGGGGCGTCGGCAGAAATGTGCAGTTCGGCCAGCACACGGCGAGTCACGCTCCTGGCCTCTTCAATGCTCAACGTCATGCCGAGATGACCGCTTTCGACCACGGCCCGGCTGAAGAGGCCCCGCGCGCTTGAAGCGAAGAGCAGCGCCGCCACTGACATGGCTCCGGCCGATTGGCCTGCGACCGTCACTCGTTCCGGGTCACCGCCGAAGGCAGCGATGTTCGCCTGCACCCAGCGCAACGCCAGCAACTGGTCCTGAAGACCGAGGTCAGAGCGCGTGGACTCGTAGTCTCCGAGATAAAGACCGCCGAGGATGCCGAGCCGGTAGTTCAGCGTGACGACGACGAGTCCGCAGTCGCGGGCGTGAGCGGTTCCGTCGAGCCATGGGGCGGTGCCGGAGCCGCGGAGGAACCCGCCCCCGTGGATGTAGACCAGCACCGGGGCCTTCTCCGCGCCGACGGGGGACCAGACGTTCAGATTCAGGCAGTCCTCGCTGGCGCTGACGCCAGGCGCGTAGAAGAGATTCTCAGTTCCCGGGATCGCTTCTGGAAGCGGATCGATGTCCTGCGGCCCGATCGGTCCGAACGCGACGGCGTCGTAGGGCTCCTCGAACGGCTGGACCGCCACGGGTGGGGCGAATCGCCGCTCGCCCATGGGCGGCATCCCGTAGGGGATGCCGCGAAAAGTCCGGACCGGACCGAACCGCTTTCCACGTATGCGACCGCACGGGGCGACGACTTCGGTCAGACCATCCGCCTCCTCTGGTTCGGTAGGCCATCCGCTCGATGCAGCCGTCGATAGGCCGTGCGTCATTTGCGCCACTTCCGTGGCTTGATGCCCTCTCAACTCCAACTTGTGCTCTCCTCGATTACACCGGATCAGCTGGTCCTGACACCGGTATCTTGCTACCGGTGTCACAGCTTATCTCCTACTATTGCTGGGTGTCAAGACAGGCCGTTTGAATGCAAAGTCGACCGGTAGACGATTAGACTTGATGCATGCCCGGACCCGCCCAGCAGAGCTCACGCCAGTCGGCACGACCAACCATGCGGGACGTCGCCGAACTTGCCGAAGTGAGCCTGAAGACGGTCTCACGGGTGCTCAACGGACAGGCGAAAGTGCGACCAGCGCTGGTGTCTCGGGTCATGGAGGCCGCCGACACTCTCCACTACAGCCAGAACTTCGCCGCCAACCTGCGCGGGCACGGCACCCGACCATCGATGGTCGGGCTGCTGATCCAGGATGTGTCCAACGAGTTCTCGGCCAGCATCTTCCGGGCGGTCGAGGATGTGGCAGCCTCACACCGCGTTCAGGTCCTGGCGACCAACATCGACGAGGACGAATCGCGCGAGCGCGAGTTGGTCGCCTCACTTGTCGCCCGGCGAGTCGACGGGTTGATCATCGCGCCAAGCACTCAGGATCAGGGATACCTGGCGCTCGAGCAGCGATTCGGCACGCCGATCGTTTTCATCGACCGCCCGCCGATCAACCTCGCCGCCGATCGCGTGCTGTCCGATAATCGCGAGGGCGCCGCACAAGGAGTCAGGCACCTGATCGCGCACGGACATCGGCGGATCGCTTTCCTGGGTGAGCCGCCACGATACCAGCCGGCGCGGGACCGATTTCAGGGCTACTGCGACGCGCTCGATGAGATCGGCGAGACGGCAGACTCGAATTTCATCCGCAGAGATCTGGAAACGGAGGAGAGCGCCCAGATTGCGTGCGCGGAGCTACTCAGCCACAGCCGTCCGCCCACGGCTATCTTCAGCGCTCACAACCGCTTGACGATCGGGGCGATTCGTGCCATGCACACATTCGGATGCCAAGCATCGACGGCTCTCGTCGGCTTCGATGATTTCAAGCTTGCGGACCTCTTGGACCCAGCTGTTTCAGTCATTGCCCAGAACCCCGCGGGTATGGGCCGATTGGCCGCCGAGTTGCTCTTCCGCCGCCTGAGCGGAGCCACCGGCCCGGTAGCCGAGCATGTGGTCTCGACTGACTTGATCGCCCGCGGGACCGGAGAGATCCCGGGCCCAGGCTGGCCCAGCGGTAATCGGTAGCCGCGGCCGTCCGAGCCCTGGGCCACAACCTCGTCAGACGCCTCGCCTCTCGTCAGTGCGGGCGCGTTACCACCGCCCAGATCCTTCGGCTTGGCTGGTTTACGGTCGCAATTGACCGGTGGATCTCCCAGGGCTACCTCACCCGCGTCCTCCCGCACGTCTATGCCGTCGGACACACCGCCAGGGATCGGCGAGCCGACCTCTGGGCAGCCGTCTTCTTACGCGGGGCCGGGCGCGCTGCTCTCGCACGTCACGGCGGCGCACTGGCGCGGGTTCGACTAGCCGGCCGACGTCGTCGAGGTCTCGACCCCGCGTGCCGGGGTCGCGTCGATCAAAGGGAAGGTGCGCGTCTAGACTCAATACCGTTTCCTTAGGCTGCTAGGACAGTGATCGCGTCGTCGGGATGGATGGTCGGCTTGGGCGGGTTGCGGTGCTCGGGGCGCTTGGCACCCCAGTTGCTCATCTTGCGTTTGGTCACGCGTGG